>Ga0209048_10000119_pt1 | contig 79403 bp, 76 predicted proteins | sample FrelakmetCRP12CR_FD_187146 | JGI IMG/M metagenome (GOLD analysis project Ga0209048, IMG submission 187146) | Freshwater lake sediment microbial communities from the University of Notre Dame, USA, for methane emissions studies - CRP12 CR (SPAdes)... | ecosystem: Environmental > Aquatic >...
AGCATGTATTGCTACACCTGTTACCGATCGACTTGCATGTGTTAAGCACGCCGCCAGCGTTCAATCTGAGCCAGGATCAAACTCTTCACTTGAAGTCTTTCGACTCAGTTGGAGAGACCCAATTAGCTCAACTGGCTATTTGGATACTCGCCGTCTGTTTGCGTTCGCAAACGATCGACGCGAGTTCCCACACAAATTACCTGTTTCGATTTTTAAAGAGCGCCCCGGAACGAGCCGGGGGGAGCCGCGCATTATGCGGCATTCCGCTGGCCTGTCAACTCCGTTGGAGGCATTGATCGCCCGTCCGGAGTCCGTCGCAGGCCCCGAGGAAACGCCCCGGTCGCAGCGGAAGGGCGCGCAGTATAGCGAGGCGCCGCAGGCCGTCAACACCCGGCCTCTGGCGTGCTCGAGCGGCCTCGGCTTGACAACGCGCGAGGCCCGGAAAATCCCTCAGGAAGAGGTGAGCGTGACCCGCGCGAGGCGGCGTTTTCCGACCTGGAAGACGTGCGTGCTGCCGGCCGCGAATACCAGCGAGGCGTCCTCGATGCGCGCGCCGTCGACCTTGACCGCCCCCTGCTTCAGCTGCCGGAACGCCTCGCTGGTGCTCGGCACGAGGCCCGCACCCTTCAGGACGTGGGCGATGCCGAGCCCGGCCGGGCCCGCGGGCAGGCTGACCTCGGCGAGATCCTCCGGCAGCGCTCCCTGCTGGAACCGCGCGATGAACTCATCGCGCGCCCGCGCGCCGCTGCCCGCGCCGTGGAAGCGCTCGACGATCTCCATACCGAGTTCGAACTTGACGTCGCGCGGGTTGCGACCGGCGGCCACCTCCGCGCGCAGGCGCTCCAGCTCGGCGTTCGGGCGGAACGACAGCAGGTCGAAGTAGCGCCACATCAGCTCGTCAGTGATGGACATCAGCTTGCCGAACATCTGCTCGGGCGGCTCGGCGATGCCGATGTAATTGCCGAGGGACTTCGACATCTTGTTGACGCCGTCGAGGCCCTCGAGCAGCGGCATCGTGAACACGACCTGCGGCTCCTGCGCGTAGGCCTCCTGCAGCTGGCGCCCTACCAGGAGGTTGAACTTTTGGTCCGTGCCGCCAAGCTCGACGTCGGCCTTGAGCGCCACCGAATCGTAGCCCTGCACGAGCGGATACAGGAATTCGTGCACCGCGATCGACTGGCCCGCCTTGTAGCGCCTCGCGAAATCGTCGCGCTCGAGCATGCGCGCGACGGTGTGGCGCGCGGCGAGCTGGATCAGTCCCGACGCTCTCATCGGCCCCATCCAGGTCGAGTTGAACTCGACTCGCGTGCGCTGCGGGTCGAGGATCTTAAAGATCTGCGCCTCGTAGGTGCGAGCGTTGGCCTGCACTTCCTCGGGCGTGAGGGCGGGGCGGGTCGCGTTCCGGCCGGTCGGATCTCCGATCAGGCCGGTGAAATCACCGATCAGGAAGATGACCTCGTGGCCCAGCCGCTGGAACAGCGCCATCTTGTTGATGAGCACGGTGTGGCCGAGGTGCAGGTCGGGCGCGGTCGGGTCGAACCCCGCCTTGATCTTAAGCGGCCGGCCCCGCTCGAGCTTCTTCAACAGGTCGGCTTCGAGGAGGATTTCGGCGGCTCCGCGGCGCAGTTCGGCGAGTTGTTCCTGGGCAGGCAGCATTTTCAACGGTTATCCGGAATCGCGGAGGGTGGCGCGGGACTGTAGGGGGTGCGGCGCGGGCAGGCAATCGCCGGCATCTCCGGAAGCCGGTCACAGAATCGACATCTTTCTTGCAAGCACCTGTTAGACCTCGAAAATTTTGACGCAAGAGGGTTGACTCGTGGCGTCCGCGCAACTACCTTACGCGGAAATTGACCTGGGCGGAGTGCGCCTTGTTTTCGATGAACTCCCACGCCGGCGAGCCGCAGAACGCCGTTGCCGCCGTGCCCGTGCATCGTCGGCCGCTGCTCCTCGCCCTGAGCCTGCCGCTGCTCTCTGCCGGGGTGGCCGCCGTCGTTTTGACCCGCAGCATCGAGCCATCGCCGCCGCCGCTGATCGACCTGACGCCGCGCATCGTGGCGCCCGCGCCGATGGAGTCCACCGCGCCCGCCGACGCCGCCGACAGCATCGAAGTGACGGTGCAGCGCAACGACACACTCGACCGCATCTTCCGCACCGTGGGCGTCGACCTCGGCGCGCTGGCCGAGCTGCGCGCACGCCCCGAGGTGCGCAAGGCCCTCGACGTTCTGCGTCCGGGCGACATCATCACGCTCACTCACATGAACGGCGTGCTGCGGTCGCTCAACCGGCACATCAGCGACACACTCACCCTGTCGATCGCGCGGTCGGGTGACGGCTTCGACGTCAATTACATCGAGAACCCGCTCAAGACCGAAATCACCGGACGCCACGCGCGCATCACTTCTTCGCTGTTCCAGGCGGGTCAGCAGGCGGGCATCTCCGCCGCGACCATCATGACGCTCGCCACCCAGATGTTCGGCTGGGACATCGACTTCGCGCTCGACATCCGTGACGGCGACGAGTTCAGCGTGCTCTACGAGCAGAGGTACCAGGACGGCCATTACGTGAGCGACGGCCGCGTGCTCGCCGCGGAGTTCGTCAACCAGGGCAAGACCCACCGCGCTGTTTGGTTCGAGTCGAAGGACGGCGAAGTGAAGGGCTATTTCACGCCGGACGCAAAAGGCATGCGCAAGGCGTTCCTGCGCGCGCCGCTCGATTTCACGCGTGTCAGCTCGGGCTTCAGCCTGCACCGCCTGCACCCGATCCTGGGCATCGTGCGCGCTCACAAGGGCACCGACTACGCCGCGCCGACGGGCACGCCGATCTGGGCGGCCGGCGAGGGCCGCGTCGAGTTTGCCGGCAGCAAGGGCGGCTACGGCAACGTGGTGATGATTGACCACGGCCGCGGCATCAGCACGGTCTACGGCCACATGGCGCGCTTCAACAAGGCGGCGCGGGTGGGCCGGCACGTGCAGCAGGGCGAGGTGATCGGCTACGTCGGCATGACCGGCGCGGCCACCGGCCCCCACCTGCACTACGAATACCGCGTCAACGGCGAACAGAAGAACCCGGCGACGCTGCCGCTGCCGCGCACCGAGCTCCCGCCCAGCTACCTGGCGGAGTTCCGGGAGCAGGCGGCCGCCTCGCTCGCCAAGCTCGAGCTGACGAGCAGCGCCGGCGCGCAGCAAGTCGCGCGCCGCTGAGCGCGCCGGGTGCGCAGGGCGGAGCGATGAACGCGGCGGCACTGCGCTCGCCCGAGCTCTACATCAACCGCGAGCTGTCGTTCCTCGAATTCAATCGCCGCGTGCTCGCGCAGGCCGAGGACGCAGCCCTCCCGCTGCTCGAGCGGCTCAAGTTCCTCGCCATCTCGAGCAGCAATCTCGACGAGTTCTTCGAGATCCGCGTCGCGGGACTGAAGCAGCGCCGGGAGCTCGGCTCACTCGGCGCCGGCCCTGACGGCTTGGATGTGGACCAGCAGCTCGCGGCGATCCGCCGCGAATCCGAACGGCTCGTCGCCGCCCAGTACGCACTCTACAACAGCGAGCTGCTGCCGGGGCTGCGGCAGGCCGGCATCAGCGTGCTGCGCCAGGCGGAATGGTCCGCCGAGCAGCGCCAGTGGCTGGCCGCCTTCTTCAGCCACCAGATCGAGCCGGTGCTGACGCCGCTCGGCCTCGACCCGGCGCGACCTTTCCCGCGCATCCAGAACAAGAGCCTCAATTTCATCGTCGAGCTGGAGGGCATCGATGCGTTCGGCCGCAGTGCCTCGCTTGCGATCGTGCAGGTGCCGCGCACCCTGTCGCGCATCCTGCGCCTGCCCACGGAAGAACCCGGCGCCATCAGGCTGGTGATGCTCTCGCAGGTGATCCTTGCCTTCGTCGACCAGCTCTTCAACGGCATGAAGGTCGCGGGCTGCCACCAGTTCCGCGTCACGCGCAACGCCGAGCTGTTCGTCGATGACGAGGAGACCGAGGACCTGTTGCGCGCTGTCGAGGGTGAGCTCGCCTCGCGGCGCTACGGCGACGCGGTGCGCCTCGAGACAACGCGCGGCTGCCCTGAGCACGTGACCGGCTACCTGCTGCAGCAGTTCGAGCTGCTGCCCGTCGACCACTACGCCGTCGACGGCCCGGTGAACCTGAACCGGCTCATGGACCTCTACGACCTGGTGGACCGCAAGGAACTGAAGTACCCGCCGTTCACCCCGGCACTGCCGCAGCGCCTGGTCGGTCGCAGCGATGTGTTCGAGGCGATCCGCGAGAAGGACGTCCTGCTGCATCACCCGTTTCACAGCTTCGCGCCGGTGATCGATTTCCTGCGCCAGGCGGCCTCCGATCCGCAGGTGCTCGCCGTCAAGCAGACTCTCTACCGCACCGGCCCGGACTCCCCGGTGGTGGACGCGCTGGTCGACGCCGCGCGCGCCGGCAAGGAAGTGACGGTCGTGATCGAGCTGATGGCGCGCTTCGAGGAGGCGGCGAACATCGCGCTGGCCAACCGTCTGCAGGAGGCGGGGGCGCACGTGATGTACGGCATCGTGGGCTACAAAACGCACGCCAAGCTGATCATGGTGGTGCGCCGCGAACTCGACCGCCTACGCCGCTACTGTCACCTCGGCACGGGCAACTACCATCCGAGCACGACGCGACTGTATACCGACTACGGCCTGTTCACCTGCGACGAATCGATCGGCGAGGACCTGCACGAGCTGTTCCTGCAGCTCACCAGCCCGACGCGCGTCGCCCAGCTGCAGAAGATTCTGCAGTCGCCGTTCACGCTGCACGAGGCGATGGTCGAGCGCACGCACCGCGAGATCGAACACGCGCGCGCCGGGCGCCCGGCCCGCATCATCGCCAAGATGAACTCGCTCATCGAGCCGCAGATCATCCAGGCGCTCTACCAGGCGTCGAGCGCCGGCGTGAAGGTGGAGCTGATCGTGCGCGGCATCTGCGCGCTGCGCCCCGGCGTGCCGGGCGTCTCGGAGAACATCCGCGTCCGCTCGGTCGTCGGGCGTTTCCTCGAGCATTCCCGCGTGTACTACTTCGAGAACGGCGGCGCGGCGGAGATCTTCTGCTCGAGTGCCGACTGGATGGAGCGGAACTTCTTCCGCCGGATCGAGGTCTGCTTCCCGCTGCTGCGGGCGCGTCACCGCGCGCAGGTGCTGGCGGACCTGCAGCTCTACCTGGCGGACAACTGCCAGGCCTGGGAACTGCAGCCGGACGGCGCTTACCGCCACGTGCAGCCAGGCGCGGCCACGTCGCTCGCCGCACAGGTCGAATTGCTGAAGTCGCTCGCCGACTGACACCGGCGGCCGCCCGACGGCGGCGGGGTCAGCTCACCCGCAACTTGAACCCCGCGTCCCTCAGGTACTCGACTTCCTGCTCGAGATCCGCTGCGGTAAGCGGATGCTCGGCCAGCCAGCCCCGGGGAAAGCCGAGTTCGATGTTGCGACCCTTCGCCTTGAGCGCAATCTCCGGCACCGACCGCGGACCTCGGCCACGGTGCAGCAGCACCGCGAGGCGCAGCAGCACGACCAGGTACTCCGCCTCGAGGTGCCAGGGCGGAATCAGTTCCTCGACGTGCTCCAGCGAGAGCTTGCGGCGGTGCCCGCCGACCACGGTGGCGAGCAGTTGTTGCTCCTCGCGGGGGAAGCCCGGCATGTCGGCGTTCTGCAGCAGATAGGCGCCGTGGCGATGGTAATGAGAGTGCGAGATGTCTAGCCCGACCTCGTGCAGCCGGGCCGCCCAGCGCAGGATCGGCTCGGCCAGGGGCGCATCGAGCCGCCAATCCTCGCGCACCAGCTCGAGGAACCGCGCCGCCGTCGCTTCGACCCGCTCCGCCTGCGCGGTGTCGACATGGAAGCGGCCCTCCATCGCGCGCACGCTGCGCACGCGCGCATCCTCGTCGGTCAGACGGCCGAGGAGGTCGTAGAGCAGACCCTCGCGCAGCGCGCCGTCCGCGACGCGCATGCTGCGCACGCCGAGCATGTCGAAGACCTCGACCATGATGGCGAACCCGCCCGGAAAGATCTCTGCGCGGTCGGTCGACAGGCCCGGCAGCTTGAGCTTGGCGACCGAGCCCGCTGCCAGAGCCTCCTTCAGCAGCCAGTCGAGCCCGTCGCGATCGATTGTGCCGCCCGGAGACCCGTGCGCGAGCAGGACGTCGCTCACCGCGCGCATGGTTCCGGAGGCGCCGATCGCCGTATCCCACTCGGAGCTGCGGAACCGCGACACGACGGGCTCCAGCTCGAGCTGCGCGGCAGTGCGCGCGCGCTTCATGCGCTTTTCCGTGATCTCGCCGTCCGGGAAATGCTCCCCGGTGAAGCCGACGCAGCCCATGTAGAGGCTCTCAAGGTGCTTCGCGGCAAGCCCCTCGCCGATGATCAGCTCGGTGCTGCCGCCGCCGATGTCCACGACCAGCCGCTGGCCGCTGTCGCTCGGCGTCGTGTGCGCAACCCCCAGGTAGATGAGGCGCGCCTCCTCGACGCCGGAGATGATCTCAATCGGGTGGCCGAGCGCCTCGCGGGCCCGGTCGAGAAAGGCACCCTTGCGGCGGGCCTTGCGCAGCGTGTTGGTGCCGACCACGCGGACGCTCTCTGCGCGCATGTCGTGCAGGCGCTGCCCGAACCGCTCTAGGCACCCCAGAGCGCGGGCGATGGCGTCCCGGTTAAGCCGCCCCTGCTCGTCCAGCCCGGAGCCCAGACGCACCGTCTCCCGCAGGCGATCGACGATGATGAGCTGGCCGTGGTTGTAGCGCGCCACGACCATGTGGAAGCTGTTGGACCCGAGGTCCACAGCCGCCAGGACGTCGGGAATCTTTGCCGCCGCCCGCGCCAACGCAAGCTCAGGCGGAGAACGAGGAACCGCAGCCGCAGGTGGTCGTCGCGTTGGGATTACGGATCACGAACTGGGCGCCCTCGAGGTCTTCCCTGTAATCGATCTCAGCGCCGACCAGGTACTGGAAGCTCGTCGGGTCGATCAGCAGGCGCACGCCATGGTTCTCGACCGCGGTGTCGCCCTCTTCCTCGCTCTCATCAAAGGTGAATCCGTACTGGAAGCCGGAGCAGCCGCCGCCGGAGACGAAGACGCGCAGCTTGAGGTTCGGGTTGCCTTCCTCCCGGATGAGCTCGCTCACCTTGAGGGCGGCCGCGTCCGTGAAGACGAGCACGGGCTCGATGGTGAGATCCTCGTTTGACATCGCAGTATTCATGGTCGGTCGCTCCGCAGGCGGGCGGCGAATCGTGGGCGGCAATTCTAGCCCCCCCGGAGGTCGGTTGATAGTGTGGCCGTGGCGCCCACTTTCCAAGGGAAAGACTGCTCCAAGGGCCGCGGCAGCTTGCTCGATCGGACCTCGACATGCGTCTCAAAGGGCTGGAATCCCTCCGGCAGGGTGACCGCCTGTTCCAGGGTCTGAAAGTAGCGGAACGAGAACGGCCACTGTGCCCGCGGCCGGCCCAGCAACTCACCCAGCGAGTAGCGGGCCGGACGACCGCCCGACGCGCCGTTGACAACGATCTGCGCCAGGCCGGAGACGTTGCTCTCGTGGCGCATCGCCTGCACGAGCGTGAGCTTCAGCACGAACTCGCGCGGCTGCACGCCGGGACTGATGGTGAAGCGCTGGACGCGCAGGCCCTGGATGCCGTCGGCCGGCGAGACGATGCTGCGGTAGAAGGCAAGGTCGTCGCCCTGCCTTGCCAGCTGCGCCTGCAGCTCGCCCAGCGTGCGCTCGATCTGCCCGTAGGCGTCGCGGTCGAGTCGACGCGCCATTTCGAGCTCGGCGACCCTGGCGTTGAGCCGCTCGTTCTCGGCGGCGAGGCGGTCGGCGTTGTCCGCGAGCGCCTGCCGTGCCCGCTCCCCAGCTTGAGCGTCGTGGCCGGCGGCGAGCTCGCCCCGCTGGTAGGTAAACCAACCGACGAGCGCGACGGCGCCGGCTGCGGCGGCGATCAACAGCCACTGGGACCACGCGCCGCGCGCGAGCCGCCGCGGCGCGGATGGCGGGTTCACGATTCGGCCGCCTGTTCCGTCGGTGGAGCGGGCGCGGCGTCGGCTTCCGGCGTGGGGCCGTTGGGCGGCCCGCGTCGCCGGCGCGGACGCACCGGCTCCTGCGCCTGTACGAGGTCGTCGGTCCACCACTCCGGTCGCGGCGGCGGACCGGCCGCGAAGGCCTGTTGCCCGAGCTCCTGCAGGGCCCGGGCGTACACCGCCCGCTTGAAGTAGATCACTTCCCGGACCGGCGCCCAGTAATCGACCCAGCGCCAGTCGTCGAACTCGGGCTGGTCCGTGAAGTCGAAGCGCAGGCGGCTTTCGGGCCCGAGCATGCGCAGCAGGAACCAGCGCTGCTTCTGGCCGATGCACAGCGGGCTCGACCGCCGCCGCACGTAGCGCCTCGGCAATCGATAGCGCAGCCAGTGCTCGGTGCCGGCGACGAGTTCGACGTCGGCGCGCTCGAGCCCGACTTCCTCGCGCAGCTCGCGGTACAGCGCCTGCTCCGGCCGCTCGTTGCGGCGCACGCCGCCTTGCGGGAACTGCCAGCCCCGGCCGTCGCACCGCCCGCCGAGGAAGACCTCGCCGCTATCGCGCATCAGCACGATGCCGACGTTGGCGCGAAATCCCTGGCTGTCGATGAAATCTGTCACTGGTCGTAAGCTCCCGTTGCGGCTGATTTTTTCACAACCCGGGGGAGCGTTCCATGACGGAGAGTGCAGGCCGCACCTTGTGGCCTGCCCACGCCCCCCTCTACTCTTGCGGCAAGCCGAGCCCGCCATGCACCGATTCCCCGTCATTCCCACCTTCGCCCTGCTGGCCGCGCTGCTCGCCGCCATGCTCCTTCTGTCGCTCGCCCTCGGCAGCACCGCGGTGCCGCTGGCCGACACTTGGCGTGCGCTCTGGCCCGGCGAGCCCTCCCTGACCCGCGACGTGGTGCTGCAGCTGCGGCTGCCGCGGGCGATGGCGGCATTCGGCGTCGGCGGCTTGCTCGCCTTGGCCGGAGCGCTGCTGCAGGTGCTGTTGCGCAACCCGCTGGCAGACCCGTACGTCCTCGGGGTGTCCGGCGGGGCATCCGTGGCCGCGCTGCTCGCGATCATGATCGGCCTGCCGGCGGCGGGAGTCGACGGGTTCGCGGCGGCGGGCGCGCTCGCCGCGTGCCTGCTGGTGTTCGCGCTCGCCCAAGGACGGGGCGGCTGGACACCCATCCGCCTCCTGCTCACCGGGGTCGTGGTCGCCGCCGGCACAGGGTCCGTCGTGAGCCTGCTGCTGGCGCTCGGCGACGAGACTCAGCTGCGCGGCATGGTGTTCTGGCTGCTGGGCGACCTCTCGCGGACTCAGCGCTGGCCATGGCTCGTGGCGCTGCTGCTCTGCGCCGCGCTCGCTGCCAGCGCGCTCGGGCGTCACTTGAACGTGCTCGCACGCGGCGACACGCAGGCTGCCGCGCTCGGCCTCGACGTGCGGCGCGCGCGCGTCGTGGTGTTCCTGCTGAGTTCGGTGCTGACGGGATGCGCGGTGAGCGCGGCCGGGAGCATCGGTTTCGTCGGCCTGGTGACACCGCACCTCGTCCGCCTGGCGCTCGGCAGCGACAACCGGATCGTGCTGCCCGGCTCGGCGCTGCTCGGCGGGGTGCTGCTGATGGCCGCGGATCTCGCCTCGCGCGTGCTGCTGGCACCGCGCCAGCTGCCCGTCGGGGCGCTCACCGCGGTCGTGGGCGTGCCCCTGTTTCTGTGGCTGATGTCGCGGCAGCGGAGCTGAGCTCGTAGCAGTCGCCGCCGCGCTGCTTGGCGCGGTGCGCGGCACCCTCTGCCTCCGCGAGCAACTGATCCGCGACCGCCTTGCGGTCAAGCGCCGGCATGCCGCCGTCGATTCCCGCGATGCCGACCGAAACGCTGACCTCCCGCGCAACGCCTGGCGCGAGCTCGAACCGTGCGGCGCGCATGGCGCGCAGGATGCGCCGGACCAGGGGCACGGCCAGCGCGGCTTCCGTCTGCGGCAGGAACACCGCGAACTCGTCGCTGCCAAGGTGAGCGAAGGTATCGCTCGCGCGTGTCTCCGATTCTATTCGCTGGCCGGCCTCTCTCAGCACGCGGTCGCCGGCCGGGAACCCGTACTGCTCGTTCACCTGCTGCAGGCGGTCGATATCGATGAGCGCGCAGGCGGCGCTTGTGCCCTGACGCTGGCAGCGCGCGATCTCCTCGGCAAGGCGGGCGCGCAGGTAGCGTCTTGAATTCCAGCCGGTCAACGGGTCCGTCATGCCCGAGCGCAGCAGCCGGGCCCGGTCGAACAGCCGCTCGAGCGAGGCAGAGAGCACGGCAGCGAGGTGATTGAGCCAGCGCGGCTCGAGCCCGGCGAGCCAAGGGCGCGCGCGCGCGCTTCCCAGACAATAGATGCCGACGAGCTGCGTGCCGCGCCGCAGCGGCAGCAGCAGCAGCTCGGCGAGCCCGGTGACGCCCGGCATCAGCAGCGCATGGTCGGCCGGGCGGAACTCCCCGCACCAGGGTGCATGCAGGGACGCGCTCTGCGGCGACACGCCGACTAGGCTGTCGAGGAACACCAGGCCCGCGCGCGGCTGCGCGGGTGCCTCCGTGCCGAACGCCAGGAGCCGCAGCTCCTGGCGGGGGTCGGCCAGCACCAGTGCGGCCACGAGCGGATCATCGCCGGGCGCCGGCGCGCCGACGGCGGCGTCGGTCAGCGCAGAGAGCGACTGCGCGAGCAGCAGTTCCTCGATCCAGGGTAGCAAAAGCTCATGCGCCGAGTCGCTCATCGCCCTCCCTAGCGCGGCCGGCCCGCGCTAGCCGCCCCGCTCGCGCGCCGCTTGGCGGACGCGCAGGTACTCGTGGCCGCGTTGCATCATGGCGACGAAGCTCGCCGCATCGTGCTCGTGCACCGCTCGCCACAGCCGCTCGACCGCGTCGCGCAGCGCCGTGAGCGATTCCTCGCCGTACTCGTTGAGACTCTGGATCTCGTAGTAGAGATCGGGGTTCTCGCTCGCCACTTTGGTGGCCACCTCGAGCTGGGCGTCGAAGGTCGTGCTCGACATGCGGGCGAGCCGCGGCGCGCCCTCGCCGCTCTCCGCGAGCGCGGTGAAGAACGCGATGTTGAGCGCATGCGACAGGCCGAGCACGAAGGCGATCAGGCGGTCGTGCTCGTCGAGGCCCATCACCAGGAGGTCGGCCATCGTCGAGGAGAACAGGCCGCGCGCCTCGTCGAGCGCCTGCGGGTCGCCGAGGTCGATGAAGATCACGTGCCGGCCCGACAGCAGGTTCGTGTCCGGGCCGAACATCGGATGCACCGATGTCACCCGGCAGCGGGCCTTACGAAGCGCCTCCAGCCCTTCGCGCAGCGGGGTCTTGAGCGAACCGATGTCGAAGACGACGCCTCGGGGCTTGCGTTCTGCGAGCGCGCGCAGCACCTCGTTGGCGATCTTGAGCGGTGTTGCCACGACGATGACGTCGTGCGTCAGGTCGGACTGCCGCCAGTCGGCAAGCCAGTCGTAGCCGGGGACCTCCCCGCCAGGATCGGCGACCGTGATCGCGAAGCCCTGCGAGGCCATGAATTCGGCCGTCCAGCGGCCCATCTTGCCGCGGCCACCGATGACCAGCGCGCGCCGGCCGGAACCGCGTCCCTGCGCGGCCACCCGCGCCTGCTCCTGCGTCGTGAGCGAGGCCAGGATCAGCGAGTGCAGGATCGACTCGGCAAGCGCCGGCGGCACGCCGAGCGCCTCGGCGTCGGCGCGCGCCTTCAACAGCACCTCCCGCTCCCGGCGAAAATCCCGGGTCGACTGGCCGGTGGCGCGTTTGACCGCGGAAATATCGGTGCTGATGGCCTGCCGTTCGGCCACGAGCTGCAGCAGTTCGTGATCGAGCGCGTCGAGGCGCCCGCGTAGTTCTGCAAGGGATTTCATGGGGCGCTCCCCTTTTACCGGGACCGCGCCGGTGCCGCAAGCGACCGGCGCGCGATGCGCAGGTCGCGCTCGGGCATAATCCCGCCTCGCTCCCGTTGCGATGCGAGTCACGACATGCTGCGTACCGGTTTCCTGCCCTCCAGACTGCCCGCCGATCCCATGCCTGTGCTCGAGCAGTGGTTGGCGGAGGCGCACAAGAAGAAGGCGCAGCCGAACCCCGACTCGATGGTCGTGGCCACCGCGACCCCGGACGGAGAGCCGTCCGCGCGCGTCGTCCTCTGCAAGAAGCTCGTGACCGTACCCGGCTACGTCATGTTCTTCACCAACTACCAGAGCCGCAAGGGCCGGGAGCTCGACGGCAATCCGCGGGCCGCCGCCGTGCTACACTGGGACGCTTTGGGCCGGCAGGTCCGTCTCGAGGGGCGCATCGTGCGCTCGCCCGCTGAGGAGAGCGACGCGTACTTCGAGACCCGCGCGCTCGATAGCCGCATTGGAGCGTGGGCCAGCCTGCAGAGCGAGCCGCTCGATTCGCGCAAGACCTTGCTGAAGCGCGTAGCGGCGGAGGCTGCTCGCCACGGCACGCAGGTGCCGCGACCGCCGCACTGGGGCGGATTCCGGCTGTGGCCGACCACGGTCGAGCTCTGGCTGGAAGGCCCGTTCCGCGTGCACGACCGCGCGCGCTGGTCGCGCACGCTCGAACCCGCGGCGGCCGCCGGGTTCACGCCGGGCCCGTGGGCGGCCACGCGCCTGTACCCGTGAGCGCGGCGATGACGGGCCGCTGAGGCGCCGGAGACGTGGCCCAACGCACGTTCTTTGGCATGCTTCGCATCGCGCTGCTGCTCGCGATGCTTCTGTTCGTCGCCGTCGGCGCGTGGCTCGACCACGCACGCACGACGGCCTGGACCGACACGCTGCGCATCACGGTCTACCCGGTCGCAGCGGCCGACGATGCGGACCTCCGCAGCTACGTCGCGTCCCTCGACGAGTCCGCCTTCCTCGACACGGAGCAGTTCTTCCGACTGCAGGCTGCGCGCCACGGGCTCGCCCTGGCCGACCCGGTGCGCGTGCGCGTCTCGCACGCCGCCCCGGGCCCGCCTCCGTCGCCGCCGTCGACCCCGGGGCCGCTGAGCATCGCCGTCTGGAGCCTCAAGATGCGCCACTGGGCCGAGCGCGTCGCCGCCCATGACCCGCTCCCGCCACCGGACGTGCAGGTATTCGCAGTCTTCCACGCAAGCGACGGCAATCATGCCCTGCCCGATTCCCTCGGGCTTAGCAAGGGACTGGTCGCAGTGACACACCTGTATGCCGGCACGACCGCCGTGGGCAGCAACCAGGTCGTGCTTGCGCACGAACTGCTGCATACCCTCGGCGCAACCGACAAGTACGACCCGGCGACCGGACAGCCGCGCGCTCCGGACGGCCTCGGCGACCCGCTGCAGGAACCGCGCTATCCTCAACGGTCGGCGGAGCTGATGGCCGGTCGCATTGCACTCACAGCGCACGAAGCCGTCATCCCCGAGAGCCTTCGGCAGACCAACATAGGGCCGGTCACGGCGCGTGAGATCGGGTGGGCGAGATGACGACCAACCTCGGCGACGACATCCTGCGCTGCTCCAAGCTCAGCGTGCGGGTCCCAGGGCGCACGCTGGTCGAGGGGCTCGATCTGGAGATCCGTCCGGGCGCCGTGCTGGCGGTCCTCGGTCGCAACGGCGCCGGCAAGAGCTCGACGCTACACACGCTCGCCGGCCTGCGGCCGGCGGCCGCCGGTAGCGTGACGCTCGGCGGGCGCCCCCTCACCGAGTGGCCGCGTCGCGAACGAGCACGGCGCGTCGGACTGCTGCCGCAGGTGAGCGATGACCCGTTTCCTGCCAATGCGCTGGAGGCGGTGCTCGTCGGGCGCCATCCTCACCTCGGCTTCTGGCAATGGGAGACGGCCGCGGACCTGGCCGCCGCACACCGCTGCCTCGCGACCGTCGACCTCGCCAGCTTCGACGCACGAGACGTCGCGACGCTGTCGGGCGGGGAACGGCGGCGGCTCGCAGCCGCGACGGTGCTCGCCCAGGAACCGCAGACCTACCTTCTCGATGAGCCGATCCAGCACCTCGATCCCCAGCACCAGCTCGATGTGCTCGCCATCTTCCGCCGGCTCGCCGACGCCGGCCGCGCCGTCGCGCTGAGCCTGCACGACGTCGGCCTCGCCGCCCGGTTCGCCGACGATGCGCTGCTGTTGTTCGGCGATGGACACTGGCAGCACGGTCGGGCTGCCGAGGTCCTGAATGAGGCATCGATCACCGAACTGTACGGGATGGCGGTACGGGAACTGCGCTGGGAGCACGGGCGGACATTCGTCGCGGCCTGACGCCCACCGCTGCCGGAGGCGGCCCGCTCAGCTGAGTGGAATGCGCCCTGCGTTCTCCTCCAGCCAGACCGCGAACGACTGCAGGCGCGGATTCAGCGAGCGCGAGAATTCCACGCTGCACGCGGCACAGAACTCCGCGTTGAAGTCGTGCTTGAATTGGAACATGTTGCCGAGGTCGTCGGCGCCCGGGAAGCCGAGGCCGCGATAGACGTCGAACGGTACGTCCCGGCGCACGACCTCGCGGCCGAGCGCCTTCGTCAGCGCAGCCGCCATCTGCGCGCCGGTGAGATGCTCGCCGGCAATGCCTACCGTGCGTCCGGCGAATCCGGCACCGCGCTGGAAGATTCCGTAGGCACATCGCCCGATGTCCTCCGCCGCGATCCCCGGCAGCTTGCGCTCGCCCATCGGCAGCGCGAGGTACGGCCTACCGTCGGGCCCCGGTTTCGGGCCCATGCCGAAATGAATCAGGTTGTCCCAGTAGAAAGACGTAAGCATGCAGGTGGTGGGCACGCCGCAGTCGCCGAAGAAAGCGTCGGCTTCGCCCTTGACGTCGAAATGCGGCGCCTTGTAGCCGCCCATCAGCGTCGGCATGCGCGGGTCGTCGAGGCTCATCCACCGGCGTGTATCCTCGAGCGTTGACCAGACGACGTGACGGAGGCTGGCCGCCTTCGCCGCCGCCGCCCTGCGCGCCCGTGGCCCCGGTGACGGCGATGGCCTTCCTGCCGGACATGACTGGACCTCCTTGGATGACGAAGCTGGCCGGGCATTCAACCGTCGCCGCGCCGGCGTGGCAAGGCCCGGTGGTTCAGGCGCCGATCGCCCCGAGCAGTGGTTCGTGCAGCAGGCCGTTGCTCGCGAGCACACTGTGACTGTCGAGAGTGAGCGGGCGTCCCTCGAGATCCGTGAAGCGGCCGCCGGCCGCCTCGACAATCACGGCGCACGCGGCAATGTCGAGGATATTGACGTCGGATTCGATGACCGCGTCGATCCGGCCCGACGCGAGCAGGTGGTAGTGCAGGAAGTCGCCGTAACCGCGGATCCGGTTCAGCCGGCCGATGAGCTGCCCGAAGGCTGGCCAGCGCGGTCCGGTCGCGAAGGACTTCAGGTTACCCGTGGACAGCGCCGCATCCTCGATCGCGTCGACCGCACTCACCTGGATCGGCTGGCCGTTGAGCCAGGCGCCCGCGCCGCGCTCGCCGTAAGCGAGATCGCCGTAGACGGGCGCGGAGGACACGCCGACCATCAGCCGTCCTCGGTGCATCAGCGCGATCTGCGTCGAGAACATGGGGTACTCGCGCACGAAGGCCTTAGTGCCGTCGATCGGATCGACCAGCCACAAGTACTCCGCGTCCAGGGCGTTCGTGCCCGTTTCCTCGCCGCAGAAGCCGTGTGAGGGAAAACGCGCATGGAGGATGCCGCGGATCGTCTTCTCCGTCTCGACGTCGGCCTCCGTGACGGGCGACTTGTCGGCCTTGATCGCGACACGGAGGTTGCGCTTGTAATAGCGCCGTACGACTTCGGCGGCGGCGCGTGCCGCCTCGAGGGCGGCGTCGAGAAACTCAGAGTGAGGCATCACGGGCAGTCCGGCTGGGTCGGGCAGGTGGATTAGTTTGCACGGAACGGCGCCGTCGTACACGGCGGCGTGTACGGCGCTCGGTTGCATCCTTACTTGACACCTTGGACCCCCTTTCCTAACGTGACGGCACTGTCAGGTGATCCCGCGTCGAAAGACCGGGAGAACGGGAAGCCGGTCCAATGCCGGCGCTGCCCCCGCAACGGTAGTCGAGTCAAGCCTGCATCAGCCGGACCCACGTGGATCCGGCACCCACTGCGCTCAGCGCGGGAAGGGGATGCGGGCCGGGCCAGAGGCCCGCTCGAAAGCCCGGAGACCGGCCTTACAGAGCAGACCAGCCTCGCGGAGGGCGAGCGGCCGGGCCATGGGCCGTCCCTGCCCGACCTCGCCGACCACCCCTCGCCGCGCTGGAGTTCTCACCCGCCTCGGCGGGCGTGCAACGGGGTGTTCGCGTTCATGTCATCGCTTCGCTCGTGGATATTCGCGTGGTCGGGCTGCGGCCTCGCCTGCGCCGTGCCGATTGACGCGGCCGAGACCCTCACCGATCCCGAGGTCATCGTCACCGCCACGCGCGTGCCGACACCGGTCGCGGACGTGCTGGCTCCCGTCATCGTCATCGACCGAGACACGATCGAGCGCAGTGATGCGGGCGATGCCTCGGACCTGCTGCGCTTCCACGCGGGGCTCGAAGTCGGCCGCAACGGCGGCCCGGGACAGACCACCTCGATCTTCATCCGCGGTGCCGACAGCAACCACACGCTCGTGCTCGTCGATGGCGTGCGCATCAACCCCGGGACGATCGGCGTCGCCTCGATCCAGAACATCCCGCCGGAGATGATCGAGCGCATCGAGGTCGTGAAGGGTCCGCGCTCGGCGCTGTGGGGCACCGACGCGATCGGCGGCGTCATCAACATCATCACGCGTCGCGGATCGCAGGAGGGCTGGTCCGCCGAGGCCGGCTACGGCGACTACGACACGCGCAAGGCGAACCTCAATGGCGGCTTCGCACTCGGGGTGGGGGCCGACCTCGACCTCGGCGTGGCGTGGATCGACAGTGCCGGGTTTCCGACGGTCGCGGGAGATCAAGTCAACCGCGGGTTCAATGACCTGAGTGCCAACGCGCAGCTGCGGGCAGACATCGGCTCGGCGCAGCTCGCTCTGCACTACTGGCAGTCCGGGGGCACGACCGAGTACTCCGATTTCCTGCTGACACCGGTGGACCAGAGCTACAAGGATGAGACAGCGGCCGCAGACCTGGCCTTCCCGGTGGGCGGGCGCGCTCAAGCGCACGTCACCCTGAGCCATTTCGAGGACCGCATCGACCAGAACCAGTCCTCCGACTTCCTGCACACGCAGCGCAACGCCGCCGGCGCGCAGGTCGACTGGAATGCGTGGGCGGCTCAGACCGTCAGCGCCGGCGCCATGCTGTCCGAGGAGAGTGCGCGCAGCCTGTCATACGGCCAGTCCTTTGACGTCGACACGCGGGTCGTCAATCTCTTCATGCAGGACACACTCACGGCGGGCCCGCACTCGGCCCTGCTCGCGCTTGGCTACACGGACCATGAGACGGCGGGCACCGCAGTCACGTGGAACGCGGAATACGGCTATGCGCTCAGCGCGGCGGCGCGCCTCTACGCGCTCGCCGGCAGCGGCTTTCGCGCGCCGGACGCCGCCGACCGCTACGGATTCGGCGGCAACCCGGCCCTGAAGCCCGAGCGGTCGCACAACTACGAGGTCGGCCTTCGCCAGACGCTTGATGAGCATCAGTCGTTGCAGTTCTCCGCGTTCCGCAACGACATTGACGACCTGATCGAGTTCGTGACGCTCTCCCTGGACCCGTACGCGGGCGAGAATCGCAACGTCGCTAAGGCGCGTATCGAAGGACTCGAGGCGGCGTGGACCTACGTCCAGGGCGACTGGCAGGCGCGCGTCGAAGCCATCTACCAGAACCCGCGAAATCTGACTGACGACAGCCAGCTGCTGCGCCGCGCCAAGCAGAGCCTGACCGTGTCGCTAGCCCGCACGCTCGGACCGGTCGTGCTCGGGCTCGACGTGCTGGCGAGCGGCGAGCGCCAGGACTTCGGCTACCCCGACCCCGTGACGCTGCACAGCTACGTGCTCGCCGACCTGATGGCGCAGTGGCGGATGTCCCGCTCCCTGACGCTGATCGGCCGCGTCGAGAATCTCCTGAACGAGCACTACCAGCTGGCCAGCACTTACAATACCCCCGGCCGCGGCGTATACGTCTCCCTGCGCTATGCTCGGCCGCAAGGACAATGATGGGCCACCGATTGAGCAAGATCTACACGCGCACTGGCGATGACGGCAGCACCGGTCTCGGCGACGGCATGCGCGTGCCGAAGGAGCACCTGCGCGTAGAGGCCTACGGCACCGTCGACGAGGCGAACAGCGCGATCGGCATGGTCCTCGCCGTGGCGGGCCTGCCCGCCGAGGTGGCGGCAGCGCTCACCGACATACAGCACGACCTCTTCGACCTCGGTGGCGAGCTGTGCATCCCCGGCCACCGCGCGATCACCGCGCCGTACATAGAGCGGCTTGAGCAGCTCCTCGACCGCCTCAACGCAGACCTGCCGCCGCTCAAGGACTTCATCCTGCCGGGCGGCGGCCCGGCCGCCGCGGCCTGTCACCTCGCGCGCACCGTCGTGCGGCGGGCTGAGCGCCGTGTCTGGGCGCTGGCACGCGTAGAGAGCGTGGCGCCTGAGGTGCCGCAGTACCTGAACCGGCTGTCGGACCTGCTGTTCGTGGTGGCGCGCGTCCTGGCGCGGCACGAGAGTGGTAGTGAGGTGCTCTGGAGACGCCGCGGCAGCTGATCAGCGCCCCAGCCTGCGGCGCGCATCGTCCAGTGCCGCGCACGTCGCGGCCACCCCCTGCGCAAGACGCGGCGTAGCGCGTACCACGAGGTCCGCCGGCAGCGCATAGACCGTCCCAGCCCGCACCGCCTTGAGGCGGTCCCAGCGAGACCATTGCCGGCGCGGATCGGTCGCCGCTTCGTCCGCGCTCAGAATGACCTCCGGGTCACGCGCCAGGACGGCCTCGGTGGCGATCGGGGGCGCGAGCTGGGGCAGATCGGCAAACACGTTCCTCCCACCGCACAGCTCGACCATCTCGCTGATCACGTGCCGCCCGTTAACGGTGAACACCGGTTCGGCAGCAATCTCGATGAAGACCGACACCCGGGCCGCCCCCGCGTGTGCCGCGCGCTGCGCAGCAATGTCCTGCTCGAACGACTCCGCGGCGCGCTCGGCGAGGTCCCGGCTCCCGGCCAGCATGCCGATCTGGCGCAGCGCGGCCGGCACGTCCGCCAGGCGGTAGGTCGGGACCGCGACGGTCCGCAGTCCGAGCTGCTCGAGGCGCTCAACCGTAGCCTGAGGCGTACCGCTCGGCCAGACCAGCACAAGGTCCGGATGAAGGGCCAGCACCCGTTCGAGATCCACCCGCCACGCATCGCCGACCCGCGGCAGGGAGCGCGCGGCCGCAGGGAAGTCGCTGTAGTCGACGGTACCGACCAGCGCACTGCCCGCACCGGCGGCATAGGCGAGTTCGGTGAGATTCGGGGCCAGGCTGACGATGCGCGGGGGCGCGGCGAGCGCGGAAGATGCCGCGCCCAGCAGCGCGACTACCAGCACGGCTGCCTTCAAGCCGCGCTCCCGGCGAGCACCAGCACGGCGATCGTCGCGAGCCAGATCCACAGCGCTCGGACGACGATGCGCCACGCGCCGCGTGCCGCGGCGAGATCGAGATCCGCGGGCGGCACGCCCGCGAGCGAGGGCTGCAAGGAGCCTCGGCCGACCCGCGCGAGCATGCCCTCGGCGCGGTCGAGCAGGCTGGCGCTGGCGCCGTCGACTGCCACCTTCCAGTTGCCGACCGCGTCCTCGAAGCCGCCGGCGAGCGCATAGCTCAGGGCCGCGAGGCGGGCGGGCACCCAGGCCAGGATGCCATGCGCCTGCGCGAGGACCTGGGTGGAACCCTCGCGCGAGGGCGCGTCGCCGGCGCGGGCCGCCTCGAACGCAGCGCGGCGGCGCAGCAGGTCGCTGACGCGGAACAGCCAGGCACCGGTGGCACCCAGCACCAGGAACCAGAAGATGACGCCGAAGATGCGGTTGTTCGCCTGTACAAAGATGGCCTCCTCGACCGCGTCACGCTTACCGAGTTCGCGTCCCGACGCGTCGCTCTCGCGCAGCTCCTTGCCCCGCTGCGCCGCGCCCTCGCGGTCGCCACGCCGAAGCGCGGCCACGTAATCATCGACCTCGTCTTTCAGATCGCGCGGCCCGAAGGAGAAGAGCAGCACGAGCACTGCGAACAGCAACTGCGGCAACCCGAGCAGGCGCGAACCGATGGACCAGGACAGCGCGGCGACCGGCACCACGGGCGCAACAACGGCGAGAGCTGCCACGAGCCACCGGGAGCCGCCCGTGCGGGCGGCCACTGCGCGGCTGATCCAGTCGCCGTAGCGGTCCAGCCAGCGGGCCTCGCGCAGCCGGAGCAGGTGGGTCAGGCCACGCTCACACAGGAGCGCAAACAGCAATGCCAGCAGGTTCATGCGGGACCCACCTCGAGTTCGAAACGCACCAGGGCGCGCAACAGCGGCCAGTCGAATGCCGGGCCCGGATCGCTCTTGCGCCCCGGGGCGACGTCGCTGTGGCCAACCACCCGGTCGGCCGACAGAGTCGGATAGGCGCGGCACAGCTCAGCGACGAGGCGGGCCAGCATCGCGTACTGGGCGGACTCGTAGCGAGTGGTGTCCGTGCCCTCGAGCTCGATGCCGATCGAGAAGTCGTTGCAGCGCGGCCGTCCCTCCCAGCTCGACTCGCCGGCGTGCCAGGCGCGGCGGTGGAACGGCACGTACTGGACGATCTCGCCGTCGCGCCGGATGAGGACGTGCGCCGAGACCCGCAGGTCGGCGATCCCGGCGAAGAACGGGTGCTCGTCGCGTGGGAGCCCGTTCGCAAACAGGCGGTCGACCCACGGCCCGCCGAATTCCCCCGGTGGCAGGCTGATGCCGTGGATCAAGATCAGCTCCGGTGCCACACCGGCCGGCCGGTCGTCGCAGTTGGGCGACGCGACCTGCCGGGCCCGCCCGAGCAGCCCGCTGGCTGGATTGAGGTCGAGGCGGGCGATGCTGTTCGACGGCGTCCGGCGTCTGCGCATGCGCCCATGATGCCGCTGCGGCGGCGCGGGCGCCAACGCGGTTGAATTACACTGCGGGCCGTGACCGATCCTACCTCCCGGCGCCACCCGCTCGCCGACCGCGACCTGCGCGTCGTCTGGCATCCGTGCACGCAGATGAAGGACCACGAGTGGCTGCCCATGGTCCCCATCGCGCGCGGCGAGGGCGTCTGGCTCTACGACTGCGATGGGCGGCGCTACCTGGACGCGATCAGCTCGTGGTGGGTGAACCTATTCGGTCACGCCAACCCGCGCATCAACGCCGCAATCGTGGCGCAGCTCGGCCGCCTCGAGCACGTAATCCTGGCCGGCTTTACGCATGAACCGGCGGTCGCGCTCGCCGAGCGGCTGACGCGGCTCGCCCCGGCCGGGCTCGAGCGGTGCTTCTTCGCCGACAACGGCTCGAGCGCGATCGAGGTCGCGCTCAAGATGAGCTTCCACTACTGGCGCAACTGCGGGCACACTGCCAAGCGCCGCTTCCTGACGCTCTCCAACAGCTACCACGGCGAAACGCTCGGGGCGCTGGCCGTGGGCCACGTCGAGCTGTACCGGGAGATCTACCAGCCGCTGCTCATGGACGTGATCACGGTGCCGTCCCCCGACTGCTACGCGCGCGAGGACGGCGAGGACTGGGAGGCGCACAGCCGCCGGATGTTCGAGCCGATGGCCGCCGCGCTGGCAGAGCACGCCGAGGAGCTCTGCGCCGTGATCGTCGAACCGCTGGTGCAGTGCGCCGCCGGCATGCGCATGTACCACCCGGTGTACCTGCGGCTGCTGCGCGAGGCATGCGACTGGCACGGCGTGCACCTGATCGCCGACGAGATCGCCGTCGGCTTCGGTCGCACGGGGACGCTTTTCGCCAGCGAACAGGCCGGCGTCACGCCGGACTTCCTTTGTCTCTCGAAGGGCCTGACCGGTGGCTACCTGCCGCTTTCAGTGGTGCTCACTCGGGAGCCGGTCTACGCCGCCTTCTACGACGAGTACGCGCGGCTACGTGCGTTCCTGCACTCGCACAGCTACACCGGCAACCCGCTCGCCTGCACTGCCGCCCTCGCCACGCTCGACATCTTCGAGTCCGGCGGCGTCATCGAGCGCAATCGTTCGCTGGCCGCTCACCTCGGGGCAAGCGCGCAGGTGCTCGCCGAGCTCGAGCACGTCGCCGAGGTCCGCCAGACCGGCATGATCGTGGCCGCGGAAATCTCGCGGGGGGGCGATCGACGCCTGCCCTTCCCGTGGCAGGAACGGCGCGGCCTGCGGGTCTACCGCCACGGCCTCGAACACGAGGCGCTGCTGCGGCCCATTGGCAACGTGATCTACTTCATGCCGCCCTATGTGATCACGCCCGCGGAGATCGACGCGCTGGTGGCGACGGCTCGCGCCGGGATCGAGGCGGCGACATGCGACTGACGCGCGTCTTCGTGGACCGTCCGCTCGTACCGGAGCGGGAAGTCGAACTGCGGGACTCCGTCGCCCACCACCTTTCGCGGGTGCTGCGCCTGCGGGCCGGCGCGCCGCTGGTTGGGTTCGATGGCACCGGCAGCGACTACCGGTGCGAGATCCTCGCCATCGAGGGTGATCGCGTCCGGGTCCGTGTCGGCCCGCGGCTGCCGGGGCTCCCGGAATCACCCCTGGGCATTACGCTCGTGCAGGCGGTCTCGCGCGGCGAACGCATGGACTGGACCCTGCAGAAGGCGACGGAGCTCGGCGTTCGAACCATCGCGCCGGTGCTGTCTGCCCGCAGCGTCGTGCGACTGGACGAGCGGCAGTCGGAGAAGAAGCTGCGGCACTGGCAGGGCATCGTGGCGGCCGCCTGCGAGCAGTGCGGCCGCAGCGTGCCTCCGGAGGTGCGGCCGCCCCGGCCGCTTGATGACTACTTGGCGGATCCGGCCCCCGGAACGCAGCGCCTGGTGCTGAGCCCGGTCGGGCCCGCGTCGCTCGCCGGGCTCGCCAGTCTCGAGGCGCCGGTCGAACTGCTGATTGGCCCGGAGGGCGGGCTCGAGGACGCGGAACTCAGCCGGGCCGCAGCGGCGGCGTTCGCGCCCGTGCGCCTCGGCCCGCGCATCCTGCGGACCGAGACGGCGGCGATTGTCGCGCTGACCGTGCTGCAGGCTCTGTGGGGCGACCTGCGTTAACGGATCAGCCGGCGCGAGTCTCCTCCACGATCATCTCCTCGAGGCGCTCGAAATCCGGCAGCAGGGGGTATTCGTTCACCATGCGCACCTGGCCGGCCACCGGGCCGCGTGCGGCGAAGCTGCGGGAATCGTCGGGGTGCACTACGTCCTCGCTCAGGCGCACGAGTTGCGGAAAGCCCTGAGTAACGATGGCAAAGTGTCCGACTGCCACCTGCCCGGTGATTGCCTGCATGATCACGATCCGCGTCCGGCCGCTGACGCGGGGCGGCGGGCGACCGCAGGCAGCCTCGAACGAGACGAGCGGCACGCGCCGTCCGCCCCAGGCGACCGTGCCGAGATACCAGGCTGGCGCTCCCTGCATCGGGGTCGGGGCCTGGTAGTTGATCACCTCGGTAACGCAGGGGCGCGGTACCAGCAATCGCTCGTCTGCGAGCGGCACCAGCAGGCAGTAGAGCTCTTCGGTTACGGTGGCCATGGGGGGGGGTGAGTCCTCACTCCTGCAGGCGTCGACGCGCCAGCACCAGCGGTTCGATCGCGTCGAGCAGTTGGCTCTCCTGGTACGGCTTGCCGAGGTAGTCGTCCACGCCGAGTTCGATGGCGCGCGCACGGTGCTTCTCACCCACGCGTGACGTGATCATGATGAGCGGCACGTCGGCGAGGCGCGGATCGCCGCGCACGTTCGCCGCGACCTCGTAGCCGTCCATGCGCGGCATTTCGATGTCGAGCAAAATCACGTCCGGCACATGGTCCTGTAGCAGCGCCAGCGCTTCCACGCCGTCCTTCGCGGTGAGCACGCGCATGCCGTTGCGCTCGAGCAGGCGCTGGGTGACGCGGCGCACGGTGATCGAGTCATCCACGACGAGGGCACAGATGCGGTCGTCGCGGGCCGGCCCGGAGTCGGGCTCGAGCCGGGAGCGCCACTCCGACCGCACCAGTGCCCCGACGTCCAGGATGATCACGATGCGGCCGTCGCCGAGAATCGTGGCGCCGGAGATGCCACGGATGCTCGCTATCTGCGGTCCCACCGACTTGACTACGATCTCCCGGCTCCCAACCAGCTCGTCCGTGACCAGCGCGGTGGAGTGCTCCCCGGCGCGGATCAGGACGACGGCGAGTGCCGTATCCGCTTCCGGCAGCACCGAAGGCCCGGTGCCGACGAACGTGCCGAGGTGCTGGAAGCGATAGAGGTTGCCGCCGTACTCGAATGTCGGATGCTCCTCGTCGAGATGGCGCTCGATTTCCGACTTCGGCAGGCGCGCGACACCTTCGACGGTGGCGACGGGCAGCGCGAACAGCTCGTCGTGGACGCGCACGATCAGCGACTGCGTGATGGCCAGCGTGAACGGCAGGCGGATCGTGAATTTCGCGCCGCGACTGGGCGTGGACTCGATGAACAGCCCGCCGCCGAGCTTCTTGACCTCGGTGGCAACGACGTCCATGCCAACACCCCGGCCGGCTTGCTGCGTCAGCCGGTCCGCCGTGCTGAAGCCGGGCTCCACGATCAGCTGCAGTGCCTCCTCGTCGGTGAGGTCCTGGTCCGGGCGCAGCAGCCCCATCTGGCGCGCCCTGGCGCGGATCGCCGGAACGTTCATGCCGGCGCCGTCGTCTTCGACGGCGATGACGACCTCGGCACCCTCGCGCTGCAGCCGCATCGCGACCGTGCCGGACTCGGCTTTGCCCGCCGCGAGGCGCGCCTCGGGCATCTCGATGCCATGCACGATCGCGTTGCGCAGCATGTGCTCGAACGGCGGAAGCATGCGGTCGAGCACCTGGCGGTCGATCTCCCCGGAGGCACCCTCGACGACGAGTTCGACCTTCTTGCCGGTCTCGTGGGCCGCCTGTCGCACCAGGCGCCCGAGGCGCTGGACGTGCCTCTGGAATGGCACCATCCGCGTACGCATCAGGCCGTTCTGCAGCTCCGCGACGACCCGGCCCTGCTGCTGCAGGAGGTTCTGCGTGTCGCGGTTCAGGTTCTCGAGCAGGCCCTCGATGCTCGCCACGTCGCTCACCGACTCGGCGAGCGCGCGCGAGAGCTGCTGGATCGTCGAGTAGCGATCGAGTTCGAGCGGATCGAAGTCGGTGCGCTCGCTCACGTCATCCTGGTGCTTGTGCAGGATCTGCGCTTCGGTCTCGATCTCGAGCTTGCGCAGCTGCTCGCGCAGGCGCGTGACCGTGCGGTCGAGTTCGGCGAGGTTGAACCCGATCGAGGTCATCTGCTGCTCGATACGGGCGCGGAAGATGCTCACTTCGCCCGCGTTGTTGAGCATCTCGTCGAGCAACTCCGCGTCGACGCGCGCAAGTTCCTGGCGCTCCGCCGGCGCCGCCGGTTCGCGGCCGGGCAGGACCGGCGGCGGGACTCCCAGGAGCTCCGCCGGGGGCAACTCGGGCGCTGCTTGCCCGGTGGCCAGCGGCGCTGGGGGTGGCGGGATGACGATGATCGGGGCCGTCGGGGCCAGTACCTCGGGCGCGACCTCGAGCTCCGCCTCGGCCTGCGGCACGGGTGCGGGCACGGGCTCGGCGGCCACTTCCGCCGCAACCTCGGGTTCGGGCACGGGGGCTACCGCGTGCGGGACCTCAGGGAGCGCCTCGCTGGCGGCCTCCGCGGGAATCTCGGCGACCGCGACCGTTGGCGCGGGCTCCTCGGCGGCCACCTCCAGCGCTCCCTCGGCCGCAACCGCAGCGGGTGGGCCGGAGACCGCCTCGACTGCCGCTTCGAACTCGACCTCCGGCTGTACCGCCGATGGCGGCGCTTCCGCGGCGGGCGCCGTCAGCTCTTCGGGCGCGACTTGCAGCGGCATGGCAGGTGCCGGCTCGCCCGCCGCGGGGGCCGCGGGCTCGACTACGGCCCGCGCCTCGACCGCGGGCGCCTCGGCGAATGGGGCTCGCCCGCTCGCCGTTACCCTGATCAGCTCGAGGGTCTCGCGGGCCGGCGGCATCGGCTGGCCGGCGCTCGCTGTTTCGCGCATCCGGTGCAGTTCGTCGAGCGACGCCTGCAGCACGCCGATGGTCTGCTCAGTGGCCGGCAAGGCCCCCGACTCGAGCAGCGCGAGGAACGATTCGACTTCGTGGCTCAGGTCGCCCATCGCGCGCAGCCCCGCCATGCGGGCCCCGCCCTTCAGCGTGTGCAGCAGACGCTTGAGCTCGGTGACCTGACTCGCGTCGGCGCTGTCGCGCTTCCAGCGGGACAGCGTGCTGTCGGCCTGCTCGAGAAGCTCTGTTGCCTCCTCGCCGAAGATAGCCGCGATCTCGGCATCGAAATCTGCATCCATGGCCGCGGCGACGGCCGGCTCAATGGCGGACGGCGGCTCCGGCACCGACTCGGCCGCCGGCGTCACCTCGGGGACGGGCGCGGGGGTCGGCGAGAGTAGCAGCTCGTGCGGCGCCGTATAGTCGATGCCGTGCTCGACCGGGCCGCTGATCGCCTCGGTAAGCGCCGGCAGGGAAGGCTCGGTGAACTCCGCGCCGGCGGCCGGCTCCGCCTCGCGGGCCACGGCAGGAGGCGCCGCCTCGGCCCGCGTCGCAGGGGCCGGCTGCCAGAATTCTGCGACGGTCTGCTCCGCTGCTTCGGCGAGCCGCGCGAGCTCCGCGTCGAGCGTGCGGTCGAGCGTATGCCAGCCGGCGATCAACCGGCCTTGCTCCGGGAAGAAGGCGGTGTTCTCGTCCACGTTCTCGGACACGGTCTCGAGCAGGCGCACCGTGTCGCGCAGCAGCGCCAGCCCCTCCTCCGGCAGGCCGTGACCGTTGTCGTAGAGCTTGCGGACGTAATGCTCCATCGGCTCGGCCACCTTGATGCCCTGGCGAGCGCCGGCGGTCTTGGCGATGCCGCTCAGGGTGTGGCAAGCGCGGTACAGCGCCTCGGTGATCGGATGCGGCGCGACACCATGGGCGCAGCGCGCGATGAACTCGCGCACCAACGCGACGTGCCCCGCGGTCTCCTTGCGGAAGATCTCGCGCAGCACAGGATCCATGCCGCCGGCCTCCGCCACCGCGGCTTGCTCGAGCTCCGCCGGCGGCGCTGCAGCGGCCTCCGTGGCCATCGGGAACGCGGCCTCGGCAACCGCCGCCGCGACCGGTGGGGCCGGCGGCGCGGGAATCGGTGTCGCCTCGCGACCGGACAGCGCGTCCGCGCGCGCCATAATGCCGGCCACGTCGAGGTGGGTCTCGTTCCCCAGCTCGATCTCATCCACAAGCTGCGGCATCGCCGCGACCGCGTCGCGCACGACTGCCACGATTTCGGGTGACCGCTGCAGCGTCTGGCTGATTACGCGGTTCAGCAGGCTCTCGATGCTCCAGGAGAACTCGCCGACGCGCCGGGCGCCGACCATCCGGCCGCTGCCCTTCAGCGTGTGGAAGGCCCGGCGCACGTCGCGCAGCGCCTCGGTATCCAGCGGATTGTGCTCCCAGCGCGGGAACAGCGACTCCAGCTGTGCGATGTTCTCCCGTGCCTCCTCGACGAAGAGCTGCACGAACTCCGGATCCACGGTCGTCGGCGCAGGCGCCTGTGTCGGGGGCTCAGCCGCGGGCTGAGTCGCCGGAGCCGTCGGGGGGGCGACCGCCGACTCGACGGCCGGCGCCGCGACTCCTTCGGTCGCACGCGCGGCGTGCAAGGCGACGATCTTGGCTGCACCGGGCTCGAGTTCGGCGAGGCGCGCCTCCGCGGCATCCAGCATCTGCCACTGGTCCGGGCGGCCCGTCTGCAGCATCTCCATGTAGTACTCGACGGCGACGATCGCATCCGCCAGCCGGTCGAGGCGGGGTGCCGACAGCGAGTCCTGCGCCGGCCGCACGATGGTGCCGAGCGCGCGGCCGACACCCTCCATGACCTCCACCGCCCGCTGCTTGCCCAGCATCAGCAGGCCGGCCGTGATGCCGCGGCACAGCTGCGGCACCTGGTCCAGGCCCTGGGCTTCCGTAGGCGCCGCCAGCGCCTGGGTCACGGCCTCCTTGATCCTGGCCATGTTGACGATGCACTCGCGCAGCACCGCCTCCTGCACCAGTCGGAAATCCTCGTCGGTCGGTTCGCCGGACTGCTGCCCCGGCGGCAACGCCTCCGGGACGATCAGGCGCAGGAGCTGCGAGTCGAGGCTGTCCTCGACGCCGATCAGGGCCGAGGCGATGCTGAGGAGCGCGGCGTCGTCCGGCGCAATGCGTCGGTCGATGATCGCCTTGAGGGTTTCGAGCTCGCCCTGCACGCGGTCACGCAGGGCGCCCAGGCCCAGCACGCCGAGTGTGTCACTGATCTTGTGCAGCATCTCGAGCTGCGGGGCGAGGTCCTCGACCTGTGTCGCGCCCTTGCGCACGAAGATGTCCAGCACGTCCTTGACGCGCGTCAGGTCCTCGCGGATCGCGGCCGCCACGGTCTTCATCAGCCGCACGCTCGGGGCCGACAGGGTCTCGCTCGCCTGCTCCGCTGCACCCTCCGCGCTGATCAACTCGTCGATCCGGAACGAGCGCCGCACGGCGGCGACGCGCGGCCCCGCGGTTCGCGAACGGGCCACGTAGTAGAGCAGGTTATTCATCAGCTCGAGCGGCGGCGCCTCCGAATAGCGCGGCTCGCCCTGCTCCTGCAGCCGCCGCAGCTCCCGGTCGACCTGGCCCAGCAGGCGCTTGATCGCGACGTTGCCCTCGATGCCGCCCTCCTGGAGGGACTCGAGCACGGCTCCAACCACCCACCATAGCTGGAACAGCGGCTGCGTCGAAGCCGCGAGCTCGAACTGATGGCCGATGTCCGCGAGGTGGGCGAGGTTCAGCTCGACCTGTTCACCGCGGATCCAGCCCAGCAGCCCGAGCTGGAAACGCGGCCGCAGGCGGCGCGCGAGGTCCGCCACTTCGCGGTCGCCCGAGGCTAGGGAGGACGGTCGCGCCGGCTCGTCGGAACGCAGGTTGAGCAGCAGCAACGTGCCCTCTGAGAGCAGCGCACCACCGCGCACTGCGCGCAGGTCGTTGAGCAGCGGCAGCAGCGCGAGCGGCACGTCGCGGCCGCCCGATGCCACGCGCTCCACATAAGCCGGCAACTGCTCCATCGCCCGCATGAGCGCATCGAGGCCGTCGGTATCCGCGCGGCCCTCGCCGGAATGCCGATCAACGTAACGGGCGGCCTGCTCCATTTCCTCCGCGAGCAGCGCGCCACCATAGACTTCCGCCACGCGAAGCGCGCCCCTCGCGAGGTGCACGTGTGCCGCGAACCGGTGCAGAGCACCGCGATCCTCCGGGCGCTCGGCGAACGCCTCCAGGGCAACGCGGGCCTCATTCAGCTCGGTCGCAACCTCGCTCGCGATGACCTGCAACGAGGCGTGGGCCTCGTCGACAGTGGCGAGTGGCATGGATCCGCTGCTCACGATGCTCTCGGCGGGCCTGGCATCAACCCGAGACGGCACTCACGCGCCGCGGCCGCTCCGTGGCATCGGGTTCCTCGGGGCGCAGCACCGGATACTCCCCGGTCGTGCCGGCATGCGTCGCCCCGCCGGGCAGCCGGAATCCCGCGACCGACTTGCGCAGCTGGGCGGCCAGCTCGGCCAGCTTGCCGATCGAATCGGACGTTGCCGAGGTGCTGTCCGCGGTCTGCGAGCTGATCTCGCGCAGCACCTGCATGTTGCGCGAGATGCTCTGCGACACGCCGGCCTGCTGGCGCGCGCTCGCCGAGATGTTCTGCACTAGGCTCGCAATCTGGTTCGACACCTGCTCGATCTCCTCCAGTGCGGCGCCGGCGTTCTCGGCCAGGAGCGCCCCGCCGACCACGTCGGTGGTGGTGCGCTCCATGGAAACCACGGCCTCATTGGTGTCGGCCTGGATGGTGCGCACCAGCACTTCAATCTGCTTGGTCGCGTTGGCGGCACGCTCGGCAAGCCGCTGCACCTCGTCGGCGACCACGGCGAAGCCGCGCCCGGCCTCGCCGGCCATCGACGCCTGGATCGAGGCGTTCAGCGCCAGGATGTTGGTCTGCTCGGCGATGTCGTTGATAAGTTCGACGATGTTGCCGATCTCCTGGGAACTCTCGCCGAGCCGCTTGATGCGCTTTGACGTCTCCTGGATGTTCTCGCGGATGGCATTCATGCCGTCGATGGTACGGCGCACCGCATCGCCGCCCTTGTGGGCGATGTCCACCGAGTGGCGAGCCACGTCCGCCGACCGCTCGGCGTTCCCGGAAACCTCCTCCGTCGAAGACGCCATGGCGGCAATCGACTCGGAGGCAGCGGCAATCTGCTTCGACTGCGCCGTCGAGGCCTTGGCAAGGTGCGTCGAGATCGCCTGCGTCTGCCGCGTGGCGCCGTCGAGCTTGACCGCCGAATCATTGATCGTGACGACCAGCTCGCGCAGGGCCTCGATCGCGTAGTTGATCGAGTCGGCGATCGCCCCGGTGATGTCCTCGGTCACGGTCGCCTGGACCGTCAGGTCGCCGTCGGCCAGGCTCGACAGCTCGTCGAGCAGGCGCAGGATCGCCTGCTGGTTGCGCTCGTTCTGGCGGGCCTGATGCTCTGCGGCGCGGCGCAGCGTCGCCAGCTCGCGCTGCAGCCAGGTGGCTCCCGCGAGCGAAAGCACCGTCACGATGATGAAGAACACCGGCAGCCACGGGCTGCCGAGCCAGCCGGCCGGCAAGGACGACGCGCCCTTCTCGGCCTGCGCGAGGCTCGCGTATAGGGTCGAGCCGCTCTCGGCCAGTGCATTGCGCGCCGCCCGCATCTGCTCGAGCTGCTCGCCGAGCGCGAGCACGGCTCGCACCTGGGCGGACTCGCTGCGGTAGACGGTGCCGAGCGTCCGGGCGGTCTCGGCGGCCGCTCCGGTCGCCGGGGCGAGGCCGAGGTTGTTGCTCTCGCCGTCGAGGGCCGCCACGACCTGGCCCATGTAGGCCATGCCGTCCGTGAGGCGCCGCGAGGCTGCCTCCACCGGCGCGGTTCCGTCCGCCAGCGCGGCGAGGTCCTGCTCGACCGCCTGCGCCTTGATCTCGAAGCGCTCGAACGCGCGATTCACGGCCTCGGACCGAGCCGGCCCCATGGCCTTCATCACGCCTGCCGCGGCGGCGAGCACTTGGGGCGTGAGATCACGAACCGTTGCGGCCGCCTTCTGCGCCTTCAGCGCGCTGTCGCGGCCATCCAGCACTGCCTGCGATTGCTCGAGCAGCGTCGGCCAGCCGCTCTCCCCGCCCAGCAGGCGCGCACTCGGCGAGGCAAGCAACCCGACCGACGACTTGCCGGCATCGATCTCGGTGAGCACGCGATCGAGGCGAGCGCGCGATTCTGCCAGCGCGTCGAAAGCTGGCGCCGAGCCGCGCACGGCGGCGCCCGCCTGCAGCGGAATGTTCTGCGAGAGTGCGGACAGAGCGGACAGGTGCTCCTGCAACACCGCCTGCTGGCTGACGTTGCGCCCCACCAGCAGCAGGGACAGGGCGGCGAGTACGGCCGCGGCGAGCGCGACGCCCAAAAGGACGGGCTGCAGCCTGGCGGCGTCGAGTCTGTTGGTCATGTCATCACCCAATACATCGTTCGACGTGCAAACGCGCCCTCAGGAGGCGGCCGCCATGAGAAAGTGCTGGCTCTCAAGCAGCGCGCGCACGCTGAACACGGGCCAGACTTCCGCGCCGCGCTTGAAGGCGCCCGCGAGGTAGCGCTCGCAGCGCAGCAGCGTCGGCGGCAGGTCGGCCGCGAACTCGCTGTCGAAGAAGCGGCGGAATCCCATGACTTCGTCGACCACCAGTCCTGCCGGAATCTCGCGGTGATTCGCCACCAGCACGCGCGTCGAGCGGCCAACCGTCGTGCTGCCGGCCCCGAGGAAGGCGCGCAGGTCCACGACGGGAAGCAGCTGGCCGCGGACGTTAGAGAGCCCGCGGATCCAGGCGCGGGCCCCCGGCACGCGGGTGATCGAGGCCGGATAGCCCATCACCTCGCGGGTCTCCTCGCGGGCAAGAAGGAATGCCTCGCCACCTAGCCGGAAAGCGATGCCGACCCACTCGGTACCCTTCGCGGCGGCCTGCGGCTGGCCTTGGGCGGCGGCACGTGCGCGCCGATCGAGCTCTCGCAGCCACTCGAAGGGACGGTCGCGAAGCACGCGCAGAACGGAGACGGCTTCCATGTCAGCCGGTGATGGCGGCCTGCGCCTTGCGCACGAGCTGCTCCATCGCAACCGGCTTCACGATGTAGTCCACGGCTCCCTGCCGCAGGCCCCAGACACGGTCCGATTCCTGCGCCTTGGACGTGACCATGATGACTGGGATGGAGCGGGTCTGGGGATCGCTCGCCAGCTCCCGGGTGGCCTGAAAGCCGTTCAGCCCGGGCATGACGATGTCCATCAGGATCAGGTCGGGATGCAACTCGCGGGCGAGACGGAGCCCCTCCCCGCCGTCGGCCGCGGACGCGGTCCGGAAGCCATGCTGCTCGAGCGCCCGCTGCATGACGTGAACGTCGGTAGGCGAATCGTCGACGATCAGTACGAGTGCCACGCGTCAATCCTCCGAATCGTGCCGGCTTCAGCGGTGCACATGGGTCTCAATGGCGCTCAGCAGCTCTTCACGGGTGAAGGGCTTGGTGAGATAGTGCTCGGAGCCCACGATGCGCCCGCGCGCCCGGTCAAACAGCCCGTCCTTGCTGGAAAGCATGATGACCGGAATGCTGCGAAAGACCTTGTTGTGCTTGATCAGCGAACAGGTCTGGTAGCCGTCAAGGCGGGGCATCATGATGTCCACGAACACGATGTCCGGCTGGTGGTCAGCGATTTTGGAGAGCGCATCGAAGCCGTCCACCGCCGTGAAGACCTCGCAGCCCTCACGCGCCAGCAGCGTCTCGGCCGTGCGCCGGATCGTCTTGCTGTCGTCGATGACCAGCACCTTGAGTCCGGCCAGCCTCGGCCGGCTGGCGCTGCTGCTGGCTGCCGTGTTGTCCATGCCCTCGAACCCCTCGAATCGGAAGGAGCGTTGCCACTTGCGACGCTATGCGCAAGGCCACTGCTCGCGAGGGGGTTTTAACATAAAGACCCGGCCCCTGCCATTGGCCGCTTTCGATACCATGACGGCCATCACATGCGGCCGCGACGGCCGCCGGGTTGCCCTGGAGATGTAATGCCCGACAACAGGATCCGCGTCGCCGTCGTGATGGACCCGATCGAGGACATCAAACCGGCCAAGGACACTTCACTTGCGATGATGCTGGCCGCACAGAGGCGTGGCTGGGAACTCTCCTACCTCGAGCTGTGCCACCTCTGGCTGCGGGACGGCGTCGCCCTGGGCCGCGCGCATACAGTCACAGTACGGGACCACCTGGAGGACTGGTTCACGATCGGCGAGCCGCAGCCCGTGCGCCTCGGCGACTTCGATGCCATTCTGATGCGCAAGGACCCGCCGTTCGACACCGAGTACATCTACTCGACCTACATCCTCGAGCGCGCCGAACTGCAGGGCGCGCTGGTCGTGAACCGGCCGCAAGGCCTGCGCGACATGAACGAGAAGGTTTTCACAGCATGGTTCCCGGAGTGCTGCGCGCCGACGCTCATCACGCGGGACATGGCGGACATGCACGCGTTCCTGCGCGAGCACGGCCGCATCGTCTGCAAGCCCCTGTACGGCATGGGCGGGCGGTCGATCTTCGTCGTCGACCTGGGCGACAAGAATGCCAACGTCGTCTTCGAGACGCTCACCGAGTATGGGCAGCGATTTGCGATCGCCCAGCGCTATATCCCCGACATCGTCGAGACCGGGGACTCCAGGGTGATCGTCGTGGACGGCACGCCGGTGCCCTACGCGCTGGCTCGCATACCGTCGGCGGCCGACAACCGCGGCAACCTGGCCGCTGGCGCCAAGGGCATCGGCCGCCCCCTCAACGACCGTGACCGCTGGCTCGCCGGGCAGATCGGCCCGGTGCTACGCGAGCGGGGAATGCTGTTCGTCGGGCTCGACGTCATCGGCGGCTTCGTCACAGAGATCAACGTCACGAGCCCCACCGGAGTGCGGGAGCTGGACCGTCAGTTCGGCCTCGACATTGGCGGCACGCTGATGGACGCGATCGACCGGCGTCTCGCGCAGCGGACCAGATGAGCACGCGCTCGTGGCGAGACCGGCCGGAGGATCGCCTGGCGACGGCGGTATTCGTTGCCGCGCTGATCCACGGGCTCGTGATACTCGGCGTGCAGTTCTCCTCCCCGCCGACCGACGATCGATCCCTGCCGACGCTGGAGGTTCTGCTCGTCCCCGAGGGGCCGGCCGAGGCACCGAATCCCGCAGCGACTTACATCGCCCAGCGCAGCCAGCACGGCTCCGGTACCGGCCTTGAGCGGCAGCGAACGTCGCTGCCCGAGTCCTCCGCCAGCGTGGTGCCGAGCACCGGGCTGCCGGAAGGCGACTCCAATGCGCCGGAGCCGGCCGAGAAGTCCGCCGGCGGCGCGCCGGTCCTGACGACCCGCACGCTCGATGCCAGCCGCGCGGTGGCCGGCGACGTTGCGGCGGAAGCCTCCCAGTCGCCGGGGGCGCCGCTGGAGAGCCGCCCCCTGCCTGAGATCGGGGCGAATGCGGTGGCGGCAGAGCAGCAGCTGCGACTGCGGGGCAAGCCCTCCGACGACGACTCCCTGCGCGCCGACACGCGCGAATCTGCCATCGCCGGCTATCTCGACGGCTGGAAGCGACACATCGAGCGCGTGGGCACCCTTAACTTCCCGAACGAGGCGCGGCGCCGCGCCCTGTCCGGCAACCCCGTCCTCGAGGTCGCCATCCGTGCGAACGGCAGCCTCGATGCGGTCGTCGTCCGACGCTCGAGCGGCCACCGCGAGCTCGACAATGCGGCGGTCGGGATTGTCAAGCTGGCCGCGCCATTCGATCCCTTCCCCACCGCGATGCGCGAGCGCTACCCGGTGCTGCGCTTCGCGTATGAGTGGCAGTTCCTGAACGGTCAGCTGAGCAGCGGCGAGGTCTTCTCGGACGGCCCGTAGCCGAGGATACTTGCGGGCATGGCGCAGGAGTACCTGACCAACCAGTTCCTCATCGCCATGCCCGGCATGGACGATCCCAATTTCGCGCAGACCGTGACGCTCGTCTGCGAGCACAGCGACCGCGGTGCGCTCGGCATCGTGATCAACAAGGCGCTGCCGATGACCCTCGTGGAGGTCTTCGCGCAGCTGAACCTCGAGTGCGCGGAATCACGGATCACGCAGCAGCCGGTGCTGCGGGGCGGTCCGGTACAGACGGACCGCGGCTTCGTGCTGCACAGCCCCGCCGGGCGCTGGGACTCCTCGCTCGCGTTCTCGGAGAGCGTTCACCTGACGACCTCGCGGGACATCCTGGATGCGCTGGCGCGGGGCGAGGGCCCAGAACAGGCGGTGGTGGCCCTCGGCTACGCCGGCTGGGAGGCCGGCCAGCTCGAGGAGGAGATGGCCCGCAACGCCTGGCTAACGGTGCCAGCGGACGCGAGCGTACTATTCTCGACGCCGCTCGACGAACGCTGGCAGGCGGCCGGCCGGCTGCTTGGCGTCAACCTGCTGCACCTCAGCAGCGACGCCGGCCACGCCTGAGCGCCGCGACCGTAATGAGCGCACGCGGCGAGGTCGTGCTGGCATTCGACTACGGGAGCCGGCGCATCGGGGTCGCCGTCGGCCAGACGCTCACCGGAACCGCCAGTCCCGCCGGCACGATCGCCGCGCACGATACGGGTCCGGACTGGCAGGGGCTGGGCGAACGAGTCCGGGCGTGGGCGCCGGTCCGGCTGGTCGTCGGTCTCCCTTATAATATGGACGGCAGCGAGACCACCCTGACCGCGGCGTGCCGCACGTTCGGCGATGAGCTGGCGCGGCGCTTCGGGCTCCCAGTGGAATTCGTGGACGAGCGGCTCACCTCCGCGGCAGCGCACGACGAGCTGCGTGAAGCGCGCCGCGCGGGCGCCCGCAGCCGACGCGTCCGCCGCGAGGACATCGACGCGAATGCCGCGCGGCTCATCCTCGAGACCTGGCTGCGCGAGCCGCGCGACCGTGCACGGGATGCGCGTGACGGACCGACCTGACCACCCCCATCAACGATCGACGGCCCCTGGAGCCTCCCCTTGAAGACCGACACCGGCCGAGAACTGCAGCGCGACCCAGCCGGGCGCCTGCGGCACCTGCTCACGCTTGACGGACTGTCGCGTGACGAACTGAACCAGCTGCTCGACCTCGCGCAGTTCTACGTCCGGCTTCCCGGCGATCTGCCGGCCCGCGACGGGGGGCTGCTCGGCCGCACGGTCGCGAATCTGTTCTTCGAGCCGAGCACGCGTACGCGCGTGTCGTTCGAACTCGCGGCGACCCGCCTCGGGGCGGACGTCGTGAACCTCGACCTGCACTCCTCCTCGCGCGTCAAGGGCGAGACCGTGCTGGACACGATTTACACGCTGCAGGCTATGGCGGTCGACGTGTTCGTGATGCGCGACTCCGAGCCCGGGCTGCCGGCCTTCGTGGCGAACCACGTGCAGCCGCACGTCAGCGTGCTGAACGCGGGCGAGGCCCACGTCTCCCACCCGACGCAGGGCCTGCTCGACGTCCTCACCATCCGTCAGCGCCTGGGCGACGTCGGCAACCTCAGCGTCGCCATCGTCGGCGACATCCGCCACTCGCGCGTGGCACGCTCGACCGGCACGGCGCTCGCGACTCTCGGGGTCGGCGAACTGCGCATCGTCGCGCCGCAGAACCTCATGCCGGAGCAGGATGAGTTCCCCGGCGTGCGCCGCTTCAACAACCTCGCCGAGGGCATCCGCGACGTCGACGTGGTCATGGCGCTCAGGATCCAACGAGAGCGGATGGCGGATGCGAACGCGCCCGACGCCGACGCCTTCTGCCGCGAATGGGGCATCACCCCCGAGAACCTGCGGCTCGCGCGGCCGGAAGCGATCGTGCTGCACCCCGGCCCGATGAACCGTGGCGTGGAGATCACTAGCGAGGTCGCCGACGGACCGCAGTCGGCGATCCGCCAGCAGGTGAGAAACGGCGTGGCCGTGCGCATGGCGGTACTGGCGACCATTGTGCGCAATGTGCAGGTGCGCAACGTCGAGGCCGGCCGGAGGGCCGGGTGAGTGTGAGCCCCGCCGCCGCACGCGATCATCGCGGCACGATCTTCGTCGAGGACGCGACGCTGCTCTCTCGGCAGGAGTTCGCCGGCCGCCAGTTCATCGTCAGGCTGCAGGCGCCACGGTGCGCGGCGGCGGCCGTGCCCGGCAGCTTCGTGCACCTGACCTGCGACCCCCAGCGGCCGATGCGCCGCCCGCTGTCCATCATGCGGGCCGACGCGCGCTCCGGCTGGATCGAGATCCTCTACAAGATCGTGGGCCCCGGGCTCGAGGCACTGTCCCGGCGCACGCCGGGTGCCGCCGTCAGCGTGCTCGGCCCGATCGGTCGCGGCTTCGAGCCGGACGCCCGCCGTCCGCGGACGGTTCTGCTGGGCGGCGGTGTCGGCATCCCGCCCATGGTCTTCCTGGCTGAGACGCTGCAATCGCGACGCGACGCACCGTGGCAGCCGCTCGTCCTGATGGGCTCAGAGATCGAGTTTCCGTTCCGCGCGCGGCCGTCGACGCTGGTCGTGCCGGGGATCCCGGCCGAAGCCATTGCCTGCATGCCGCTGCTCGACGATTGGGGCGTGGCGAGCCGACTCGCGACCTTGGCGGGCTTACCGGGCTGCTTCCAGGGCTACGTCACGGATCTCGCGGCACGCTGGCTCGAGTCCCTCCCGACCGAGCGGCTCCAGGAAGTATCGGTCTTCGCCTGCGGTCCGACCCCGATGCTGCAGGCGGCCGCCCGCGTGGCGCGCCGCTTCGGTGTGCCCTGCCAGGTATCGCTGGAGGAATTCATGGCCTGCGCGGTCGGCGGATGCGCCGGCTGCGCGGTGCCGGTCGTCACCGAGGCGGGGCTCGCCATGAAGCGAGTCTGCGTCGACGGGCCCGTCTTCGACGCCAATGCCGTGTTCCCGCCGGCCGCTTGAGCCGAGGCGACTGATTAGAGAGTTCCCAGCCAGAGCCGGCGGGGGCGCCGGCAGCGCCTCAGCCGAAATTGATTTTCGCCTCGAGGTTGGTGCGCGAATCCGCGTTCGCGAGCGCCTCCTCGAGCGTAACCTTGCCGTCCAGGTAGAGCTGGTAGAGGGCGACGTCGAAACACTGCACGCCCGCCTCGCTCGTGGTCACCAGCGCTTCCTTGACGCCGACAACGTCACCTTTCTTGACGAGTTCCTGGACGTGGGGCGTGTTGAGCAGGACCTCGATCGCCGCCACGCGCTTACCATTCTTCCCCATCAGCAGCCGCTGCGAGAGGATCGCCTTCAGGTACTGCGACAGGTCGAGGAAGATCTGCGAGTGCTGTTCGCGCGGGAACATGTTGATGACGCGGTCGAGCGTCTCAGCGGCGTTGTTCGCGTGCAGCGTCGCCAGGCACAGGTGCCCTGTGCCGGCGAAGGTGATGGCGTACTCCATCGACTCGCGGTCGCGGATCTCGCCGATCAGGATGACGTCGGGGGCGGCGCGCATGGCGCTGCGCAGCGCGCGGTGGAACGACTTGGTGTCCAGCCCGACCTCACGCTGGTTGATGATCGACTTCTTGTTCGGGTGCAGGAACTCGATCGGGTCCTCGACCGTCAGGATGTGATCCGACGACACCTCGTTGCGGTAGTTGATCATCGCCGCAAGGCTGGTCGACTTGCCCGAGCCGGTCGCCCCGACCATCAGGATCAGCCCGCGCTTGATCATGGCGAGGTCTTTCATGATCGGCGGCAGGCCGAGGTCCTCGAGCTTGGGCATGTCTGCGGTGATGTAGCGCAGCACCATCGCCGGGTTGCCGCGCTGGTGGAACACGGCGACGCGGAAGCGCCCGAGCCCGGGCTCGGAGATGGCGAAGTCGATCTCGAGTTCCTGCTGGAAGTAGTCGATCTGCTCCTGGTTCATGAGGCCGTAGGCGGCCTGCCGCACCTGGTCCGCCGTCATGACCTGCCGGTTGATCGGCATGATCTGGCCCTCGATCTTGATCTTGATCGGCGCGTTCGCCGTGAAGAACAGGTCGGAGGCCTTCTTCTCGACCATGAGCTTGAACAGCGGCCGCGTGTTCAGCACGAAGTTGCGCGCCGTCGTGACGCCGGTGTTCGTGTCGCTAAGGACCCGCTCGGTCGGCGGTGAGTTGCTGTCGGTGTCGGTGGGGGCAGCCATTGGGAACCCGGTTAGTCCTCTTCTTCCTCGAGAATCTTGAGCGCGCCCGTCTCCTCCAGCATGCCCTTGTCGGTGCGCTTGCTCTCGAGCTTGATGCGCAGGCGGATCTCGTTCTTAGAGTCCGCATTGCGCAGCGCCTCCTCATAGGAGATGACGCGGCTCTCGAAGAGTTCGAACAGTGCCTGGTCGAAGGTCTTCATGCCGAGCCGGTTCGACTTGGCCATGATCTCCTTGATAGCGGTCACCTCGCCGCGGAAGATCAGGTCCGCGATCAGCGGCGTATTGAGCATGACCTCCATCGCGGCGATGCGCCCCTTGCCCGCCTCGCGCGGAATCAGCCGCTGCGACACCATGGCGCGGATGTTGAGCGAGAGGTCCATGAGCAGCTGCTCGCGCCGGTCCTCCGGGAAGAAGTTGATGATGCGGTCGAGCGCCTGGTTCGAGCTGTTGGCGTGCAGGGTGGCGAGCACGAGGTGGCCCGTCTCCGCGAACTGGACGCCGTACTCCATCGTCTCCCGGTCGCGGATCTCGCCGATCAGGATGACGTCGGGGGCCTGGCGCAGCGTGTTCTTGAGCGCCATGTGCCAGCTCTCGGTGTCCACACCGACCTCGCGCTGCGTGACCACGCAGTTGCGGTGGCTGTGCACGTACTCGATCGGGTCCTCGATCGTGATGATGTGGCCGCGCGTCTTCTCGTTGCGGTAGTCGAGCATCGCCGCGAGGCTGGTCGACTTGCCGCAGCCGGTCGCGCCGACCAAGATCACCAGCCCGCGCTTCGACAGCACGATCTCCTTAAGGATGGGCGGCAGCTCGAGCTCCTCGATCGTCGGCACCTTGATGTTGATCGTGCGCAGCACGGCGCCGGTGAGGCCCATCTGTACGAAGGCGCTGACGCGGAAGCGGCCGATGCCGGGCGGCGCGATGGCGAAGTTGCATTCCTTCGTGGCGTCGAACTCCTTGGTCTGCCGGTCGTTCATTATTGCGCGCACCAGTAGCGCACTCTGCTCCGGCGTGAGCGGCTGATTGGTCTGCGGCTTGATCTCGCCGTCGACCTTGATCGCCGGCGGGAAGCCTGCCGTGATGAACAGGTCCGACCCCTTGCGCTCGACCATGCGGCGCAGCAGGTCCTGCATGAGCTTGATGCCAGTATCGCGGTCCATGGTGTCTCCGGGCGGGAGAAGGAGCTCTCAGCCCCGGCCGCCTAGAAGTCGTCCTTGTTCTGGGCCCTGAAGCGCGCCTCTTCCTTGGTGATGAGGCCCTTCTGCAGCAGCTCCTTCAGGCATTGATCGAGCGTCTGCATGCCTGCCGTCTGGCCGGTCTGGATCGCCGAGTACATCTGCGCGATCTTGCCCTCGCGGATCAGGTTCCGGATCGCGGGCGTGCCGATCATGATCTCGTGGGCGGCGATGCGGCCGCCGCCGATGCGCTTCAGCAGCGTCTGTGAGATGACCGCACGCAGCGACTCCGAGAGCATGGCCCGCACCATTTCCTTCTCGGCCGCCGGGAACACGTCCACGACGCGGTCGATGGTCTTGGCCGCGGAACTGGTGTGCAGGGTCCCGAACACCAGGTGGCCGGTCTCGGCGCCGGTCAGTGCCAGGCGGATCGTCTCGAGATCGCGCATCTCGCCGACCAGGATCACGTCCGGGTCCTCGCGCAGTGCCGAGCGCAGCGCCTCGCTGAAGCCCAGCGTGTCGCGATGGACCTCGCGCTGGTTGATGAGGCAGCGCTTCGACTCATGCACGAACTCGATCGGGTCCTCGATGGTGATGATGTGGTCCGGGCGGTTGTCGTTGACGTAGTTGATCATCGCGGCGAGCGTGGTGGACTTGCCGGACCCAGTCGGGCCGGTCACCAGCACCAGGCCCCGGGGCTGCATCGCGATGTCTTTGAAGATCTTCGGCGCACTCAGGTCGTCGAGCGTCAGCACGACCGACGGGATGTTGCGGAATACTGCCGCCGCGCCGCGGTTCTGGTTGAAGGCGTTGACGCGGAAACGGGCGAGCTTCGGAATCTCGAACGAAAAGTCCGTCTCGTAGAACTCTTCGTAGGCCTTCCGTTGCTTGTCATTCATGATGTCGTACACCATGCTGTGCACTTCCTTGTGCGTCAGCGGTGGCATGTTGATCCGCTTCATGTCGCCATCGACACGGATCATCGGTGGCACACCTGACGACAAGTGCAGGTCGGAGGCCTTGTTCTTGACGGCGAACGCGAGCAGTTGGGCGATGTCGACGGCCATCATGGCTCCCTGTAGCCTGCGCTCCGGGTCCGAGGCCGGACGGATCACACAGGCGGCCGCTGCAGTATAGATCAGGGCCTCGGACCCCAATATGTTAACCGGTCCTCAGTTCTCGTCCGACGGCCTGCGATCCGTACTTGCTCGGATCGTGTATTCGGCACGCGAAGCCGGCCGTCCCCCGGATGCCGTCCGGCTGGTCGCGGTCAGCAAGCAGCAGCCCGCCGCCGCCGTCCGGCTGCTCGCGGCGGCCGGCCAGCGGGACTTCGGCGAGAATTACCTGCAGGAGGCCCTGCCGAAGCTCGACGAGCTGGCCGATCTCCCGCTCTGCTGGCACTTCATCGGCCAGTTGCAGGGCAACAAGACCCGCGAGGTCGCCGAGCGCTTCCAATGGGTGCACACGGTGGACCGGGAACGGATCGCCGCCCGTCTCAGCGCCCAGCGTCCCCATTACGCGCCACCTCTCGAGGTGCTGTTGCAGGTCAAGCTGGGGGAGGAGCAGGGGAAGGGCGGCGTCGGCCCGGCGCACCTGCCGGGCTTGGCGGGGACGGTGGCGGGCCTGCCGCGCCTTCGGCTGCGCGGTCTGATGTGCATTCCGCCCGAAGCCGCCGACTTCGAGCAGCAGCGCAAGCCCTTTCGCCGGCTTCGGGAACTGCTCGAGGCACTGAATCGCGAGGGCCACGCCCTCGACACGCTGTCGATGGGCATGAGCGCCGACCTGGAGGCCGCCATCGCCGAGGGGGCGACCATCGTACGGGTTGGCACCGCCGTATTCGGGCCACGGTCCTGAAGTTCGGCCCCCGGGTGTGGAGATGAGCATGCGAATCGCATTCATCGGCGGTGGCCACATGGCCACCAGTCTCGTCGGCGGCCTGCGTGCGCGAGGCGTAGACGCCGACTCGATCGTTGTCGCCGATCCGCTGCCGGAGCGGCTTGCCCGGCTGCGCGGGCAGTTCGGGGTGCGCGTCACGGAGGACAATGCAGCCGCCGTGCGGGACGCCGAGGTCGTCGTCCTTGCGGTCAAGCCGCAGGAGATGGCGCGGGTTGCACTCGGCATCGCGGCCGAGACTGCCGCCCGCCGCCGCCTGGTCATCTCTGTCGCGGCGGGCATCCGGTTGCAGGATCTGCGCCGCTGGCTGGGGCCAGGCGTCCCCCTCGTACGTACGATGCCGAACCGCCCGGCGCTCATCGGCGCCGGCATCACCGCGCTCTACGCCGGCGGCGAGGTCACGGGCGAGGAGCGACGACAGGTCGAGGGGATCCTTGCGGCCTGTGGAGCGACGGTCTGGGTCGAGGAGGAGAGGCAGATCGACGTCGTGACGGCCGTCTCCGGCAGTGGCCCGGCCTACTTCTTCCTGCTCGTCGAGGCCCTTGAGGAGGCGGGCATCGCCCTGGGCCTCGCTCCGGCGACCGCCCGTCGGCTCGCGACGGAGACCGCGCGCGGCGCCGGGCGCATGGCGGCCGAGAGTGCTGAACCCCCGCGCGAGCTTCGCGCCCAGGTCACCTCGAAGGGCGGCACAACCGCCGCGGCGCTCGACGTGCTCGAGGCGGCCGGGGTACGTGCTATTTTTGCCGCGGCCGTGACCGCGGCGGCGCGGCGCTCCGCGGAGCTGGCGCGGCAGTTCGGCGGCAGCTGACAACCTCGGCCAAGGCAGACGCGATCCCCCCATGCAGGCCCTCCTCTTCGTCATCGACACCCTGGTCACGCTGGCCGTGATCGCCTACCTGCTGAGGCTGCTGATGCCGCTCGCGCGCGCGGATTTCCGCAATCCCATCGGCGCCGCCGTGCTAAAGGCCACCGATCCGCTCGTGCTGCCGCTGCGTCGACTGCTGCCGCCAGTGCGGCGCTTCGATCTGGCTTCGCTGGCCGCACTGTTGCTCGTGCAGTTCACGGGCACCACGCTCCTCGGCCTAGCTGCGGGCGGAGGCTTCGGCCTGCTGACCGTTCTCATTCGCGGGCTCTACCAGCTCCTGCACACCACCTTGCAGTTCTATACCTTCGCCGTGTTGCTCTACGCCCTGATGAGCTGGGTGGCCCCCGGAACCTACAGCCCGGCGGGGCAGATCCTCGGTCGGTTGTGCGAGCCGCTGCTTGCCCCGGTACGCCGTTTGGTGCCGCCGCTCGGCGGCCTCGACCTGTCCGCGCTGCTCGTGCTGATCGCACTGCAGGCGCTGCAGATTCTCCTGCGCTGAGCGCCCGTCGGCACTGCCGCCGTGAACCCTGCAGCCCGCCGCGACGGCTCCGACCTCCTCCTCGAACTGCGTGTCCAGCCGCGGGCCGCAAAGACGGAATTTGCCGGCCGCATGGGCGACCGGCTGCGGGTCCGCCTGCGTGCACCGCCGGTCGACGGGCGGGCCAATGCCGCACTGATCGAGTTCATCGCCGCGGCGTTCGGGGTGCCGCGCTCGGCTGTGGTGCTGGAAAAGGGGCTGACGGGCCGCGACAAGCGGGTGCGCGTCCGCGGCTTGTCGGCCATCCCGGAGCCGCTGCGCGGGCTGTTTACGGAGGTCTGAGCCAGCCGGAGGAGACGACGATGTTGCAGAGCGCCCTGCGACGCTGTGCCGCGTGGCCAGCAATGGGCTTTTTCCTAGCTCTTTCCATCAGTTGCAGCCACGATGACGTGCCCCGGCGGGCGCGGCCGGCCGCCCCGGCGGAGCCGAGCTTCCAGGTCTTCGGTGACTACGAGGTCCACTACAACGCGATTCGCACCGACGAACTGAGCGCGGAGGTGGCGCAGGCCTACGACATCGAGCGCAGCGCCAACCGCGTGCTGCTCAATGTGGTGCTGCTGCGCAAGACGGCCGACGGCAGGACCAGGGCGGCGGACGGCGAGGTCAGCGCCAGCGCGCACAACCTGAACGGCCAGGTGAAGAACCTGCGGATGCGACGCGTGAGCGTCGGCGACACCGTTGACTTCCTCGGCGAGGTCAGCATTAGTGGCGATGAGATCCTGATCTTCGACATCGTGGCGGCGCCGCGCGGCGGCGGCGAGCGGCTCTCAGCCCAGTTAAAGCGCGAATTCTTCGGCGGCTGAGCGTTCCGGGACTGAAAAAAAAGCCTCCGGAGCATATTAACATAGTGCGATTTCGTGCTATTTTTCGCGCGCCAACAGACTAACCAGGGCCCGCAGGCCCGCGATTTATCAGAGGAGAAACTAGATGGCAAAGAAGAGTTCTGCACCGACGAAGTCCGACATCCTTGCGACGATCTCCAAGGACACCGGGCTCTCGAAGAAGCAGGTCAGTTCGGTCTTCGACTCGCTCAATGGCGCAATCAAGAAGAGCCTCAAGGCCCATGGCCTGTTCACGCTGCCGGGCCTCGCCAAGATGAAGGTCGTGAAGAAGCCCGCCACGAAGGCGCGTGAGGGCGTGAATCCCTTCACCGGCGAAAAGATGACCTTCAAGGCCAAGCCGGCCAGCAAGAAGGTCCGCGTGATGCCGCTCAAGAACCTCAAGGGGTTCGTGAACTGAGCTGACGCGATTTCCCGCCGGGGCGCCCGCGTGGCACCCCGGCGATTTCCCCTCCCCGCTGCCGCGCGCCTACTGTTCCGGGCCCGCGCGCTCCCGCAAGAAATTCAGCACGCCCGACCGCAGCTCGCCGAGCCGGCCGTGGAAGAAGTGCTCCGCACCGCTCAGCACCAGCAATTCCGGCGCGTGCGGCGCGAACCCCGCCGCCCAGCGCTGCACCTCCGTGCAGTCGACGAGATCGTCGCGGTCGCCCTGCACGACGAGCCACGGGCACGCCGGCCGGACCATCGGTCCGGTGATGAGCCGCCCGACCGGCGGCGCGACGGTCACCAGACACCGCGGGCGAACCTCTACGGCTGCCTGCATCGCAACCGCTGCTCCGAAGGAGAATCCGGCGAGCCACACCGCCTCGCAGCGCCAGCGGGCACGCGCCCAGGCTGCGACGGCGACAGCGTCATCGACTTCGCCGATCCCGTGGGCGTACGCGCCGCCGCTCCGGCCCACGCCTCGGAAGTTGAAACGGACGGTCGCGGCGCCGGCCTCCTGCATAGCACGGGCGAGCGTGTGCACGACCTTGTTCTGCAGTGTGCCGCCGTGCAGCGGGTGCGGGTGGCAGACGACGCCGACGGCCACCGGCCCCGGGCGGTCGGGAGCCGGGTCCTCGACTCGCGCCTCGATCGCCCCGGCGGGTCCCGGAATGGTCGCGGGCTCCGGCACCGGAGGCCGGAACCCGGCGGGATGCGTTGCTGACGGCGACGGCAAGGTGCATTCCCCGGGGGCCGGTCCCGGCGTGGCTTCAGGAGCCTGCAGTCTGCCAGAAGCGCGCGCGGTTGCGCCGCGCAGGACACAGGCGCCGTGGCAGAATGTCGCCACGGAACGAGCGGAGGCAGCACCGTGCAACTGATGTCCTCGAACTTCGGCCACAAGCAGCGCATTCCTGTCGAATTCGCATTCGGCGCCCAGGACCCCGCGACTCACGTCCGTCTCAGCAGCAACCGCAACCCGCATCTGCGCTGGACGGGCGTGCCGTCCACGGCCAAGTCGCTGGTGCTGCTGTGCGTGGACACGGACGTGCCGACGCGTCCGGACGACGTGAACAAGGACGGCCGTGTCGTCCCGGCCGACCTGCCACGCGCAGACTTCTACCACTGGCTGATGGTGGACATCGCACCGTCGGTGAGCGAGATCAAGGCCGGTGCCTGCGCGGATGGAATCGTGGCGCGCGGCAAGCGCACGCCCCCGGGACCCGCGGGGTCACGGCAGGGCCTGAACGACTACACCTCGTGGTTCGCCGGTGACGGGGAGATGGGCGGTCAGTATTTTGGCTACGACGGGCCCTGCCCGCCTTGGAACGATGCCCTGCTGCACCATTACCACTTCATCCTCTACGCGACCGACCTCGCGCGCTGCCCGGTGGACGGTGATTTCACCGGGCCGCAGGTGCGGCAGGCGATCGCGAACCACATCCTCGCCGAAGCGAAGCTGACGGGCACCTACACCCTCAATCCGTCTGTGAAGTAGTGGTGGCGTGCTAGCCGGGATTTCTCACCGACCGGAGGTGCATCGGTCCTGTGAGTGAGTAAAACTTGTTTTCCGAGAACGAGTTGATCCTCACCCACAGGAGAGTTCCGATGCCCACACAGTGTAGTCCGGAGCAGCTGGAGTTTGCAGGTGTTGAACGCCGTCGGGTGGTGGCGGCGTTTGACGGGGGGACGGTCAGTTCGGATGCCGGCGCCGTGCTGCTGGGGCATACCGATGCAGCGATCGGCTTGATCGATCGGCTGGCGGGTTGCTTTGTTGATCAGCGCGATCCGCGGTTGATTGAGCACACGGTGCGCACGCTGCTCGGGCAGCGGGTGTTCGGCCTGGCGCTCGGCTACGAGGACCTGAACGATCACGAGCGGCTGCGCCACGATCCGGTCATGGGCACCTTGCTGGGCAAGCTCTCGGCACGGCGTCATTCGAAGTGCGCGGCGCTGGCCGGCAAGAGCACCCTGAACCGCTTGGAGCTGCATCCGCTCGCGGGGGTGAGTCGCTATCACTAGATCCGGCCCGAGGCCGCGGCGATCGAGGGGCTGTTCGTTGAGCTGTTCCTCGAGGCGCACGCGGTGGCGGCTGAGGAGATCGTGCTCGATCTGGATGCGACCGATGATCCGTTGCACGGGCATCAGGAAGGCCGCTTCTTCCACGGCTACTACGACGGCTATCTGCCGCTGTATATCTTCTGCGGCGAGCACTTGCCGGTGGCGAAGCTGCGCCGCGCGAACATCGACGGGGCGGCCGGCGCGCGCGAGGAGATCGAGCGCGTCGTCGGGCAGATCCGCGAGCGCTGGCCGGCGACCCGCATCGTGCTGCGGGCCGACTCGGGCTTTTGTCGCGAGGAGCTGATGAGCTGGTGCGAGCAAAACCGCGTGGATTACCTGTTCGGGCTCGCCAGGAACGCGCGCCTGGTGCGCGCCATCGGCGCCGAGTTGCAGGCCGCCGCCCTCGAGTCGACGGCGACGGGCCGACCCGCACGACGCTTCAAGGAGCTGGTGTACCGCACGCGCCAGAGCTGGAGTCGGTCCCGGCGGGTGGTGGGCAAGGCCGAGCACACCGGCGACAAGTCCAACCCGCGCTTCATCGTGACCTCCCTGTCGCTGCAGGCCTGGGCGGCGCGTGAGCTGTACGAGGACTTCTACTGCGCCCGTGGCGAGTGCGAGAACCGCATCAAGGAGGCGCAACTCGACCTGTTCGCCGATCGGCTCTCCACCGCCACCTTCCGCGCCAACCAGCTGCGCTTATGGCTCGCCTCCGCCGCCTACGTGCTGATGCACGCGCTGCGCCGCATCGGACTGGCCGGTACCGCGCTCGCCCGGGCCTGTGCTAATACGATCCGCCTGCGCTTACTGAAGATCGGCGCCGTGGTGAGCGTGCGCGTGCGCCGCGTCAAGCTGGCGATGAGTGAGGCGTGCCCCAACCAACGCGAGTTCATCAGCGCCTTCCATGCCTTGGGCGCCGCGGCGCGCTAAGCCGCCCCACGAACCAGACTGCGCCAACCCACAATCGCCGCACCGCTCGCGCGTCGAGCGGCCGATCGCTGTTGTCAAAATGCGACCAATCGGCGCGCAGCGGCTCGCCGAAACCGGCCTCGCTCACGACCTTCGCACTCCCCACCAAATCACGCGCAATCAAACGACCGGTGAGACATGGCGGCTAGCGGTCGGTCGCCTCGACGGCCAGCAGCTCGACCTCGAACACGAGCGAGGCGCCCGGGGGAATCACGCCGCCCGCACCGTCGTTCCCGTAGGCGAGCGTCGCGGGGATGACCAGGCGCCGCCGCCCGCCGACCTTCATGCCCTGCACGCCCTGATCCCAGCCCGCGATGACCTGCCCTGCGCCGAGCACGAACTGGAACGGCCGGCCGCTGTCGAGCGAGCTGTCAAACTTCTCGCCCTTCTGCTCGGGCCGGCCCCGGTCATAGAGCCAGCCTGTGTACTGCACCGTGACGCGCGCACCCGGGCTCGCGACCGCGCCGGAACCCGGAACCTCGTCGGTCGCCTCGAGCGCGCTCACCGTGCCGGCGGTAACGGACGCCGCGCCCGTCGTCGCGGGGCGGCGCGCGCAGGCCGTGCCGGCCAGCGCCAGCGCGACCGTGGCGCACACGAGCAGCCAGGTGAGCGCGCGGCGCGGAGTCGCGCGCGTCATTCTTCGCTCCCCCCGGCCGGCGCGCCGCGGGGCGCGAAGTCGAGCGATGCGGAATTGATGCAGTAGCGCAGCCCCGTGGGATCGGGGCCGTCCGGGAAGACGTGGCCGAGATGAGCGCCGCAGCTGGCGCAGGTGACCTCGGTCCGAACCATGCCGTGACTCGTGTCGCGATGTGTGCGGACGCGTTCGCCGGCGAGCGGCAGCCAGAACGACGGCCACCCCGACCCTGAGTCATACTTGGTGTCGGACGAGAACAATTCGCTGCCGCAGACGACGCAGGCGTAGACGCCGCTTTTCTCGTTGTGCAGGTAGCCCCCGGTGAAGGCCGGCTCCGTGCCCTTCTGCTGCGTCACGCGGAACTGCTCCTCCGTGAGACGGGAATGCAGGTCGGCCGGATCGGGCCGGTCTCGGTTGCTCATGGCGAAAAACCCTCAGGGGGCGGCAAGAAGAGCGGGCGGGCCGAAGACGAGCACGGCGCCGACCACGGCCAGGAACGCACCGAGCAGCGCGACAGTGACGAGCAGCGCCGGTGCCTGCACGCGGCCCACGGTGAGCAGGTCGTCAAAGTCGTCAAGCCACTTGATAAGCCGTTCCATGCGGAGCGATCCGGGTGCCTTAAGTCAAATCGTCTCTGGCCGAAACCACATGCTAGCCCGCGTCTGGCCCTCTCGAATCACTTCGCCTTGGAGTCGAACGCGCCGCGGGCCTTGTCGGCCCAGTTCTTATAGCTGGAGACGCTGTAGAGCGCCTTGGCGATCACCGCCTGCCGCGACATCGGGCGCGGCTGCTGCCTTACGCGATCGAGCCAGCTGTTGTAGGCCTCCCAGCCGTCAGCGGCGGCGCCAAACTTGGTGCGCCGTTCCGCCGTGTCGGCCGCCGCCGCCACGTCCGCTCGTTCGACCAGGGTTTTCCGCTCGCGCATGACAGTCACCGTCCCTCTGCCCGGCAAGCTACCCCAGCGCGACGGCCGGGTCCGGTACTGGTTCACAGAGTTGGAGCGGCGGCGCAGCGCGGCGCGCCGGTCGAGGGCGGTCAGGGGACGATGCGGTAGCAGGGCCGGTAGTCCCCGGCAAGCTTCATGCGCCGCTGCTGCACGAAGGAAGCGAGGAGTACGTCGAGGCGCTGCAGCAACTCGCGGTCGCCGTGGATCTCGAACGGCCCGTGCTGCTCGATCAGGCGGATGCCCGGCTCCTTCACGTTGCCGGCGACGATACCGGAGAATGCACGCCGCAGCTCGGCTGCGAGCAGGTGCGGCGGCAGATCCCGGCGCAGCTGCAGGGCGGCCATGCTGGTGTGGCTCGCCTCGAACGGCACCTGCAATTCGTGCGGAATGCGCAGCAGCCAGTTGTAGTTGTAGGCATCGCTCGTGCGGCGCCGGTATTCGCGCACGGCATCCATCCCACGGAGCATTTCCCGGGCGACCTCGGCCGGGTCGTCGACGACGATGCGGTAGCACTGGCGAACGCGCGGCCCGAGCGTCGCGACCAGAAACTCATCGATGCGCCGGAAGTACTCGTCCGCCCCCGCTGGGCCGGTAAACACGACTGGAAAGGGCTGCGGCTCGTTGGCCGGGTCGAGCAGCAGGCCGACGAGATAGAGGATCTCCTCCGCCGTGCCGGCGCCGCCCGGGAAGACGACGATGCCGTGGCCAACCCGCACGAACGCCTCGAGCCGCTTCTCGATGTCCGGCAGGATCACCAGCTGGTTGACGATGGCGTTCGGCGGCTCCGCCGCCACGATGCCGGGCTCGGTGAAGCCGAGGTAGCGGCCATCGCGGATGCGCTGCTTGGAGTGGCCGATGGTCGCGCCCTTCATCGGGCCCTTCATTGCGCCCGGGCCGCAGCCCGTGCAGACGTTGAGGCCCCGCAGGCCGAGCTCGTAGCCCACGACCTTCGTGTACTTGTACTCGTCCTGGCCGATCGAGTGCCCGCCCCAGCACACGACGATGTCCGGCCGCACCCGCGGCAGCAGCACCCCGGCGTTGCGCAGCACGCGGTAGACCGCGTTCGTGATGCCCTGCGACTCGCGCAGCTCGACGCTGCCGTGCTCATAGACCTCGCCGTGGATGTAGAGGATGTCGCGCAGCGCCGCGAAGAGGTGCTCCTGGATGCCGCGGATCATGCGCCCGTCAACGAACGCCGAGGCCGGCGCGTTGCGCAGCTCGAGCTTGACGCCCCAGGCCTGGCGGACGATGCGGATGTCGAAGTCGGCAAAGCGGTCGAAGATGGCACGCGCGTCGTCGGTCTCGCCGCCGCTGTTCAGCACGGCGAGCGAGCAGCGCCGGTAGACCGGATACAGGCCGCCGCGCGACGAATCGAGCAGCCGGTCAACTTCCTGCTGCGAGAGGTTCTCGAGGCTGCCGGTCGGGGAGACCCGCGCATCGACGGACTCGGCATCCTCCACTGCCGGGATGGAGATCTCAACCTTGCGCATCATCAGGGGCGGATCTCGATCGGAATGCCGCTGTCGGTCCTGAGCCAGATGTCGACCATGTCGGCGTTGCTGACCGCGATACAGCCATTCGTCCAGTCGTTGCGGGAATAGTACTCGGGGGGCTTGCGCGGCACGTTCGGCTCGCCGTGGATCATGATCAGGCCGCCGGGCCGCAACCGGCCCCTCTTCGCCCGCACCGCGTCGGCAAAGTTCGGGTACGACACCTGGATCGACAGGAAGTACTCGCTGCGGGGGTTGCGCTGCGTGAGGGTATACACCCCCTCGGGCGTGCGGAAATCGCCCTCGTACTCCTTGGGCCCGTTCGGGTTGAGACCGAGGTGGACCGGGTACTCGGCAATGACCTGGTCCTGGCGCAGCAGGTACAGACGCCGCTCCCCCTTGCGCACGACGACCTTGTCGGCTACGTCGAAGCCGTCCGAGGCCGTAGCCGCCCTTGCGCCGGCGCTGGCTGCCGGGGCGTCGGCGGTGGTGCGGAATTCCGCCTGCGGTGGCGGCGCGCCGCCCGAAGAGACCGAGCTGAAGGCCTGAGCCAGAGCCCCGCCGTGCGGCAGTAGCGCCAGGGCGAGCGCCGCCAGCGGCGCGTGCAGGTGACGTCGGACTGTCATGCGGGCGGAAATTATAGCGTTTCGCGGCGAAAAGCTGTGTCGGGACTCACAGCTGCCGCAAGAAAACGAGGCGGCCATACGGCCGCCTCGGAAGTGCGCGCAACGCCCGGTCAGAGGCGTCCCGGGTCATCAGGTGGCCGGCGGGAATCCAGCCATCGCGCGTTATAAACCGTCACCGTGCCTGCTCAACCGCACTTCGAGTCGCCGCAGTTGAGGCAGGTCATGCAGCCGTCCATCATGACGACGGCGGCCGTGCTGCACTTCGAGCAGAGCTGGGCACCCTGCGGGTAGTGGCTCTTGGCGAACGCATCCTGCTGCTTCTGCCGAGCCTCGAACTCCTGGCGCTTGTCCTCGATGAGCTTCTTGCGGTGCTCGTCCATCTCCGGGCTGCGCAGCAACCCGATCATCTGCAGGTGCTTCTCGATCACGTAGCCGAGCTCGGCAATGATCGACGGCATGAACTTGCCGCCGGCCTGCCAGTAGCCGCCGCGCGGATCGAACACCGCCTTCAGCTCCTCGACCAGGAACGTGACGTCGCCACCCTTGCGGAACACCGCCGAGATGATCCGCGTCAGGGCGACGATCCACTGGAAGTGGTCGAGGTTCTTCGAGTTGATGAAGATCTCGAAGGGCCGGCGCTGCTCGTGCTCGGTGCCCTCGTTGAGCACGATGTCGTTGATGGTCACGTACATGGCGTGGTCCGACACCGGCGTCTTGATCTTGTAGGTCGAGCCGACCAGCATCTCCGGTCGCTCGAGCTTCTCGTGCATCCAGATGACGTTCGGGCTGCGCGCGTCCGCAACCGGCTCGGCGCTCTTCGCCTCGAGCTTGGTCGCTGCGGCCTGGTCGCCGGGCTTGACCACCCGGTACTTGACGATCTTTCTGTCGATTTTGTGGGCGCTCATGGTCAGAACTTTCCGTAATATCCTTCCTTCAACGCGTCGAACAGGTTCGCGGCGGTGTGCGTCTCGCCGTCGTACTCGATCTGCTCGTCACCCTTTATGGACACCTCGGCGCCGTCGTCCAGCGTGAAAACGTAGGTCGTGTTCTTGAGGTCCTCTTCCTTCACCAGCACGCCCTGGAACGCCTCCGGGTTGAAGCGGAAGGTCGTGCAGCCTTTGAGCCCCTGCTCGTGGGCATACAGGTAGATGCCCTTGAAGTCCTCGTAGCGGTAGTCGGTCGGCACGTTCGCCGTCTTCGAGATCGAGGAGTCGACCCATTTCTGCGCAGCGGCCTGAATGTCCACGTGCTCGCGCGGCGTGATGTCGTCCGCGGTGGTGAAGTAGTCCGGCAGCTTCTCGCCGGGGGCCGTGCCGCCCGGCATCGCGTTCGGGTTGACGAGCTCGCGGTAGGCGAGCAGCTCGAAGGAGAACACGTCGATGCGCTCCTTCGTCTTGCGGCCCTCACGGATCACGTTGCGGAAGTAGTGATGCGCGAACGAGGGCTCGATGCCGTTCGAGGCGTTGTTGGCGAGCGACAGCGAGATCGTGCCGGTCGGCGCAATCGAGCTGTGATGCGTGAAGCGCGCGCCGACCTCGGACAGCTCGTCGACGAGCTCGGGCGCCGCCTCGGCCACGCGCTGCATGTAGCGGCTGTAGCGCGAGTGCAGGATGCGGCCCGGCAGCTTCTGCCCGACCTTGATGCCGTCACGCGCCATCTCGGGACGCTTGCGCATCATCTCCGGCGTGACCTCGAACTTCTCGTCCATGATCGGCGCCGGGCCCTTCTCCCGCGCGAGCTCGAGGCCCGCTTCCCACCCGGCGATCGCGAGTTCCTTCGAGACTCGCTCGGTGAACTCAACGGACTCACGCGAGCCGTACTTCATTCCGAGCATCGTGATGGTCGAGCCGAGGCCGAGGAAGCCCATGCCGTGGCGGCGCTTGCGGTGGATCTCCTCGCGCTGCTTCTCGAGCGGCAGGCCGTTGACCTCCACGACGTTGTCGAGCATGCGCGTGAAGATCTGCACGACCTTGCGGTACTCCTCCCAGTCGAAGTGGGCATCCTCCGCGAAGGGGTCGCGCACGAAGCTCGTCAGGTTGATCGAGCCGAGGAGGCAGGAGCCGTACGGCGGCAGCGGCTGCTCGCCGCAGGGGTTGGTGGCGCGGATATTCTCGCACCACCAGTTGTTGTTCATCTCGTTGACGCGGTCGATGAGCACGAAGCCCGGCTCAGCGAAGTCGTACGTCGAGGACATGATCACGTCCCAGAGGCGCCGCGCGGGCAGCGTCTTGTAGACCTTGCAGAGCACCAGGCCGGAGTCGTTGCGCACGTAGTTCGCTGGGTCCGGCCACTCGCGCCAGATGAACTTCGCGGTGTCGGTCGTGTCCTGCCCGATGACCTCGGACTCGCGGACCGGGAAGGCGAGCTTCCACTCCGTGTCCTCCCGCACCGCGCGCATGAACTCGTCGGTCACGAGCAGCGACAGGTTGAACTGCCGCAGCCGCCCGTTCTCGCGCTTGGCGCGGATGAACTCCATGGCGTCCGGGTGGCCGACGTCAAAGGTGCCCATCTGCGCGCCGCGGCGGCCGCCCGCCGACGACACCGTGAAGCACATCTTGTCGTAGATATCCATGAAGGACAGCGGGCCGGAGGTGTAGGCGCCCGCGCCCGAGACATACGCGCCCCGCGGACGCAGCGTCGAGAACTCGTAGCCGATGCCGCAACCGGCCTTCAGCGTGAGGCCCGCCTCGTGGACCTTGCCGAGGATGTCGTCCATCGAGTCGCGTATCGTGCCGGACACGGTGCAGTTGATCGTGGAGGTGGCCGGCTTGTGCTCCTGCGCGCCGGCGTTCGAGGTGACGCGGCCCGCCGGAATCGCGCCGCGACGCAGCGCCCAGAGGAACTGCTCGTACCATTGCTCGCGGGCGGCCGGCTGCTCGACGTCGGCCAGCGCGCGCGCCACCCGCTTGTAGGTGTCGTCCATCGTCTGGTCGATGGGCGTCCCGTCCTTCGCGGTCAGGCGGTATTTCTTGTCCCAGATGTCCAAGGACGCTTCCTGGAAAGGAATGCTGCGGGCGTCCCTGGAGTGCAGTTTCACGGCGGTGCTCATTGCGGCGACACGACTCCCGATGGATGCGGCGGGTTGCTGTTCGTTTTGAAAAGGCCCCTGTAGCCGCCCCGCTTCCGCCAAATCGACGGACCGGGACGGGTCCCACTGACTCTACAAAGCGGCCCTGCTCGGATTGGCCCTCGATATGCCTTCGGGCGAATCGTGCCGGACACAACATCTTGGGTCAGGGGGTGAAGCGTATGCAGCATGATCGTCCCCGTCAACTGCATCTTATGTTGCATTGCGTAGAATTTTTTACATGTCTTTTCAGTAAGTTACGATTGCTTCGCCGAAGGTTCGGACAATGCTCGAAACGCGCGCCGAGTCAAGGCCGCATTGGCGGCCAGAACACAACATATTGTGTTCACCGCTCGCCCACCGGAAATCCACAACTTGTTCCTGCGGGGCTGGCCGCGCACTCGCCCCGACTCGGCTGCACCGGAACTCGCGACCGCGCCGCCAGTCACACGGCGAGGCGTCCCGCGTCACCCAGAACGGCCGCGACGGCCTGTTAGACTCCGGGCGCACCCGGTTTTTCCGCCGTTTTTTCCAGGGACTGCTGATGAAGCTGCATCTGATCCTTGCCACGCTGCTGCTCGCCGCGCTCGCTCCGGCAGCACAAGCGCAACTACCCTCCAAGCCCGGTGAAGCCCCGGTGCCGTCGCTGGCGCCCATGCTGAAGCGCGTAACCCCGGCCGTCGTCAACATCGCGACCCGCGGCACCGTGCAGGAGCAGAACCCGCTGTTCAACGATCCGTTCTTCCGCCGCTTCTTCGACGTGCCGGACCAGCCGCGCCAGCGCGAGTTCCAGAGCGCGGGCTCCGGCGTCATCATCGACGCGAAGAACGGCTACATCGTCACCAACGCGCACGTGATCGAGAACGCCACGGAGATCACGGTACAGCTGCTCGACGGCCGCTCGCTCACGGCCAAGGTCGTCGGTGCGGACGAAGGCTCGGACATCGCCGTCGTGAAGGTGCAGGCGGCCAACCTCGTGCAGATCCCGATCGCGGATTCCGACCTGACCGAGGTCGGCGACTACGTCGTCGCCATCGGCAACCCCTTCGCGCTCGGCCACACAGTCACGGCCGGCATCGTGAGCGCGCTCGGCCGCTCCGGCATCAACCCCGAGGGCTACGAGAACTTCATCCAGACCGACGCGTCGATCAATCCGGGCAACTCGGGTGGAGCGCTCGTCAACCTGAACGGCGAACTGGTTGGCATCAACTCGGCCATCCTGTCGCGCACCGGCGGCAACATCGGCATCGGCTTCGCGATCCCGGCGAACATGACGAAGGTCGTGATGAACCAGCTGGTCAAATACGGCAAGGTGAAGCGCGGCGTGCTCGGAGTGAACATCCAGACGCTGACACCCGACATCGCGAAGAGCATGGAACTCGGCGAGTCTGCGCAGGGCGCACTCGTCTCCCAGGTGGTCGAGGGCTCGGCCGCCGAGAAGGCCGGCATCAAGGCCGGCGACGTGATCACGGCGGTGAATGGCAAGGCGGTGAAGGATGCCGCCTCACTGCGCAACGCGATCGGCATGCTGAGCGTCGGCGACCGGATCGACGTCGGCCTGCTGCGCGACGGCAAGCCGAGGCACATCACCGCGGTCATCAACGAGCGCGACACGGCAGCCGAGGCGAAGGTAGCCGGTGGGCACGCTGGCCTCGAGGGCGCGGAGCTCATCGATGCCCAGGGCGGCGGCGGCGTACTGATCAGGACGGTGACCGACGGCAGCCCCGCCTCGCAGCGCGGCCTGCGCACGCACGACCTCATCGTCGGCGTCGGCCGCACGCGGGTCGGCAGCCTCGCGGAATTCAGGCACGCGACGGAAGGTGCGAGCGCGTTCGTGCTGCAGATACGCCGCGGCAACGCGATGCTCGTCATCCCCATCCGCTAGCCGGCGGGCAGCCGCCCTGGCGCGCGGCCGGCCCGAGGGCTTCAGGTCGGCCCGCAGAGCCGCGCGTGGCGCTGCGCGCGATCCAGGGCGGCGAGCGCGGCGGCACGCCGGTAGAACTCGGGCAGCGAGCCTGCGGCATCGAGTTCCCTCCTCAGCCCGGGGACGCAGCTCTGGTAGGCGGCCACCGAGGCGAGGTGGGCATTGTTGAGCGCGCGGGCGAACCACGTGTCGTAGCCATGATAGCCGCCCCAGCGCTCCCGCAGCTGCTCGTAGGCGAATTTCAGCCGGCCGAATTCCCGCTGCTTCTCGATGCGCATCGGCTCCATCGCGAGTTCGGACCGGTACAGGCGCGCCAGGCGGTCGCGGGCCGCGCCGACCAGCGCCGCGAAGTCCGCCTCCCGCGATGCGGCCAGTCGAAACGCCTCGAGGTCGGCGCTCCGCCCGCCCGCCGCCAGCCAGAGCCTCACCCCCTCGTCCTCGACGACGCTGGCAAAGGCCTCGTTGAACTCCGTGTCCCCGGCGACGTACAGCCGCTCGTGCGCGAGCTCGTGGAAGATCGTTCCGACGAGTCGAGCCTCTCGCCAGTTGAGCATCGTACTGAGCAGTGGATCGGGCAGGTGGCCGAGCGTGGAGTAGGTCGGCACCCCTTCGACGGAGACGTCATCGCCGCGCGCCGACAGTTTGAGACCGAACGCGCGGGCGCCCGGCTCCTTGAAGTACCCCCGATAGGAGACGCAGCCGGCGATCGGAAAGCACCAGTGCCGCGGTGTGACGGAGAACTCTGGCGCCGCAACCACATTCCAGACCGCGTAGGGCCGGCCGAGATCCGCGTACTTGCGGAAGCTGCGTCCGTCCGGCAGCGCCAGATCGCGGACCGCGAACTCGCGGGCCAGTTCGGCGAGCTCCAGCCGCTCCCGGGTCGCTGGCGGCGTCGCCGGATCGGCGATCACCCGCTCGATCGGCCGGCTGCGGGAGAGGACCCCCATTTGCCCGGACGCGGCCTGCAGGACGTAGCAGCCCGATAGCAGCAGGACGCTGCCGAGCGTCGCGAGGCCGCGGGCGCCGCGGGCCGCCGTTCGCCAGCCGCTCCGGCCTGCGGCCGCCCCCGACATGCTCCGCCCGTCCTGCACGCGGGAGAGGCTCGGCGGGTGCGGTTTGGTTACGATTCGACCCATGGAGATCTTTCTGGTCGGCGGTGCGGTCCGCGACAGCCTGCTCGGACGGCCTTGCCAGGAGCGCGACTACGTCGTCGTCGGCGCCACGCCCGACGAGCTCATCGCGCTCGGCTATCGCCCGGTGGGCAAGGACTTCCCGGTCTTCCTCCACCCGCAGACCGGAGAACAGTACGCGCTTGCACGCACCGAGCGGAAGACCGGCCGCGGCTATTACGGCTTCGCTACCCGCCATGCCGCTGACGTCACGCTCGGGGAGGACCTCGCGCGGCGCGACCTCACGATCAACGCCATGGCGCAGGCGGCCGACGGCACGGTCATTGACCCCTACGGCGGCCGCCGCGACCTAGAGGCTCGCCTGCTCCGCCACGTCTCCGCCGCGTTCATCGAGGATCCCCTGCGCGTGCTTCGGGTCGCTCGCTTTGCCGCCCGCTTCGCCCCGCTCGGCTTCACGGTGGCGCCCGAGACGCGCGAACTCATGCGTCGCGTCGTCGCGGCAGGCGAGATGGCCGCGCTCGTGCCCGAGCGCGTGTGGGCGGAGACCGAGCGCGCCCTCGGCGAAGAACGCCCGGCCGTGTACTTCGAGGTGCTGCGCGACTGCCATGCGCTCGCGGCCGTGTTCCCCGAGATTGACGCGCTGTTCGGCGTGCCGCAGCCCGAGCGCTGGCACCCGGAAATCGACAGCGGCGTTCACACGCTGCAGGTGCTTGAGGTGGCCGCGAGCCTGTCCGCAGAGACACCCGTACGCTTCGCCGCGCTCGCGCATGACCTCGGCAAGGGCCTCACGCCGCGCGCGGAATGGCCGCGGCACCTCGGCCACGAGGAGCGCGGTGCGCAGCTGATCGAGTCCCTCGCGAGTCGGCTCCGCCTGCCGAACGAGCATCGTAAACTCGCGGTGCTGGTGGCGCGGCACCACGCCACCGCGCACCGTGCCGCAGAGCTCCGTCCGGGCACGGTGCTCGAGCTCTTCGAGAAGACCGACGCCTTTCGCCGGCGCGAACGCTTCGAGCAGTTCCTGCTCGCCTGCGAGGCGGATGCGCGCGGCCGTGGCCCGCAGCTGCGAGTCGCGCCCTACCCGCAGGCGGGCCTGCTGCGACGCGCGCTTACCGCGGCCTCCACGGTGCGATTGCCCGCGGAAGTCCTCCAGCGCGATGTAGGGCCGATCATCGCCGAGCGCATGCGCGCGGCCCGCATCGAGGCGATCCGCGCGGCCCGCGAGGCCGGCTGACCGGCCCGCGCGGCAAGCCCGTCAGAGGGCATGGCGCAGGTCGCGGACGGCGAAGCCGCGCAGCGGCAGGTCGAATTCCCGGGCGAGGGCAATGGCCTTGAAGCGCTCGCCCATCTCGCCCGGTAACGTGAGCAGCATGGTCTGGCGCGAGAGGTTGACGCGCTGCACGACGTCGAGCTCGGCCGCGTTCGCCACGTACTCGCCGATGCCGCAGCCGATGAGGAAGTGGGCCTGCGTCGTGTAGCCGGCGATATGGAGGCCGGCCGCCCGCGCAGCCTCGGCCACGGCGGTGAAGTCGACCCACGCCGTGATGTCCTGCAGGCCCAGGCGCTGCAGCGGGTCGTCGTGAAAACGGTGCCGGAAATGGCACAGCAGCGTGCCGCCGGCGCGCTCCTCCGAATAGTATTCGCGGCGCGGCAGTCCGTAGTCGATGAAAAGCAGCACGCCGCGCCTGAGGCTGGTCGCGATCGACCCCAGCCAGGCGTCGCGCCCGAGATCGACCTCGGAGAGGTAGCCGTCGGCGAGCGACCGGCCCAGATCGGCTTCGATGCGCCGCACGCGATCGCGCAGCGCGGCAGCCGCGCGCGCCTCGGCCAGTTCCAGGCGGCCGAGGTGCCAGGCCACGCCGAGCGCATTCACCTCCCGGCCGCGGATCACGAACCGTTCCACGGGCATCGCGTCGAGGACCTCGTTGGCGACGATCACGCCGTCAAACGCCTCGGGCAGCCGGTCGAGCCATTCGACGCGCTCAAGCAGGTGGGGCGCCAGCCGTCCGAGCGTCTGGCGCTGCCGCTCGCGCAGGTCGGCGCTGACGTCGAGGATCCGGTAGCGGCCCGGCAGACACGCCTGGCGCTCGAGTTCGGTCAGAAGATCCGCGGCCATCGCCCCGGAGCCGGCGCCGAACTCGAGCACGTCGCCGCCGCCGAGCCCCTGCAGCACCTGCGCGCACTGGGTCGCGATGCACCGGCTGAACACCGGCGCCACCTCCGGTGCCGTCACGAAGTCGCCGGCCGGACCGAGCTTGCGCGCCCCGGCGCTGTAGTAGCCGAGACCGGGCTCGTAGAGGACCATGGCCATGAACTGCGCGAAGCTGATCCATCCGCCGGCTCGGGCGACTTCCTCGCGGACGCGTTCGGCGAGTCGCTCGCTGTGCGCGGACTCCTCCGCCGACAGCTCGGGGAGCTCGAGCGCGACGCTCATGGCGGCGATCCCCGGGCGGCGACACAGGACGACGTGTCCGGTATCTTGGTGGGCGTCAGAAGCGACGCCGGAGGGCCGGCGTGAGCAGGGAGGCGATGCAAGCGGAACATCCCCTTGCCGGCCGGTGCGTACTGATCACCGGCGGTGCCAAGCGACTCGGTGCAGCCACGGCGCGCCGGCTGCATGCGGCCGGCGCGTCCATCGTCGTGCACTATCAGCGCTCGGCACAGGCCGCGTTCGACCTGGTCGGCGAGCTCGAGGCAAAACGCGCGGATTCGGCCGCCGCCGTCGCCGCCGATCTGCTCGAGACCGAGACCCTGCCGGAGCTGGTGCAGCGCGCGCTCGAGCGGTTCGGGCGCCTCGACGTGCTGGTGAACAACGCCTCCACGTTCTACCCCACCCCGGTCGGCACAATCACGGGCGCGCAGTTCGAGGACCTCATCGGCACGAACCTGCGTGCGCCACTGTTCCTGTCGCAGGCGGCGGCGCCGGCGCTGCGCGAGACACAGGGCCTGATCCTCAACATGGTGGACATCCATGCGCAGCGGCCGCTCAAGGCCCATCCGGTCTACTCCGCGGCGAAGGCCGGGCTCGTCATGCTGACGAAGTCCCTCGCGCGCGAGCTTGGCCCGGACATCCGCGTCAACGGCATTGCGCCCGGCCCGGTAATGTGGCCGGAGCGCGATCTCGCCGAGGAGATCAAGGCGGAGATCATCGGCAAGACCGCGCTCAAGCGCTCCGGCTCGCCCGACGACATCGCGCGCACGGCGCTGTTCTTCGCAGCCGAGGCGCCCTACGTCACGGGCCAGATCATTGCGGTCGACGGCGGCCGCGGCATCTGAGGGGCCCGGGCGGCACCCGCTCATTTCGTCTCCGCGCCGGCGGCGCCGGTCCAGCCCAGATCGACCGGCTGCATCGCGTGCGTCTGCCCGTCCTCGCGATTCCGCCAAAGCTCCTGCATCGTCGATCCGAGAAGCGGGTGTCGCAGCCGCGGGGCCAGCTCCGCCATCGGCCCCAGCATGTAGGGGCGAAGCGCGAGATCGGGTCGCGGCAGCACGAGCCCGGGCTCGTCGCAGGCGAGCTCACCGTAGAGGAGGATGTCGAGGTCCATGGCCCGTGGCGCCCATTTCGCCGCGTTGCGCGCCCGGCCGCACGCGGCCTCCGCCTCCTGCAGGTGCGCGACGACCTCGTGCACGCCGAGCTGCGTGTCAAAGCCGACGACTAGATTCACGAAGTCGTCGCCGGCAAATCCGACCGCGGGGTTGCGATAAGCGGTGGAGAGCCGCAGCGGCGCGAAGCGGCGCGCGAGCACCTCGAGCGCCCGGCGCAGGTTGATGAGCGGTTCGACGTTGCTGCCCGCAGCGACGTAGACCTCGGTCACCGCTCGGCCCTGCCCGGCGCCGCCGGCGCGAAGTCCTCGCCGCGCCGCTCGATCAGGATGCCGACGTCGCGCGAGCCGCGGATCGCCCCCTGCTTGTTGAGCCGCACCCGGACCCAGGGCACGCCGAACTCGGTGACGACGACCTGCGCAATGCGCTCCGCCAGAGTCTCGACCAGCTGGAACTCGGAATCGTTCACAAACTGCAGCAGTCGCTTCGCGACGCGCTTGTAATCGAGCGTGTCGTCGATCGAGTCGCTGACCGCGGCCTTGCGGATATCGGCCGCCATTTCCAGATCGATGACGACCTTCTGCTTGACTTTACGCTCCCAATCCCAGATGCCGATGATGCATTCGGTGGTAAGGCCATTGAGAAAGATGGTGTCCATCGGCGGTGGAGGCAGCGGTCCTGGGCTAGCGGGCCGCGGCCGAGGCCGACGGGGGGGCGAGATCGGTCATCGGCCAGCGGGCGCGGGCCCGGATGGTGAAATCCTCGCGCTGGCCTGCGGCGAGTCTGAGGTGTCCGAGCAGTGCGATCATGGCGGCGTTGTCCGTGCAGTACTCGGCGCGAGGGTAAACGACCCGGACCCCTGCGCGCTCGCCCATCGCGAGCAGGCGGGCGCGCAGCCGGCGGTTCGCGCCGACGCCGCCCGCGACGACGAGCGTCGTGGCACCGGTCGCCTCCAGTGCCCGCTCGCACTTGATGAGGAGCGTATCGACCACGGCATCCTCGAAGCCGCGCGCCGCATCGGCGCGGGCTTGACCGTCCAGGGGGCCGTGACTGCGCAGCGCCACCACCACGGCGGTCTTCAGGCCGCTGAAGCTGAAGTCGAGACCCGGACGCTCGGTCAGGGGGCGGGGAAAGCGGAACACGCCAGGCCTCCCCTGCTCGGCCAGCACCGCCAGCTGGGGCCCGCCGGGGTAGCCCAGGCCGAGCAGCTTGGCGGTCTTGTCGAACGCTTCGCCGGCGGCATCGTCCAGCGAGCTGCCGAGGATTTCGTATTGTCCCAGACCGTGCGCGTGCGCCAGCATCGTGTGACCACCGGAGACGAGCAGCGCGACGAACGGGAATCGGGGCGGCCCCTCCTCGAGGAGCGGTGCGAGCAGGTGCCCCTCCATGTGGTGGACGCCGATGCACGGCACGCCGCGCGCATAGGCGAGGCCGCGGGCCACGGCCGCGCCCACCAGCAGCGCCCCCACCAAGCCCGGCCCGCTGGTGTAGGCGACGCCGTCGACGGCCTCCAGGCCGCCCGCCTCGGACAGCACTTTTGTCAACAGTGGCGAGAGCTTACGCAGGTGATCGCGGGATGCGAGCTCGGGCACCACCCCGCCATAGGCGGCGTGCAGCGCGACCTGGCTGTACACCTCGTGCGCGAGCAGGCCGCGTTCGCCGTCATAGACGGCGGCGGCCGTTTCGTCGCAGGAGGTTTCGATGCCGAGCACCCGCATTTTTTGCAATTCCTACCGGTGGTCTCTAGAATTCGCGGTCCACTTTCCGGCTCCAGGACCGCGAGGGTCTGGGGCCGGGACCCAGGCCTGTTCATTGTCGAGGTTTCGATGCCCAGCGTCCGCATTCGTGAGAACGAGTACTTCGATGCCGCCCTGCGCCGCTTCAAGCGTGCCTGCGAGAAGGCAGGCGTGCTGACCGAGTTGCGCCGCCGGGAATTCTACGAGAAGCCGACCCAGGAGCGGAAACGCAAGAAGGCGGCGGCCGTGAAGCGGCACCAGAAGCGCAGCAGCCGCGACTTCACGGCAGCGCCGCGCGCGCGCACCTTCTGACGACCGCACCGTCCCCGCCGTGACGACGCTCAAAGAGCGCATCACCGAGGACATGAAGGCCGCCATGCGGGCCTCCGAGAAGGAGCGCCTGTCGACCATCCGCATGGCGCAGGCCGCGATCAAGCAGCGCGAGGTGGACGAGCGGATCACGCTCGACGATGCCCAGGTAATCGCGGTGCTCGAAAAGATGGTGAAGCAGCGCCGGGAGTCGGTCACCCAGTTCGAGCAGGGCGGCCGCATGGATCTCGCCGACAAGGAAAGGGCTGAGATCGCACTGCTGCAAACGTACCTGCCGACCCAGCTCTCCCCCGCCGAACTCGATACCCTCATCCGTGAGGCAATTGCCTCGACCGGCGCCTCCTCCATGAAGGACATGGGCAAGGTGATGGGCGCGGTGAAGACCAAGGCCGCCGGCCGGGTCGCCATGGGCGTGGTCAGCGCCCGCATCAAGGCCGCACTCGGCGGCTGATCTTCCGTTCCGCACGATCGTGTCGGGGCGTTCGGGGTTCCCGCGCCGGACCGATCGAGGCTGCGGCGGCCCGCGTCCTCCGCGTCGCGAGTCGAAAGGGGTCCCGCCACGACGGCCTGCGCGGCGCGGCGCGGCTTGCCCGGCGGCGCCCGGGCCGCCACTATCGACAGTCCCTCACCCCTATCCCAAGCACCGTCCGTGGCCGGCCGCATTCCGCAACATTTCATCGACGAGCTGATCTCGCGCACCGACATCATCGAGGTGATCGGCAGCCGCGTGCAGCTGAAGCGCGCCGGACGCGAGTACAAGGCGTGCTGCCCGTTCCACGATGAGAAGACCGCGTCGTTCACGGTGAGCGCGGAGAAGCAGTTCTACCACTGCTTCGGCTGCGGCGCGCACGGCACCGTGCTCGGCTTCGTCATGGATTACGACCACCTCGGCTTCGTCGAGGCGGTCGAGGAACTCGCGGCCCGGACGGGCCTCGAGGTCCCCCGGGAGGGCGGCGGCGCGCCGGCCCAGCCGCACGAGGAGCTCTACGTGGGCATGGAGCGCGCCTCGCTGTTGTTCCGCCAGTCCCTGAGCTCGGAACCGAAGGCCAGAGAGTACCTCGAGCGCCGCGGCCTCAAGGCGGAGACCGTCCAGCGATTCGGCATCGGCTACGCCCCTGCGCGCTGGGACGCGCTGCTCGAGCGCTACGGCACGACCGACGAGGAGCGGCAGGTACTGCTGCGGGCAGGCCTCACCATCGAGCGCAACCGCGAGCATGCGCGACCGGGCGAATCGCCGGGGTACTACGACCGGTTTCGCGACCGCGTCATGTTCCCGATCCGCGACACGCGCGGTCGCACGATCGGCTTCGGCGGGCGAGTGATGGACGGCAGCGAGCCGAAATACCTGAATTCGCCCGAGACCGAGCTCTTCCATAAGGGACGCGAACTCTACGGGCTCTTCGAGGCGAGGCAGAGCACGCGCACCCTGCAGCGCCTGCTCGTGGTCGAGGGCTACATGGACGTCGTGAGCCTGCACCAGGCAGGCATCACCTATGCCGTAGCCACGCTCGGCACCGCCACCACGCCGGAGCACCTGCAGCGCATCTTCCGGCTGGTCGGCGAGGTCGTGTTCTGCTTCGACGGCGACCGTGCGGGGCGCGCCGCCGCCTGGCGCGCGCTCGAGAACGCCGTCGGCGAGGTGAAGCAGGGCCGGCAGGTGCGCTTCCTGTTCCTGCCGGAGGGCCATGACCCGGATACCCTGGTACGGGAAGAGGGGCCGCAAGCGTTCGAGGCCCGTCTCGCAGGCGCCCTGCCGCTGTCGGACTACTTCATCCGCGAGCTGTCATCGCGCGTCGACATGTCGAGCGTGGACGGACGAGCGAAGCTGGTCGAACTCGCACGCCCGCTGTTGCGGCGCATTCCCTCCGACGTGTACCGCGAGCTGCTGATCGTCCAGCTGGCCGAGGCCGTGCGCATGTCGCCGGCGCGGCTCGGCGAACTGCTGGGCGCCGAGGAAGCCTCGGCCGTGCGGCCGGATGACATGCCGCGCCGGCCGCCGCGGGCGCCCTCGGGGTCGACCGCGATGCAGTCCGGGCGGGGCAACCTGGTGCGCCAGGGGGTGAGCTTACTGGTGCACTACCCGGCAGCGGCTGCCGGGGTGACCGGCAGCGAGATCGAAGCGCTGGCAAGCATAGAGCGGGCCGGCATCCCGCTGCTCGCGCAGCTGCTGACCGAGCTGCGCGAGGATCCGCCGGCCAGCACGGGCGCCCTGCTGGAACGTTGGCGCGAACGGCCGGAGCATGGTTCGCTCGCCAAGCTGGCTGCCGTGGAGTGCCTCGCGCCGGACCCCGCGGTGGCAACTGCGGAACTCGCCTCAGCCGTCCGCCGTCTCATTAACGAAGAGTCCCCCGCCCGGCGCCTCGATGAACTGCTCGCCAAGGCCCGGTCTGACGCCCTGACGGCCGAAGAAAAGCTGGAACTTCAAGGACTTCTGCGCGCCAAGGGTCAGTCCGGACGAGGCGCCCCGGCGCCATAGCCACGGTCCCGGTGGCAAAAGCCGTGTGGTATAGTTCCGCTCTTTTTTACACCCCACTCTCCTGAGGCGCCCCATCTTGAGCAAGACGGCACGCAAGCAGGTCAAGCAAGCCCCCGCCCGCAAGTCGGCCACGGCCAAGGCCCACGCCGCCCCGCGCAAGGCGGCCGCGCACGTGAAGCCGAAGGCGGTAAAGCACGCGCCGGCGAAGCACGCGGCGCCAGCCAAGGCGCATCCGAAGCCGGCCAAGCCGGCGCCGCACGCCAAGCCTGCGACCAGAACGCCGGTCATCAAGACTGTGGCGCACAAGGCCCCGGCGGGCAAGGCCTCGACCGCCAAGGCTCCCGTGGTCAACGCCGTGGCGCACAAGGCCCCGGCGGGCAAGACGGCAGTGGCCAAGACCCCGCCCGTCAAGGCTGGAGCGCACAAGGCGCCAGAGGCCAAGGCCCCGGTGAAACCCAGCGCCGCGCCCGCCCTAACCAAGGGCGGCAAGAAGTCCGCGAAGCAGGCGCTCGAGAAGGTCGAGATCCGTCTGCCGGCGAGCACGCCGGAGGACCGCCAGTCGCAGCTGAAGCTGCTAATCGCGCGCGGCAAGGAGCAGAGCTTCCTGACGTACGCCGAGGTCAACGACCACCTGCCCTCCGAGATCGTCGATCCGGAGCAGATCGAAGACATCGTGCAGATGATCAACGACATGGGCATCCCGGTGTACGAGAAGGCACCGGACGCCGAGTCGCTGCTGATGCGCGAGCCGGTGGTGGCCGACGACGAGGCGGCGGAGGAAGCCGCCGCGGCGCTCGCGACCACGGTGGACGCCGAATTCGGGCGCACGACCGACCCGGTGCGCATGTACATGCGCGAGATGGGCACGGTCGAACTGCTGACGCGCGAGGGCGAGATCGCCATCGCCAAGCGCATCGAGGAAGGCCTCGATTCCGTGCGCCGGGCACTGGCCTCCTACCCGCCGACCTACGAGCTGATCCTGAAGGCCTACGAGCCGCTCAAGTCCGGCCAGGGCCGCCTCATCGACATCATTGTCGGCTTCGTCGACCCGAACGCGCCGGACGTCATCGCCGAGCCGATCAACCCGAAGCTGGCCGCGAAGGAAGCCCCGGAAGAAGATGCCGAGGAGAGCGACGAGGAAGGCAGCGAGGAGGAGGAAGCGCTCGAGACCGGCCCGGACCCGGAGGAGGCGGCGCGCCGCTTCGCCTCCCTCGCCAAGGTCTACGGCCAGGTCGTCAAGGCGCTCGATGAGAAAGGCATCCGTGACCCGAAGACGGCGAAGCTGCGCAAGAAGCTCGCCGACGAGTTCATGGAACTCAAGCTAGCGCCGAAGATGTTCGACCAGCTGATCAACCAACTGCGCGAGCACCTGAACGGCATCCGCAGCATCGAGAAGGCGGTGATGCAGCGCTGCGTCCGCGACGCCGGCATGCCGCGCTCCGACTTCATCGAGACCTTCCCGCGCAACGAGACCAACCTGCACTGGCTCGACAAGCACGTGCGCGCGAAGCGCAAGCACTCGGCCGCGCTGGGCCGCTTCCGCGAGGACATCGAGAAGCACCAGCTCGCGCTGGCGGAGATCGAAAAGCGCTCGCACCTGTCAATCGTCGACATCAAGGAGATCAACCGCGAGATCGCCGTGGGCGAGGCGCAGGCACGCCGCGCGAAGAAGGAGATGGTTGAGGCCAATCTGCGCCTCGTGATCTCGATCGCGAAGAAGTACACGAACCGAGGCCTGCAGTTCCTCGACCTGATCCAGGAAGGCAACATTGGCCTGATGAAGGCGGTGGACAAGTTTGAGTACCGCCGCGGCTACAAGTTCTCGACCTACGCCACCTGGTGGATCCGCCAGGCAATCACCCGCTCGATCGCCGACCAGGCGCGCACCATCCGTATCCCGGTGCACATGATCGAGACCATCAACAAGCTGAACCGCATCTCGCGGCAGATGCTGCAGGAGATGGGCCGGGAGCCGACACCGGAAGAGCTGGCCGTGCGCATGGAGATGCCCGAGGACAAGGTCCGCAAGGTGCTGAAGATCGCCAAGGAACCGATCTCGATGGAGACGCCGATCGGCGACGACGAGGACTCGCACCTCGGGGATTTCATCGAGGACACCTCGGTGGAATCACCGATCGAGTCGGCGACCACCGAGTCGCTGCGCGAGACCACGCACTCGGTGCTCGCCGGCCTCACGCCCCGCGAGGCCAAGGTGCTGCGCATGCGCTTCGGCATCGACATGACGACGGACCACACGCTCGAGGAGGTCGGCAAGCAGTTCGACGTCACCCGCGAGCGCATCCGACAGATCGAGGCCAAGGCGCTGCGCAAGCTCCGTCACCCGAGCCGCAGCGAGCAGCTGCGGTCATTCCTCGAAGACTGAAGGCCGGCAAGGCGGCATTGCCTCCCGTCCGGTTCTGGTGTGGGAAGAAGACGACACAGAGAGAGGCGCGGCAATGCCGCGCCTTTTTTGTGCGTTCGTGAGCGGCGATCGCCGGCGGCCGGCCCGCATCAACGGCCCCCGAGACATCCAACGCGAGCTCGATTCCCGTCGCTCGCTCCAAGGCTCGCGCAAGAAGCAATGTGGGCCGGAGCCTTTCGGCTCCGGCCCATCGGTGCCGCGGCAACATGGGGGGACGTCACGGCTGCACCGCACGGATGTTCGCGCGGCTCCGCTGAGCGGGATGATCGGAACACGGCAGATGCTTATCCGTCCGCGCCACTCTGTTAGGCACTTACCGCAGACCGACGCACCGAGTCTGGAAGCGTCAAGCACCAAGCATGACCGGAATGGCGGCCGAGAGACCCTAGTGCCACAAGGCCCGCTGTCCAGCCCCACGCCGCTACCCAAGAAGTGAAGGCCGATGAGTTGAGACGACTGCAGGCCCCGTTCAAGGCCCGCTACAAAGAGCATCCGGAGTCGGCGAAGCACACGTTACGAGCCACCGGAACACTGCTGCACCACCGTCCGGCCAGTCCCGTCGAATCGGCGTCCAGGTGGATCGGTGGGGGACTGCATCCGGCTGCCGACGGTGACGGGAGCGAGGCGTGCGCCGGCGACCTGATGCTGCAGGCGGTGGTGGCCTGCGCCGGGGTGACCTTCAACTCTGTGGCCACGGCCATGCGCATCCCGTTCCGCTCGGCCAAGGTGGTCGTCGAGGGCGACGGGGATTCTCGCGGCACGCTCGGCGTTGCCAGGGACGCCCCAGTCCGCGTGACCGACATCGGCATTCGCTTCGAGATCGATTCACGGGCCAGCGCCGAGCAGCTCGCCACGTTGCTGAAGCTGACGGAACGTTACTGCGTCGTCCTCCAGACGCTGCTCAACCCGCCACGCATCGCGGCGAAACTGGAGCGGGTGACGGCCTGAGTCGGCTAGAGCAATGTCATGGCGATCATGGCCAGCCCGACAACACTGACGAAGTAGATCGCCGTGCGCAGGTAGGGTATGCCGGCGTAGTAGACCGGTATGTAGGCGAGGCGCGCCCAGAAAAACACTTCCGCGCCGAGGATCACTCGAGGCGACTCGGCACCAGCGGCGTGCGCCACCAGTGCCAGCGCCGAGAACAGCACGAAGTTCTCAGCCGTGTTGCGCGCCGTGCGCTCGGCGCGTCCGGCCAGGGGTGATGCCTCAGGCAGATTGTCGCGATTGCCCGTGGCGAGCTGCATCCCCACAGGAGTCCAGGTCTTGGAGCGCAACTGGCTGGCTGCGATCAACGTGAGCCATGTGACGATGGCCATGCAGACCACCAGCGTGAGAAGCGTTGTCATGTGTGTTTCCTCGTTCCGAGTGGCGGGAAGCGGACGTCACGCAGCTGCAGGGCGTGCGACCGCTCGCTGCTCTGCAATGAGACGGCGGGCAAGGTACTTGCCGAGCGCTACGAGGGTCAGGGTCGGTGGTAGTCCCCAGGCCTCCGGGATTACCGAGCAACCGCAGACGCAAAAGGTTGTGGAGCCGCGTCTTCAGGTTCGCGTCGACAATCTCGCCGATCTTCACCGTGCCGCCGGGGTGGGCGGCGAAGGCCGCGGTCTTGTAGATGTTGGTGGCGCCTGCCGCCTGCAGGATTCGCTTTGAATTCTCGAACCCGTGCTGCAGCTTGCTGCGATCGGCAGCCGTCAGCGACTTGCGCACACCACCGCCGTCGGTCAGGCGGCCGCCGAGCTTATCCTTGATCTTGACCATGATGCGCGCCGTATTGCGGAACGCGAACAGCTTGGTCAGGCGGAAGACCGGGCCCGTGAATAGGAGGTGCAGCGCGGGCGGGATCGCCATGTCGGTCATCATGTATCCCTCGTCCTTCATATGGACGCCGGCCGACATGGGGATCTCGTTGTCCCGCAGGCACGCGTCCTTCATCGTGCCGCACACCATGATCAGCGGGTCGAAGAAATAGTCGTTCCCGGCCTCACGAATGCCGCTCTGGTGGAGATTAACCGGCGAGCCGATGCCGCCCGCCGCGACGATGAAGCGGTCCGCGGAAGCGGTGCGGGTTTCGCCGTTCATCGTGAATTCGACGCCCGTGGCGGCACGCTGGTCGCCGAGTACCCGGGGCACCTTGGCGCCGTTCAACAGCACCGCCCCGAGCGCCACGGCCTCCTCAACGTACATTCGTGCGCTCCACTTCACCTTGTGGGGATCGCCGAAGTAACCGAAGGGGTATTCCGGCCTCCAGCGGTCCTGGTACATGATCTTGTCGAGCTTGTGCCATGCGAAGCCAAGCTGCTGGGCGCTATCCATCAGCCGCCACGCCATGGGCGTCATCATCTCGTCCCTGAGAGGTGCCACGGGCAGCTCGGCGCGCGCCTCATCCACCTCCGCGGCCACGTCCACGCCGTACTTGCGGAGCATGCTCACGGGCACTGGGAAGCCGGTGCCGTAGTAATAGAGCGAGCTGCCCCCGGTGGTGATGGCGCGAACCATGCCGAGGAGCTGGGGCGTGAGCAGCAGGCTCTTCCCCGGCAGCATCGATTCGCGGATGTACTGCGACGCAGTCCCGCGGATCTCACCGCCCGGTCCCCACTCGAGGATCAGGAGCTTCTTGCCACGGCGAGCCAATTCTCTCGCCACGGTCGCGCCTCCGGGCCCTGTGCCAATGGCGATCGCGTCATATGCTGCCTTGCTGACCACGTCCACGGTGTTCTCCCGATCGATATGCCTGGGTCAGGTCACCCACGAACAGCCACTGGCATTCCTTGGGCGACGGGAGTTTGATCCGCACGGCCTCCACGCCGCTCAGGCCCTTGAGCTTGCCTGTGCGGCCGACGACCTCCCAATAGCCGCTCATCAGAGGCTCCGGCTCGTGGTCGGTCCGCGCGGCCACGACGGCACGCTACCGGTACTTGAGATAGGCGATGTCGCCGGCTGCATTCGTGAGCACGTGGCACCTCCGGCCGTCGCCGACGCCGGCCTGTGGCGTCAGGCCGCGCAGCCCCTACTCGAGAATGGTCGCACCGGCCAGTGCCCCCCGCCAGTGATCTTTCCCCACGCTGCATCAGGCGGACCGCATGCTGTTTGCCGTCGGCAAAGGCCACCGTCGCATCGGCTTTCGGCGCTACTCGGCATCCGCGACGGGCGCGGGAGCAAAGGAACAGGCACAAAGAACCCCGCGTTGTCGCGGGGTTCCATGGGTTCTCAGGCGCGCTCGGGACGCTGGGACCAGGCTGCAAAGCACGCCAAACTGGCACTGTGGTGGGCCGCTGTCCACCATGAAGTCAGCCTAACGTCCCGACTAGTACGCCTTTCAGTAAGCTGTCACCGTCGACATACTCCCAAATGTACCCCCGAATTGATTGCGCTGCCCCCGATTCACGCTGGCTCTCCTCGGACTTGAACAACGCCTCCAGCGCAGCAGCCAACGTTGGGAATTCCTGCTCGCCCCCCCCTCGATGCGGTAGCGGTCGCCGCGCAGCATCAGCAACGTCGGCCGCCCTCCCGAATGTCCCCGTTGGGGTGCTTTCGCTGAGTGATCCGCGCGTACCGCTCGATCAGCCGCCAACCTTCGGGCAGGAGAACGCCTCCTCGTTCTTCCGCGCCTTCGGCTGGCGAAGGGCCCAGCCCGCGGGAATATCAAACTGGTCGCTGGGGATGGGATCGGACCGGATCTCGGTCGTCTCCGTCGTGAACGAAATGAGGGGCACCGAGTCAGCGCCACCCGATGATGGCGTGGGTTCGGATTTTTGCGGTGCGGAGGATTTCTTGTTGAAGAGTCCGCCGACCAACGAGCGGCTGAAGGCCCCTGCGGCAGAGCCCGAGATTGCGCCGAGCAACGATCCGCCGGTCGCATGCGTCACGGCCGCCTCGGCGGCGGCGCCACCCGCGGCGGTTGTCGAATTCTCGGCCGCCGCCGTCGCCGCGCTGCCCGCGTCGGCGGTGACGCCGCCGGTCTGCTGCGAACGGCGATCCCGAGCCGCGCCGCAATGCGGGCCCCCGACCGATATGCTGACGGTCGTCTTGAGCGGCGTCCCTTGCATATCCCCCGCCTTCGCACCCACTTGCTTGAGTGCGCTGGCGTAGGGCGCTATGAACTGCTGCAGCTGGGGGCCCACGGCGGCGATGGTGGCCTCGTCGAGACCCATCTTGCGGTCGTAGGCGGTGCGAAATGCACGCTCTTCCTTGATCTCGGGAATCTGGTCCCGGGTCATCCAGGAATCGATGCGGACGTCGAATTCGCAGGCGTCGCCCGTCTCCTTGTTCGTGCACGTCTGCTTCATCGCAATCCATGAGCGCCGCGCCTCGTGGCCGGCGATCGTCGCGGTTTCATCGGTCTTCTGGACCTCGAACTGCGGAGGAGACATCTCGCACTTGCTCGTGTCGGGTGCCGGGCGCTCAGCGGGCTGCGGACAGCTCTTTAACTTTTCCAGCAGTTCCGCGCGCTTTTCCTTTGCTGCAGCGATTTGCTCGGGCGTCGGAAAGGGTGTCTCGACGTAGCTCTTCTTTTTCGGCTCGAGCTGCCAGTTCACGTTCTTGTCAAGTCGGACGATCTCGCCGCCGCGCATATCACCGCACAACATCGACAACAGGAACCCGTCGCAATGCGCATCGGTGTCGGTGCGGCTCTTGTCGCCGGCGATCCGCTCGGTGATCGTGCTGTTGATCTTCCCGATGCCCATGTCGAAGCTCATCGTCTTTGCTTCGGTCACGTCCGCCACCGCGCTCGTGACAGACAGCACCGCTGGCGCCGCCAAGAGCATGCCAGCACATAGGCGCGATACCACGCGGTGTCTGTTCATGGGTAACTCCCTTGCGAATTTTCCTTGTGGCCAGACGGCTGCCTAAGCGTCCGCTGCCACGCGTAACGCGCTGCACGCACTCTCCCACCCGGGCCGAGCCTAGCTTGAGGTCCTGCGGTGGGTCAACGGGTCGACGCCCGGTCCCTCTGTCTCGCTCATGTCTCATTACCTGTGCAGGCGCGCCCGGTGAACCCGCCGCGGTGCTAGGGTCCGGAAATGATCAACCTGGGCCCGATTGCCGGCCTTCACGAACGGGATCACGAGCTGCACGCCTACTGCCTGCGGTGGAACCACTGGCGGGTGCTTGACCTCAGCGGCATGGTTCGCCGGGGAAAAGGGCGGGATGCGCTTGCCGGCCACGGTGCGCCGCCAGGACTGCGGCAAGGTCGACAGGTGCCGCCGCCGGTACCGCACAACGCTCAGCGGCCGTCTGGGTGTCGCAGTGACCCGCGGCTCAGCAGGGCTGGAGGTCGGGGGATAACTTAGCGACCGCTCGGACGTCGGCGGCGGCCTGTTCTAGCAGTCGGGCCGCTTCGGCCGAGCCGAATTCAGCGATCAGGGCGGCTGCAAGTTCGCGCGTGAGGCGCTGAATCTTTAGAACGTTGTACATACCAGACAGTCTACAGTGTCTCGTAGCGGGCCGTCCGTGCACTTCTGTCCGGTTGGCCCCAACTAAGAAACCTCGGCGTGGGGCCGGGGTCTCGTTTCACAGAATGCCGGGCCGGTTATCGTAACAGTGACACGGGTCGGTATTCCGGCTGCGGTCGAGCGGGCATACTTCCTTGGCGAGCATAAGGCTGGCCGCCCCGGAGGGATTGTTGCGCAGCCGCGACCCACCAGATCTCGTGTCGGAACCACCTCGCTATCCGCTTGCCGTTGCGGCCTGCTGGATCGGCGGTTGTGGCGTTGTCGAAGCCGCAACGGGCAGTGTGTTTCGAGCCGAGCCTTTCTACCTACCGGCGGTCCTTGCGCTCGCCTGGTACTACAGCCTGCGCGACGGGCTGATCGCTGCGCTCGGCGCGGCCGCCGTTGCGTCAGTCGCCGAGTTCGCGACCGGTATCACCGCCAGCATCAGCGTCCTGTCTTGGAATTTCGTTGCGCATGGGGTGATCTTCGCGCTGCCGGCCTGGCTAGTGTGCGCGCTCCGAGCGCAGCAGCGCCGGCTCGCCAGGCTGGACATCACGGACGCCGCCACCGGTTTCGTGACCCGGCACGGCCTGATCCAAGCGCTCGCTGAAGAGTTGGTCCGAACAGAACGCCTCGGTGGGGAGACCAGCATCATCTGCATCAGCCTGAACGGCTTGCCACGGCTGATCGCCGGGCCCGGGCGGGAACATGCGAGAGCGGTGCTGCGCGGCTTCTGCGACGCCGTCAGGCTCTCGGCCCGGCGCGTCGATACCGTGGCGCGACTCGCCGACGATGAGTTCGCGCTGCTGCTTCGTGGGACTGCCAGCTCCGCCGCGGCAGGCGTCGCCGACAAGCTCGCTCATTCGCTGACCGAATGGCTCCTGGCGCAGGGCCACGATCTATCTTGCAGCGTCGGTTTCACGACGGCGCCGCGAGGTCGTCTTCTCAACGCGGACGCGCTGCTTGCGCGGGCAGTAGCCCACTTGTACGAGTGCCGCTCGGCTGGTCCCGAGTCGCAGCGATCACCCCCGTCGGCGCGTTCTCCTGTCCCTGCAGTCATGTCCACGCGCGAGTCGGCCTGAGACGGTCTTGCGTGCCGGCGCGTCGGTGCCGTACACGATCAGCAGCCGCGCCAGGAACACGCGGGACGCTCGGTGCAGTTCGCGGTTTGGTCGCTCACGCACCCAGCGTGCCGCGCCCGGCGGGGTCATGCGAGGCCAATACCAATTGGGTTCGCCCAGAAACAGAAACCCCGGCGCGGGGCCGGCCACCGCGGGCGCAGATTCAGTATCCGAGACCGTGCAGCACGGCGACGGCGGCCGCGGCCAGAAGGCAGTAGATGCCGAAAAGGTACCACCGTCCAGTCTCGAGCCATCCGCTGAGCCATTTCAAGGCCAGCAGGCCAGCCGCAAAAGCAACCAGGGCTCCAAATAAGCTGAGTAACGTCACTGAGCCGAGATCGGTGCTCCCATTGGCGTGCTCTGACCGTACCAGACGCATCGCCTCGCGGACCACAACCGGCGGGGTTAGCACCACGGCCAGCGCGAAGCTGAACGCCTCCGCGCGTGTCTTGGCGACTCCGAGCAGCATCCCCGTGGAAATAGTTGCCCCCGATCGAGAGAATCCACGGAAGGGCAGGCAAAGCCCTTGAACCGCACCGATGACGCCGGCCTGTTTCACGGTGACGCCGTTCGTCTCCGCCAAAGTCCGCGCTGGCTTTCGCTTCTCCACAAGACCCGCTATCAAGATCAGGACTCCGGCTGCCGCCAAGGCCGGTGCAATGAATTCAAGGTGGCTGAAGAGATTCTCGATCTCTGCGTGAGGCACGGATCGAAGCACCGTATGTTCGATGATCTTGATGATGGCCTCGCCGACCACCGCCGTGAGCACAGTCGCCAAGACGACACGGCGGGCCACCGTTTTGAACGCATCTGCACTCTGAAAATAGCTACTGCGCCACTGCCGCCAGAAGTAGACGACGACGGCGAACATGGTCCCCATGTGAAGCATGACCAGAAGCAACGTCATCGGCGGAGAGGACGGATCGAGGCCGAGCAGCTTCTCAGCTACGACCACGTGGGCCGAGCTCGATACGGGTAACAGTTCCGCGAGACCCTGCACGATCGCAAGGATAATCACGTTCAGCACTGACATTGCGTCACTTTCGGTGCGTTGCAGGGCATCAGAAGACTCCAGCTAAGAGCTCGATCCCGTAGATGACTATAGACATTCTCGAAGATGGCGAGGCAGGAGAAATCGCCTGCGCGACCGACCTGCGCAAGGACACCATAGCCAGAACTCTTCGCACGCGCATCGAGACCGCAGCAACGGCGGCGCTGGCGCAGCAGTAACAGTCGCGCCAGTAACACGCGGGACGCTCGATGCAGTCTTGTTAGGTCGTCGATGCAATGACGATGCGCCGCCCGCCAGATCCCTCCAGCTCGAATAATTGGTGCCTTCGCCCAGAAATAGCAACCCCGGCGCGGGGCCGGGGCTCATGTCGTGTAGCGCTCGCGAGATCCATGTCTCCCGATACGCCGGGTCGTTCTCGCCACCGAGGGCCTCCCGTCCTGATCAATGACTGCCCGGCCCGGCCTGCTACGTCGACTGCGTCGGAAAACCTGCGGCAATGCTGGGTCCCACCGCGGACGACTGCAAAGACTCACCCTGCGACATCGTCTTCTAAAGTCCACTTCAGCATCGTGCCTGTCGTGATGGCAGGATTCCAGCTAACGGCGCGGTCCCGCCCGGTTGCCTTGGCCGACAGCAGCGCCTTATCGGCGCGGTCGATGGACTCCTCGACGCAGACATCCGGGTCGAGCAGCGCAAGTCCAAACGAAGCCGTTGCGTGAATCGGACTGCCATCCGCGCTGACGACGAATGGCACGCGGCCAAACCCCTCGCGGATGCGCTCAATCAGGCGCTCCGCATTCGGCAGGTCAATCCCGGGCAGGGAGATCAGGAACTCGTCCCCACCGTATCTGAACACCTTGTCGTACGGCCGAAGGTGTCCAGTGACATATTGCACCGCCCCGCCCAGTATCTGGTCTCCCACGACATGGCCGTGAGTATCGTTGATCTCTTTGAGGTGATCCAAATCCATGAAGACGATGGAGCATTGCTGCACTTCCCGCTTCGCTAGGTCGCGCCACTCACGCAACTCAGACAGCAGCCTCGCACGGCTGTAAGCGCCGGTCAGCGGATCACTTGTCCGCAGAATGTCCTGGATCTCGTGCCTTAGTGAATCCAGTTCCAGACGCAGTCGCGCGCTCACGGCCACCAGCGCGTCATACTCCTCACGAACGATCGGCATACCGCCGGCTGCTTCCCGCAACAGCTGTGCGGCGATCTCATGCATGCGCTCGTGCTCTGTCTCCATCGCTGCGAACAACTTCTGGCGACGCAGATCAGCGGATGCCTCGGCGTAGTACCAAAGGCCGAAGCGACAATTGTGGTGGGCGCTCTCCGCAAGATCGCCTGGATCACACGGCAGTCTGCAGACGATCGTGCGAATGAGATTCTCGTGCCACTCCGCATGATCGTGGGTCGCCTGCTGAAGCTGCTGCAGCGTCGTTCGCAAGCCGGCCGTGCCCATCCTGAACATCAGCGCCCACCTATTCTGTACCTTGTCTTCACGTGAGGCTGCCACAGCCGGCGTCCGCGGACCATTCGGAACCACCGCGGACCAAGACACCACCGCAGCCGCCCCACTTGCCGTGAATGCGTCGTCGTCTCCTCACGCCTCCTGACAGATACACTCGCCCGCCAAATTCGCGGATGCTTCTATTCCAAATGGGTGAGGACAGCGCCCCGCGGCAAGGCTGGCTCCCTCGATGAGCCAAGCCGAGGCGTAAGCCCAGAAACAGAAACCCCGGCGCGGCGAGTCCGTGTCAAAACGGACGGCCGGAAGAGGCCACAACAACGCCCCGGTGACGGGGCGTTGTCTTAATCTGGGCTGGACGAGTCGGCCCGATGTCAGCCGCTGGCGAGGCAGGCGAGCATCCCGGCGGTGCCAAGTGCCCGCAGCGCCTGTTTGAGGTTGTAGGCGAGGACCGCGAGCGTCATCTCGGTCCCCGCCCCCCATCGTCCGCGTAACAGGAACCGCGGCTTCTCGAAGATCCGGTACTTCAGCTCGGCGAACGGCCGCTCCACCGTGGCACTTCGCAGCCGCATCCGCTCCGGTGTGGCCCGTGCGTTCATGCGTAACAGGGCTTCGTCATGCCAGTGGCGGGTCAGGAAGCGTCGCGTCCCGACCGTGCATTGGGACCGCAAGGCACAAGTGCCGCAGTCGGTCGCCTGCGCCGCATACATCGTCCGCTGCCTGTGCGACTGCCGCTGCCGGCGCTCAAGATACGCACCACCAGGGCAGCGATACCGATCAGTCGTGGCGTCGTACTCGAAGGCCGAGCGATCGAACAACGAACCGCCACCCTGCGTGTTGCCGGAACGGTTCGCCGGGACGTGCGGCACGATGCCTTGGTCCTCCAGCGCCTGGGCCTGCACACCGTTCGAGTACCCGGCATCGGCGAGCACGTTCAGGGTCGGCGCTTCCACGGCCGCTCGGGCCGCTTCGGCCATCGGCTGCAGCGAGCGGTTGTCGCTCGCTTCGTCCGTCACCTCGTGGGCTACGATCACCCCATGCGCCGTGTCCACCGCCGCCTGCACGTTGTAGGCGGGCCCCGCCTGACCGTGCAGTTGGCGAGCGTCGATCTCTCCACGGGCGCGCCCCACCGCCACCTGCGCCTGCTGCTGCTCGAGCAGCGCGAGCGCCGCCCGGACCGCCTCCTGGTCTGCTTCCTCGCTCCCCTCGGCGGCATCCGCCGCATCGAGCATCGTCAGGTACTCGCTCGCCCGCTGCTCGAGACGGCGGCGCTCCGCCTCCAGGTCCTCCGGCCACAGCACCGCCGTTGGGCTCGCCACCGCCTGGAACTTCGAGCCGTCGATCGCCACCCACTCCGCCCGCACCACGCCCGCCGCCCGCAACAGCCGCACGAACGCTCCACACGCCGCCCGCAGCGCCGCTCCCTCCCCACGGCGGAACTCGGCGATGGTCTTGTGGTCGGGCACCAGCCGCCCCAGCAGCCACATCACCTCGACATTGCGGCGACACTCCCCTTCCAGCCGCCGCGAGGAACGCACCTGGTGCAGGTAACCGTACAGGTACAACTTCAGAAGATCGGCCGGGTCGTAGGCCGGGCGGCCCGTCGCCGCCGGCTGCGCCTTGCTGAAGCCCAGCACCGATAAATCGAGCTGCGAGACGAAGGCCTCGATCACCCGGCAGACGTGCTCGGCCGGAACCAACTCGTCGAGGCTCAGCGGAAACAGCGTTGCCTGACCCTTCGCCTCACCGCGCACATAACCCATACAGCAAAATGCCCGTGACTGATGTCACGGGCATCGTGCTCATCTACACCCGGCCCCGCAAGAGTTTTGACACAGACTCGCGGCGCCGGGGCTTCACGCTCGTGGCGCTCGAGTTACTGGACGTCAAGCATCAGGCTGAATCTCAGCCCCAGCGCGAGCCTTGGGCGGGATTACTTCGGTACCATTAGCCAACTGAACGGACTCGTCCGTCGCGTCGACGACAACAGTCTCAACCTTGTAACCGCGTTTACCCCACTCGGCGGCGATGCGAGCC
>Ga0209048_10000120_pt1 | contig 79273 bp, 82 predicted proteins | sample FrelakmetCRP12CR_FD_187146 | JGI IMG/M metagenome (GOLD analysis project Ga0209048, IMG submission 187146) | Freshwater lake sediment microbial communities from the University of Notre Dame, USA, for methane emissions studies - CRP12 CR (SPAdes)... | ecosystem: Environmental > Aquatic >...
CCTATCTCAACGCATTGAGAAAGCGAGGCTCACCCCTTCTAAAAAACCTCATGCCGGATGCCACAAATACTTGACGGACCACCTCAGGGCGTGAAGCGGGCTAATGACATGAACAAGCGAATTGGCTGCTTCCTGAACCTAATCCCGCCGTCGATTACAACTGATATTCGAGGTCCCTCCGCGCCCAAGGATGCCAGTAGCTGAAAGCATCCATACAGTTCAACGCCATCGTATGTTTCTTCGCGCCTCAAATTTCCCATATGCGTTCAAAAAGTAGCGTTCAGATCAAAACTCCAAACGTAACGCTGCCGGTGTCGTGCCAAACCAGCGCTGACAAGCCCGGCTGAGAGATCGCTGTTCGCTGTAACCGAGGAGAATTGCCACTTCCTCCAAAGGCAGCGCGGCTTGGGCCAGGAACTCATGCGCCTGGCTTCGACGGACGCGATCCAGAATGTCGGAAAAGCGGATTTGCTGCGCCTCCAAACGTCGCTGCAAGGTACGCTCGTTCATCGCCAGTTGCTGGGCGATGGCGGCCAGGCTGCAGTCGCCATTAGCCAGTTGTCGAGCGATAAGTTCTTCTATTTGTTGGACAAGATCAAGCGGATTGCGTCGAATCAGGTGAGCTACAAAGCGTTCGACGGCAACGCGAATATGTGGATTTCTGCTATCCAGCACCTGCTGGAGGAGCGCTTTTGGAATAATCACGCCGTTACCAGACTGCTGGCACGCTACTTCACATTCAAAAATTTCACGGTAACGGGAAAGCGGCACACCGGCCGGATGCGCAAACAGCACCTGCCAATCGGCACCCATATCCCCTCTAAGCATGCGCAGGGTCTGGATCAGTAACAAGCAGCACATCTCCACTGACTGACGATGCGCTCCGCAAATCTCCGAAGGCAGTTCGTAACGTAGCCAAATGAGTCCTTCGGCGGGTCCGGCTTCCATCCGAAGCGAGGTGCGCGCAACGTGGTAAGGCAGATTGCGCGCGATCGCAATCAGTGCATTGCCCACAGTGTCGGCGCGACGTGCAACTAGTGCGATGGGGCCAAGCGCCGAATAATCCTGACGTTGCGCGAGGAGCAAGCCAAAGTCGGGCGCGGCGAGCTGTGATGCCGCGTTCTCAAGCAGTGCTACTGCGCCGGGCATACTGATTGTTGCTTCCGGTCGGACGAGCATTTGTGTGGATAGCCCAACCTCATGAAGCAAGCCTTCGGCGTCGCCACCAAACTCCTTGACGAGTTCTGCAAAACCGGTAAGTGCGCGAGCGCGCACCAAGAGAGGGGAAGTATTCATATGGGGCATGATTATTGAAATGTCGTCAAATGTCCACGCAATGTCGTTAATTGTCCTATGGCTAATACCTGTTCCAGAACAACATACCGTTTAGTGAATTCTGCACTGCAGTCTATTGTAAATTTTGGAGCAGGCGAAAATGCCAAATCCATTAGCGTACCGAGGTTGCTGTTTGGAATCTGAAGAATGTTGGTGCAATGCCTTTCGGTCTCACGAAATTCGGCTATTGGAGTACGCAATGAAAAAGCAGTTATTCGGGTTGGTGCTGTCCTGTATTGCCACCATCGGCTTCATGGGGTTTGCTTCGGCACAGCAGGTCACAGGTGTGCTGGGTTCCGCCAGCGCGACGACCACCATCAGCGGCAAGCAGCTACCGCCACCGGACCCGAAGTTCGGCGGTGTGATCAAGGAGCGGGCCTCGGAATCGACCCCATGGTGGCCACCACGCGTGGTGCCACCCAAGCGCGCGCCCAACGTGCTGCTCATCATGACCGACGACGACGGCTTCGGCTCGCCCAACACCTTCGGCGGCGTCATTCCGACCCCGGCGCTGGAGCGCATCGCCAAGAGCGGCCTGCGTTACACGAACTTCCATTCGACGTCCCTCTGCTCGCCGACGCGCGCGGCGCTGATTACAGGGCGCAACCACCACTCGGTAGGCTTCGGTGTGGTTGGCGAGATCGCCACCGGCTTCCCCGGTTACGACTCGATCATCCCGATCGAGAAGGGCACCATCGGCACCATCCTGAGGGACAACGGCTACGCGACTTCGTGGTTCGGCAAGGATCACAACACGCCGTTCTTCGCGAACAGCCAGGCCGGGCCGTTCTCGCAGTGGCCCAACGGCATGGGCTTCGAGTACTTCTGGGGCTTTGTCGGCGGCGACGCCAGCCAGTGGCAGCCGAACCTGTTCCGCAACACGACGCCGATCTTCCCGTTCCAGGGCAATCCCGGCTGGAACATGCAAACGGCGATGGCCGACGAGGCGATCCAGTACATGCGACAGTCGAAGGCGCTGGCGCCGGAGAAGCCCTTTTTCGTCTACTACGTGCCCGGCGCCACGCACGCGCCGCATCATCCGACGCCGGAGTGGATCGACAAGATCAGCGCGATGCACCTGTTTGACGACGGCTGGGAGAAGCTGCGCGAGACGATCTTCGCCAACCAGAAGCGGCTGGGCATCATGCCGCCCAAAGCGGAACTGACCCCGTGGCCGGATGGACAGGATATCTACAACGGCGCCAAGCTGCCTCGCTGGGATTCGCTGAGCTGGGAAGAAAAGAAACTATTCATCAAGCAGGCGGATGTCTATGCGGCCTATCAGGCCTACGCCGACAACGAGATCGGCCGCGTTATCCAGGCGGTTGAAGATATCGGCCAGCTCGACAACACGCTGATCATCTACATAAGCGGTGACAATGGCGCGAGTGCCGAAGGCATGGTCAACGGCACGCCCAACGAGTTCACGACCTTCAACGGCATCGAGGTGCCGGTCAAGGACCAGTTCCTCTGGTACGAGTTCTGGGGTTCCGAGCGCACTTTCCCGCACTACTCGGCGGCGTGGGCCTGGGCGTTCGACACGCCATTCAAGTGGATGAAGCAGGTGCCGTCGCACTTCGGTGGCACGGCGCAGGGCATGGCGATCGCTTGGCCAGGACACATCGGCGACCCGGGCGGCATCCGCCGCCAGTTCCACCACGTCATCGACATCGTGCCGACCATCCTCGAAGCGACCGGCATCCCGGCGCCGGAGATGATCAACGGCGTCAAGCAGTTGCCGATCGAAGGCACGAGCCTGGCCTACACCTGGAACAAGGCCAACGCCAACGCGCCGACCCGGCACACGACGCAGTACTTCGAGATGCTCGGCAACCGCGCCATCTACCATGACGGCTGGGTCGCGGCGACAACGCCGGTGACGCTGCCATGGGAGCTGAGCAGCAAGACGCCGCCGGATGTGATCACCGGCTACAAGTGGGAGCTCTACAACGTGATGGACGATCCCACCCAGAACAACGACCTCGCGGCGAAGATGCCTGACAAGCTCAAGCAGATGCAGAACATCTTCTATCTGGAGGCGGCGAAGTACAACGTGCTGCCGCTCGACAACACGACGCTGGCGCGCTGGAACGCGCCGAAGCCGAGCCTGACGGCCGGGCGCACCGAGTTCACCTACTCGGGCACGCTGGCCAACGTGCCGGGCAGCACGGCGCCGCACATCCTGAACAAGTCCTACACGATCACCGCCGAGGTCACGATCCCCGCGGGGGGCGCTGAAGGCATGATCGTCACCGAGGGTGGCCGTTTTGGCGGCTACGGGCTGTTCCTGAGCAAGGGCGAACTCGGGATCGGCCGGGGTAAGGTGGTGTTCCTCTACAATCTGCTCGACCTGAAGCGCACCATCTGGTCGGGGCCTGAGTTGGGTGCCGGCAAGCACACCATCGTTTTCGACTACAAGATCGATGGACCGGGTCTGGGCAAGGGGGGCACTGGCGTGCTCTACGTGGACGGCAAGGAAGTTGACCGCCAGTCGATGGAACACGGCACTCCGATCACCTTCGCCGAAGACGAGACCTTCGATGTCGGGCTCGACACGCGTACCGGCGTGGCAATGATCGAGTACCGCTACGACCCACCGTTCAATTTCACCGGCACGATAGACAAGCTGACTTTCAAACTTCAGCCTGAACCCAAGGCGGCTTCAAAGCCGTAATGCCTTCAGCGCTAGTGCAAAGGACGAACTGAGATGAAAAAAGTCCTTGTCCTTGCTGCTGTCAGTGAAGCTGCGACCGGACTGGCGTTGGTGATTGCCCCTTCGCTGGTCGGGCGCCTGTTGCTGGGTGAGGAAATGAGCGGCATTGCAGTCCCGGTCGCGCGCGTGGCCGGCATCGCCCTGATCTCCCTGGGGGTCGCATGCTGGCCAGGAACTGCCTTGGCCGGCATGTTGACCTACAGCGCGGCCGTCACGGTGTATCTCGCCTACCTCGGTTTCACGGGCGGTTCGACCGGCCTGCTGCTGTGGCCGGCGGTCGGCCTGCATTTGATCTTGACGGTGCTGCTGGCCCGGGCATCACATGGTGAGCGAATAACGGCCTGACGTGGCTGTACTCAATCGCTGGGACCGGCCTTCGGCCCCGGGAGCTTTTAGATCGTATCTTTCATTGAACAGGAGCTGATCATGCTTACAAAAATACTTCTTCCGGCAGTACTGGTGGCTTTCCTCGGTGGTTGCGTCAGTCAGGGCACCTACAACCAGGAAGTGCAGCAGGCCGATACGCTGGCTGCGCAGAACAAGACTTATCAGGCGCTCACGGCCCAGTTGCAGAGCGAGATCAAGGCCGATCAGGTGCGCATCAAGCAGCTGCAGGGGCAGCTGACGGTGACGCTGATTGACGAAATTCTCTTCGCCTCCGGCAGCGCCGAAATGCACGCGCAAGGGCGCAGCACGCTGGAAAAGATCGTCGGCACGCTGCAGGGCGTTCCCGACAAGCGCATCGTCGTCCGTGGCTATACCGACAATGAACCAATCGGTCCTGCCCTGCGTGCGCGCTATCCGAGCAACTGGGAGCTGTCGACCGCGCGTTCCAGCGACGTCGTGCGTTTCCTCCAGGCCAAGGGCATTGATCCGAAGCGGCTTGAAGCCGCCGGCTACGGCGAATATCAGCCGGTCGCCCCCAACACGACCCCGGCCGGACGCAAAGAAAACCGCCGCATCGAAATCGTCCTCACCGACATGAAGTTTTAATCCGAAAAAGCGGGCATCTCCGCGCGATTCGTCCAAGTTGAAAAGGAGCAGGAAATGAAGTTACTGAAATGCACGGCGGGCCTCCTGGCCACCGCCATCTGGCTGGCAAACCCGGTCTACGCGCAAAACGTTGGGAAAAGCCCGGTGAATGAAGCGGCGGCGGTCAAGGCCCTGCAAAGCGCCATGACCCCGGGCGAAGGACAGAAAAAACTCACCCCCATGATCGGGACCTTCGACGTCAAGATCCGAACCTGGGTTTCCCCCGCCAGCCAGCCCGTTGAATCCACGGGAACCATGGTCAGCGCATGGGTTCTGGACGGGCGTTATGTCCAGTCCATGCTGGCCGGTGAAGTGGGAGGTGCGCCGTTCAGCGGAATTGGCTACATCGGCTACGACAACGTAGACAAAATCTATCAGACGGCATGGATGGACACAGGAAGCACCGGCATGACCTGGTACAAGGGCAACCTGGACGCGTCCGGCAAGTCCGCAATCATGAAGGCGACCGTCGCGAATCCGCTCACGGCCAAGCCGACGCCTCTTGAATTGCGCCTGACGATCGAAGGCGACGGCGGCCACGTGACCGAAATCTGGGGCAAGGGATTGGGTGCCAAGATGTTCAAGCTGATGGAACTCCGCTACACGAAGGTCAAGTAATGAGAAGTCAGGAAAAGGAGTCGAAAATGAAGCCATTGAATTTGCGGACAGGCGTCCGAATCCTGCTGGCAGCGCTGGCGCTGATCACCGTGACCGAGCCTGCCTGGGCGATCCTCGGCGTCTGGCGCCGAGCGGCGGTGCGTACCACTGTGGTCGTGGGCGCTGTGGGCGCTTCCGAAGCCGCTGCCGCCAGCGCCAACGCGCGTGCCTCACAGGAGGCCGCTGCAGCAGCGGCTGCCCAGCAATCCGCCGCCACGTCCGCTGCCGCTGCCCAACAAGCGGCCGCCTCGGCTTCTGTTGCCGCGAACCCGCCCAAGTCGCCGCAGCAGAAACTTCGCGAATTGCAGTCGTTGTACGACCAGCAACTGATCACCGCGAGCGAGTACCAGGCATCGAAACAGAAAATTCTCAACGAAATGACCCAGTGAGATGGCTTGCATGAGGGTGCTTCGGCCAGGAGCGCTCATGCCAACTCGGCGACAGATGGAAAAGGAAATGACATGAAACTTCGACGCAATATTCTGAAAGTGGCCCTGCTGTTTGCCGCCGCGGCCCCCTTGGGTGGCTTGCTCACCCCCGCCGCCGCGACCGAGAGCAAGGCGCAACTGATGTTTGTGCAAAGCGCGGAAAGCCTGAAGGCTGACGACAAGACCCTGCGCTTGGTCAATGCATCGCCGCAAACCATCTGGTTTGCGGACCGTCCGGTCCGCGAGGCGGGTCACATCATGATGGCGGATTACCTCAAGGAGTGGACGGCGGCGGCCGGGCCGAACAACTTCAGCAAGGATCCGCCCAACGCGACGCTGTCGGTCTACGAACCGGGCCAGGAAGGCAATACGCTGACGGTGGTCGAAATCAGCCAGCCGGTTATCGAGGGACGGGATCTGGTATACCGTTACAAGCTGGTTGAGGGCAAAGTACCCACGACCGGCGGCGCGACATCACTGTTCATCGACTGGATTGGCGTCGGCGGCGGCGTGGGGCCCGGTTTCCATGGCGTGGGCGTCGGTCGTCGCGGGGTTGGCGTCCGCTAAGTCGGAAAAAGCAATGACATCGACAACTGGACGCAACAAGGAAAACAGCCCGCTGGCCAAATTCGGGTCGGGAAATCCAGCCTAATAGACGCGCTACTCGGCCAGGAAGTCGCCTTCGCAGACATCATCGAGGCGAACGGCTGTTATGGTTGTGCGGCGGCCGGGCGGTGGTCGATGTGGCCGGCGGAACGTATGACCTGTGTGGCAACCTGCGCAACACCGGTCATTTAATTGAGCCGAAGTCACTGCAGGCTTTCGCAGACCACGAGACTGACTACTGATAAGACCCAACGGCAAGTTGGAGATCAAATAGCCGCCACTCGCTCGACGCGAATTTCACCCACTCGAACGTCTCTTCGTGGCCGCCAACGGCTACATTTTTTCATCCTTAGCGTTTCTGTTGGTTGACAGGTGAGAGGTCGACTAGCTCCTCCTCGGTCATCGCAAAATCGTCCCCAAAGCAAACACTGGCCTGCCCGGCGAGCAGGCCGAGTTGCCGCGATCTATTCTCGCCAAGGGGGTGTTTCGGGGCGTTGTGGCTTTTGTCCCGCAATGCGGGCACGGATGTATTGACGGATTTCTTGAGCATCGTATCCAACTCCTTCCGAAAGTATTTGCTGCCGTGCCAGGAGGGCGTAGGCGGTGAAACGCTCGCGCTGTTGACTTACCTCCGACGACGTTTCCATCAGCCTTCCCCCTCGAACTCGACCAGTTCCGCGCCGTCGGCGACCTGCTCGCCGGCCGCATAGCAGAAGGCCTTGACGGTGCCGGCGGCGGGGGCGGTAATGGTGTGTTCCATCTTCATCGCCTCGAGGATGAGCAGGGGAGTGCCTTTCTCTACCCTCTGACCGGCCTGGGCAAGCAGGGCGACGACCTTGCCGGGCATCGGCGCCGTCAGGCCGCCGCCGTGGCTGTCGCCGGCGTCGACACGGTGCAGCGGGTCGTCGCGCAGCAAGGTGTAGGTGCTGCCCTGCAAAAACACGCTTCTTTTGTCGTCGACCGTGACAACGCCGGCGATCAGCCGGCGGTCGTCCAGTTCCACGGCGAAGCGGTCACCGTCGAGTTTCTTGCCGCGCGCCAATGTCGTTTCGCCGCCGATGGTGATCTGCCACAGGTCGGGCTGGTAGCGGACGTGAGCGTCGACCAACGCGTCACCGTCCTTGAAGCTGATGGTACGGGCCGACGACAGGTTCATCCGCCAGCCGTCGCGTGCATGCCACGGCGACCACGGATCGCCGCTGCTTTCTGCAGCCTGCCTGGCGACATGCTGTTCCCAGAGCAGTTCGCCGACCGTGGCGACGAGCAGCGCGTCGCGCGGCATGGGCTGGGCGGCAGGGAACAGGAAGTCCTTCTGGCGTTCGATCAGGCTGGTGTCGAGGTCGGCACCGGCGAAGGCCGGGCAGGCGACGAGGCGAGAGAGGAAATCGATGTTGGTGGTGACGCCGGCCACCTGATAATCGGCCAGCGCCTTGCGCATGCGGGCGAGGGCGGCGTCGCGATGCTCGTCCCAGACGATCAGCTTGGCGATCATCGGGTCGTAGTAGGGCGTGATTTCGTCGCCTTCCTCGACGCCGGTATCGACGCGGACATTGATGCTTTCAGCCGGCGGTGAAAGGCGGATCAGCTTGCCGGTCGAAGGGAGGAAACCCTTGTTGGCATCCTCGGCATAAATCCGCGCTTCCAGCGCATGGCCGCGAATCTGCAGTTGTTCCTGCGCCAGCGGCAGCGGTTGACCAGCGGCGACGCGCAACTGCCATTCGACCAGATCCTGGCCGGTGATCATTTCGGTGACCGGGTGCTCGACCTGCAGTCGTGTGTTCATTTCCATGAAGTAGAACGAACCGTCCTGTTTGGCGATGAACTCGACCGTGCCGGCACCGACGTAGCCGACGGCCTTGGCTGCGGCGACGGCGGCTTCGCCCATCTGGCGGCGGCGTTCCAGCGTCATGCCGGGGGCGGGGGCTTCTTCCAGCACCTTCTGGTGGCGGCGCTGCACCGAGCAATCGCGTTCGAAGAGGTAGACGCAGTTGCCCTGGGTATCGGCGAAAACCTGAATTTCGATGTGCCGTGGCTGGGTGATGTATTTCTCGATCAGCACATGTTCGTTGCCGAAGCTGGAGGCGGCTTCGCGCTTGCAGGAGGCCAGCGCATCGGGAAAATCTTCAGCCTTTTCGACCAGCCGCATGCCCTTGCCACCGCCGCCGGCTGCGGCCTTGATCAGCACCGGGTAGCCAATACGATTGGCTGCCAATTGCAGCAGGGCAGGAGTCTGGTCGTTGCCGTGGTAGCCGGGGGTGAGCGGTACTTTGGCCGCGCCCATCAGTTTCTTGGCTTGGGATTTCGAGCCCATGGCGCGAATCGCCGAGTCCGGCGGACCGATGAAGGTGATGCCGTTGGCAGCGCAGGCTTCGGAAAAATCGGCGTTTTCAGAGAGAAAACCGTAGCCGGGATGGACGGCTTGGGCGCTGGTCCGCTTGGTGGCGTCGAGAATCCTGTCGGCGACCAGGTAGGATTCGCGGGCGGCAGCCGGGCCCAGCAATACCGCCTCGTCGGCCAGACGGACGTGGCGGGCGTTGGCGTCGGCCTCGGAATAGACGGCGACAGTACGAATGCCCATGCGGCGGGCGGTCTTGATGATGCGGCAGGCGATTTCACCTCTGTTCGCGATCAGGATTTTCGTAAACATTGCTATTCCCCAATCCAGTTGGGCTGGCGTTTCTCGAGGAAGGAGGCGATGCCTTCGCGGGCTTCCGGCGTGGCACGCAGGTGGGCGATTCGGTGGGCGGTTTCCTCGACCAGAGTGTCGTTGATCGGCTGGTTATTGACAGCGCGGATGAGGCCCTTGGCAGAGGCTTGCGCCAGGGGTCCGCCCTGTAGCAGCGCAGTGACGATTTCCTGCACTTTGGCGTCCAGTTTTTCGGGTTCTACAGTTTCATGCACCAGACCGATTTTGCAGGCATGGTGGGCGTCGATGCGCTCGGCGGTCTGGAAATACCGGGCCGCCTGGCGGGCGCCGATGGCGCGCAGCACGTAAGGCGAAATGGCCGAGGGAATGATGCCGAACTTGACCTCGGAGGTGGCGAATACCGCCTTGGTCGAGGCAACGGCAATGTCGCAGGCCGCCGCCAGGCCCATGCCGCCACCGAGGGCGGCGCCTTGGACACGGGCGATGGTCGGTTTCTTCATTTCGGCCAGCGTGCGCAGCATGTTGGCCAGTGCACGGGCATCGTTCAGGTTGTCGTCGAGACCGTTGTTGGCGGCGCGCCGCATCCAGTTGAGGTCGGCGCCGGCGGAAAAACTCTTGCCGCGACCGGCGAGGATGACGACGCGGACATCTTTGTCGTCGTCGAGCGCGATGCAGGCGGCAGTCAGTTCGGCGATCAGGGTTTCGTCGAAGGCATTGTGCAGGTCGGGCCGGTTCATCCAGATTGTGGCGATCGGGCCTTCCAGTTCGATTTCCAGGGCCATGAACATGTCTCGCTCCTTCTATTGTTGCTGCTGCTGGCGGATCAGTTCGCCCATGGGTGTGCCCGCGAGCGCCCTGATCAGGCTGGTCTGATTGGCCGGCGGCTGGTTCTGGCTGAGCTTCCATTTACCGAGCAGGCGGGTGATGGTGATTTCGAGGCCGACGATGGCGCCAAGCATCTTCTCGATGTAATCGGCCGGCGCATCGGTGACCGCCCAGGGCTGTGGCAGCGCGGCTTCGTTGGCTGCGGTCAACGCGGAAATCTGGGCAAAAACCCATACCGGATCGTCGATCACGCGCAACTCGCCGTAAGCATGCACGACGGCATAGTTCCAGGTCGGCACCACCTTGCCGTGTTCGGCCTTGGTCGCATAGCCGGACGGGCTGATATAGCTCTCGTCGCCCTGAAAAACCACCAGCACTTCGCCGGCCACGTTGCCCGTCTTCCACAGCTGGTTGGCGCGGGCGACGTGGCCCTGCAATGTGCCGTAGGGCGTAGCGTCGTTGGCCAGCAGCCAGGGAATGTGGTTGGCGTTCAGGCCGTCCGGCCCGTGGCTGACCAGCGTCGCCAGCGGATGCGCGCGCATCAGCGCCTGCATTCTGGCCACGTCGGTTTCGGCAAAGTGCTTGGGGATATACACGGCTTACATCCGGAAGATGCCGAACTTCGTCTCTTCGGCTGGTGCGTTCATCGATGCCGACAAACCGAGGCCCAGCACGCGGCGGGTATCGGCCGGGTCGATGATGCCGTCGTCCCACAGGCGGGCCGAGGCGTAATAGGGATGGCCCTGCGTCTCGTACTGCTCGCGGATCGGTGCCTTGAAGGCGGCTTCTTCCTCGGCGCTCCAGCTCTTGCCGGCCGCCTCGATGCCGTCGCGCTTGACGGTGGCCAGCACGCCGGCCGCCTGTTCGCCGCCCATCACCGAAATCCGGGCGTTCGGCCACATCCACAGGAAGCGCGGCGAGTAGGCGCGGCCGCACATGCCGTAGTTGCCGGCGCCGAAGCTGCCGCCGATGACGACGGTGAATTTCGGCACCTTGGCGGTAGCGACGGCGGTCACCATCTTGGCGCCGTCACGGGCGATGCCGCCGTTTTCGTATTTGCGGCCGACCATGAAGCCGGTGATGTTCTGCAGGAAGACGAGGGGAATGCCGCGTTGGGCGCAGAGTTCGATGAAATGGGCACCCTTGAGGGCAGATTCGCTGAACAAAATGCCGTTGTTGGCGACGATACCGACCGGGTAGCCGTAAATCCGCGCAAAGCCGCAGACCAGCGTCGTGCCGTAGCGCGCCTTGAACTCGTCGAAATCGGAGCCATCGACGATGCGGGCGATGATTTCGCGGACGTCGAAGGGCTTTTTCGAGTCGGTCGGGATGACGCCGTATAGCTCTTCGGCGGCGTAGGCCGGCTCGACCGGCGCGGTCAGCGTGACCGGCGGTTGCTTCTTCCAGTTCAGATCCTTGACGATGCGCCGCGCGATGGCCAACGCGTGCGCGTCGTTCTCGGCCAGATGATCGACGACGCCGGAAATGCGCGTATGGACGTCGGCGCCGCCAAGGTCTTCAGCCGAGACGACTTCGCCGGTGGCGGCTTTGACCAGTGGCGGGCCGCCGAGAAAGATCGTGCCCTGATTCTTGACGATGATCGATTCGTCGCACATCGCTGGCACGTAGGCGCCGCCAGCCGTGCATGAGCCCATGACGGCGGCGATCTGTGGAATGCCGGCGGCCGAGAGGTTGGCCTGATTGAAGAATATGCGGCCGAAGTGTTCCTTGTCCGGGAAAACCTCGTCCTGCATGGGCAAAAAGGCGCCGCCGGAATCGACCAGATAGACGCAGGGCAGCCGGTTTTCGAGGGCGATTTCCTGGGCACGCAGGTGTTTCTTGACGGTCAGCGGGTAATAGGTGCCGCCCTTCACGGTCGCGTCGTTGGCGACGACCATGCATTCGACGCCGTTCACCCGGCCGATGCCGGCGATCACCGAGGCGGCCGGCACGTCACCGCCGTACATGCCGTAGGCCACGAACTGGCCGATTTCGAGGAAGGGCGTGCCGGGGTCGAGCAGGCCATTGACCCGCTCGCGCGGCAGCAGCTTGCCACGGGCCAGATGCTTCTGGCGTGCCGCTTCCGGGCCGCCGAGGGCGATCTTCTCGACCTTTTCGTGGAGGTCGGCGACGACGGCGGCCATCGCGGCTGCGTTGGCCTGAAAATCGGCGTTGCGCGGGTTGAGCTGTGATTTTAGGACGGTCATGTTTCCTCGCTTCCTAAAGCTGCTGCGATTCTTTTAGCCATTTGCTGACCGGCTCGGGCCGGTAGGCGGCCATTGCGTCGAGCAAACGCTCGATATCGGTTTCGGCAAGCGCCATGGACCGGTTTTCCGAGCGCAGGAAGCCTTGGTCGACCGCATGGTCGAACATGGCGAGCAGTGGGTCAAAGAAGCCCGCGACATTGAGCAGCCCCATCGGTTTCACGTGAAACCCGAGCTGGCCCCAGGTCAGGACTTCGCAGAATTCCTCGAAGGTGCCAAAACCGCCGGGCAGGGCGATGAAGCCGTCAGACAGTTCGGCCATTCGCGCCTTGCGGGTGTGCATGGAATCAACCACTTCCATTCGGGTCAGCGCCCGGTGATCGACGACACGACCAGCCACTTCCTTGCCGACCAGCGCCTCGGGAATGACCCCGATGACCGTGCCGCCGGCGGCCAGGCAGGCATCGGCGATGACGCCCATGAGCCCGACATTACCACCGCCATAGACCAGTTCGACGCCACGCGCTACGAGCAGTTGCCCGAGGCTTTCCGCTTCGGCACGGTAACGCGGGTCGCGGCCGATATTCGAGCCGCAGAAGACACAGATACTTTTCATGATTTTTCCTTACTGTTCAGGCGTGGTTTCATGTTGATTTCAGAAGCCTCCGGTTTTCAGCCACTTTTCGATCTGCGGCAGGCGGTCGGCGCCGAAGAATGCTTCACCGTCGATGATGACATGCGGCGAGCCGAAGACGCCGATGCGCAGCGCGTTGTCGACTTCTTCCTTCAACCTGTCCTTGATTTCCAGGCTTTGCAGGGCTGTTTCCAGATTGGTGCGGTCGACGCCTAGATTCGCGGCAATTTCCAGCACCGCATCGGGCGCGGAGATATCGCGGTCGTCCACGAACAGGGCGCGGTAGGTGGCATGGGCGAAGCGCCGGGCCAGCGCGCAATCCTCGCCGTGCAGCCAGTAGTAGGCGCGGGCGGCGTTCTGCGTCGGCAGCGGAAAGCGCGTCGGGTGGCGATAGGGGGCTCCCATGAAACGCGCCGAGCGTTCGAAGTCGAGCAGTGCGTAAGCGGCCCTGGCGGGATGTTGCAAGGTCAGCGGGGCACTGGCGGTCGCCTTGAAGACGACGCCGAGCAGGATCGGATGCCAGCGCACCTTGCGCCCGAAACGTGCGGCCAGATCGTCGATGCGTTCGCTCATCAGGTAGCCGTAGGGGCTGGAAAAATCGAACCAGAAATCGATGGAATCGGACATGACCTTGTTTCCTGTTACGGGTGAATTCACGCAGCCACCGCGCGGCCGATGACCAGCCGCTGGATGTCGTTGGCGCCTTCGTAGATCTGGCAGACGCGCACGTCACGGTAGATGCGCTCGACCGGAAAGTCACTGACGTAGCCGTAGCCGCCGTGAATCTGGATGGCGTCGGAACAGACCTTCTCGGCGATTTCGGAGGCGAACATCTTGGCCATCGAGGCTTCGGTCAGGCAGGGCCGGCCGGCATCCTTCAGCGCCGCGGCGCGCCAGACCATCAGGCGGGCTGCATCGAGTTGGGTGGCCATGTCGGCGAGGCGGAAATTGACGGCTTGGTGCTCGATGATGGGAACACCGAAGGTGACGCGCTCCCTGGCATAACGCACGGCCGCCTCGAACGCGGCGCGCGCCATGCCGACCGCCTGGGCGGCGATGCCGATGCGCCCGGCTTCGAGATTGGATAGCGCGATCCGGTAGCCTTCGCCTTCCTTGCCGAGCATGGCGGAAGCCGGCACGCGGCAGTTTTCGAAGATGATCTGCGCGGTGTCGGAGGCGTGCTGCCCCATCTTTTCCTCGATGCGGGCGACGATGTAGCCCGGCGTCGCGGTCGGCACCAGGAAGCACGAAATACCTTTCTTGCCCGCCGCCTTGTCGGTGACGGCGAAGACGATGGCGACATCGGCGTACTTGCCGGTGGTGATGAACTGCTTGACTCCGTTGATGACGAAATGGTCGCCCGAATTGTCCTGCACTCGCTCGGCGCGGGTGGTGATTGCCGCGGCGTCGGAGCCGGTGTGCGGCTCGGTCAGGCAGAAGCAGCCGAGCTTGTCGCCACGGGCCAGCGGCTTGAGCCATTTTTCCTTCTGCGCGTCAGTGCCGTATTTCATCGTGATGCCGCAGGCCAGCGAGTTCTGCACCGAGACGATGGTCGACGTCGCGCCGTCGCCGGCGGCGATTTCCTCGAGGGTCAGGACCAGCGCCATGTAGTCCATGCCGGCGCCGTCCCATTCTTCAGGCACGACCATGCCCAGCGCCCCAAGCGCGCCCAGTTCCTTGAGCGCAGTAGCCGGGAAGGTGTGGTTGCGGTCCCAGTCGCCGGCGAACGGGGCGAGGCGCTCCTGCGCGAAGGCGCGCATCGCGTCGCGGATCATTTCCTGTTCCTGCGTCAGGATCATGCTGTTCTCTCCGAGAAATTGGCCGTCAGCCAGACGCCGGCGATGACCAGCAGGCCGCCGCCGAGCACTGGCAATTCAAGGCGTTCGCCGAGCAGGACGGCGGCCTGCAGGACGGCGAATACCGGGACGAGGTTGACGAATACCGAAGCCCTGGCCGCGCCCAGACGTTTCACGCCATCGGCAAACCAGGTGAAGGCGAGGGCGGTGCCGCCGACCGCCAGAAAGACGACGCTGGCCCAGACGCGCCATGACCATTCGGCGATTTCGGCACCTCCTTGGAGCCATGCGGTCGTACCCAGCAAAGCCGCGCCGATCAGGCTGGCCCACAGCGTTGCTGCAAGTGGCGAAAGGGTCTTCGTGGCGTGCCGGCCGATGAAGGTATAGGCCGTCCAGCACAGCACGCAGCCGAGGATCAGCCACTCGCCGATGCCGACCGCGCCATGCAGCAGCGCCAGCGGATTGCCGTTGCCAATGACCGTCAGGCAGCCGGCCATCGCGATGGCGATGCCGGCCAGCTTGAGCGGCGTCATCCGCTCCTGCCCGAGAAACCAGGCAGCCAGCGCGACGACGACCGGGGTCAGGGCGACGACCAGCGCGCCGCGCCCGGCGCTGATGTGTTTCAGGCCATAGAAGAAACACAGGGCGTAAAGGAAGATTCCGGTCATTGCCAGGCCGCTGACGATACCCCATTCGCTGCCCGTTTGCGGGCGCGGAATGCGCCCCTCTGTCATCAGCGCAAAGCCGGCGAGCACCAGCCCGGCAAGCAGGAAGCGGATGGCCGGCGCGGCGAGCGGCGCCGTCAGTTCCTGCGCCACGATGCGTCCCGCGATCCAGGTGCCGCCCCACATGAACATGGCGCCGATCAGCTTGAGGTAGGTAATTGAACCGGCCTGCTGCGCCACTACAGCATTTCCACCGCGAGCGCCGTCGCTTCGCCGCCGCCGATGCACAGCGCCGCGACACCACGTTTCAGGCCACGCTTACGCAGCGCGCCGAGCAGCGTGACGACGATGCGCGCCCCGGACGCGCCGATCGGGTGGCCGAGCGCGCAGGCGCCACCATGGATGTTGACCTTTTCGGCCGGCAATTCGAGATCGTGTAGCGCGGCCATGGTGACCACGGCGAAGGCCTCGTTGATTTCGTACAGATCAACGCCTGCTGCGGTCCACCCTGTTTTTGCGAACAATTTCTGCATGGCGCCGATCGGCGCGGTCGGGAACAGCGCCGGCGCGTGGGCGTGGGTGGTGTGGCCGACGATACGGGCGATCGGGTTCAGCCCGAGCTTTTCAGCCTGCGAGGCGCGCATCAGGAGCATGGCGGCGGCGCCGTCGGAGATCGACGACGAATTGGCCGGGGTGACCGTGCCATCCTTCTTGAAAGCTGGCTTCAAATTCGGGATCTTTTCGATGTTGACCGCGAACGGGCCTTCGTCTTTGTCGATGACGACATCGCCCTTGCGTCCGGCAACCGTCACCGGGGTGATCTCCCAGGCGAAGCTGCCGTCGTCGCTGGCCTGCTTGGCGCGGTTGGTCGAACGGATGGCGAATTCATCCTGGGCTGCGCGGGTGAAGCCGTAAGTGGTCGCACAGTCTTCGGCGAAGGTGCCCATCAGGCGGCCGCGGTTTTCCTTCGAGTAGGCGTCTTCCAGACCGTCCATGAACATGTGGTCGATGATCTGGCCGTGACCGAGGCGGTAGCCGCCGCGTGCTTTCGGCAGCAGGTAGGGGGCGTTGGTCATCGACTCCATGCCGCCGACCACGGCAATGCTGCAGGAGCCGGCGACAATGCCGTCGTGGCCCAGCATGGTCGCTTTCATCGCCGAACCGCAGACCTTGTTGATCGTGGTGCAGCCGGCCGACAGTGGCAGCCCGGCCTGCAAAGCCGCCTGGCGGGCCGGCGCCTGGCCCTGGCCGGCCGGCAGCACGCAACCCATCAGCACTTCGTCGACCAGGTTGGCGTCGATGCCAGCACGCTCGACAGCGGCCTTGATGGCAGTGGCGCCAAGGTTGGCGGCGGCCAGGCTGGCAAAGCCGCCCTGAAAGCTGCCCAGCGGTGTGCGGGTGGCGGAAACGATGACGATCGGGTCATTCATTGCTGGGCTCTCCAGTGTGACAAGAAAGGCTAGTGCCAGCCTCTGATTTTATGGTGCTAGGCGTCCAGCGCCTTCAGCGCGGCGTCGTAACGCGGCTGCAAATCCTCGGGGCGATGCACGGTGATGCCGAAATCGTGCATCAGGCCGTCCTTGAGGCCATAGATCCAGCCATGGATGGTCAGGCGCTGGCCACGTTGCCAGGCATCCTGGACGACCGGGTTGTGACAGACATTGACGACCTGCTCCAGCACGTTCAGTTCGCACAGCCGGTCGTGGCGTTGGGCTTCGGGCAAGTGGTCGACAGCGGCCAGATGCTTGTTGTGTACGTCCTGCACGTGGCGCAGCCAGAGGTCGACGACGCCGACCCGGTCGCGGCGCAGCGCGGCGCCGACGCCGCCGCAGCCGTAGTGGCCGACGACCATGATGTGCTTCACCTTCAGTACATCGACGGCGTACTGGATCACCGACAGGCAATTGAGATCGGTATGGACGACGACGTTGGCGACGTTGCGGTGCACGAAGACCTCGCCCGGCAGCAGGCCGACGATCTCGTTGGCCGGGACGCGCGAGTCGGAGCAACCGATCCACAGTAGTTCCGGGTTCTGCAAGCGGGCCAGTTTCTCGAAGTAGGTCGGATCGATTTCCCGCATCTGGCGCGCCCAGGCACGGTTGAAATCGAACAGGTGGGAGAGGTTCTCGTTGCGGATTTCCTCCTCCAGCCAGTTTTCCAGATCGAGCGCGAGGAACATCGTACCCTCGACCGGGGTCTGGTAGTAGGCCGGTGCCTCGGTAAAGCCGAGCTCGCGGTAGAGCTTCACGGCCATGCGCATGTTGGGCAAGGTGTCGAGCATCAGCTTGCGGTAGCCGATTTCCTTGGCCACCTTGATCGCCGCCATGGCCAGCGCGGCACCGACACCGTGGCCGCGTTCTTCAGGCGTTACGTAGAGACGCTTCATCTCGCAGACGCCATCGCTGCCAATCAATGGTCGAATACCGACACAACCCGCCGGACGTCCGTCGACTTCGGCAAAAAACAGCCGGCCTTCGGGTGGCGAATAGGCGCCGGGCAGGGAGGCCATTTCCTGGTCGAAGTTCTGGTAGGACAGGTCGACACCCAGCCATCCCGCGTAATTGCGGAAGTACTGGCGGACCTGCTCCAGGGCTTCGGTGTCGGTAGTGCTGAGCGTGCGCAGGATTACTGCTGCCATGCGAGTGATACTCCGTTGCTGGTGGCGCTGGGTCAGGCGGTCTCGGCGAAAAGTTCGCGACCAATCAGCATTCTACGGATTTCCGAGGTGCCGGCGCCGATCTCGTAAAGCTTGGCGTCGCGCCATAAACGGCCGGTCGGATACTCGTTGGTGTAGCCGACACCGCCCAGCGTCTGGATCGCCTCGCCGGCCATCCAGGTCGCCTTCTCGGCGGAATAAAGAATGGCGCCGGCGGCATCCTTGCGCAGCGTTCGTGAGTGATCGCTCACATCGCAGGCGCGCCCGACAGCGTAGACATAGGCGCGCGTGGCCTGCCAAGTCGAATACATGTCGGCGACCTTGCCCTGCATCAGCTGGAATTCGCCGATTGCCTGGCCGAACTGCTTGCGTTCATGCAGGAAGGGCACGACGACATCCATGCACGCGGCCATGATGCCGAGCGGGCCGCCGCAGAGTACGGCGCGTTCGTAGTCGAGACCGGACATCAAGACTTTTGTGCCCTGGCCGACGCCGCCCAGCACGTTTTCCTCGGGCACTTCACAATCGTCGAAGAAGAGCGGAAAAGTGTTGGAGCCGCGCATGCCCAGCTTGTCGAGGTGGGTGCCGTAACTGAAACCCGTGAAGCCTTTCTCGACGATGAAGGCGGTCATCCCCTTGGCGCCAGCATTCGGATCGGTCTTGGCGTAAACCACCAGCGTGTCGGCGTCGCCCCCGTTGGTGATCCACATCTTGGAACCGTTTAGTACGTAGCGGTCGCCCTTCTTCTCGGCCTTCAGCTTCATCGACACGACGTCGGAACCGGCATTCGGCTCGGACATCGCCAGCGCGCCGACGTGGTCGCCGGAAATCAGCTTGGGCAGGTATTTCCGGCGCTGCGCTTCGCTGCCGTTGCGACGAATCTGGTTTACGCACAAATTAGAGTGTGCACCGTAGGAGAGGCCGACCGAGGCCGAAGCGCGTGAGATTTCCTCGAGCGCGACGATGTGCGCCAGATAACCCATGCCCGTGCCGCCGTATTCCTCGCCGGCGGTCATCCCGAGCAGGCCCATGTCACCGAATTTTTTCCACAGATCGACCGGGAATTCATTGACGCGGTCCACTTCCGCGGCACGCGGTGCGATTTCGGCATCGGCAAAGGCCTTCACGGCGTCGCGCAGCAGGTTGATGTCTTCGCCGAGGCCGAAGTCGAGGCTGGGAATGTTCACGGTTTTTCTCCCTGGGATTTTTCGGGTTTGCCATGCATGACCATGACGGTCTGCTGCATCAGCGCGCATTGAGTTTTCCGGCCGCCCTTGATCGCGAAGACCTCGCCTTGGGCGACGATCAGCGTCCGCCCGGCCCGGATCACCTTGCCGGCGGCGATCAGGTAGTCGCCGTCGGCCGGCGCCATGTTGTTGATCTTGTATTCCACGCTCAGCACCGAAGCCGAGGGAGGCACCATGGTCATCGCCGCATAGCCGGCCGCCGAATCGGCAATCATCCCGACCACGCCACCATGCACGAAACCATGCTGCTGCTCGACCCCGCTCCAGTGCGGCAGATGAATCTCGGCGTATCCGTGCTCGATGACCGGCAGCGTCGCGCGGATCAGGGCCATCGCGTTCTGCCGGTCGAAACTGGCGCGGACGCGTTCGGCGAAGTGGGGGTCGGAAATTCGAGTCATGGCGCGATTGTATTTACGTTGACGTTAACGTCAACTATTCCGTGGATATTTTTCATGGGGTTTCGCGACGCACCAGTTCTTGCCGGCACTGTTGCTCGAAGAGGGTAATTTCCGCCAGCATCGCCTCGATGTCCTCGCGCTGCTGCTCGAGCGCTTCCCGGCGGCTGGATATGACGCGCAGGCACTCCAGCAGTTGCGGCGTCTCGTCCTCGGTACTAGCGTACATGCCGATCAGGTCCTTGATTTCGGCCAGCGACAGGCCGAGTCGCTTGCCGCGCAGGGCCATTTTCAGGCGGGCGCGGTCGCGCCGGGTAAATACGCGTTTGCTGCCTTCACGTTCCGGCGCAAGGATGCCCTGGTCTTCCCAGAAGCGGATCGTGCGTGGCGTGATCCCGAATTCGCGGGCGAGATCGGAGATGGCGAAAGTGGTGGTGGTCTGGGGCACTGGGCGATCCTTGTCGATTGCAGCCAAGTAAATCAGAAGAAAGGGGATTTTTCAATCCGCTACCGTATGGTAACTTGCGCTCTCCGCTTCCAAGGTGCGCCCATGTCCCTGCTGCATTACCCTCACGCTCACCCGCCTGCCGCCGGCGAACAGATCGAAGTCGCGCCGGGTATCTTCTGGCTACGCATGCCGCTTCCCTTCCAGCTCAACCATATCAACCTGTGGCTGTTGCGCGATGGCGACGGGTGGACGGTTGTCGATACCGGCTTTGCCGACTATGCCGTGCGCGATATCTGGCGCCAGGTGATTGCGGGGCTGGACGGCCCGGTGCGGCGCCTGATCGTTACGCACTTCCACCCGGACCACATCGGTCTGGCGAGCTGGCTGATGAACGAGACGGGCGCGCAACTGTGGATGACGACCGGCGAGTTCCTGACGGCGCATGTCGTATGGAACGAAGTCGGCGGGCACGGCGCACGTTTCATGGTCGAGCAGTTTCGCCAGCATGGGCTGGATGCCGAGCGGCTGGCCAAATTCGAGAAGCGTGGTTCGGGCTATCGGATGGCAGTACCTGCCTTGCCAGAGTATTACCACCGCCTGAAAGCCAATGATGCTGTCGCGGTCGACGGGAAAAAATGGCGGATTTTGATCGGCCACGGTCACTCGCCGGAACATATGGCGCTTTACTGTGCAGAACTTGGCGTGTTAATTTCGGGTGACATGCTTTTGCCGAGAATTTCCACGAATATCAGTGTCTTCGCGGCGACCCCGGAAGCCGATGCATTGGGCTGGTTTCTGGAATCGTTGCAAGAACTGGCCCGGGAATTGCCGGAAAAGACTTTGGTTTTACCCTCGCATGGCCTGCCCTTCACGGGGATACAGGCGCGGGTGGAGGCATTGCACGCACACCATGAAGACCGGTTGCGCGCACTTGAGGAGACTTGTGAAAGTGCGCCGCAGAGCGCAGCCGGGTTGCTCGTAACCTTGTTTCAGCGAGCGCTCGATACGCATCAAACCATGTTTGCCATGGGCGAAGCAATTGCCCATCTTAACCACCTTGAACAAGCCGGTCGGCTGTCACGCAGTACGGACACCGACGGTGTAATTCGATACACGCGGTGTAATCTCCGAGCCGCGCACTGACAGAGGGAGTTCGAGTATGTCGCAGCAAACCGATGAAAAGGCAGGCAATCAGCCCGATCCGGCTGAAATGGCCAAGACCTATGCGGAAGTGGCACAGCGCGCTTCGCGCCTGATCACGCAATTCATGGAAAAGAAGTCGAAGGATGGCTATAACGCGCCGTCCGACGAACTTGGCGTCGCCAAGGCTTTCATGGATCTTTCGTCCCGTCTGATGGCCAATCCGTACAAGATGGCGCAGACCCAGATGAACATGATGTGGGACTACTTCTCCCTGTGGCAGAACACCTCCATGAAAATGATGGGGGTGCCGGTTCACTCGCCGGTTGCCGCGCCCAAGAAGGGAGACAACCGCTTCAAGGATGAAGAGTGGGAGCAGCATTTCCTGTTCGATTTCGTCAAGCAGTCCTACCTGATCACCGCTCGCCACCTGCACGACACCGTTGCCGGCACCGAAGGGCTGGATGAAACGACCCAGCAGAAGGTCAACTTCTTTACCCGTCAGTATATCGACGCGCTGTCGCCTTCGAACTTTGCGCTGACCAACCCGCAGGTTTTCCGCGAAACCGTGAGCAGCCATGGCCAGAATCTGATCAAGGGCCTCAACAACCTGCTGCACGATGTCGAATCCGGCGACGGACAACTGCGCATTCGCATGACCGACACTTCCGCCTTCGAAATGGGCAAGAATGTCGCCACGACGCCGGGCAAGGTTGTTTTCCAGAACGAGTTGTTCCAGTTGATCCAGTACGATCCGGCGACGCCGGAGCAATACAAGAAGCCCTTCCTGATCGTTCCGCCGTGGATCAACAAGTACTATGTCCTCGACCTGCGCGAGAAGAACTCGCTGGTCAAGTGGGCGACCGATCAGGGCCACACCACCTTCATCATGTCCTGGATCAATCCGGACGAAAAACTGGCCGCGAAGACTTTCGAAGACTACCTGCTCGAAGGTTCGCTCGAAGCCATCAACCAGATTTGCGCGCAAACCGGTGAAAGCAGCGTCAACCTGGCCGGCTACTGCCTGGGCGGCACGCTGGCCATGACCACGCTGGCCTACATGACGGCCAAGAAGGACAAGCGCGCCAATTCGGGAACCTTCTTTACTACCATGCTCGATTTCTCCGAGCCGGGCGAACTGGGGGTCTTCCTCGACGAAGGCGCGGTCGCCGGGCTGGAAAAGAAGATGCAGGAACGTGGCTACCTCGAAGGCTCGGAAATGGCCGGCACCTTCAACATGCTGCGCGCCAACGATCTAATCTGGTCGTTCGTGGTCAATAACTATCTGATGGGCAAGGATCCGTTCCCGTTCGACCTGCTCTACTGGAACTCCGATTCGACGCGCATGCCGGCGGCGATGCACAGCTTCTACCTGCGCAACATGTACCTCGGCAACAAGCTCAGGGAGCCGGGCGGCCTCACGCTCGGCGGGGTCAAGATCGACCTGACCAAGGTCAAGACCCCGTGCTACTTCATCTCGACCCTCGAAGATCACATCGCTCCGTGGAAGAGCACCTACATGGGTGCCCGTTTGCCTTCCGGTCCGACCAAATTCGTGCTCGGCGGCTCCGGCCACATTGCCGGCATCGTCAACCCGCCGGTCGCCAACAAATATGGCTACTGGACCAATGACGCGACCGACGGCAACCTGCCGGAAAGCCCGGAAGACTTCCTCGCCGGCGCCACACAGAACGCCGGTTCCTGGTGGACTCACTGGAACCAGTGGGTGACCAGCCTGCCGGGCGGCAGCACCAAAGTCAAGGCGCGCAAGCCGGAAGATGGCACGCTCAAGGTCATTGAAGATGCACCGGGCAGTTTCGTAAAATTCCGTCTCGATACCGAGAAAAAAGGCTGAGCGAATACCCTTGCTCGGAAAATGAGAACGGGAGGCTGCGGCCTCCCGTTTTTTGTGAACTTTTGCCGCGCCGCCTGTCAAATGATTGTGCTCGAAAGGAGGCGCGCCATGTTGATGAGCGAATACCCAGTTGTCTCCGTCCACATTCCCCCCATCCTGCGCCCCCTTGCCGAAGGTCGCGATGAAATCATGGCCAGCGGCGAGACCATCGGCGAGGTTCTGGAGGCGGTGGGTCATGAATATCCGGCCTTGGGCGAATCGTTATTTTGCGCCGACGGCAGCTTGGCCGATGGCTTCGCGGTCTATTTTGGCGGCGCGGTGTTGCACGGGCGCGAAAGCCTGGCGATGCCGGTCGATCAGAAGGAAGTGGTCAGCATCGTTGCCGTCGCCAACCCGAGTTGTCCGACCGGCCTGGTCCACACGGCGGCTACCGGGCGCACTGCAACAGGCGACGAAGACGAGGCCGTAATCTCGGTGGGCAACTGAAAATCGCCCGGATTTGGTGGTCGACCGCAACAATCGGGGCATTGTCGACGGTGGCCTGCGGGCCGTCGGTTCAGCGTGTTGGTAGCGGCAGTCGAGGGAGTTTCGGCCACTCAACCGCGTCGAGCATGTTCTTGATGATCAGGCCGAGCTCTGTGTCGCCGGTGATTTCCAGTTCGCGGTTGAAGAACAGGGTGTCGGGGTCTTCCTGACGGGCCAGCAACTGCAGGAAGGCTGACAGGTTGGCGGCAAAGGCAAGGTCGGGTTCGCGGTCGGGGCGAAAAACCGGGCGGAACAGGCCGTCACGATAGGTGTAGGAGGCTTCGCCGCCGCTATCGAGAACCCGGACGCGGAACAGCTTGCCTTCGAGTGTGGTCAACCCGTCCGCAGGCAGCAATTTCATTTTCAGCGCGGCGTTCAGGCCGGTGACCAGCGCCAGGGCATGCGGCCACTGCGGCAACGCCTGAAAAGTCCTGGCGACAAATCCGGGCAGGCGGAACTTGGGGATGGTGAAACCTGGATTCATGTTCATGCTCCCGCTTGTTCAAGGGCTTGCGTGTGGCGCTGGACGATGCCGGCAGCGCCGAACCAGTAACCGTCGACCTCGCCGCTGGCGCTCCAGTCCCTGCTGTCAGTGCTGACCGCTGCACTGCGCCGGGCGGCGTCGAAGGCGGCGATGATCTCGCCGATGTACTGCTTCTGCGGGCTGATGCGGATGATGTCGATGCCCATCGCCAGCATGTCCGGAATTTCGTGCAGCAGGTTGTAGCTTTGCGCCGACATCGTCTGGATGCCGTTGATGGTCAGGAAATCCTGTCCCTCGCGCGTTTTCAGGAGCAGGCCCTCAGCATGATCGAGACACTTGAACTGGCAGTCGTCCTTGTTCAGGTCGTAGTGGCGGGCAGTGAAACAGCGTGCCGAGAAGGCGAGCGGAATCTTGCCGTATACGAAGACCTCGGTCTCGACGTCGGCGGGCTTGCTCCGGTGCAAGGTTTCGATCAGGTGCCGGGTTGCCTCGAGCGGCGGTACCCAGCGTTTGAGTCCAAAGCGCGCGTAGGTGGCAAGCGTTGCCTCGTTGTAGATGTTCAGATGCGGGCCGGCGACGAAATCCTGCCCGTGAACGAGGTTGACCGCGCCAAGGTCGTTGGCCTCGATCATGCAGCCACGAATGTCGGCCAAATCGTCGATCAGCCGGCGCAGTGTCTTCAGGTCGCTTTCCGATTCGAGCAGGGCTTGGGCGGAAATGACGACCTGCTTGCCGGCATCGCTCAGGTCGCGCGCCAGCCCGATCCAGTCTGAAGTGCGAAGCTGCTGGCGGCGTGAGCAGACGACCTCGCCGACATAGATGATGTCGAGCGCCGGGGTTTGCGCCATCTCTGCGTAAAACTCCATGACTTCGGCCTTGGGCCAGAAGTAGAGCAGGGGTCCCAGGGAGAGTTTCATGCGCTCCCCCGTCAGCGCCATGGCCGGCTGTAGGCGCCCAGCGTCGCCTGGCTGCCTTCGGAAACCTTCGCCAGATCGGCTTGCCAGGCTGGTTTCACGTGGAACTGCTCGGCCCCGTTGGCCAGCGAGTCGAGCGCCGCGCGCAGGGTGCGGGTAACTTGCGTGACGTAAGCGGGACTGCGCTGGCGACCTTCGACCTTGATGGCCCGCACACCGATCCTGAGGATTTCCGGCAGGATCGAGATGACATTCAGGCTGACCGGTTCCTCCAGCGCGTAATAGGTTTCGCCCTGGACTTCGAAGCGACCTTTGCACAAGGTCGGATAGCCGGCTGGCTCGTCATCGCCGAAGCGGTCGATCAAGATGCCGTTGAGCCGCGTTTCCATGGCGCCCGGCTTCTTGTCCCACTTGACGTACTTGGCCGGCGAGCAGGCACCGACGGTATTCGGCGATTCGCCGCAGGCGTAGGAAGACAACCAGCAACGCCCCTCGTTCATGACGCACAGGCTGCCGAAACCGAAAACCTCGATTTCGACGCTGGTGTTCCTGATGACATGTTCGACCTGAGCCAGGGTCAGCACGCGCGGTAGCACGGCGCGGCGCACGCCGAATTCGCGCTGGCAGAAATTGATTGCCTCGTAGCTGGTCGCCGAGCCTTGCACCGAGAGATGCAGGCGTTGCTGCGGGTGGCGGTTGCGGGCGTAATCGAGCAGACCGATGTCGGCCAGGATGATGGCATCGACACCCTGGTCGACCGCGGCATCGACGGCCTTCTGCCAGTCGGCAACCCGCCCGGCCTGCGGGAAGGTGTTGATGGCAAGCAGCACTTCGCGGCCCTTGGCATGGGCGTAACGAATGCCCTCGGCCATGGCTTTTTGATCGAAATTCAGTCCGGCGAAGTTGCGCGCGTTGGTATCGTTCTTGAAGCCGAGATAGACGGCGTCGGCGCCGTTATCCACGGCAGCCTTGAGCGCCGGCAGACTGCCGGCTGGACAAATGAGTTCGGGCAGGGAGCTCATGATTTGCCTGCTGTAAGTTGAGCGCTCGAGTATAGCCGGCGCAACCAGGGCGCCATTGATTCGGGTCAAACGACGGCCAGTTTCTCTGCCGCCGGCTAGCGGATGACCACGGTCGGTTTGGCGCCCAGTGCGGCGCGGATTTTTTCGGCAACCCGGTCGGCATCGGCCCGGCTGGCGTAGGGGCCGAGTTGCAGGCGATGGATGCCGCCGCCCGGCTGAACGCGCATTGGCTCGGTCAGCCAGTCAAGTTCGCGGGCCAGATGACTCTTCAGGCTCTCGGCATTGTCGGCGCTGGAGAATGCGCCGAGTTGCAGAAAAACGCCTTTCTGGGCGGCGCCTGCTCCGCTTGGGCCGGCCATGGCGGTGGTCTGCACCGGCCGTTCCTCGAGCGCCAGGCGCTTGACCAGCGCTTCGATTTCATCCCTTTCAGCCGCTGCCGGTCGGGGCGGCGGGCTTACCTGTGCGTACGATGTGCTGGCTGGCTCGCCAGGGATGATGGCCTCGACCTCGACCTGCCCGCTACCACCGTTGATCAGGCCGAGCTTGTAGGCGGCGGTGTAGGAAAGGTCGATGACGCGGTCGGCATGGAAGGGGCCGCGGTCGGTGATGCGGACGACAACCGACTTGCCGCTTTGCACGCCGGTAACGCGTACATAGGAGGGCAGGGCCAGCGTCGGATGGGCGGCGGTCATGGCGAACATGTCGTAGGGTTCGCCGATCGAAGTTTTTTGCCCGTGGAACTTCTTGCCGTACCAGGAGGCGATGCCGCGCGCCTTGTAAGACTTGAGCGTGGTGTTGGGCACGTATTCCTTGCCGAGCACGACATAGGGCTTGGTCGCCGGCTTGTGCAGCGGTTCCCACTTCGGCTCGGCGTCGGGAATGTCGTCGAGACCGTCGGGAATGTCTTCGGCCGGGCCGTCGTCCTTGTAGAAGCCGCCGCCCTTCTTGAGGACGGCCGTCGGCTTTCTGGTCGGCGTCTTGGAAACAGCACCTTTTTGCCCGTCGACCGCGCCATCCTGTTTCGGGGCGCTGCCACACGCCGCCAGCAGCAGGGCTGCAAGCGTACAGGCGACGAGACGGCAATTCACTTGTTGACCCGACCGCCGTGGGTGTGGATCGACATCAGGATACCGATGCCGAGGAATAGCGTGACCAGCGCCGTGCCGCCGTAACTCATGAGGGGCAGCGGAACGCCGACCACCGGCAGGATGCCGCTGACCATGCCCATGTTGATGAAGGCGTAGGTGAAGAAGCCGAGCGTGATGGCGCCCGCCAGCAGGTGGGTGAACACGGTCGGGGCGGCGGCGGCGATCATCATGCCGCGGCCGATCAGTAGCGTGTAGAGAAAGAGCAAAACGGCGTTGCCGAGCAGGCCCCACTCCTCCGAATAGACGGCGAAAATGAAATCGGTATGTTTTTCCGGAATGAATTCGAGGTGGGTCTGGGTGCCGTTGAGATAACCCTTGCCGAACGGGCCGCCGGAACCGATGGCGATGGTGGACTGGATGATGTGATAACCGGCGCCGAGCGGGTCGGTGGTCGGGTCGATCAGGGTCAGGAAGCGCTTGCGCTGGTAGTCGTGCATCATCCCCCAGAGCAGCGGCGCGGCGGCGCCGGCAGCGGCGATCAGGCCGACGATGATTTTCCAGGGAAGGCCGGCGAAGAAGATTACGAAAAAGCCGGCGCCGCCGACCAGCAAGGCGGTGCCGAGGTCCGGCTGCTTGGCGATAAGGGCGAAGGGCACCAGCAGCAACAGGGCCGCCACCATGAAATGGCGGGCGCGCAGCGTGGCTTCGTATTTGTGGAAATACCAGGCGAGCATCAACGGCATGGCGATCTTCATGATTTCCGACGGCTGGATACGAGTGAAGCCGAGCGACAGCCAGCGCTTGGCGCCATTGACCTTGATCCCGAACATGAAGACGGCGATCAGCAGCAGCAGACCGACAACGTATAGCGGTATGGCAAAACCCATGAGTTTATGGGGTGGCAGGCGCGCGACGAACCACATGATGACCATGGCCACGCCCATGTTGCCGGCCTGCGCCAGCAAGCGGTGGTTGCCGTCGAAAGTGGCCGAATGCACGGTGGCCAGACCGACCGCCATGATGGTGAGGGTGATCAGCAGCAGCGGAAAGTCGATATGGGCAATCAGCCCACGCCCGCCACGCTTCAGGGTTCCGATCACGTCAATCATTCTTCGCCGTCATCCTCTACGGCCGCGGCATCTTCACTGGCGGCACCGGCCGGCAGCTTGCCCAGCAAGTAGTAGTCGAGCACCATGCGGGCGATCGGGGCCGCCGACTGGGCGCCGAAGCCGCCATTCTCGACGAGTACGGCCAGCGCAATTCTGGGTTTGTCGGCCGGCGCGTAGGCAATGAACAAAGCGTGGTCACGCAACTCCTTCTTGACGCCGCCCGCCTTGTAATCGGCGCCCTTCAGCGAGTAAACCTGCGCCGTTCCCGTTTTGCCGGCGGCTTCGTAAGGCGCGCCGGCAAACGCCCGGGTGCCCGTACCTTCCTTGATGACGCCGACCATGGCCCGGCGGATGACGTCGATGTTCTGCTGCTTCAGTTTCAGGTCGCGCAGCGGCTGCGGCTCGACCGGGCGTTTCTCGCCGGTCTTGGCGTCGATGATCTGGTTGACCAGATGCGGGCGGAACATCACGCCATTGTTGGCGACGACAGCAGTGGCCTGAGCCAGCTGGATCGGCGTATAGGCGTTGTAACCCTGGCCGATGCCGATCGAGATGGTTTCACCGGCATACCATTTCTGCTGTTCGGGTTTCTTGAAGCGCTGCTTCTTCCACTCCTGCGAGGGTAGCACGCCTTTAGATTCGCTCGAATCGTCCTTGCCCAGGTCGACGCCGGTGCGCTGGCCGAGGCCGATAGAGCCCATGAACCTGGCGATGTTGTCGATCCCCATGTCGTTGGCCAGCATGTAATAGTAGGTGTCGCAGGACTGGACAATCGACTTGTACATGTCCACGCTGCCGTGGCCGCCCTTCTTGTCATCGCGGAACTGGTGATTGCCGAAATTGAAATAGCCGGGATCGCTGATCGTCTGATTGGGTGTGCGTTTGCCCATTTCCAGCGCGGCCAGCGCCATGAAGGGTTTGAAGGTCGACCCGGGGGGATAGGCACCGTTGATGGCGCGGTTCACCATCGGCTTGCTCGGGTGCTCGTTCAGTTCCTTCCAGTTGTCCGGCGTGATGCCGTCGACGAACAGGTTAGGGTCGTAGGTCGGATTTGAAACGAGCGCCAGGATGCCGCCGGTGGTCGGGTCGATGGCGACCAGTGCGCCCTTGCGGTCGCCGAAGGCCTGTTCGGTAATTTCCTGCAGCCTGGCATCCAGGGTCAACTGAAGGTTGTTGCCGGAAACCGGTGGAATCCGCTTCAGGCTGCGCACGGCACGGCCGCCGGAGTCGATCTCGACTTCCTCGTAGCCGGTTTCACCGTGCAGCTCAAACTCGTAGTGCTGCTCCAGACCGTTCTTGCCAATGTGGTCGGTGCCCTTGTAATTCGCCTGCTTTTCCTCTTCCTCGATCCATTTCAGGTCGTGGTCGGTGATCCGCCCGATGTAGCCGAGGGCGTGCGAACCGACTGTCCCAAGGGGGTACTGGCGGAAGAGGCGGGCCTTGACCTCAACCCCCGGGAAGCGGTAACGCTGGGCAGCGAACTGGGCGACTTCAGCATCGCTCAGTCGTGTGCGGATGGGGATCGACTCGAAGTTTTTGGCTTCGTCCATCAAGCGCTTGAAGCGCTTGCGGTCCTTGGGCTGGATATCGATCACCTCGGCCAGCGCGTCGACCGTCGTTTCCAGGTCGTCGACCTGGGCGGGCGTGATTTCCAGCGTGAATGCCGAATAGTTGCGGGCGAGGATGACGCCGTTGCGGTCGGTGATGACCCCCCGGTTGGGCACGATTGGGATCAGCGCGATGCGGTTGTCTTCGGCGCGGGTGCGATAGAAGTCATGCTGAACGACCTGTAACCAGACGAAGCGCCCGAGCAGCAGGCCAAAGGCCAGCAGCACCAAGAGCGTAGCGAAGCCGAGACGGAAACGGAAGCGGTCTATGTCGCTTTCGGAATTGTGGAAATCGCCCATGTCTGATATCTCGTCAGATGGGACGGTCCGGATTCTGCTCGACGGGCTGATACTGGGGCAGAAGCAGGATGAAGGTGAGGGGAACCCAGAGCAGGCTGGCAATCAGGGGACCAACGAAATAGCCCCAGCCCGGGAACTCGGCACCCACCGCAAGGCGCATCAGGGCCTGGATCACCTGGGTCAACAACAGCAAGGGCAGGACCTGCAGCGCCTGCTGGAGCAACGGGAACCAGAGCACCCGGCGCGATAGCGAGGCGGTTGTGAAGGCGAGAATCACGTAGGCGAAGCAGTGCTGGCCGAGTACCGCGCCATCGGCCACATCCATCAGCAAACCGAGCACGAAGGCCCAGCCCATGCCGACCCGGCGAAACTCGCGCACGCTCCAGAAGCACAGCACCAGCGCCACCCAGTCCGGTATGCCGGGCCAGTGGGCGGTGGGCAGGAAATTGAGCAGCAAGGCGACGATCAGGCTCAGGTAAATGAACCAGGGACGGACCGGCAGCAGGATGCGCGAGGAAGAAAAGGTCGGTTGCATCAGTTTCCTCTCGCCGCGCGCTTCTTTTTGGGGCGCAAGCCGGGCTTGTCGCTGCCGTCGCTGCCGCGCCCTTTTGCCGCGGGTGGTGCTGGTGGCAGCGGCTGGCGCGGGTCGAGGACCATGACTTCACCGAAATTTTCGACGCCGGCAATCGGTTCGGAGAAGATGCGGGCGAAGGAATAGGCGCTGTCACGCTCGATGTTGACCACTTTGGCGACCGGGTAGCCCTGCAGATAAACGCTGTCGAGGCCCGAGGTGACGAGCACGTCGCCGACCTGGACGTCGGCGTTGGCCGGCATATAGCGCAGTTCGAGCTGTCCGTTGCCGAGGCCGAAGACGACCGAGCGCTGGCCGGTGCGCACGATCTGCACCGGCACCGCCTGATCCTTGTCGCTAATCAGCGTGATCTCGGCCGAGAAAGGAAAAACGCGGGTCACCTGGCCGACGACGCCGGCTTCGTCGATCGCCGGCTGGCCGGCGACAATGCCGGATTGCTGGCCCTTGTCGACAATGACCTTGCGCGAAAACGGGTCGCGCGCCGTGTAGAGGATCTGGGCAACCTGACCCTTGGCCTTTTCACGTTCGTTGACGACCAGCAGCTTCCTCAGACGATCGTTCTCGGCTTCCAGTTGTTCCAGGCGCAGCAGATTCGGCGCCGTACTCAGCTTGGCATGGCGCAGTTCGTCGTTGTCGCGCTGCAGGGACTGCATCCCTTGAAGGTAATTCCTCGCGTAGTCGACTAGGCTGCCTGGCGTTTGCGCAACGCGCTGCACTGGGTCGACCACCAGCGCGACGCTCTGCCGGAGCAGATCAAGGCCGCGGAAGCGCAGATCGACGACGAATATGGCCAGTGAAAGCAGGGTGTAGAAAGTCAGAAGGGCCAGCGGTGCTGGCCCTCTCTTGAAGAAAGGCGGCGGAGCGTGGTCGAATCCGGCCACGGATGGCGTCCCGTTTTACTCGGAGGCGAAGATCGAAGCCAGCTTGTCCATCTTTTCCAGTGCCAGACCCGAACCACGGGCGACGCAGATCAGCGGTTCGTCGGCAACGATGACGGGGAGGCCGGTTTCTTCCATCAGCAGGCGGTCGAGGTCGCGCAACAAGGCGCCACCGCCGGTCAGTACCATGCCACGTTCGGCAATGTCGGCGCCGAGTTCGGGCGGAGTCTTTTCCAGCGCGGACTTGACGGCGGAAACGATCTGGTTGAGCGGATCGGTCAGCGCCTCGAGAATTTCGTTGGAGGAAATCGTGAATTTGCGCGGGATGCCTTCGGCCTTGTTGATGCCGGAAACTTCCATTTCCTTGACCTCGGCGCCTGGGAAGGCCGAGCCGATGTTTTTCTTGATTTTTTCGGCGGTGTTTTCACCGATCATCATGCCGTAGTTGCGGCTGATGTAACTCATGATTGCTTCGTCCAGCTTGTCGCCGCCAACGCGGACGGAACCGGCATAGACCAGGCCGCCCAGCGAGATGACGCCGACTTCGGTGGTGCCGCCGCCGATATCGACAACCATCGAACCGGTTGCGTCGGAAACCGGCAGACCGGCGCCGATCGCGGCAGCCATCGGCTCCTCGATCAGGTAAACCTGGCTGGCGCCGGCGCCGATCGCCGATTCGCGGATGGCGCGGCGCTCGACCTGGGTCGAACCGGAGGGCACGCAGATAATGATGCGCGGGCTCGGGCTAAACAGCTTGGAATCGTGAACTTTCTTGATGAACTGCTTGAGCATCTGCTCGGTGACCGTGAAATCGGCGATCACGCCGTCTTTCATCGGGCGGATGACTGTAATGCTGCCAGGGGCCTTGCCAAGCATTTCCTTGGCTTCCTTGCCGACGGCCTGGATCGATTTTTTGGCGTTGGGGCCGCCTTCGAGGCGGATCGCGACGACCGAAGGCTCATCGAGGACGATGCCGCGGCCGCGCACATAAATGAGCGTGTTGGCTGTGCCGAGGTCGATGGCGAGGTCGTTGGAGAAGTATTTGCTGAGAAATCCGAACATCTGTAACTCCGCTGCTGAGGGTGCAGTAGGGAAAACTTTTATGATACCTTATAACGCTCTCCATTTTAAGGCTTTGTGCACTGCAAAAAGCCTTTGCTCGCCATGTCGCTCACACTAGAACAGGTTCAGCGCATCGCTCATCTCGCCCGCATCGAGATCAGCGAATCCGAAGCCATTACCACGCAGGGCCATCTCAACGGCATCTTCCAGCTGATCGAGCAGATGCAGGCGGTCGACACCCGAGGCGTCGAGCCGATGGCGCACGCGCAGGATCTCAGCCAGCGTCTGCGCCCCGACGCGGTGACCGAAGAAGATCGCCGCACCGCCTTCCAGGCGGTGGCGCCGGAGACCGAAGCCGGCCTCTACCTCGTGCCGAAGGTGATCGAATGATCAATGCCAGCCTCAAGCAACTGTCGCGGGCATTGGCGACGAAGCAGATTTCCAGCGTCGAATTGACCCAACTCTTTCTGGAGCGTATCGAGCGCCTGAATCCGGTGCTCAATGCCTTTATCACGGTCGACGCCGAAAAAAGCCTGAATTCCGCGCGTGCCGCCGATGCCCGGATCGCTGCCGGTACGGCTGGCCAGTTGACCGGCATTCCGATCGCCCAGAAGGACATCTTCTGCGCCGAAGGTTGGCGGACGACCTGCGGTTCGAAAATGCTGGCCAATTTCGTCTCACCCTACGATGCGACGGTGATCCGCAAGATGGAAAGCGAAGCCGGCCTCGTTTCGCTGGGCAAGACCAACATGGATGAGTTCGCCATGGGCTCGTCCAACGAAACCTCGTTCTTCGGCCCGGTGAAAAATCCCTGGGATCCGTCGCGGGTGCCCGGCGGCTCTTCCGGCGGTTCGGCGGCGGCGGTCGCGGCGCGCCTGGCGCCGGCGGCGACCGGTACCGACACCGGCGGCTCGATCCGCCAGCCGGCTGCGCTATGCAACCTGACCGGCCTCAAGCCGACCTATGGCGTGGTTTCACGCTACGGCATGATCGCTTTCGCCTCATCGCTCGACCAAGGCGGCCCGATGGCGGCGAGCGCCGAAGATTGCGCGCTGCTGCTCAACACGATGGCCGGTTTCGACGAGCGCGATTCGACCTCGCTCGACCGCCCGCTCGAGGATTACGCCCGCGATCTGGACAAGCCGTTGAACGGCCTGCGCATCGGCCTGCCCAGGGAGTTCTTCGGCGAAGGCTGCGATGCCGAGGTGATGGCCGCCGTGCGCGCCGCGATTGACGATTACGAAAAGCTGGGCGCGATCTGCGTCGAGGTTTCGCTGCCCAATTCGCACCTGTCGGTGCCGGCCTACTACGTCATCGCGCCGGCCGAGGCCAGTTCCAACCTGTCGCGTTTCGATGGCGTGCGCTACGGCTTCCGCGCCGAGGACTACGCCAGCCTCGACGACATGTACATGAAGAGCCGCGCCCAGGGCTTCGGCGCCGAGGTCAAGCGGCGCATCCTGATCGGCGCCTACGTGCTGTCGCACGGCTACTACGACGCCTACTACCTGCAGGCGCAGCGTATCCGCCGCCTGATCGCCGACGATTTCGTCGAGGCCTTCAAGTCCTGCGACGTGATCATGGGACCGACCTCGCCGTCGACCGCCTTCAAACTTGGCGAAAAGGCCGCCGACCCGGTGCAGATGTACCTGTCAGACATCTACACCATTGCCGTCAATCTGGCCGGCCTGCCCGGCATGTCGGTGCCTTGTGGCTTTGCCGGCGGCCTGCCGGTGGGGCTGCAGCTGATCGGCAACTACTTCGCCGAAGCGCAGCTGCTCAACGTGGCGCACCGTTACCAGCAGGCGACCGATTGGCATCTGCGGTGGCCGGACGGGCTGGCGTGAAACCGATGCGGGCGGTCTGGCTACTTGCGCTCCTGCTGGCGGCCGGTTGTGCCGAGACCGGAAAGCAGGCGGAATCCGGTTCGGCCGGTGGGTCGACCGCAACCGGCGAACAGAAGATCGAATCGCAGCCGCTCAAGTACCTGAAGAACCGCAACATCAAACCGCAGGCGACACGTCCGCTCAATGTGCGCGCCAAGTGCTCGACCCGCGATGCGATCGGGACGGTCAGGCGCCTTGACCTGCTGGTCAAGGAGGCCAGCGTGCAGACCTTCGATGCACAGGTTTCGATGAAAGAGTACGGTGCCTGTCGCTTCAGCCTGCGCGAATTCGAGCAGGTCGAGAAGATGCCGCAGGCACTGCTCAGGCATCGCCAGGAAACCGGCTGCACGGTCCGTATGTGGGAGCAGGGAAACAAGGTGACGATCGCCTTCGACAACTGTCCAAAATCCTGCGAAGGCGATGCGTTCAGCTACCTGTGGCCGTTGATCGTCGAGGGCAAGTCGGGACGTTGTTAAGAAATGGAATGAAACGATGAATCAGTGGGAAGTGGTAATCGGTATCGAGACGCACGCGCAGCTGGCGACGGTTTCGAAAATCTTCTCGGGGGCGGCGACGGCTTTCGGTGCTGCACCTAACACGCAGGCATGCGCGGTCGACCTCGCTTTACCGGGCGTTTTGCCGGTGCTCAACAAGAAGGCGGTGGAGTGCGCGATTCGCTTCGGACTGGCGATCGGCGCCGAGGTGGCGAAGAAATCGGTTTTCGCGCGCAAGAACTACTTCTACCCGGATCTGCCCAAGGGCTATCAGATCAGCCAGATGGACCTGCCGGTGGTGGTTGGCGGCAACATCACGCTGCAGGTCGGCCACGGTGACAAGGCGTACGAGAAGGTCGTCCGCCTGACCCGCGCCCATCTCGAGGAAGATGCCGGCAAGTCGCTGCATGAAGACTTTCACGGAAAATCGGGTATCGACCTAAACCGGGCCGGCACGCCGCTGCTCGAAATCGTTTCCGAGCCTGACATGCGCTCTTCGGAAGAGGCCGTCGCCTACGCCAAGGTGCTGCACGCGCTGGTGCAGTGGATCGGCATTTGCGACGGCAACATGCAGGAAGGTTCGTTCCGCTGCGATGCCAATGTTTCGGTGCGCCCCAAGGGCCAGGCCGAGTTCGGCACCCGGCGCGAAATCAAGAACCTGAACTCCTTCCGCTTTCTCAAGGAAGCCATTGATTACGAAGTCCAGTGGCAGATCAACGAAATCGAGGAAGGCCGCAAGATCCAGCAAGCCACCGTGCTGTTCGACCCGGAGAACGGCGAGACCCGGATGATGCGCAGCAAGGAAGACGCGCACGACTACCGTTATTTCCCCGATCCCGACCTGCTGCCGCTGGTCATCTCGGCTGACTGGATCGAGCGCGTCAGGGGCGAGTTGCCTGAACTGCCGGGCCAGATGCGCGAACGCTTCATCGACGATCTCGGGCTCTCGGCCTACGATGCGACGACGCTGACCGCCAGCCAGGAAATGGCCGATTATTTCGAGTCGACCGTGGCAATCGCCGGCAAAGCCAATGCCAAGCCCTGCGCCAACTGGGTCATGGTCGAACTCGCCGCACGCCTCAACAAGGAAGGGAAAGAACTGGACGCTTCACCGGTTTCCGCAGCCCAACTGGCCGGTCTGATCCAGCGCATTGCCGACAACACCATTTCCAACAACATCGCCAAGAAAGTATTCGAGGCCCTGTGGAATGGCGAAGGCGCGACCGCCGACGAGATCATCGAAAAGCAGGGCCTGAAACAGATTACCGACAGCGGTGCCATCGAGGCGCTGGTGGACGAGGTGTTGGCGGCCAATGCCGCCAATGTCGCCGAGTTCAGGGCGGGCAAGGAAAAGGCCTTCAACGCGCTGGTCGGTCAGGTGATGAAGGCGGCCAAGGGCAAGGCCAATCCGCAACAGGTCAACGACCTGCTGCGGCAAAAACTGGCCGGCTGATCAGTGCGGCTGGCCGGCGGCCGGCATGCTGGCCTTGCTCGGCGCCTGGGGCGTTGCCGGCCGGCCAGTCAACTGGCTGTAGCGCTTGCGGTCGGCATCGTACTTGGCCTTGATGGTCGCCGCGTCGCCCTTCTTGACATCGAGCAGTTCCTGCTGTGTCTTGATTTCGTGATCGACGTCGCGCAGGCCCTTGGCGACCTCGGCGGGTAAGGTCTTCTTCTTGTAGAACTCGGCTTCGTCCTCAAGTTTCTTGCGCTGTTTGCGCGCTGCGGCGATACGGTCCTCGGCGCCCTGAATGGCCAGATTGACGTCGGCCTCGGCCTTGCTCTGGGCCATATCAATATCCTGCGGCGTGGCGTAGGTGTCGAGCAGAGCCTGGTCCTTGCGCCGCTGTTCCGTGGCATGTTCCTCGAGTTCCTTCTTGCGCTGTGCTTCGGCGGCAGCTTCGGCCTTCTGTTGGGTGGTCAGCGGCGGTCCGATTTCCTTGAGCAAATTTCCACCGCTGTCGAGAATGCGGTAGGCCTTGCCGCGGCATTGTTCCGGGAGTGCATCCCCACAAATGCGCCCGCCTTCGCAGCAATAAAAGCGGCCGGGTCCGGCCGGGGCTGCTGCTTGTACCGAGAAAGCCGCCAGCATGAAGATCAGGCTGGCGGATAATTTATTGACTGACACCATATTGCTCCCGATACCGTGCGACGGCTGTCTGATACGATGAAAATTCCGGATGATGTTCGAGGTAGGCCATCAGGTCGCCCAATCCGGCGACGGCAATCACCGGGATGCCGTAGTCGCGCCGCACTTCCTGAACTGCGGACAACTCGCCGAGGCCACGTTCCTGGCGATCCAGCGCGATCAGCACACCGGCCGGTGTGGCGCCGGCGGCGCGGATCAGTTCGACCGATTCGCGCACCGAGGTACCGGCGCTGATTACGTCATCGACGATCAGCACCCGACCGGCAAGCGGCGCGCCGACGATGCTGCCGCCCTCGCCGTGGTCCTTGGCTTCCTTGCGGTTGAAGGCAAAGGGAAAGTTCCGGCCGCGCTGCGCCAGCGCGATCGAGATTGCGGCGACCAGCGGGATGCCCTTGTAGGCCGGCCCGAAAAGCATGTCGAAGTGCACGCCGCCGGCTTCGGTGGCTTTGGCGTAGAATTCCGCCAGGCGCGCCAGCGACTGCCCGTCGTTGAACAGCCCGGCATTGAAGAAGTACGGGGAGAGTCTCCCCGCCTTGGTCGTGAATTCGCCAAAGCGCAATACCTTGCAGCCGAGAGCGAATTCGATGAATTCCTGACGAAAGTCCATACTTTTCCATTCCTGCACGCCGCGGCAACACGGCGCGAACCGACCGAATGTTACGCATCATCTCCCTGAATCTCAATGGTATTCGCAGCGCCTGGAGCAAAAATGTGTTCCCTTGGGTGGTCGCGCGGACGCCGGATGTCGTTTGCCTGCAGGAACTGAAGGCGCAATTCCCCGACCTGACGCCGGAAATGTGCTCACCAGACGGTATGCACGCTTTCTATCACGTAGCCGAGAAAAAGGGTTACAGCGGCGTCGGCATCTGGAGCCGCAACCAGCCCGATCGCGTCATCGAGGGCTTCGATGGTGGCGAGTTCGATGCCGAAGGGCGCTACATCCGGGCCGATTTCGGCAATCTCTCGGTCATTTCGCTCTATCTGCCCTCCGGATCGTCATCGCCCGAACGTCAGGAAGCCAAATTCCGCTTTCTCGCCGCCTTCCTGCCTCATCTCGCTGCCTTGCGCGCCGAGGGGCGCGAAGTCGTCCTGTGCGGCGACTGGAACATCGCCCATAAGGAAATCGATCTCAAAAACTGGAAATCCAACCAGAAGAATTCGGGATTTCTGCCCGAGGAGCGGGCATGGCTGACCGGCGTCTTCGACGATCAGGGCTGGGTCGATGTTTATCGCCGCCTGCATCCCGAAGCGACGGGCGAGTCCTACACCTGGTGGAGCAATCGTGGTCAGGCCTGGGCCAAGAATGTCGGCTGGCGGATCGACTACCAGATCGCCACGCCGGGTCTGGCGAACAGTGTGCGCCAGGCCGAGATTTACAAGGCCGAGCGCTTCTCGGATCATGCACCGCTGGTTATTGACTATGAATGGATGGGGTGAATTGCTTTCACTGTCTGAACGGGATAACCTGTGCAATATGAATAACTGCCACTTGGGAGATTGAAAATGTCTGACGAAATGACTGTTGCCAACAAGGATAGGCTGGTTTCCGATCTCAAGATCGTGATCTCGGATACCGAAGAACTGCTGCGTGCCACGGCCGGTGCTGCCGGCGACAAGGCTGGCGAACTGCGCGAGCGGATCGCTCTCCGCCTGCGCGATGCCAAGGAGCGTCTGGCCGATTTCGAGGCTGCCGTCGTCGACAAGACCAAGGCCGCTGCCCGGGCGACCGACGATTTCGTGCATGAGGAGCCGTGGAAAGCGGTCGGCGTTGCTGCTGCCTTGGGGCTCGCCCTTGGTGTACTGATCGGCCGTCGTTAATCGCATGTCCGCGGGAGCGGGCGGCGAAGCTGGCCGCGAAGGCCTCTTTTCCGCCTTGAAGAACCTGCTCGGGACGCTGCTTGCAATCAGCAAGACGCGGGCCGAACTTCTCGTCACCGAAGTCGAGGAGGAAAAGCTCCGCCTGATGTCGCTGTGGGCCAAGGCGTTCGGCGCTGCTTGGCTTTTTGCCCTCAGCATCATCATGGCAATATGCTGTATCGCGCTGCTCTATTGGGAGCAGCGTGTGCTGGTCTTCGGCATCGCGGCGACCGTGTTTCTTGTCGTCGGCTTCATCGTTTTTGCCTCCTTGCGCCGCCAGTTGAGGCAGCCCAGCAAAATGTTCAGCGCCAGCCTTGCCGAACTGGAAACCGACATCGCGCAATTGCGGCGTCGTGAGGAAATGCAGTGAGTTCTCGCACCGTGGAGCTCGCGCAGCGCCACGGCGCGCTACGCGAGCGCATTGCAGCGCAACGCAGATTGCTGGCCAGCCACACCGGCCCGCTTGAAAACACCTTGGGAAATGTTGACCGGGCATTGCTGGGTGTTGAATGGCTAAAACATCACCCCGAGGTGGTCGGTGTCTCGGTTGCCGTGGGCGTTGTGGTCAGTCCAAGACGCGCTTGGCGGTGGACCAAGCGTGCGTTCATTGTCTGGCGCGGCTGGCGGTCGGTTCGGAATTTGCTGGTTACAGCCCGTTGACCGCGCTCTTCAGGTCATAAACCGTTCAGTTCAGGCCGGGCTTGAGCCCCGCGCATTCCACGGGGCGACCTTCAGCAGCAGGAGCATGCCGGGAACTGCGAGCGCGGCGCACAGCCAGAAAAAGCTGGTCCAGCCCAGCATTTCAACCAGCCAGCCAGCCGAGGCATTGACGAAGGTGCGCGGCACCGCTGCCAGACTGGTGAATAGCGCCATCTGTGTCGCGGTGTAGGCGGGATGGGTCGAACGGGCGATGAAGGCGACGAAGGCCGCCGTACCGAGCCCGACGCCCAGTGCTTCGAGTCCGATGACGAAAGCCAGCGCCAGTCGTTCGCCGGCGCCGATGCTGTCGTAATGGCCCTGCGCCGCCAGCCAGGCGAAGCCGAATATCGATACCAGTTGTACGACGCCGAACAGCCATAACGCGCGGTTGATGCCAAGTTTCACCATCCACAGGCCGCCGAGCAGGGCGCCGATCACCGCCGGCCAGAGCCCGGCGTGCTTGGCGATCAGGCCGATGTCGGTCTTGGTGAAGCCCATGTCGAGATAGAACGGGGTCGCCAGCGCGGTGCTCAGGCTGTCGCCCAACTTGTAGAGAAAGATAAAGCCGAGAATCAACATGGCACCGCGCCAGCCCTGACGACCCATGAATTCGTGGAAGGGTTCGGTCACCGCCTGGCGCAGGGTCTTGGGCGTACCCTTGATGCACGGTTCGCTGACCAGCCAGGCCATGACCATGCCGGGAATCATGAAGGCGCTGGTGATCCAGAACACCTCGTTCCACGGCAGGCGGTCGGCGAGGATCAGCGACAGCGAGCCGGGAATCAGTCCGGCGATGCGGTAGGCGTTTACATGCACCGCGTTGCCCAGACCGAGTTCGTTGTCGCTCAGAATCTCCCTTCTGAAGGCGTCGACCGCAATATCCTGGGTTCCGGAAAGGAAGGCGAGCAGGGCGGCGAGCCACAGGATGGGCCAGATGTTTTCCTTCGGGTCGAGGCCGCCCATGAAGCCGATGGCGAACAGCAGACCGATTTGCGTCAGCAGCATCCAGCCCCGGCGGCGCCCGAAACCGGGGATGCTGAAGCGGTCGAGCAGCGGCGACCAGAGAAATTTCCAGGTGTAGGGAAACTGGATCAGGGCGAAGAAGCCGATGGTCTTGAGATCGACCCCCTCGCTGCGCAGCCAGGCAGGCAGCAGGTTGAGCAGCAGATAAAGCGGCAAACCAGAAGAAAAACCGGTGAAGACGCAGATCAGCATCTTCCGCGTCAGCAGGGCCACAAGCCAAGCCGGCATCAGCGGTTCAGGGTCAGTCGATAGACGGCCAGGCTGCCGAGGAAATTGACCTCTTTGTCGACCAGATTGCCTTCCTCATCCAGCACATTGCGCTCGCGGATGACAAGGCCCATCTTGTCGCACAGCGCCTCGAAATCGAGCAGCGTGAAAAAGCGCACGTTGGGTGAGTCGTACCACTGGTACGGGAGATCTTCCGAAACCGGCATGCGGCCGTCGAGAACCGAACGAAGGTTCTTCCAGTAGGCAAAGTTCGGGAAGGAAATGACGGCCTCGCGGCCGACGCGCAGCATCTCGCGCAGGATGCCCTCGGTGTGGCGCACCGTTTGCAGGGTGCGCGACAGCACGACGTGGTCGAAGGCCTGATCGGCGAATTCGTCCAGGCCACGCTCCAGGTTGCCCTGGATGACGTTGATCCCGTTCCTGATCGCGGCAAGAATGTTGGCGTCGTCGATTTCGACGCCCCAGCCGTGCACGCCACGGGTGTCGATCAGGTGTCGCAACAGGGTTCCGTCGCCGCAGCCGAGGTCGAGCACGCGGTCGCCCGGCTCGATCCAGGCGGTGATGAGGTCGAAGTCGGGGCGGCCCAAAGTGTGCGTCATAGCTTGATGTTCCGCAGGTAGGCGTCGACCACGCCGTAATAGTGCGCGTCATTCATCAGGAAGGAGTCGTGGCCGAAGTTCAGGCTGATTTCCGCGTAGGACACGTTGCGCCCGTTGGCGAGCAACGCGGCGACGATTTCCTTCGAGCGGGCGGGCGTGAAGCGCCAGTCGGTGGAAAACGAGACGATAAGGAAATTGGCCTTGCTGCGCGCCATGGTGACGTTCAGGTCACCATTGTCTTCGCGGGAAGGATCGAAATAATCGAGCGCCTTGGTCATCAGCAAGTAGGTGTTGGCGTCGAAATGGCTGGCAAATTTGTCGCCCTGGTAGCGCAGGTAGGATTCCACCTCGAATTCGACGCCGAAACCGTAGGAAAACGCGTTGTTGCGCAGTTCGCGGCCGAATTTCTCGCCCATCTGGTCGTCGGACAGATAGGTGATGTGGCCGAGCATGCGCGCCAGGCGCAGGCCGCGCACCGGTCGCGTGTCGTACTCGTAGAAGTGGCCGCCGTGGAAATCGGGGTCGGTCAGGATGGCTTGGCGGGCGACATCGTTGAACGCTATGTTCTGCGCCGACAGCTTGGGGGCGGCGGCGATCACGATCGCGTTGCGCACCCGCTCCGGGTAAGTGATGCTCCAGCGCAGCGCCTGCATGCCGCCGAGACTGCCGCCCATCACCGCGGCCCAGCTATCGATGCCGAGCAGGTCGGTGAGGCGGGCCTGGGCATGCACCCAGTCGATGACGGCGACCATCGGGAAATCAGCGCCCCAAGGTTTGCCGGTCGCCGGGTTGAGCGAGGATGGCCCGGTCGACCCGTGGCAGCCACCCAGATTGTTGAGGCCGACGACGAAGAAGCTGTCAGTATCGAGCGGTCGACCGGGGCCGACGATGTTGTCCCACCAGCCGATATTCTGGGGTTGGTCGGCATAGTGCCCGGCGATGTGGTGATTGCCCGAGAGCGCGTGGCAGACGAGGATGGCGTTCGACTTGGCCGCATTGAGCGTGCCATAGGTTTCATAGACCAGATCGTAGGCGGGCAACACCCCGCCGCTACGCAAGTGCAGTGGCTGGTCGAAATGGGCGCGTTGCGATTCGACGACGCCGACGGATTGTCCTGACATGCTGATCCTGAAAACAAAACCCAGTTGGCCAACAAACGCGAACTGGGCGGTTCCCGTTTTAGCAGTATTTGTGAAGCGCCCGCAAGCAGAGCTCAAATCGGCGCGGCTGGCTAGCCAGCGTGCTGCGGACGATACCGAGGGGGCTGCAAAAAGTCAATTGGCGGTTAGCGCCGGGTTGGACTGGCCTGGTAAGCGCCCAGTATTTCCACGAGTTGCCTGGTGATTTCATCGACTGACGTAGCGAAGGCGAATTTCTTGATGTACTCGCCATCCGGGCCGAGCAGGATCATCCCGGCAGAATGGTCCATCGCGTAATTGTCGGAACCGGGCTCGCGCACCTTGGCGTAGCGGATCCTGAAGTTGTCGGCGGCGCGGCGGACGAGGGCCGGCGAGCCGGTCAGGCCGAGAATGCGCGGGTCGAAGAATTCGGTGTAGGTTCTCAGGACTTTTGCGGTGTCACGCTCGGGGTCTACGGTGATGAATATCGGCTGCAGCCGGTCGGCCTGATCACCGAGTTGCTTCAGGATGGCGGCCATTTCGACCAGCGTGGTCGGGCAGATGTCGGGGCAGTAGGTGTAGCCGAAGGCGATGAGCTGGAAGCGCCCGCGAAAATCCTCGTTGGTGATCGAGCGGCCGTTTGGATCCTGTAGCAGGTAGCGCGGGTTGATGTCTTTGCTGTCACCGACCAGCAGCTCGTGTGCCGACTGTGCGGCGACAGCCGGGCTGCAAACGATCAGCGCGGCGAGCAGGGCGACAACAAGGCGGATCATTTGGGTGCCGGAAAAGCAGCTTGCAGGTTCTTTTCCGCCTCGGTGACCGCTTTGACAAAGCTTGCCGTATCGGGGCAGACAGCCCCCTTGCCCTGTTCGAGGAAGGCGGCGCTGGTGGCGTCCTCGAAGGCTTCGCCGTTGGCGCGGGTTTTCGGCGCGGTGGTGGTCACGGCGTTGCGGGCGCGGCTGGCGATGGCCGGTTGCTGGCAGGCGAGCGCCATACCGTTGATCTTGCCGATGGCCTCGATGGCGGCAGTGCCCGGCTCGGCGGCATGAACGGGGAATACGGACAGGCTCAGCAACGCAGCGGCGAGGGCGGAAAGGGCGAGTTTCATGTGGATCTCCAATCGTCAGAAGGTTGATTATAGCGAGCGCGCTGGCAGCGGCTTTCTTACAGATCAAATATGGCGGTCAACGGCGACCGGCGGCTTATTTTGCCGGACGCCGACTGCGGGCGATATCGAGGTCGGCGCACAACTGTTCGGCGCCGTCGAGTATGCGCGGCGTGTGGCGCTGCATGAGGTCGGGGTTGATGTGGAACAGGTTGCCGCGCCTGACCGCGGTCAGGCGCGTCCATTTATTCCAGTCGTTCAGCCACTCCGGGCGGGCGTCGCCCATGCCGGTGGCGACGATGGCTTCGGGGTCGGCTTCGAGCACCGCTTCGACACTGACCGTCGGCGCCATCTGGCCGAGCTTGCCGAAAACATTCTCGCCACTGCACAGGCGGATGGCGTCGCTGATAATCTGCGGGCCGCCGACGGTCATCAGCGGCGCTGTCCAGATCTGGTAGAAGACGCGAACTGGCGGCTTCTTCGCGTTGCCGCGCCTGAGGTTCTCGAGGCGCTGGCGGAATTGTCCGGCGGCGGCGCTGGCGGTGGCTTCGGTACCGGCTAGTTGGCCGAAGCGTTCGAGCTGGGCCGCGACATCTTCCATGCGGTTGGGTTGCGAGGCATAGACGGTCAGCCCGAGCGCCCTTAGTTTTTCCACCTGCCCGGCCGGATTGCCGGTTTCCCAAGCGATTACCAGATCAGGCTTGAGCGCGGCGATGGCTTCGAGGTCGAGGCGCTCATAGCTGCCGACCCGTGGCACTTTTTTGGCGGCGGGCGGATAGTCGCTGAATTCGACGGTACCGACCAGCAGCTCGCCGGCACCGGCGGCGTAGAGGATTTCGGTGGCATGCGGGGCGAGAGTGATGATACGTTTGGCCGGCGCCTTGAGGCGGACCTCCTGGCCGCTGTCGTCCTTGAACAGCAGATCGGCGTTGGCGGTGTGAAGCAGGGCGAGGGTTGCGGTCAACCCCAAGAAAAGGCGAAATTTCATCGGTTCTTCAATTCGTCGAGCGCGGCAGCGGCTAATTGCGCGCGGGTGGTCACCTGCCAGTCCGTGTCCTCCAGCGCCAGGCGGGCGACCGCGCGCATCGGGCCGGCGAGCGGCCACGGGGCGAGTAGATCGGCCAGCCGGGCGAGAAGATCGGGGGCGGCGAGGACGAAACCGACTGGCGCCCCGGCCAGCCCGAAGAACGCGTCGAGCGAGCGGAAGACGATCAGGTTGGGCGCTTCATCCGTCCCTGCCAATGCGGCGACACTCAGTTCGGGTAGCGGATCGGCCAGTGACTCGTCCACGATCAACCAGCCGCCACGCTTTTTGAGCTGTTTTGCGGCGTCGACCGCAAGTGCCTGAGGTTGCTGATGGCCGGTGATCGGGTTCGGGTTGGCAAGAAGTACGAAGGGCGTTGCGGCCCCTATGGCGCGCATTAAGGTTGCGCCTTGCAGGATGCGCAGGCGATGTCCGGCGCGCTGCCATGCCTCGGCATGTTCGCTGGCCAGCGGGCCGATGGCGGCGACCATGGCCGGCGGAAAAATGTGGGGCAACATGCGGATGGCGCCCTGCACGCCGGCCACCGGCAGCAGGTTCCGGTTGCCGTAATAGTTTGCCGCGGCCGCAACCAGGCCGTCATCGTCCTGCGCCAGGCGCTGCCAGACTTCAACCGGCAGCGGCGGGACTGGCCAGCAGGTCGACAGATCGAGGGGGGGTCGCTCATGGATGATTCGCTGTCAGCGTTGCACCAAGCGATTTGAGCGTTAGCGGCAGGCCGGCGGCGACCAATGTCACCTGATCGCAAGCTGCCGCCACGCGCTGGTTGAGCCGGCCCTGTTCGTCGGCGAACAGGCGCGATATCGGGTGCATCGGCACGATGCCCCAGCCGACTTCGTTGGAAACGAGAATGATGCGCCCCGGCAAATGCGGCAGGGTCGCGATCAGGGTGTCGGTTTGCGTCCGCAGCAGAGGACAGTCGACCGGTGTGCCGGCTTCGGCTTGGGCAGCCGTTTGGCCCGCGAAGAACAGGTTGGACAACCACAGGGTCAGGCAGTCGACCAGAATGCAGGTTTCCGGCGTCGCCAGTCCGCGCAACGTATCGGCAAGCTGAATCGGTTCCTCGACGCAATGCCAGTCGGCTGGGCGGCGCGCGCGGTGATGGGCGATGCGGGCCGCCATTTCGCTGTCGCCGGCTTGGCCGGTGGCGACGTAGATGACCTTGAGCGAGGTGGCGGTCGCGTGGTTTTCGGCCAGCGTGCTCTTGCCCGAGCGCGCGCCGCCGATGATCAGTTCTTTCATGGCGGCAAGCTTAGGTGATTGCCTGGCTACCCGGCAAGCCGGATAATTCGCGCCGACCAGGCTTGAGCAGAAAGAATCGGATGCATTCGCAATTCAATATCGTCGCCCCGGATCAGGGGCTGGCAGCGGCCCTGCAGCAGAAGATCGACCAGAAAACCAAGCCGCTCGGCGCGCTCGGCCAACTGGAGGTTGTCGCCAAAAAGATCGGCCTCATCCAGCAGCGCTTGGACCCGCAATTCAACCAGCCGCACATGCTGGTGTTCGCCGGCGATCACGGCGCGGCCAAGGCCGGCGTCTCCGCCTATCCGCAGGATGTCACCTGGCAGATGGTCGAAAATTTTCTCGTCGGCGGTGCGGCGATCAACGTCTTTGCCCGCCAGAACGGACTGTATTTGTCGGTGATCGACGCCGGCGTGGCGCATGACTTCGGGCCGCGTGCCGGGCTGATCGATGCCAAGGTGGCGCCGGGGACGGCCAATTACATCGAACAGCCGGCGATGACGACCGGGCAATGCGCTACCGCCATCGCCCGTGGTGCGGAATTTGTCCGCAACCTGGCCGTCAACGGCTGCAATGTGGTTGGCTTCGGCGAAATGGGCATCGGCAACACAGCCTCCGCTTCGCTGATTACCCACTGCCTGACCGGCGCCGCGCTGGCCGATTGCATTGGCCGCGGCACCGGGCTGGACGATGCCGGTCTGGCCCGCAAGCAGGCACTGCTCGACAAGGCGCTGACTCGCTACCGTACAGCCGGCGGCAGCGACCAGCCAATGCAGGTGCTGGCCGAATTCGGCGGTTTCGAGATCGCCATGATGGTCGGCGCCATGCTGGCCGCGGCGGAAGCCAAGATGCTGCTGCTGATCGACGGCTTTATTGTCGGTGTAGCGGCGTTGACCGCGGCACGTCTCTTTCCAGCGCTGACCGAGTATTGCGTCTTCTGCCACCGCTCGGCCGAACCCGGTCATGTCGCACAACTTAAGGCTTTGAATGCCGAGCCGCTGCTCGACCTCGGCCTGCGTCTCGGCGAAGGCACTGGCGCCGCGCTGGCCTGGCCGCTGGTCGAGGCAGCTGCCAGCTTCCTCAACGAAATGGCCAGCTTCGCCTCGGCTGGCGTTGCTGAAAAGTGCTGATGCTGCGCCGTGAACTGGAATATTTCTTCGGTGCGGTCAGGTTCTTCACCCGTTTGCCGGTACCCGCCTGGGTCGGCCATTCGAGCGAAGCTCTGAATCGCTCGGCGCGCTACTTCCCGGCCGTCGGCCTGCTGATTGGCGGCATCGGCGCGCTGGTCTATTTCGCGGCGGTGTACTTCTGGCCACAGCCGGTCGCCGTTCTGTTGTCGATGGCCGCCACCATTTACGCCACCGGCGCGTTCCACGAGGACGGCCTGGCGGATACCGTCGATGGCCTCGGCGGCGCCTGGGACAAGCTGCATATCCTGGAAATCATGAAGGACTCGCGGGTCGGCAGTTATGGAGTAGTGGCCATGGTGCTGGCGCTGCTCGGCAAATTCACGCTGCTCGCTGCGCTGGATGGCGCACTGATTCCGTTCGCCCTGCTTGCCGGCCACGCCCTGTCGCGCTTTTGCTCGACGGTGTTGCTGGCGACCATGGATTACGTGCGCGAGGATTTGCTGTCCAAGGCCAGGCCGCTGGCCACCCGGTTGTCGACCGGAGAAATGCTGGTCGCCGCATTCTTCGTGCTGGCGGCGCTGGCCTTGCTGCCGCTTGAGAAAGCCATCACAGGCTGCCTGTTGGCGGCGCTGGCCACCGTCTGGCTGGCCGCCAAATTCGAACGCTGGCTGGGCGGCTACACCGGCGACTGCCTGGGCGCCACGCAGCAGGTCAGCGAAATTGCCTTTTACCTCGGCCTGCTTGCACACTGGCCGAACTGAAAGGGAAAGTGCCGATCATGGAAAAGCCCTACGCCCCATCTTGCGAGAAAAACCGTGAGCCGATTCTCGACGTACTCAGCGACCACTTCGACGACCGTTGCGAAGTGCTGGAAATCGGCAGCGGCACCGGCCAGCACGCAATCTTCTTCGCTGCCCGCCTGCCGCATCTGATCTGGCAAACCTCGGATCGCCCGGAAAACCTGCCGGGAATCAGCGCCTGGCTGGCCGAAGCCGCCCTCCCCAATACCCCGCCGCCGCTCGAATTCGACGTCGTGCAGGCCTGGCCCGCGAAGCGTTTCGACGCTGTGTTCAGCGCCAACACCCTGCACATCATGCCCTGGGCCGCCGTCGAACGCCTGTTCGCCGGGTTGGCGAACGTTCTCGCCGATCAGGCCAAGGTGACCATCTACGGACCCTTCAACTACGGCGGTCGATTCACCAGCGAGAGTAACGCCGCCTTCGATCTCTGGCTCAAGAAAAACGCGCCGCACCAGGGAATTCGTGATTTCGAGAAGGTGAATGAATTGGCCGAAATGGCCGGGCTGAAACTGGTCGAGGATCGCGCCATGCCTTCCAATAACCGCTGTGTGACATGGCGGCGGGGTGGTGGTTTGGGTGGGTTGTGAATGGCGCCTGTCTCCATATCAAACGACCACGCCGTATGATCCTCCATCTCATTCGCCATCCGAAACCGGTGGTCGCGCCGGGTATCTGCTACGGTCGACTTGATCTGGCGGCCGAAAATGCTGCCGTAGTGGCGACGCGTCTGCGGGCTGAACTGCCGGTCGGGCTGCCGGTCTGGAGCAGCCCGTTGCGGCGTTGCCAGGATCTGGCGAAGCTGCTGCTGCAAAGACCGGTGATCGACGAACGCCTGGTCGAAATGAATTTCGGCGATTGGGAAGGTCGACCGTGGGAGGCCATTCCGCGCCACGAACTGGATGCCTGGGCGGCCGATGTTGGTGGTTATGCGCCGCCGGGTGGCGAATCGCCCTATGAATTGCAGCAGCGGGCGCTCGATTTTGTCGCCGGGCTGGCGGTGCCGGAAGCGATCGTCGTCACCCATGCCGGTGTCATCCGCGTCCTGCTCGCCCATTGGCGCGGGTTGCCGTCCGCCGAATGGCCGCAACTGGTCATCGACTATGGATCGCGCACGACACTTGAGGTCCACCTGTAAGATGGCAGGCATGAAAGTCGCTATCGTCCGTCAGCGCTACAACCCTTACGGGGGCGCCGAGCGCTTCGTCGAACGGGCGCTTGGTGCGCTGGCCGGCGAGGGCGCCGAAGTCACGCTGATCACCCGCAGTTGGGGCGGCGCGCCGCGTGAAGGCTTCCATCAGATTACCTGCAATCCGTCGTATTCCCGGCTGTTTGGCGGGCGAGTTGCGCGTGACCGCAGCTTTGCCGCCTGCGCGCAGACCGAAATGGCGCGCGGGGGTTTCGATATCACCCAGTCGCATGAGCGGATTCCGGGCTGCATGATCTTCCGCGCCGGCGATGGCGTGCATGCCGCCTGGCTGGATCATCGGGCGCGCGTGCTGGGTCCGCTACAGCGCCTGGCCCAGAAGCTTTCCGGTTATCACCGCTATGTGTTGTCGGCCGAGAAGGCGATGTTCGAACACCCGGCGTTGCGTGCCGTTATTTGCAATTCGCCGATGGTTGCGGCTGAAGTGAGCAGTTACTACGGGCTCCCCCTTGACAAGCTGCCAGTGATCTATAACGGGGTCGATACCGCCGCCTTTCACCCGTCCCTGGCTGACGAGTTTCGCGAGGCGACAAGGGCGCAGGCGGCTATTCCGCAGGATGTGCCGCTGCTGCTTTTCGTCGGCAGCGGCTTCGAGCGCAAGGGCGTGCCGCAACTGCTACGGGCCTTTGCGGCGGCGCGAACGGGTGAGGCGCATCTGGTCATCGTCGGCGCCGACCGCAAGCTGAAGGCGATGCAGGCGCTCGCGGCTCGCCTGGGGCTGGCTCGGCGCGTTCATTTCACCGGTCCCTTGAAGGATGTGCGGCCCTGGTATGGCGCGGCCGACGGCTTCGTGCTGCCGACGCTGTACGATCCCTGCCCGAATGCGGCGTTGGAAGCGCTGGCCTGTGGTTTGCCGATTCTGACCAGCACGTCCTGCGGTGCACAGGCCTGGGTGAATGCGGGCGACAACGGCTGGGTGGTCGATGCGCTGGATCGGGATGCCCTGGCGACCCGTCTCGACAACCTTTGCGCGCTTGCCGGAAACGCCGCCGCGCGACAGGCGGCGCGCGCCGCCGCCGAGCCGCTGACGCTCGCGGCAATGGCCGACCGCCTGCTGGCGCTCTACCGCTCGCTGTGTGGGGCACCAGACGGGCGGGTATAATCCCGCCCATTCATTTTCCCTTCAGGAAGTCGCATGGCCAGTGACATGACCAGCCGCCAGTTGTACGCTAGGTTGCTGACCTATGTACGCCCGTACTGGAAGGCGCTCGTTCTCGCCATGGTGGCGATGGGCCTGTCGTCACTGGCAGAACCAGTGCTGCCTGCTTTCATGAAGAAAATACTGGACGATGGATTCTCCAGTTCAAGCGGCCCGTGGGACTGGCTGATCTATCCCTTGGCCATCATGGGTATCTTCCTTCTGCGCGCTGGTTTTGGTTTTGTCGGCGAATACCTGATGAGTTGGGTGTCGAACAACGTGGTGACCGAGTTGCGCCAGGCGATGTTCGCCCGCATGGTAAGGCTTCCGACCGGTTACTACAGCGACAACCTGTCGGGACGTCTGATGTCGCGCATTGCCTACGATGTGACCGGCGTTACCGGTGCGGCGACCAATGCGCTGACTTCGCTGATCAGGGATTCGTTGGCCATTGTCGGCCTGATGGCCTGGCTCCTCTATCTGAACTGGCAACTTACGCTGATTACGCTCAGTGTCGTACCGTTCATTGCGATTGTCGTCCGCAAGTTCAGCAAGCGGCTGCGAAATGTCGCCAAGGGCCATCAGGAATCGATGGGTAGAATCACACAGGTGCTGCAGGAAACCATCGAGGGTCACAAGGTGGTCAAGATCTTCAGCGGCCAGAGCTACGAGGAAGCGCGCTTTCGCAAGTCGGTGCAGGAGCAGCGCCGCTTGGCGATGCGCGCCGCCATGGCGAGCGCTGCGCAAAGCCCGATCGTGCAGTTTTTTGCCGCTTCCGGCGTCGCGATCATCATGGGTGTCGCATTGAAACAGGCCGTCAGTGACCAAACGACGGTCGGCAGCTTCGTATCGTTCATTACCGCCATGCTGATGATCTTGCCGCCGCTGCGCCGGGTTGCCGACGTCAACGCGCCGATCCAGCGCGGGCTCGCGGCGTCCGAAAGCGTCTTCTCCCTGATCGACGAAGCGGCCGAGGAAGACAAAGGCACGGAAGAGTTGGGCCGGGCGCGGGGCCTCGTGGAATTTGACAATGTGACCTTCACCTATCCTGGCGCCGAGCGCCCGGCGCTGGACGCGGTGTCGCTGACCGTGCGGCCGGGCGAGTGCGTCGCGCTGGTCGGTCCCTCCGGGAGCGGCAAGACGACGGTGGCGAACCTGTTGCCGCGCTTTTATCAGGTCGATGGCGGCGCCATCCGGGTCGACGGCCATGCCTTGCAGAACATCCGCCTCGACAGCCTGCGCGACAACATCGCACTGGTCAGTCAGGATGTCGTCCTGTTCAACGACACCATCGGCGCCAATATTGCCTACGGCGGCAAGCGAGATGCGACGCCCGACGAGATCCGCTCAGCTGCCAAGGCAGCACATGCGCTGGAGTTCATAGACGTGCTGCCGGATGGCTTGGACACGATGATTGGTGAGAACGGCGTCAAGCTCTCCGGCGGGCAGCGTCAGCGTCTGGCTATTGCCCGCGCGCTGCTCAAGGATGCTCCGATCCTGATTCTCGACGAAGCGACCTCGGCGCTCGACACCGAATCCGAGCGCCATGTGCAGGCAGCTCTCGACGAACTGATGCGCGGCCGCAGCACGCTGGTCATTGCCCATCGCCTGTCGACCATCGAACGCGCCGACCGTATCGTGGCGCTTGCCCACGGCCACAAGCAGGAAGAGGGCACACATGCCGAGTTGTTGGCGCAGGATGGCCTTTACGCCCGTCTCTACCGGATGCAGAAGGCCGAGGAGGGCGCGGCCTGATGCGCGTCCTGCACAGCGAATCCTCGACCGGCTGGGGAGGCCAGGAAAACCGTACGCTGAACGAAATGATCGCCATGCGTGACCGCGGCCACGAAATGGCCGTCGTCAGCCGGCCGGGGGCGCGCATTCTCGAGCGGGCAAAGGAGGCAGGTTTCGCGGCCTATGCGGTCGACATGCGTGGGGCGCTCGATTTGCCGGCGATCGTCAAGCTGCGTCGCCTGATGCGCGAATTCCGTGCCGATATCGTCAATACGCATAGCGGGCGCGATACCCAGTTGGCCGGCATGGCGGCGCGGAGCATGGGAAAGAATCGGCCGCGGGTTGTCCGCACCCGGCACCTGGCGCTGCCGATCACTTCGAGATTTACCTACAGTACCCTGCCCGACAAGGTGGTGGCGGTCAGCAGCTTCGTTCGCGACTATCTGGTTTCGGCAGGCATCCCGGACGGGCAGGTCGAAGCGGTGCCGACCGGAATCGACTTGAATCGCTACACGCCGGCTGATGGTGGTGGCACCCTACGAAGCGAACTGAGTCTTCCGGACGCGACCGTGCTGGTGGGCACTGTCGCCATTCTGCGGGTCAAGAAGGGACATGCCGATCTGCTCAGGGCGGCGAAGACGGTGCTCCAGAGTTTTCCCGATACTCATTTCGTCATTGCCGGCGATGGACCGCAAACCGAAAACCTGCAGCGCTTGATTGTCGAACTTGGCATGGAAGCGCGGGTTCACATGCTCGGTTTGCGGCGCGATGTGATGAATGTTCTCCAGTCGCTCGATCTGTTTGTCCTGCCGACCCATCAGGAGGCGCTTGGCACTGCCTTCATCGAGGCTGGCGCCATGGGCCTTCCGGTGGTCGCCACCGATGTCGACGGGGTGCCCGAGGTGGTTGTCGATGGTGAGACCGGCGTGCTCGTGCCGCCAAGGGATCCGGCCGCATTGGCGGTGGCGATCAGCGGATTCCTGGAGAACCCGGCGCGCCGGCGAGATTTTGGCGACAATGCCCGGCGCCGTGTCGGGAGCGAATTTTCCCGCGAGGTGATGGCGCGGCGCATGCAGAACCTCTACGCCAGCCTGCTGGGGGTTTGATGCAAAAGGCTACTGCCCTGCCGATCCTGATGTACCACCATGTCAGCCCGAATCCCGGACTGGTGACTGTTTCTCCTGCGACGTTCAGGGCGCAGATGGAGGCTCTGGCAGGAGCGGGGTGGCGCACGGCAGGCCTTGATGAAGTGGCGCGTTTCTTCCGTGGCGAGGCCGTGCCCGCCAAGACGTGCGTCGTGACTTTCGACGACGGTTATCTTGACAATCAGGTGTTTGCGGCCCCGATTCTCAGGGATTACGGGCTGTCTGCGGTCATTTTCACCGTGACCGGCTGGCTGGGGGAGGGCCCCGTTCGCGACGGCAATCAGGAAACTCCGGATCATCGCGAATGCAAGCGCCGTATTGCCGCCGGCGATGCCGACAGCGTCATCCTGCGCTGGACGGAGGCGGAGCAACTGCAGGCTACAGGCGTCTTCGAGTTTCACTCACACACACATACGCATACTCGCTGGGACAAGACGGTGGCGGATCCAATCAAAAGGCAGGAGGCGCTGGCCAACGATCTGTTGCAGTCGCGAAAACTGCTGCACGAGCGACTGGGCGTGCTCAGTTTCCACCTTTGCTGGCCCCAAGGCTACCATGACGATCAATATGTTGCGACTGCCAAGAGTCTGGGTTTCGACCATCTGTACACCACCGAACCAACCATGAATCTCCCCAATTCGGCCGTCGACCGCATCGGGCGCTTTGTGACCAAGGACGGGTCTGGAAAGTGGCTGGAGAAGCGAACACTTCTTTATGCCAGTCCTGTCCTTGGTGCCTTGTATAGTTGGGTAAAACGCTAAGGCTATGGATATCCCTGGACTACAGTTCTTGCTTGAACGCTATGTTCGCTATGCGGCGGCCCGCGATCCGGTACTTCCGCTCGACCGCGAGATGGTTCGGTCGTCGCGACGGGTTCTTGTGGCGGTCACGACAGGCATGGGCGACCTGATTCTGGCGTCGCCAGTAATTGAGTCGTTGCGCAAGGCACTTCCCAATGCGGAAGTCGGATTGTTTTGCCGTACCGCATGGGCGCCATTGTTTTGGCACGATCCTCGGGTTGATTCGGTCATCGATTATCGCGGCAAGTCTCGTCGTGTTATCCGGACGGTTACAGCGCTACGCAACTTCGGCCCTGACCTTGTTGTGGCACCTCATGTCAATGATCCAGATGTGCTGCCGTTGCTCTATCTTTCAGGTGCCCGGCAAATCGTTCGGGTTCCATGGGGCACCACCCGCTTTCCCGAATTGCTTTCGAATCGAGCGGATGCGGCGCTGCGAGAATCGGTGCGCGGATTGCATGTCGTGGATGAACGGCTTCGGGCCATTGAGGCATTGGGGTTGCCGGTCGCCAGCCGCGTTCCGCGGGTAGTACCACCTCCACATGCCGATAAGGTATGTGCGCGAGCCATTGCGGCTACCGGAAACGCTCATTATGCAGTTCTCCATGTTTTCTCGGCCGACGTTTACAGGACCATTCCGGCCAAATTGGCGAGCGATTGCTTGCGAGCGTTGGGACAAAAATATCCGGATCTGGGCTGGGTATTGAGCGGTTCAGCCCCAGATCGACCAGCGCTGGAAAAGATTGCAGCCGGTGCAGGGTCGAATATATGGATTGCGGCAGGTGAACTTTCGATCGATGAAAGTGCAGCCTGCCTGTCCGGGGCGTGCGCTGTAATTTCTCCCGATACTGGTACGCTACATCTAGCGGCTGCTCTTGATCGACCAGTCCTGGCTTTGTTTTCTCCGACGCGGGAGGCTGCGACACGGGAGCAGGTGGTCGGACCCCGTACAGCAACAGCGCCTGCCTGCGTCCTGGAAGTTCCCTCTGTTTGCGATCCCTGTGTCGGACGACGCTGCCCGCATCGTCCGGTGAAATGCCTGCAAGCCTTTCAAGTGAGCGATGTCGTCGCAGCATTTGAACAGATTATCGAATCGGGACTGTGCCGAAAATGAAAATCGCATTCATCGATGTAACGACCACAGTATTCTTTGGGGGCATTCAAACGGCCGTTTGGGAATTGGCCAAGACCTTGGCGGACATGGGCCATGAAATCGCGGTTTATGGCGGAGAAGGCAAGGTTCGCCCTGAATTGGGTGGGCGTAGGATCGACGTGCGCACCTACCGATTTACCTCTCGCGAGCGGTTCCCGAATTTCGGAACGCGCTTCCGGAAGCTTGCCGAGCGCCTCAGTTTCGCTCGACGGGCCAAGGCCGATGTGATTGCCGCATGCCACGACTGGGTCATTCTGACTAAGCCCTTCGATTTCTTCTGGCCGCACTTGATGCCGGCAAATCATCCGACGCGTTTTGCCTTCATGAGCGGCGGCACAGATTTTGTTCGTGGCGACCGCTGGCTGGCCGAACGCATTGCAGCGATGGTTGCATGCAGTCATTTCAACGCCCAGCAGAACTACAGCCGCTACAAGCGCTTGGTGCGGGTTATATTCAACGGTGTCGATACCGGCCGATTTCGGCCTGGGCAGCGGGATGAGCAACGCCGGTTGGCACTTGGCTTTAAGCCAGACGACATCGTATTTGTTTTTGCCGGCCGTTTGATCGGGCTGAAAGGCCTGCATCTTGCTGTTCAGGCATTGGCTGAACAGCGGCTGGCAAACGTGCTGGCAAAGTTGCTGATTGTCGGCAATGGTGACGCCTTGCCACGGCTTCAACGCATGGCCACACAGCTAGGCGTTTGCGAGCGGATTGTCTTTCACCCGGCCGTCCCTCACGCAGAACTTCCGGCACTTTATTCCTGTGCCGATGTCGGTTTGTTTCCTGGGTTAGGTGAAGAGGCATTCGGAATCTCGGTCGCGGAAGCGATGGCTTGTGGCCTGCCGGTGGTGGCCAGCTATAACGGCGGCATGCCGGAAGTTATCGGCAACGAGGGTAGTTGCGGCCGTCTCTTTGCGCTCGGCGATGTCGATGCCTGCGCCGGGGAGATGGCGGCGATGTGCCTTTCGCCAGAAATGAGGGCGACAATGGGCGCCGCCGCTCGGCAGCGGATCGAAACCCGGTTTACCTGGCGCCAGTCTGCCGAGCGCCTGCTGGCTGCCATAAACGCAGCTGGGCCGAAAACCTAAAGGCCGTATAGTCCATGGGCAATCCGCGACTTCTTTATGTTTTCCCGGAACCGTTTCCCCTGCGCAAGGCGCGTGCGGTACAGGTTGCGAATACTGTCTCTGCATTGGCGGAAACCAGTCTCGCTGTCGATTTGGCATACGTGCCGGTCGCTGGCGTTGATGACCCTTTCAAGGCTTACGGGCTGGCCTGTCCGAAAAATGTGCGTTTGGTACCCCTGTCCCGAGGATTGCCGCCGCCGTTTTCGCGCTTGCGCATGCACTCTAATCACCTGTTCCTGTGGCGCCTGCGCCGCTGGTTCGGAGCGCAATTAAAACGAGGCCTTGCGCCGCGGGCGGTTTTCGCGCGCCACGTCAAGCTGGCGGCCGCTCTGCTTGATGCCATGCCGGAATTGCCATTGATCTACGAGGCACACGAGGTGTTCTCGCAGCCGGCGCCCAAGCTTTTTGCCTTGGAAAAGCGGGTCCTCAAGGGGGCGGCTGTGGTCATCGCGATCACGCAAGGGTTGGCAGATGCATTGAAACGGAATTTTGATGTTGAGCGCGAGTTCGTGGTCATTCCGAGTGCGACATCACTGCCAGACGAGACTGGACAGAAAAACTGGAATCTTGCCGCTGGCGAGATCGTTTATGCAGGAAGCTTCTACGACTGGAAGGGCGTGGACGACCTGATTGCCGCAGGGCAATGGTTGCCAGGGTTCAGGATAACCTTGATAGGGGGTGATGAAAAAGGCGTGTCCCGGTTGAAAAGCCGCGTTCACCCGGGTGGGGCAGATTTTTCCTTCGCCGGCCATTTAACCCATGCCGAGGTTTTGGAGAGACTGAGGTCGTCCTGCATCGCCGTGCTGCCTAATAGGGCTGGCTCTGTCAGTGAATTTACCTCGCCGCTAAAACTTTTCGAATACATGGCATCCGGCTGTGCGGTCGTGGCCAGCGACCTGCCGGTTTTGCGCGAGATTCTCGCCGACGATGAGGCTGCGTGGTTTCAGCCCGGGGATCCGAAAGGGCTTGCTGGCGCAATCCGCCGCCTCGCTAGCGACCCGGTACTCGCCGAGAGCCTGGGCGAACGATTGGCCGAGAGGGCAAAAGAATATTCTTGGCAGGCGCGGGCAGGGAGGCTGCTTCAAACTGTTATGGCCTTGACCGGAATCTCTCCTGACGAAATCACAAGGAACGAGTCGTGACCGATAGACGCGCGAAGGAAACCCTGCAATCAACCAGTAAAAATAGCGAGCTGGCCCCGTCGTCTGCAGTCGCCTTGGGCGAAGGCACGGTTTTGACCGGCATCAGTTGGTTCGAAGTGCCACTGCTCTTTTACTTCATGGTGCATTTTTTCCCGCCGATGCCGAGCGCGATCCCCAATCTTTGCCTGGCATTAGGTGCCATGGGGGTTGTTTGGGAGTGCCGAACTGAGCATTGGCGCCGACTCGAAAGTCTGCAACATCCGCTGGTGCTCGGGTGGGGAATTCTTGTGGCCTTGCTAGCCATCAGCCTGCTTCAGGTTCCCGAGGATCTTCTGCGTGAAAGCTGGCGATACTTTTCCAAAGATCTGCTCAAACACACCTTGTTTGCATTGGTGGTCCTGCTTTATCTGGATACTGCAGACCGCGCTCGTCGTGTGTTGCTAGCGGGAGTGTTGGCCTGCGCCCTGTTGCTGTCGTTTTGTCTGATGGAGATCATTATTGCGGTCTGGAAAACAGGAAAGTTGCCATTTCAGAGGGATTATTTGTTCTATCTGATGTTCTTTTTCCCGTTTTTGTTGGTGACTTATCGGTTCGATTCGCGCTGGCGATTCCTCTGCATTGCCTTGGCCTCAGCGACGATTGCGCTCGCGTTTTTGATGGGATTTCGTGGAGCTGTTCTAGCGTTGCTGGTAATGAGCTTGATTTTCACGATCTTTGCCCGCATCTGGGGCGTTCTCTTGTTTGGGGCTATTTTTGCAGCTGCCGGCCTTGCTATTTTTTTCTATTGGTTTCCCGAACAGGCTGCGTATGTACTCGCAAAATTCCAGCAAACGGATTCCAGCACCCGTGTCAGCGGTCACTGGTTGCCGGCTTGGGAGATGTCCATGCAGGCGCCTTGGCTGGGACATGGATTTGGCCACCATCTCTTTGGCTACAATTTCGGATTGCAGATGCATCAGCATGTGGCTTGGACCGGAATCACGACGGGGCTTCCGCGCTCGCCGCATAGTGTCGTATTCGAAACCTTGTTCATGGCTGGCTGGCCCGCGTTGCTGCTGCTCGGGACGATTGTTGGAGCGAATATTATTTTACTCGGGAAAATGGTCTGGCGTCGGCGCGAGGCAGTGTTTTCATCGTCCTGGCTTTCCTTGGCGCTGGCAGTTTTTATTGCCCTGATCGGCAATTTCCTGGTTTTCTATCAGACGGAAGATCCTAGCTGGCGGACTGCGCCGATCGCGGTGATGCTGGCGGTTTCGTGCCTCTCGGCGTTGCGGGATGCCCGGGATGGAGCCGACTGTGAATGAGTTGATGCGTTGCGATATCGTGATCGCTACCTGGAACGCCGTTGCCATGACCCAGGCGGCCTTGGGCAGTATCCGTTCTGAGGCCAATTTCCCCTACCGCCTGATACTCGTCGATAACTCCGACGAAGAGGATGCACGCGCCTATTTTCGTGACATTGCGGCATCAAAGGAGTTCGGAGACACCCTGCTGATTCAGAACGAAACGAATATTGGCTGGCTGAAGGCGACCAACATCGGGTTAGCCCATGCGAATGCCGAATACGTCTGCCTTCTTAACAATGACGTTCTCTGTGGTGCCGACTGGCTACGCAGATGCGTGGAGTTGATGCGGCGCGAGCCAAGCATAGCCATTGTCAATCCACGGGGTAACGAGCGGAGCGAGAACCGGCAGGTAACGGATGTCAATTCCTACGCCAAAAAACTGGCGAGAGAACAGGATCGGCGCTTCACGGAGCTTGACCATTGTTCCGGTTTTTGCATGGTGGTCCGGAGTCGCTTGTTCAGGGAAATCGGGCTGCTCGACCCGATTTTCGATGGGGGCTATTACGAGGACAACGATTTCAGTCACCGTGCCCAGGCCGCCGGCTATCATTGCGCTCAGTGTGACGATGCGTTTGTCCTGCATCTCGTCAGCCAGTCGTTCAAGAAGATGCCGGCTGAGCAGAAAAGGCTGATGATCGCCCGCAACGAGGAAATCTGCAGGCAGCGCTGGGGAGCGCGGCGCCGGCAATTGTTGCTCGTGCGCAAGGCCGACGTTGATGCCGACGACCTGATCGCGCTGATCCGCCGGCACCGGGTCTACCTGATCGACAACCGCCATGTCCCCGGGCCGGTCCGCGCTTTCCGGCATCAGAACCTCGAACTGCTGCGCCCGGGACCGCTGGGCGACATAGGCTGTTTCCTGTGGCAGAGTCTCTACCTCTCTGGGAAGCAGCGGATCGACGAAGCCCGCATTCTTTACGCATGAGTCGGGAGTGCCTTTCGTGAAGCCGGGAAACCGGCTGTTTTCCTTGCCTGAGCGCCGTCACGACGGCCAGAGGACAGCATATCGACCGGACATAGACGGGCTGCGCGCGCTGGCGATTCTGTCGGTGATGATCTTTCATGCATTTCCGAACCTGTTGCGTGGTGGTTTCATCGGTGTCGATATCTTTTTCGTGATCTCCGGATTCCTGATCTCGCGCATCGTTTTCATCGGGTTGGCGAACGGGAATTTCAGCTTCGTCGATTTCTATGTGCATCGAATCCGGCGGATCTTTCCCGCCCTGATTCTGGTCCTTCTCGCTGCGCTCATTCTTGGTTGGTATGCGATGCTGGCTGTCGAATACCGTGCGCTAGGGAAGCACGTTGCTGGCGGTATCGGCTTCGTAAACAACATCCTGCTCTGGCAAGAAGACAGTTACTTCGGCACGGCATCGGAACTTAAGCCCCTGATGCATCTCTGGTCTCTGGGCATCGAGGAGCAGTTCTACCTGTTCTTCCCGGTTCTTCTCGTCGTCCTCTGGAGGGTCCGATTCAGCTTGTGGCTGGCGATTGCCGGAATGATCATTCTTTCTTTTGCAGCAAACCTGTACTGGATGGGGTTCGATGCCGCCGGCGCCTTCTTCCTGCCGCATACTCGCTTCTGGGAATTGCTCGCTGGAGGTCTGCTGGCCTACGGCGAGGTATTCAAGATCGGCTTCCGGCCGTCTTCTGGTGGCGGCAAGCTGCTCGCGGGTTTGGCCGCGCGCCCTGCGGCACGTTCCTGGGTCGGATTGTTTTTGCTCGTGGCAGGAATGTTTGTCATCAACAGGGGCAGCAGTTTCCCAGGGTACTGGGCGCTTATGCCGGTGTTCGGCGCATGGCTGGTCATTGCTGCCGGGCCGCAGGCGTGGGTGAACAGACGCATTTTCGCCAATCGTGGCATGGTTTCTGTCGGGCTCATCAGCTACCCGCTCTATCTCTGGCACTGGCCGATCCTTTCCTTCCTTCGGATACTCGAAGCCAGGGTGCCGGCGGTGCCGATCCGGATCGGCGCACTCGTCTTGACCTTCGTTCTCTCATGGCTAACTTACCATTACGTGGAGCGCACGCTGCGCTTTGGCACGGCAGCCCGGGTCAAGGCTGTCGGCCTCTTTGTCGCCGGGATCCTGCTGGGGGCGGCGGGCCTCTTCATCTACCAACGCGATGGAATTCCCGCTCGCCCTGTCGAGCAGCGGTTCGGCAAGTATCACGAAGAGGTTGGGCACAAGGCCTTCTTCGAGGAAATGGGGAGATTCCGGGCCTGCAATTTCCCCGGGGCGCCAGAGATCAAGGGGTGTTGGCAGACTGCGCCTGCCGAGCAGCGACCGACCGTCGCGATCATCGGTGACAGCCATGGTGCCGATCTGTTTCTCGGACTAGCGACGCATCTCGGGAAGGGCGAGAACCTAGTGTATTTCCAGGTCGTCTGTTATCCGTTCATCGGCATCATCGGCAACGACACCTGTCCGGCCGTCGTGCCTGCGGTCGACCGTATCGTTGCCGATCCGGGTATTCGCACGGTCATTCTGTCCAACTACTGGGCGATGCGCATCAGGGACAAGACAATTCGCCTGGAAAGCGAACCGGAGAACCGAAATCGCGTTCAGATCTTCGAAAAGCTGCTAACGCTCACGCTGGAAAAACTGATCCGTGCTGACAAGGAAGTCATATTTGCCGTGGACGTTCCTGACCTTGATTTCCCGCCGGAAGCTTGTCTGCCTTCGCGCCCATTGGCAATTACCGAGAGGCTTCCCGGCAAGGGCTGCTCAATCTCTCGCGCGAGTGTCGAGGCCAGGGCGGGCGGCTACCTTGCGGCGGTAGAGCGCGTGCTGGCCAATTTTCCTCAAGTCAAGAGATGGAGCCCGTATCGCAGACTCTGTAACGAGACGGACTGCCTGGTTGCTTCCGAAGGCAAGTTGCTTTACAGGGACGACAATCACCTAACTCCGGAGGCTGTGCGCTGGGTGACGGAGGACTTCTGGCAATCTGCCATGGTCGGCACACCGCGGACGAAGTAGCGCGAAATTGAAGAAGCACCTGCTGCGCTGCCATCCCGCCAGGCGCCAAATTCAGTTTCGCTTGTTGAGCAGTATCGACTTGGCGGCCCGACGAACGGCACTCCAGTGGGACCAGAACGCCTTCCGGTATCTGCTTTCGATCGTGCGGAGCTTGGCTGTTGTCTCGGTGCTTGCGACGCCCTTGATGCCCACTATGTAAAGGTCGTGACTTTTCCAGTTGTAGGCGAAGATGCATGAAAGCCCTTCGGTCACGTGATGCTTTTTGAAATCGTGGGCTGTCAGGTTGCGGTAGTAGTTCCACCCCAGTTCCACGGTCAGCGGGGACGAGTCCGGACTGGTTCTTGCCGTTCCGTGCTCTCCGCGCCCCAGCGTCGCGCAGGTCATCAACACCAGGCCTCCTGGGTTGCAGACGCGAATCATGTTTTTCATGGTTTCCGCCCAGTGCGGATTGTGTTCCATCACCTCGCAACTGATTACGACATCAAAGCTGTCTTCTGGCCCATTGTAGTCTTGCCCCTGACATACCACATCGACGCCTGGCCCTGCAGCGACGTCGATGCCCGTGTAGCTGCATGCGGTGAACTGCGACCGTATCGACCCATTGATATCCAGGCTGCCAATTTCTAGAACTCGCTTGCCGGCAAAGCAGTCCGGAAACTGATGTCGCACCAGTTGTATGAAATCTTGTTGTCCTTTATGCGCCATTTCCAAAAACTCCAGTTCGAATGCAATTCATAAGGGTCAATGCGCCGCCTCCCAATTCGGCCCGACGCCCACTTCGACGACCAGCGGCACCTTGAGTTTGGCGACCTGGCCCATCAGACGGGGCAGGTGGGTGCGGATTTGAATCAATTCATCATCCGGCACTTCCAGCACCAGTTCGTCGTGCACCTGCAGGACGAGACGGGACTTCAGGCCTGATTTCTCCAGCCAGTTCTGCACGGCGATCATCGCCAGTTTGATCAGGTCGGCAGCGGTGCCCTGCATCGGCGCGTTGATCGCGGCGCGCTCGGCACCCTGACGGCGGTTGCCGTTGCTGGAACGGATCTCGGGGAACCACAGGCGGCGGCCGAAGGCGGTCTCGACGTAGCCGTGCTGGCGGGCGGATTCGCGGGCCTCTTCCATGTAACGGGCGACGCCGGGGTAGCGCGCGAAATAGCGGTCGATGTAGGTCTGCGCGGCGCTGCGTTCCAGCCCGAGCTGGCGGGCGAGGCCGAAGGCGCTCATGCCGTAGATCAGGCCGAAGTTGATGCTCTTGGCGACGCGGCGCTGGTCGGGGCCGACTTCGAGCGGCGTCACGCCGAAAATTTCGCCGGCCGTGGCGCGGTGGACGTCCTCGCCGTGGGCAAAAGCTTCGAGCAGACGCTCGTCGCCGGAAAGATGGGCCATGATGCGCAGCTCGATCTGCGAATAGTCGGCCGAGACGATGCTGCAGCCCTCTGGCGCAACGAAGGCGGTGCGGATGCGCCGGCCTTCCTCGGTACGTACCGGAATGTTCTGCAGGTTGGGGTCGCTGGACGCAAGGCGGCCGGTGACCACGGAGGCCTGCGAGAAGTGAGTATGCACTCTCCCTGTTTCCGGGTTGATCATGCGCGGCAGCTTGTCGGTGTAGGTGCCCTTGAGTTTCGAGAGGCTGCGGTGTTCGAGCAGCAGCTTGGGCAGCGGGTAATCGAGCGCCAGTTCGGACAGCACTTCCTCGTCGGTCGATGGGGTACCGGAGGGTGTCTTTTTCTTGACCGGCAGGCCCTGCTTCCCAAACAGAATGTCGGCTAGTTGCTTCGGCGAGGCCAGGTTGAAGGGCTGGCCAGCAAGTTCATGGGCAGCGGCTTCGAGGGCCATGATCTTTTGGCCGATTTCGTGGCTCTGGCGGGACAGCGTCGCGGCGTCGATCAGGATGCCGGTGCGCTCCATCTGCCAGATCACCTGGCGGGCCGGCATTTCGAGGTCGTGGTAGATGTACGAAAGACCGCTTTCCCCGGTGAATTGCGGGTGCAGCGTCTGATGGACGCGCAGCGTGACGTCGGCGTCCTCGGCCGCGTAGGTCGCCGCGCGCTCGATATCGACCTGATCGAAGCCGATCTGCTTGGCGCCTTTGCCGCACAGATCTTCGTAGGCGATGGTGGCGAGTCCGAGGTGGCGGCTACACAACTGGCCAAGGTCGTGGCCCTTGTCCGATTCCAGCACGTAGGACTGGAGCATGGTGTCGTGGACGACTCCGGCCAGCGCGATGCCGTGGTTGGCGAAAATGTGCTGGTCGTATTTGGCGTTTTGCAGTACCTTGCTGCGGTCGAACGCCTCCAGCCAGGGTTTTAGCCGGGCCAGCACCGCGTCACGTGGCAACTGGTCAGGGGCGCCGGGGGCGGTGTGGGCGAGCGGAATATAGCAGGCTTCGCCGACCTTTACCGACAGCGAAACGCCGACGATGCGGGCGGCAAAAGAGTCTAGGCTGGTGGTTTCGGTATCGAGCGCGGTCAGTTCGGCGGTTTCGATTTTGGCCAGCCAGGCATCGAATTGCGACCAGGTGAGGACGGTCTCGTAGCTGACGGGTATGGCGCCGGGCAGTGCCGCGGCTACAGGTGCGGTGTCGCTTGATTCAGGGTCGGCGGGCGGGGCGTCCAGTTCGCGCAACCAGGTTCGGAACTCAAAGCGGGTGTAGAGATCGCGCAGGGTTTCGCTGTCGCGTGCTGTTGCGGTCAACGCCTTCGGGGCCGGCAAATTGCTCAGGTCACAGGCGACGGTGACCAGCTTCTTGCCGAGCGGCAGGAAGCCGAGGTGATCGCGCAGGTTCTGGCCGACCACGCCGCCGATTTCGTCGGCATGGGCAATTATTCCGTCCAGCGAGCCGTATTGTTCCAGCCACTTGACGGCGGTCTTGGGGCCGCATTTCTGGACGCCGGGCACGCCGTCGACGGGGTCGCCGACCAGCGCCAGGTAATCGACGATCTTGCCCGGCGGTACGCCGAACTTGGCCGCGACGCCGGCCACGTCGAGCAATTCGTTGCTCATCGTGTTGTACCAGCGGACATGATCGCTGACCAGCTGGGTCAGATCCTTGTCGCCGGTGGAAATCAGGGTATTTATGCCGTCGACCGCAGCATTCGTCGCCAAGGTGCCGATCACGTCGTCGGCTTCGACGCCGTCGACCATCAGCAGCGGCCAGCCGGCGGCCTTGATCGCGGCGTGCAGAGGTTCGATCTGGCCGATCATGTCTTCCGGCATCGGTGGCCGGTGCGCCTTGTATTCCGGGTACCAGTCGTCGCGGAAGGTCTTGCCCTTGGCGTCGAAGACGACGGCCTTGTAGTCTGCCTTGTAGTCGCTTTCCAGGCGGCGTAGCATGTTCAGGACGCCATAGAGCGCGCCGGTCGGCTCGCCGGCCTTGTTGCGCAGGTCGGGCAGGGCGTGAAACGCGCGGTAGAGGTAGGACGAGCCGTCCACCAACAACAAGAGAGGCATGAGCAGTGACGGAAAGCGAAAAACTGGTGATGGGCAGAGAATCCGAGGCTTTGCTGCAGACGGCTTCGGCCCGGGAATCCTGGCGGATTTTCGGCATTATGTCAGAGTTCGTCGAAGCGACGGAACGTCTGGCAGCGATCAAGCCGGCCGTGACCATTTTCGGCAGCGCCCGCGTCGCACCCGGCTCAAAGTATTACGATCTGGCGGAAAAGACGGCACGCCTGCTCTCCGACTCTGGTTTTTCGGTCATCTCGGGCGGCGGCCCCGGCATCATGGAAGCCGCCAATAAAGGCGCCTATTTCGGCAAGTCGCCATCGGTCGGCCTCAACATCCAGTTGCCGCACGAGCAGCAGACCAATCCCTACCAGGACATTTCGCAGACCTTCCGCCACTTCTTCGCGCGCAAGTACATGTTCGTCCGCTTCGCCAGCGCTTATGTCGTATTGCCCGGCGGCTTCGGCACGCTCGATGAGCTGATGGAAGCGCTTACTCTGATCCAGACCGGCAAGGCGCGCAAGATCCCGCTAATCCTGGTCTGCTCGGACTTCTGGCAGGGGATGATCGACTGGTTCAAGGCGCGGCTGGTCGAGGAGAAAATGGTCGATCCGGAAGACATCAATCTGATCCAGGTGATCGACGAGCCGGGGCAAGTCGTCGAGGCTATTTTCAAACATTACGAGTCGCGCCCGTTCGGTCCGCTACCCAGCGAACGTGAGTTGATGCTCAACCTGTAATAGAATCAGCGGCAGATTTTCAAGGATCATTTCATGCGCCATCTTTTTCCCGTCATCCTGCTTGCAGCTCTGCCTGTCTGGGCCCAGCAGGGAAATCCTCAGCCGCTACCTGCCGTTCCGCCCCCGCCGCCCGGCATGGAAGCCTTCGACGCGGCGCTCGAGCCGGAGGTCACCATTGTCCGGAGCGATACCGAAACCCGCGAGGAGTTTCGCCAGAATGGCCGGCTCTATATGGTCAAGGTAACCCCGACCATCGGCCCCGAGTACTACCTGGTCGACCAGTCTGGCGACGGCAATTTCGTTCAGCAAGCTGGCCCTGGCCCCGGTGCTGCCGTGTCGCCAGCCATGTGGAAAATCTTTTCCTGGTAATTGATTGTCTGTCTATACGACGGTCGACGCTGACCAGTTAACAGTTTGGCTCGAGCCATTCGGTGTCGGTGCGCCGAGCGAGCTGTCCGGCATTGCCGCCGGCATGCAGAATTCCAATTACTTCGTGGTGGCCGGTGGCAACCACTGGGTATTGACGATCTTCGAGCATCTGACACCGGTCGAACTCGACTTTTACCTGGCCCTGCAGGATCATCTGGCGGCGCGCGGGATTCCCTGTCCGCGTCCGCGGGCAACAGCCGACGGGTGCTTCTGGCGGCTACTGGCAGGCAAGCCGGCGGCACTGTTCAATTGTCTGCCCGGTGAGTGCATTGCAGCGCCGACGCCAGTACATTGCAGGACTCTGGGGGAAATGCTGGCGCGCCTGCATCTGGCCGGCGCCGATTTCCCGTCACCCTTGCCGAATCCCTGTGGCAAGACCTGGCGCGAGCGAAGTAGCCGCCGGCTGGCGCCGGCTTTGTCCGCCGACGAGCGCGGTCGACTCCTCGCAGAACTCGATTTTCAGGCGGTGCAGGACTATTCAAGCCTGCCGCGCGGCATCATCCACGCCGACCTCTTTCGCGACAATGTCTTGTGGCAGGCCGAAGGGCAGCTTTCGGGGGTGCTCGATTTCTATTTCGCAGGCGCGGACAGCCTGCTCTTCGACCTGGCGGTGGTGGCCAACGACTGGTGTGCCGATGCGGCCCAACTCACGGCCTTGATGGACGGCTACAACGCATTGCGCCCGCTGACGCCAGCCGAGGCGCTTGCCTGGCCGGCAATGCGTCGGGCCGCCGCCCTGCGTTTCTGGCTGTTGCGGCTCGAAGTGCGGCACCACCCGCGCGCCGGTGCTGTGGTGACGATCAAGAACCCCGACCATTTTGGTCGACTTTTGCAGCGTCTTTGCCTTGCTCCGGAAGGGTTGCCCCGTTAGCATCCCGGTATGAACGAAAGTACGCAATTTCCCGTGGTTCCGGCGACCTTCCGGGGCGAACCCCGCGAGGTCGATCCAGCCGCCTGTTTCCAGTGGCTGCTTGAAGGCTGGGCGATGTTCATCGCCAATCCCGGGGTCTGGATCGGCAGCACGGTGTTGCTGATGGTGATGGTCCTGGCGATCGCGATCGTGCCTGTGTTTGGACAGATCGCGATCAATTTGCTGTTGCCTGTTTTTGCCGGCGGACTGGTGCTCATGGGTCGCCGCCAGGCATCAGGGGAGCAAGCTGAAATCGCCGATCTGTTCGCCGGCTTTCGGCACAATGCCGGCGGGTTGGTGATGGTCGGCGTGTTCTACACAGCGGGTGTCTTCGGCATCGCATTTCTTGCCGCCCTGCTGATCAGCGGTGGTGTTCTCGGCGGTGTGGTCACCGGGCACGTGGCCGGGTTCGGTATCGCAGTGGGCGGCATGATGCTCGCCGGCCTGCTGGTTTTCCTGCTGTCGATTCCCGTCATCATGGCGACCTGGTTTGCGCCTGCGCTGGTTTTCCTGAATGACATGCAGCCGGTGCCGGCCATGAAAGCGAGTTTCGCTGCAGGCTTGAAGAACTGGCTGCCGATGGTAATCTTCGGCCTCATTCTGGTCGTTGCGCTGTTCTTTGCGACCCTGCCGGCCGGGCTTGGCTTCCTTCTACTGGTCCCGGTATTCTCGGGCGCGGTCTACGCCTCCTACCGCGATATTTTTCTGGAGGCGTGACCATGCAAGCTCAAACCCTGCCCGCAGCGGCCGGCTGGCGCTGGATCGGCGCCGGTTTCGCGATTTTCCGGCGCAATCCGCCCATGCTGTCGATGCTGGTGATCAGTTACTGGGTGACCGTGCTCTTTCTCAACGTGCTGCCGGTCATTGGTGCGCTGGCCGCCTCGCTGGTCATTCCCGGGCTTTCTGTCGGCCTGATGCAGGCGGCGCGCGATCTTGACCATGGACAGCCTATCGGCCTGCCGACGCTGTTCGGCGGTCTCAAGCAGAATACCCGCACGCTGCTTGTGCTTGGCGCCCTTTATCTCGGCTTCACGCTCGGCATCCTTGGCCTTTCGGCACTGGTTGATGGAGGCGATCTGCTGCGCTTCATGCTGGCGAGCAAGGCGGCAGACAAGGAGGCGATCGAAAGCGGAAATTTCATGCTGCCGTCGCTGTTCGTCATGATCTTGATGACGCCGGTGCTGATGGGCTACTGGTTTGCACCGGTGCTCGCCGCCTGGCATGGCCTCGGGGTCGGCAAGTCGCTGTTCTTCAGTTTCGTCGCCTGCTGGATCAACTGGCGCGCCTTTCTGGCCTACGGCGCCGGACTGGTACTCGTGGCAGGCATCATCCCGGGACTCATTTTCGGTCTGCTGGCGGGCATTTTTTCCGGCGGGGATGGCAATGTCATCGGTATCTTCATCATCATGCCGTTCATGACCGTGATCGCCCTGATTGTCTTTTCGACCGTTTACGCCAGCTACTACGCCAGCTACCGTGACGTTTTCGGCATCCCGGAAGTTGTCTGATCCGCTCGGCCTCTTCGGCGGCACCTTCGACCCCGTTCACTTCGGCCACCTGCGACTGGCCGAAGAAGCCATCGGCCACCTCGGCCTCGGCGGCGTGCGCTGGATACCGGCCGGGCAGCCGCCGCATCGCGGCACGCCGCAGGTCACCGCGCAGCAACGGCTGGAGATGGTATTGCGGTCGACTACCGGAAATGCCCGATTTTCAGTCGATGCCAGCGAGGTCGACGCTGCCGCGCCGAGCTATACCGTACACACGCTGGAACGCTTGCGCGGCGAACTGGGCGCCGAACAATCGCTGGTCCTTCTGGTCGGTGCCGATGCCTTTGCCGGGTTGTCGACCTGGCATCGCTGGCGCGACATTTTCGCGCTGGCCCATATTGCCGTCGCGCAACGGCCGGGCTTTCCTGTCGAAGTCGGCGGCCTTCCGCACGAACTGGCCACCGAATTCAGCGACCGCCGCTATTCCGTTGCGAGTAGGCTCAAGCAGGCGCCAGCTGGCGGCATCGTCACCTTCACGATGACCCAGCTCGCCATTTCGGCGACCCATATCCGAAAGCTGCTGGCCAACGGGCATTCGCCCCGTTATTTGCTGCCGGATAGCGTTCTCGACTACATTAACCTTTACCAACTCTATAAAAGCCCCTGATGGAAATCCGCAAGCTGCAAAAAATCGTTGTATCCGCCCTCGAAGACATCAAGGGCAAGGGCATCGAAGTCATCAACACTTCCAAGCTCAGCTCGATGTTCGACTGCATAGTTGTCGCTACCGGCGACTCCAATCGTCAGGTCAGGGCGCTGGCCAGAAACGTTCACGAAAAGGTGCGCGAGGCGGGCGGCGAGGTGCTCTCGATCGAGGGTGAGGACACCGGCGAATGGGTACTGGTGGATCTAGGCGACATCGTCGTTCACGTCATGCAACCCAGCGTGCGCCAGTATTACAATCTCGAAGAGCTCTGGAAGACAACCCCGGCGCAGCGCCGCAAGGCAGCGGAGCAGGCCGCCGCCAAATGAGGCTGAACGTGCTCGCCGTTGGTCACCGCCAGCCCGGCTGGGTCAGCGATGGCTGCGCCGAGTACCTCAAGCGGATGCCGCGCGAACTGCCGGCCAACGTCACCGAGATCAAGCCCGAACCGCGCGGTTCGAAGACCCGCGAGCAATTGCTCGCCGCCGAAAAAGGTCGGATCCGCGATGCCCTGCCGGCATCCTGCCGCATCGTTGTGCTCGATGAAAAAGGTGATGATCTGACGACCCTCAAGCTATCTCAGAGGCTCGAGGCCTGGATGCAGGATGGTCGTGACGTGGCGCTGCTGATCGGTGGCGCCGACGGGCTGGACGAGGAGTTCAAGCAGCAGGCTGACGACCGCTTGCGCCTGTCCAGTCTGACCCTGCCGCACGGACTGGCCCGGCTGGTGCTGTGCGAACAGCTCTACCGGGCGGTCAGCGTGCTGAAGAATCACCCCTATCACCGGGAGGGATGATGCGCCTCTACCTTGCCTCGCGCAGCCCGCGCCGCCGCGAATTGCTGACCCAGATGGGGGTGGCGTTCGATACCATCATCTTCCGCGCCGGCCTGCGTACCGATCCGCAAGTGGACGAGCGTCCGCATCCAGGCGAAGCGGCGTTTCGTTATGTCGAGCGCGTTGCCCGGGCCAAGGCCGAACATGGCATCAACCTGCTTCTTGAGCGGCGCCTGCCGCTACGTCCCGTGCTAGCTGCCGATACGACGCTTGAATTCGCTGGCGAGATAATCGGCAAGCCGGTCGACGAGGCTGATGCCGCCGCTATCCTGAGCCGCCTCTCGGGCCAGACGCATAGCGTCCTGACCGGTGTCGCGGTTAGTCATGAAGGGCAGACCGAATATGTGCTGTCGACCAGTGAAGTGCGCTTCCGCACGATCCACGACGAGGAAATTCGCCGTTACGTGATGACTGGCGAGCCGATGGACAAGGCGGGCGCCTATGGGATTCAGGGCCGGGCCGGGCTGTTCGTCGAATACATGGCAGGCAGCTATACCGGAGTCATGGGCCTACCGGTCTGCGAAACAGGCGAACTGCTCAAGCGTTTCGGCTGGCGTTTCTGAGCCAGTCGCCGGGTATCGCCACCGCGGCAACCCAGCCGGCCGGCATGGCCAACTCGGCGACGCGGCATGCCGCCAGCCGTTCGGCGAGTTCAGGCGTCCATTCGCGCAATTCCAGCGCCTGGCATTTCAGGCGTGCCTCAAGGCGGGTCCAGGCCTGGGCGAAGGCGCACTGCCGTTGATCCGCCGGCAGCTTTGCAAGCCCGGCGGCAGCGCCCGGCCCCAGATAGTCGCGGGCCAAAGCGTTGCTGTCGGCCGGAGTGGAAGCGACGCGCATCAGATCGACGCCGACCGGCCCAGCCAGATGGATGGCAATTAGCGAAAGGCCGGGTTCGTGGCTGACCGACAGCCCGACCCCCGTCCAGGGCGGCTCCAGCCTGATTGGTTGGCCGGGCGCGGAAATCAGCGAAAGCGCTTCGCGATCCGCCGGAAGAAGTAGCGCCAGAGTTTCGCGCAGCGCCTGACGGACCATCAGGCGGGCGCTGGCCCTTTGTGTTGTCTCGGGGGTCGCCAGACACTGGAAATATAGATCCCTTGCGTCCACCAGGGCAGGTCCGGTCGGCGTGGGCGCGAACATCAGCTGGCGGGCGCTGCCGGACAGCCATGCCAGTGCGAGTTCGCCGGGATGCTTTCGCCCTTCATGACCAATGTCAGCGGTCCGAGCCTGACGTTGTCGCCGACTGCCGCGCTGTACAGCACCGAACTGCGTGCTCCCAGCGAGACGCGCTGGCCGATGCGGACATGGTCGATCTTCATCACGCGATCCTCGAACAGGTGGGTCTGCGGGCAGCACAGCGCATTGAGTTCGCTGAATTCGCCGATGTGCACGCAGTCGAACTCGTCGAAATCGGTGGTGTCGAGATAGACGCCGCGACCGATCCGGCTACCGAGCAGATTGAAGGCAACAGGAAGCCACGGCGTGCCACGCAGATAGCGCATGAAATTCGGGATCGTAAAGCCCACATAGAGGCTGGTAATACCTTCCGATAGCCAGACAAAAGCCGTCCACATCGGTTGCGCGCGCTTGTCGTAGCGACCGATCAGCAGCCATTTCAAGATGGCGACGACGAGAAAGGCGCCGAGGCCATAGAGCAGGCCGGCCACGTTCAGATACCAGACCACCGCGCCCCAGCGTCCGGCTTCGGCCAGCGGCATGACGTTGAGCACGACGGTATAGCCGACGGCAATGATCGCTGCGTGCGGCGTTACGATGCGCAGCGCCTCGACCAGACTGCGACCAATCCAGCGTAGTTTCGACGGGCGGAAGGTCAGGCTCTCGGGGAAGCCAATGGTCTCTTCGCGCGCCGGCAGGTTGATCGGTGGCGAGCCGAGCCAGGTGTCGCCCGGGCGCATCAGTTCGTTGGCCGGGACGTGCGAATGGACGCCGATCAGCACATTTTCCGGCACCACGGTGCCATCCGGCACGTAGGCGCCGTTACCGATGAAACTGCGCCGGGATATGACCGTGGGCCGCAGACTCATCCAGCCACCGTCGATACCTTCGTCACCGAGCATGACGGCATCGGCGATGAAGGTTTCGTCGCCCAGCGTCAGCAGGTCGGGGATCAGTCCCTGGGCCGTCGAGATTTCGGCACCGCTGCCGACCTTGGCGCCGAGCAGGCGATACCAGAACGGCGAAAAGACCGTCGCATAGACGCCGTGCAATATGTTCAGGCTGAATTCCTGAATCTGGTTGACCAGCCAGCGGCTGCAATAGATGTTGCCATGCACCGGCCAGCACCCTTCGGGCAGACGTGGCAGGAAAGTCCAGCGCAGAGCCGCCGAGATCAGCACGGTGCACACGATCAGTACGGAGGTGGCCGGGAAGGCCAGCAGGAAATACTTGATCAGCTGGAAGGCGATATTGTCGCTCTGCATCCACGGGTAGCTGTCATCGAGCAGGTCGATCAGGATGAAGGTCGGAAAGACCGGGAGAAAGAAGATGACCGCGGTCCCCAGTACCCCGAGCACATAGAACAGATGCTCGCGGGCCAGTCGCGTCTCGGAAGCCTCGGGGCGCGGCGGCAGCGTAGCCGGATCGAAGGCGCCGACGTCACGGGCCGGCGAGCCGTTCCAGATGCGCCCGGCCGGGACGTTCCGGCCATCGCTGAGTGCCGATTGTCCGTCGAGATGACCAGCCTCGCCGATTGCGGTATTGCCTTCGAGTACGGCATAGGAGCCGATGCAGGCGTCGCGGGACAGGGTGATCCTACCGATCACCAGTTCGCCATGTTCGACCCGCACATTTTCCAGATTGACGGCATTGCCGATGCTGACGCCGTCGCCGATGCCGACCAGATGGTGGGCGCGCATGGTCAGCGAACCGATGATGACGTCGCGGCCGATCCGGGTGCCGAGCAGGCGCAGCCAGCCGACGTAAAGCGGCGATCCGCTCAGCATGTAGGCGGGCGCCGCTTCAACCATCCGGTCGGCCAGCCACCAGCGGAAATAGGTCAGGCCCCACAGCGGGTAGCGGCCGGGCTTCAGGTTGCCGGCGATCAGCCATTTGCCGGCGGCGGCGATGGCAAATTCGAATGCGGTGGCGAGCAGGAAAACGAGGACCGAGACGGCAATGGCTAGCGAAATCGAATCGCCGGGCTCGCCGGTGAAGAAATGGTAGGTGAAGAAGGGGGCTAGCCATTGCGCCATGTGCAAGACGACCAGTCCGGGTATGGCGAGGGCTTGGGCGCCGCCGCACAGCCAGCGCCGCAGGGCCGGCGGCGGTGTCCAGTCACGGACGGTGGCCGGCGCCTGGTCGGGGGTTTCGGCCAGCACTTCGGCGATTCGCCCGATGCTGCGTTGCTGGTAGATGTCGCGTACCGTGAAGCTGGCGTAACGTGCGTGGCTGCGCAGCGCCGAGGCGAGACGGGCGGCGAACAGCGAGTGGCCGCCGAGGTCGGCGAAGAAGTCGGCGGCGCGGTGGATGGCCTGGCCGGGGAAGAGCTTTGCCAGTTCGCCAAACAGTACCTCCTCGGCCGGTGTTTCCGGCTGCTCGGAAGCGGTGGAAAGGCCGGCGGCGATTTCCAGCGGGCGGACGCGCAAGGCTTTACGGTCGATCTTGCCCGAAGTCAGGCGCGGCATTTCGGGCAGATTTTCGAGGTGGACCGGAATCATGTAGGGCGGCAGCGATTCGGCCAGTGCCCCGCGCAGGTTGGCGGCGCCCGGGGTCAGTTCGCTGTCGGCGACGAGATAGGCGACGAGGCGTTCGATGCCGTCATCGTGGCGGAGCAGGACCGCCGCGGTGCCGACGCCGGGCTGCCGGCAGAGGGCGGCTTCGATCTCGCCGAGTTCGACGCGAAAGCCGCGTATCTTGACCTGGTCGTCGGTGCGCCCGAGACATTGCACGCGACCGTCGGTATCGATGCGGGCGAGGTCGCCGGTGCGGTACAGGCGAGCATCGCGCGGGTCGTTCGCCCACGGGTTGGCGAGGAATTTTTCGGTGCTCAGGTCCGGCCGGCCGAGATAGCCGGCGGCAACCCCGGGGCCGCTGATGCACAGTTCGCCGGTTTCCCCCCTTGGCAGCAGGCGCAGGCCGTTTTCCACGGCCGGGTCGATGACCAGCAGCTTGTAGTTGGGCAGCGGCCGGCCAATGGTCACCGGCAGGCCGGCATGCAGTTCGGCGAGGCTGGCCGAGACGGTGGCTTCGGTCGGGCCATAGGTGTTGAAGACTTGGCGGCCGGGGCGCGCCCAGCGGGCAACCAGCGCTTCCGGGCAGGCTTCGCCGCCGAGGTTGATCAGACGCAGATTGGGGATGTCGCGGGAGAACAGCGCAAGCAGGGTCGGCACTGCGTGCAGCACGGTAATCTGCTGCTCGATCAACGCCAGCGGCAGGGCTTCCGGGTCGGCGGCCACTTCGCGCGGGGCGAGCCACAGCGTGGCGCCGACCAGATAGCTGATCCAGATTTCCTCGAAAGACATGTCGAAGGCGACCGAGAAGCCCTGATAAACGCGGTCGTCTGCGCGAATACCGAGAATGGCGTTTTCACTGCGCAGGAAATGGCAGATCGCGCCCTGATTGACCAAGATGCCCTTGGGCTTTCCGGTCGAACCCGAGGTGTAGATGACGTAGGCCGGATGCGTCGGCAGAACCCCCGAGCGGCAGGGCCCGGGACTGTCGTGCGGGGACAACAGGGCTTCGGCGGTCCACACCGGGCAGACGAGGTCGTTCAGCGCATGGGCGGTGGCGGCGCAGCCGAGCAAACCGGCGGCGCTGGCATCGTCGAGGCAGACCCTGATGCGGTCGACCGGCGTTTCGGCATCGAAAGGCAGCCAGGCGGCGCCGGCCTTGGCGATGCCCAGTTGCATCACCAGCAGATCGATGCCGCGTGGCAACCAGAGGCCGACAATCTGCCCCGCACGCACGCCGGCCTCGATCAGCCGGGCGGCCACTTGGTCGGCCAGCGTGTTCAACTCGCCGTAGGACAGCGCACGCTGTCCACAGACGAGAGCGATTTGCCCGGGGGAGCGGCTGGCAGTGGCCTCGAAAATGTCGGCGAGCACCTCGGCGCGGATCAATTCCGGCTGGTCCGGGCCGTTCAGGTGGCTCAGGGTATTGTCGTTGGCGGCCAGGAGGATTTCGTGCATGCGGGATTGTCGCGCAATTGGCCCTTTGTTGGACCAATGGGGATCAAGAATGGCGATGGAAAATCAGACAGTGTGCGGCAGCGGCTTGTCCGGAAGCTTACAAGCCGGCAATTGCCCGCATATTTTTGCCGCTGCCTCGGCGGTGCCGACGGCTATCGGCCTGTTGGACGGCGCCTGCTGCTCGAGCGCAGTCAGACTGTTCGCCAGTTCCCCGGTACTCAGGCAGTCCGCCGAAATTTCCAGACAGCGTGCGTTGCGCTGCAGCCATTCGATCAGGCAGTACTGTTCCGGCCAGTCGTCACGCTTCTGGTAGAGCACGGGTGTTCCATTGCATGCGGCTTCGGTGAAGGTTCCGTAACCGGGTTTGGTGATGATGGCATCGACCGAGCAGAGCAGGTCGGTGAAGCTCAGGCCGAAGGATTCGAGGGCGATGGCGTCCGGATGCGCGCACTGCCAGTCGGCGGCGACCAGCCAGCGGACGCCGGGCAGCCGTGGCCAGTTGTCGACCGGCAGGCTATGGGCGACGCCGCCCATGGCGATCAGCACTGCCTTGTCGCCGTTCAGTCCGAGATCGTGGCGGCAGCCGATGGTGGCAATCGGGCCGATGGCCTGAAGATTGCCGAGTCCTTTCATCGGCATGCCGGGCGTGGCGCGCAGGAAGGTCCCGGTGCCCCGGTAGGCGGCGAGCATTTCGGCATGAATGGGCGCGGCCCACGGCGCATGACCGAAAAAATGGGCGAATAGGTCGGCCCAGTTGAGCGAGCAGAGACTGAGCGACGGGATGCCCGCGCGCGCGGCGCCGGCCAGCGGCAGGTAGCTGACATTGGTCAGTACCAGATCCGGCTCGAGCGCCGCCAGAAAGCCGGCTTCCTTGGCGACGCGCGCCGGCCAGTCGGCATGGGCGAGGCGATAGGCATCCGCGCTGGCCGGGAGATCGATGCGCGTGGCGTCGATCATCACGTAGCCGAAATCGCTGGTCGCCGCGATGTGCTCGAAGGGCGAAAAAATGCGCTGGCGTAGTTTGGCGGCGGGCAAGCCGCTGCGCACGGTCAACCGCAAATTCGGGACGATTTCCACCACGGCGTCGAGCACCGGCGCGGTGATGGCAAGGTGCCCGAAGCCATGGCTGGAGATGTCGACGAAAAGATGCATGTCACCCAAGTGGTTGAGGATTTCGCGGATTACCCTGTCTTCGAGGTGGCGCACCCACCCGCGCCGACCATGATCTTCAGCATGGTGGACTTGCCCGGGGCGATCTTGCTCACGTGGAGCATAGACATGACGTAATGGACCGTCTTCAGAATCCAGTAAAAAGAAAATCGAGGGCGGCGAGGATTTCGTCGCGCTGGGTGGAAAGGTTGGCGACCGGTGTCTTGAGGCTGCGCGTCAAAATGGCGGCAAGCTCCTGCGGTCTCAGGATGTAGGTCTGGTCGTCGATGTGCACCATGGGGTTCAGGCGCAGGACGGGAACCATGTCGTACTCGGTCTTGAGCCGCAAGGGGGCGACTACCGTGGCGTCGAAAGTGCCGAGCAGGTCGCTCGGCAAGGCCACAAGGAAGGGAATGCGCGCCCGACTGGCGGGGTTCGGATTGGGATAGACGTCGAACTGCGCCATCAGAACTGTCTCAGCCCGTCGCTCCAGAGTCCATGCTCGGCGATCTCGCGGTTGTAGGCGTCGATGGCGGCGCGGTTCTCTTCCAGCCAGCGGCGCTCCTTTTCTTTCTTCAACTCAACCTGCAGGGCGGCTTCGAGCGTTTGCGACAGATTGATCTTGTAGGCGCGCGCTTCTTCGAGCAGGTCGGCGCGCACGCTGAGATTGGCAGCTTTCTTCGCAGCGGTCATGACATTCGCCTTTGTGGATAATACGCACAGATTACGCGCATGGTCATTGCGCGTCAATTCTGCCGCTTGTCCTCGCCCTTGCCCGCCCGCGCCAGACATCTCCGTGGTCAATCGGAATTCCGTCTGACTTCGCAATTTCCAGGATCAGCGGTTCCTGAAGTTCGCCTTGCGCTTCTCGACGAAGGCGGCCATGCCTTCCTTCTGGTCTTCCAGCGCGAAGGCGGAATGGAAGGCGCGGCGCTCGAAGAGCAGGCCTTCGTTCAGCGACGATTCGAAGGCGCGATTGACCGATTCCTTGACCATCATGACCACCGGCAGCGAGAAGCTGGCGATGACCGCAGCGGCCTTCAGCGTCTCCTCGAGCAACTGGTCGGCGGGGATAATGCGGGCGACCAGGCCGCTTCTTTCCGCCTCGGTTGCGTCCATCATGCGGGCCGTCAGGCACATGTCCATCGCTTTGGCCTTGCCCACAGCGCGTGGCAGGCGCTGCGTGCCGCCGGCGCCGGGCAGGGTGCCGAGGCGGATTTCCGGTTGGCCGAATTTTGCCGTATCGGCGGCGAAGATCATGTCGCACATCATCGCCATCTCGCAGCCGCCGCCCAAGGCAAAGCCGGCGACCGCCGCGATCACCGGCTTGCGCGCCGTCTTGATGCGTTCCCAGTTGCGCGTGATGAAATCCGTCTTGTAGGCGTGCATGTAGTCGAAATCCTTCATGAAGCCGATGTCGGCGCCGGCGGCGAAGGCTTTCTCGTTGCCGGTGATGACGATGCAGCCGATATTCTCGTCGGCCTCGAAGGTGTCGATGGCGGCGCCAATGCCATCGACGACATCGTTGTTCAGGGCATTCATTGCTTCCGGCCGGTTGATGCGGATCAGGCCTACCTTGCCGTGGGTTTCGGTCATTACAACTTGTGTCATGTTTGTGCTCCGGCAGCCTTGTCGTCGAACAGGCGGATAGTTTATCGTGACTGGCTCCATGGCCCCAAATTCCCCTGTATATTCTCCGCCGCCCGATGACGGGCTGGCTATCCGCTACATCGACGACGCGCTGCTCGTGGTCGACAAGCCGGCGGGGCTGCTTTCGGTGCCGGGGCGCGGTGCGGACAAGCAGGACAGCCTGGCGAGCCGGGTCCAGGCGCGTTACCCGGGCGCACGTGTCGTGCATCGGCTGGACATGAGTACTTCCGGATTACTGATGCTGGCGCTCGATGCCGACATTCAGCGAGCGCTCGGTCGCCAGTTCGAATTGCGCCAGGTCGACAAGCGCTATGTTGCTGTGGTCGCCGGGCGCGTGGCGGACATGCAACGCACGATCGACCTGCCGCTGATCACCGACTGGCCGAACCGGCCCCTGCAGATCGTCGATTTCGTGTGCGGCAAGCCCGCGCTGACCCGCCTGACGGTCCTTGCCTACGATGCCGCAAGTGACACGACGCGGGTCCATCTGATGCCGGAAACCGGCCGCTCGCACCAGTTGCGGGTTCACCTGCAGGCCATCGGTCACCCGATCCTCGGCGACGATCTGTATGCGCCGCCCGCCCGGCTCGAACAGGCGCCGCGCCTGATGCTGCATGCCGCCTTCCTCGCCTTCAGCCATCCGCGGAGCGCGATGCGACTGGCCGTGGACAGTCCGCCGCCGTTCTAGTAGTTCGTTCCGTCAATATATTTACAAAATAGCTATTTGTAGCCATGATACTCAAACAACTTTTGGGGGCGATCATGGCAAGGAAGAGCGGGCG
>Ga0209048_10000121_pt1 | contig 78832 bp, 66 predicted proteins | sample FrelakmetCRP12CR_FD_187146 | JGI IMG/M metagenome (GOLD analysis project Ga0209048, IMG submission 187146) | Freshwater lake sediment microbial communities from the University of Notre Dame, USA, for methane emissions studies - CRP12 CR (SPAdes)... | ecosystem: Environmental > Aquatic >...
CCCGACGACGACCACACAAACCTCTCCTTCATTTCACCTGGATTCTCAATGAGGCAACGACTACCATTTCGAGTAGATTCTTACGTGAGGCAACAGGCGTCGCCGTGTGCTAAGCTCTCGCCGCCCATCGGGCAGCCTGAACCATGACCTCATCGGAACTTTGGTCGGCGATCGTCCCCTCGTTGCGCGCGCGGCTGTCGGCCGAGGACTATGACGCGTGGTTCACACCCGTTTCCGCGCAGGCGATCGCCAATCGCCTCATACTTCAGGTTCCGTCGCGGGTGTACGCCGACTACATCCGCGACCACTTCCTCGGCCTCCTCCAGGAGCTCGCGTCGCAGGCTGCCGAAAAGGCGATGTCTGTAGCCGTCGAGGTGCGTACGGGAGGTGCCCAGAGCACACAGACCGCGCGCACGACTCCGCTCAACCCACGCTATACCTTTGCCTCCTTCGTGCCGGGCGCCTCGAATCAGTTCGCCCGTGCCGCCGCACAGTCGGTCGCCGAAAATCCGGGGCGTGCGTACAACCCACTCTTCATCTACGCTGGATCGGGCCTTGGCAAAACGCACTTGCTGCACGCCGTCGGCAACGAGGTGCTCGCGCGCGACTCCCGCCGGCGCGTGCGCTACGTTCCCACCGAGCACTTCGTCAATGAGCTCATTAACTCTATCCGCCTGCAGCGCATGGTCCAGTTCCGCGAGGCCTACCGCTCCACAGACGTGCTTCTGCTCGACGACGTCCACATCCTCGCCGGAAAGGAGCGCACGCAGGAGGAGTTCTTCCACACCTTCAACGCCCTCCATGAGGCTGGACATCAGATCGTCGTCACCTCAGACACGACTCCGGCCTCGATCCAGGGCCTCGAGGAGCGCCTGCGCACCCGTTTTGTCTGGGGTCTGGTGGCAGATATCCAGCCTCCAGACCTGGAAACAAAGTGCGCGATTATCCGCGAGAAGGCTCACTCCGAAGGCGTCGACCTGTCGGACGAGGTGGTCCTCTTCATCGCGCGGCGCGCGCGTGAGAACGTACGCGAACTCGAAGGCTATTTAAACCGCGTGATCGTGTACTGCACGCTGAGTGGTCAACCCACCACGGTGGAGTCTGCCCGTCTTGCCCTCAGCCCGCTTCTGCCCGCCGAGCGCCATGCCACGGCCCCTGACATCATCCGTTTCGTTGCCCACCACTATGGGGTCAAGGTCGCCGATCTCAAGGGTAGGGACAACCGACGTTCAGTCGCGTTTCCACGGCAAGTCGCGATGTACCTGATCCGGGAAATTCTCTCCCTCTCCTATCCCGACATTGGCAAGCTCTTTGCCAAGCACCATTCCACAGTTATGTACTCGGTCGAAACCATCACGAACGAAAGGCGTTCCAACCCTTCGCTGGACGCAACCTTGACCACGTTTGTGGAACACTTCCGTTGAGCTGTGGATTCTTTCCTCCTCTTGCCACGGTCTACTCTTTCCTCCACACCTTTCCCGCGTCTGCCTCCGCAGACCTGCACAAAGGCAAGTATCGTTCCATCAATAGACTCGCTCAATCCACACACCATGCACACCCTCGACGACTACTACGAACATCTGTACAATTGTATGAGTTAATAGACGCCGCCGGGAGGCCGCGGATATGGACGCAACCCTTAACCGCACGCTGTTGCTCGACGAACTGCAGTTGATTCAGGGTGTCGTCGAACGACGCACGACTATTCCCATCCTGTCAAACGTACTCTTGCGCGCCGAGGGCGACCGGTTGCACCTAGCCGCGACCGACCTGGATGTTACGGTGTTTACGAGTTGTCCGGCGGCGGTGCGGCGGGAGGGTCGCACGACAATCCAGGGGAAGGTATTTTTCGACCTCGTACGGTCGCTGCCGAGTGACACTCTTGAAATAAGGTCGCTTGAGACGCGCACCGAGGTGAGGTCGGGGACTTTCAGCTCACAGCTTGCAAGTTTGGACCCGGGCGACTACCCAACCCTACCAGAGGTGCCGGAGGGTCAGGGGTTTGCGATCGAATTGGCACTCCTCCACCGTCTCATTGATCTGTCTGCGTTTGCGGTGTCGTCGGAGGAGGGACATTTTCAGTACAACGCCGCGCTTCTCATCCTGTCGGCGTCAACGCTCGCGATGGTCGCCACTGATGGTCACCGCTTGGCGTGGGCGAAAGCCTCTCACAGTGGCGGCCAGCCGCCATTCGAGCAGCAGTTGCTGCCGCGCAAAGTCCTCAATCAGCTACACCATCTCCCTGCTGGCGAGGGTGTTCCACTCTATCTGGCGCGCGGCGAGAACCACCTTGCGTTCCACCTTGGCGACCGCGTTCTACTCTCACGCATGCTCGAGGCGCGCTTTCCACAGTACGAGCGTGTGTTGGTGAGGGACAACCCGCATCGTGCGCGCGCGAAGTGTCACGAGCTCGCTTCGGCGCTACGACGTGTCTCGCTGCTGGCGAGCGAGCGCACACGCGGCGTCCAGCTCGACTTTACGGCGGACTCGCTTGCACTTGCCTCGGTCGGCTTTGACCTTGGCCAGGCAAGTGAGAACGTGACCTGTACCTATGCCGGCCCCGCGCTCAAGGTTTTCGTCAACGCCAATTACCTGCTCGATTTCTTGTCTGCCGTGGACGCCGAGACGGTTGAGTTCCAGATGCGCGACTCGGATGGGCCGATCGTGCTCAAGCCGGCGGATGAGGATGCCAAGAGCGGCGAGTGCCTGTACGTGATCATGCCGATCCGCCTCTAGGTGAGTATTCACCGGTTTTCCGTAGCAGGGTTTCGCAACCTGGCGGCGCAGGAACTCCAGCCGGGTGAGGGCTTGACAGTAGTTACGGGCGCTAATGGCTCAGGCAAGACCAACTTGCTCGAGGCAGTCACAGTGCTCGGCAATCTGGCGTCGTTTAGGCCGTCACCGCCGCTGTCGTGGATTCAGCACGGTCTTCAGAGCTTCCGCCTCGGGGCAACCGTACTCCGCGGACCTAGCACGGTCGAACTGCGGCACGAGGGGTGGCTAGCGCCAAGGTTCAGGCGGGCGCTCTTCCGTGGCGGGCGGCGGCTCGGCGCGGCGGAGTACCTGGAGCTTCTTCCCGTTGCTGCTCTTTCCGGCTACGACCGCGAACTTATTTGGGGAAGCCCGGAGACGCGGCGCCGCTTCCTCGATTGGCTCTCCTTCCACCTGCACCCGGACGCGCTGCCGGTCTTGCAGCGCTACCGCAGGGTACTTCGGCAGCGCAATCTGCTCCTTGCGCACTCCGGTCGGGACGACGAGATCGACGCCTTCGACCACGACCTTGCCCGTCTCGGTGCTCACATCGTGCTTGCCCGCGTCGAGGCGCTGGCGGGCATCGAACGCCGGCTGCAAGCCGAATTTGAGCAGCTTGGATGGTCGCTCGGACGTGTCGCAATGCGCTACAATACGCAGGATGGGGTTGCCCCGGCGGACGTCGAAACCGTCGCCGGCAGCTTGCGCAGCGCGCTCGCATCTCACCGTCGACACGACCGTACCCGCGGGAGGACCTCGGTCGGGCCCCATCGCCATGATCTCGTGTTCACTGTACAGGGGGTCGCAGTGAAGGATGTGCTCTCGGCAGGTCAAGGCAAGCTCATGGCGACGGGCCTCAAGCTCGCCGCCATGACGTGGCTTGCCGAGACGCACGGGCGAGCGCCGGCTGTGGTCTTTGACGATGTGGATGCCGAGCTGGATGCCGGGGTTGTGCGCCGGGTGCTGGCGCGGCTGCAGACGGGTGGACAGGCATTTCTTTCCTCCGCCCACGAAGAGGTGGTGCTCGGGCGGCTCGCTGGGGCGGTGGTGTGGCGCCTCCGGGCCGGCGTGGTGGAAGACTTGTCGCGGGGAGGGAGCTAACGCGTGACCGGCAAAGCCTACAACGCCGAGAGCATCAAGGTCTTAAAAGGACCGGAGGCGGTCCGCAAGAGGCCGGGGATGTACATCGGCGACACCGACGACCTGTCGGGCCTTCACCACATGGTCTGGGAGGTCGTCGACAACTCCGTCGACGAGGCACAGGCAGGGTTTGCGAACCGCATTGTCGTGCGCATCCATGCCGACAACTCTGCCACCGTCGAGGACAACGGACGCGGCATTCCGGTTGACATCCACAAGGAGAGTGGGCACAGCGCGGCCGAAGTGATCATGTGCGAGCTCCACTCCGGCGGCAAGTTCGATAACACCTCCTACAAAGTTTCCGGCGGCCTGCACGGCGTGGGCGTATCGGTCGTCAACTTTCTTTCGGAGTGGCTGCACCTCGAGATCCGTCGCGACGGGGGCGTGTGGGAGCAGGAATTCCGGCGCGGTGTGCCAGCGGCGCCGCTCAAACGGGTTGGCAACTCGACCAAGACCGGCACCAGTGTCAGCTTCAAGCCGGATGCGCAGATCTTCTCGATCCTGGAATTCCACGACGACCTGCTTGTCCAGCGTCTGCGCGAGCTCGCCTTCCTCAACCCAGGCCTCGCGATCCGCCTGCACGACGAACGCAGCGGTGGCGAACACGAGTTTCAGTTTAAGGGTGGCATCGCGGCATTTGTGGAGTATCTGAACCGTGCCAAGAACACCCTGCACAACAAGCCGATCCAGCTTGTGGAGGACAAGCCCGACGGGGAGCAGGTCGCCATCGCCATGCAGTGGCACGACGGTTACAGCGAAAACGTGCTCGCCTTCACGAACACCGTCTTCAACGCTGACGGTGGGGCGCACCTGTCCGGGTTCCGTTCGGCGCTCACGCGCACGATCAACAACTATGGGCAGACGAGTGGCCTGCTGAAAAACCTGCCGGAGGGCCTCAGCGGAGAGGACGTGCGCGAGGGCCTAACAGCCGTGCTCTCGGTGAAGATCCGCGACCCGAAGTTCTCCTCGCAGACCAAGGACAAGCTCGTCTCGTCGCACGTCAAGGGTTGGGTCGAGACCGTTCTCAATGCGCTTCTGGCGGAGTACTTCGAGGAGAACCCGGCGATCGCGCGCCGGATCGTGGGCAAGTGTGTCGAAGCTGCGCGGGCACGCGAGGCGGCACGCAAGGCGCGCGAGCTGACGCGCCGCAAGGGCGCGCTCGAGAACTCATCACTGCCCGGGAAACTTGCCGACTGCCAGGAGAAAGACCCCGCCGGCGCCGAGCTCTACATCGTCGAGGGCGACTCGGCGGGCGGCTCCGCCAAGCAGGGGCGCGATCGCCGTTTCCAGGCGATCCTTCCGCTTAAGGGGAAGATTCTCAACGTGGAGAAGGCGCGATTCGACAAGATGCTGTCGAATCAGGAGATCCGAACCATCATTCAATGCCTCGGAACCGGCATCGGGGCGGAGGACTTTGACCTCGCCAAGCTGCGCTATCACAAGATCATCATCATGACCGACGCGGACGTGGACGGCGCCCACATCCGCACGCTCCTGCTCACGTTCTTCTTCCGGCATTTTCGGCAGGTCATCGAGCGTGGCTTCCTCTACATTGCGCAACCCCCGCTCTACAAGGTGGCCCATCGCAAGGACGAGCGCTACTTGCGCGATGAGGGCGAGATGTCGTCGTACCTGCTCGACCGGCTCTCGGTGGGCGCCACGCTCACGCTCGCGGCGAGCGGACGGCGTCTGGCGGGAAAGGAGCTCAAGGACACAATTGCCCGGCTGGAGCGCGCCCTCGACCACCTCGCGCGCCTGGAGCAGCGCGGCTGGCCGCGCGACCTCGTCGGCCTCATGCTGCGCGAGGGAGTCGTGCGCCGCGAGCAACTCGCCGAGCGGCCGCGCATGAAGAGGCTCGTTGACGAGCTGCGCGCCGAGGGCTTTGAGGACGCCGCGCTGGAAAAGGACGAGGAGCACAGTGGCTACTCGGCCCGGCTGAGCTTCAACCGGAACGGGCGCACGCGCAGCATCGAGCTTGGCCACGAGCTCGTGCGCAGCTACGAGTATGGCCAGCTCCGCGAGCTCCACGCGCACCTCAAGGACTTCGACGTGCCGCCATTCCACCTCGAGCTCGAGGGCGTCAAGGAGACGTACGACTCGCGCCAGGACCTTGTCGATCGGGTGAAGGAAAGCGCGCGTCATGGGCTCGTGATCCAGCGCTACAAGGGACTCGGGGAGATGAACCCAGAACAGCTCTGGGGCACGACCATGAACCCGGAGACGCGTCGCCTGCTTCAGGTGCGCATCGAGGATGCCGCCGAGGCGGACGAGCTCTTCACGATCCTGATGGGCGACGCGGTGGAGCCGCGCCGGAACTTCATTGAGAAGAACGCGCTCGAGGTTGTCAACCTCGACGTGTAGGAAAGAGCACAGATTGGCATGACCGACGCGACGACACCCAGGGAGACCCGCATCCCGGTTGCCATCGAGACCGAGCTCAAGCGTTCGTACCTCGACTACGCGATGAGCGTGATCATTGGTCGGGCGCTTCCCGATGTGCGTGACGGGCTCAAGCCCGTGCATCGCCGCATCCTGTTCGGGATGTGGGAGCACGGCAACACAGCCGGCAAGGCGTACAAGAAGTCGGCGCGCATCGTCGGCGACGTCATGGGCAAGTACCACCCGCACGGTGACGCCGCGATCTACGACACCATGGTGCGCATGGCGCAGGACTTCTCGATGCGCCACGTGCTCGTGGACGGGCAGGGCAACTTCGGCTCCGTGGACGGCGACAACGCGGCGGCGATGCGCTACACAGAGGTCCGCCTCACGCGCCTGGCCGAGGAGGTGCTTGGCGAGGACCTCGAAAAAGAGACGGTCGACTGGCAGCCGAACTACGACGGCTCGCTGCGCGAACCGGTCGTCCTGCCGGCCAAGTTCCCGAACCTGCTCGTCAACGGCTCGTCCGGCATCGCCGTCGGGATGGCGACGAACATCCCGCCCCACAACCTTGGTGAGATCGTCGCCGCCTGCGTTGCCCTGGCGCGCAACCCTGGCATCACGAGCGACGAGATCATCAAGCTCGTCCCGGGCCCCGACTTCCCGACTGCGGCGATCATCCGCGGCACTGCCGGCATCCGGCAGGCGTACGAGACCGGTCACGGCTCGGTGCAGATGCAGGCGCGCGCCCGCATCGAGCACCAGGCGAAGGGTGAGCGCGTTTCGATCATCGTCAGCGAACTGCCCTACCAGGTGAACAAGGCGCGCCTGGTGGAGCGCATCGCCGAGCTTGTACAGGCCAAGGAGATCGAGGGCATCTCGGACTTGCGCGACGAGTCCGACCGCGACGGCGTCCGCGTCGTCGTCGAGCTCAAGCGCGACGCAGTGCCGCAGGTGGTGCTCAACCAGCTCTTCAAGCTGACGCCGATGCAGAGCAGCTTCGGCATCACCTTCCTCGCCATTGTCAACAACCAGCCGCGGGTGATGACGCTCAAGGACATGCTCGGCTGCTTCCTCGAGCACCGCAAGGAAGTCGTGACCAGGCGGACGCGCTTTGAACTCGCGCGGGCGGAGGAGCGCGCCCACATCCTTGTCGGGCTTGTCATCGCGCTCGACCACCTCGACGAGGTGATCGCGACGATTCGTGCCGCGGCCGATCCGGGAGCCGCCAAGGTCGCGCTCATGGACAACTTTGATCTCTCCGAGGTGCAGGCGCAGGCGATCCTGGACATGCGGCTGCAACGCCTGACCGCGCTTGAGCGCGACAAGATCATTGCCGAGCACAAGCAGGCGCTGGCGCTCATCAAGCGGCTCAAAGCGATCCTGGCCTCGGACGCGCTTGTCCTGGATATTGTCATCGGCGAGCTCGAGGATGTGAACAAGCGCTTTGCCAACCCGCGCCGGAGCGAGATTCTGCCCGAGGAGGCAGAGATCTCGGTCGAGGACCTGATCGTCGAGGAGGATATGGTTGTGACCGTGACGCGCAACGGTTACATCAAGCGCTCGGCGGTGTCGATCTACCGCGCGCAGCGGCGCGGCGGGCGCGGGCGCCGAGGCGCCGCGGTACGCGATGAGGACCCGGTCGAGCACATGTTCGTAGCCTCCACACACGACTTCCTGCTCGTCTTCACTTCGGTCGGGAAGGTGTACTGGCTCAAAGTGCACGAAGTGCCGGAGGCCGGTCCGGCCGCGCGCGGCAAGGCCATCATCAACCTGCTGCCCGTGACGCAGGACGAGAAGGTTGCCGCCCTCGTTTCTGTCAAGGAGTTCGACGACGAGCGCTTCCTGCTCTTCGGCACCCGCCGCGGGAAGGTCAAGAAGACGGAGCTCTCAGCCTACGGCAACCCGCGGTCAAGTGGGATCATTGCGCTCACCTTGGAGGAGGGCGACGACCTCCTCAACGTCCATCTCACGGACGGCCACAGCCACGTTTTCCTCGGCACCCACGGCGGCATGGCGATCCGCTTCAAGGAAGAAAACGTCCGCCCGATGGGCCGCGTCGCCGCTGGCGTGCGCGGCATCACGCTGCGCAAGGGTGACTTTGTGGAAGTGATGGCGACGTTCGCCGCAGACGATGCAGGCGACATCCTCGTGGTCGCCGAGCGTGGCTTCGGCAAGCGCACGCCGGTGTCGGAGTTCCGCTTGCAGGGGCGCGGCGGCCGCGGCGTGACGCTCATGCGGGTCACCTCCAAGACCGGCAAGGTTGCCGGCATGCGGCACGTCGTCGGCGACGAGGACATTCTCCTCGTCACCGCGCAGGGCATGCTCATCCGCACACGCGCCGCCGAGGTGCGGCGAAGCGGCCGTGCGACCCAAGGCGTGAAGATCATCGGCATCGCCGCGGACGACCACGTCGCTGCGGTGGCAAGGCTGGCCGAGCGCGACGAAGGTACAACCGGGGAGAGTCCCGACCAGGAGACCGTTTCCTAGCCGGGCGGGAGAACAAACGTGAAGCTCTTTATCGACACCGCCAACATCAGCGAGATCAGCGAAGCAGCTTCGTGGGGCATCCTGGACGGCGTCACCACCAACCCATCGTTGGTCGCGCGCGAGGGACGCTCGTACCACGAACTGCTCGCCGAAATCTGCCGCCTGCTCCAGGGGCCGGTTTCGGCCGAGGTCATCGCCACCGACGCCGACGGCATGGAGCGCGAGGGGCGCGACCTTGCCGCGATCGCGGAGAACGTGGTTGTGAAGCTCCCGATCACACGTGATGGCGTGTCAGTGTGTGCGCGCTTCGCGGAGGAGGGGATCGCGACGAACCTCACCCTGTGCTTCTCGCCGGTGCAGGCACTTCTGGTCGCGAAGGCGGGCGCGACCTACGTGAGCCCGTTTGTCGGGCGCATTGACGACGTTGGCCAGGACGGTATGCAGCTTGTGCGTGAGATCGTGCAGATCTATGACGGCTACGAGTTCGCAACCCAGGTGCTGGTCGCGTCGGTGCGGCACCCACAGCATGTCGTGGAAGCTGCGCTCGCCGGCGCCGACGTCGCCACCGTGCCGTTCAAAGTCCTCGAGCAGCTCTTCTATCACCCTCTCACGGAGATCGGGATCCAGCGTTTCATCAAGGATTTTCGCTCGGCCAAAGACGTCCACTAGCAACAGCCCGACCGAGAAAGTCAGGCCGCCGTGCAGCTCTGTCGGTCGCACGTCACGCCCCGGTTCGCTCGCTTTGCTGAACCTGCCCCGTTCGATAATGGCTGAGCCATTATTGCGCTTGGCACAGGCCGGTACTAGATTGTCGATGTGGCACGGACGTTGCTCTCTGCCGGTCGCGGTGCGATTGCTAGCCCTGGCGCGGAGCCGCTTTACCGGCGGCTGGCGGATGCGCTCGCGGCGCGCCTGGAGGAGGGCGACGGACAGAAGCTGCCGTCGGCGCGGGCGCTGGCGCGGGATCTGGCCCTCAACCGCGCGACCGTGACCGCAGCCTACCGGGAACTCTCGCGCCGTGGTCTGGCCGTGCTGCGGCGAGGCCGACCGCGCCGAGAGCGAGACAACGGGGAATGGGGTCGCAGCGCGTCGTTCGATGATGCGCCGCACGGCGCGCTCGATCTGGCGCGATGGGCGCCTGATCACGCCCTGCTGCCGGCGGGGCGCATCTTCCGCTGGCTCGGGCTCGCAGAACGCGAGGGCGAGGACGTTGCCCAGTACGGCAGCACGTGGGGATACCCGCCGCTGCGCACGTGGCTGGCGGCACGCCTGGTGAGTCTCGGCGTGCACTGCTCGGCCGAGGACATCCTGCTGACGGCGGGCGTGCAGCACGGGCTCGACCTCCTGCTTCGGGCGCTCGTGCGGCCGGGCGAGAGTGTGCTGGTCGAGGATCCGACGTATCCCGGACTGCCGCCGCTGCTGGCTCTGCACAAGGTTGGGGCTGTCGGCGTGCGGGTCGGAAGCGAGGGGATGCGTGCCGCGGACCTGGCGGCGGCGCTGCGTCGCGGGCGGCCGCAGCTAGCGATCCTTACGCCCACACTGCACAACCCTTCTGGCACCGTGCTTGCTGCAACCGACAGGCGCCAGGTGCTCACACTGCTCCAACGCGCGGGCGTACAGGCGGTCGAGGAGTTCTTTGATCCGGCGCTGGTCGCCGACGGAGACGCGCCGCCACCCCTGGGGGCACTCTCGGCTGACGTCGTGATCGTGGGCTCGTTTTCCAAGTCGCTATTCCCCGGACTGCGCGTCGGCTGGATGACGGGCCCGCGGCCGGTCGTCGAGCGGCTTGCGGCGGTGAAGCGCGCGGCCGACCTCTCCGGCAGCACGTTCCTGGAGGCGGCGGCGTTCACGCTGTGCCAGCGCGGCCTCTACGAAAGGCAGCTTGAGCGTCTGCGGCGGGCCTCATGTGCCCGGCGCGACATCGTCCTGGCGGCACTTAAGCGTGCGCCGACGGGAGTGACGTGGAGCCGGCCGCGCGGCGGCTTCTCGCTCCTGCTCGAGCTGCCGAAGAGTATGAGCGCACGCGCGGTCGCGGCCCGCGCCGGCGAGCGCGGGGTGTGGCTGCTGCCGGGGCCGACACTTTCGGTGAGCGGCCGCGACGACGTGCTGCGCATCGCCTTTGCCGCCGCTGGCGGCAAGCAACTGGAAGAGGGAATGAAGCGGGTAGTCTCCGCGCTGCAACCCGCGCGCGGCGTGCTGCCGCTGGTGTAGCCACGTGGAGGTGGGTATGAACTTTCAGTCTCCGGAGTTTCGCGTCAAGGTCGGCCTTGCCGAGATGCTCAAAGGTGGCGTGATTATGGACGTCACCGACGCCGCGCAGGCGAAGATCGCTGAGGACGCGGGCGCCGCCGCCGTGATGGCGCTCGAACGCGTGCCGGCGGACATCCGTGCCGAGGGCGGCGTCGCCCGCATGGCCGCGATCGACAAGATCGAGCAAATCATGCAGACGGTCTCGATCCCGGTGATGGCTAAATGCCGGATCGGCCACGTCGCTGAGGCGCGTGTGCTGGAGGCTCTCGGCGTGGACTTCATCGACGAGTCGGAGGTGCTGACCCCCGCCGACGAGGAAAACCACGTCTGGAAGTACGACTTCAAGGTGCCGTTTGTGTGCGGCTGCCGCACTTTGGACGAGGCGCTGCGGCGCATCGCGGAAGGCGCCGCGATGATCCGGACCAAGGGCGAGGCCGGTTCCGGAAACATCGTCGAGGCCGTGCGGCACTTGCGTGCCGTGCGCCGCGAGCTGCGACGGCTCGGCACGCTCGCGCCGGAGGAGCTGATCCCGGCCGCCAAGGAGCTGCAGGCGCCGTTCGAGCTGGTGGAGTACGTGGCCGCCGGGGGCAAGCTTCCGGTGCCGAACTTTGCTGCCGGGGGTGTCGCCACCCCGGCCGACGCCGCGCTCTGCATGATGCTGGGCGCCGAATCGGTGTTTGTCGGCTCCGGCATCTTCAAGTCCGAAGATCCCGCGTTGCGCGCCAAGGCGATCGTCAAAGCGGTCACGCACTGGCGGGAGCCACAGGTGCTGCTCGAGGTGTCGCGCGGGCTCGAGGGAGCGATGCGCGGTCTCGACATCACCACGCTCAAGCCGGAAGAGATGCTGTCGCGACGGGGTTGGTGAGGTGCGGGTCGCCGTCCTCGCCCTGCAGGGCGACTTCGCCGCGCACTGCCGCGCGCTCGAGAGCAGGAGCATCGAGGCGATCGAGGCGCGTACGGCAGCTCAGCTTTCCGGCGCGGACGGGGTCGTGCTGCCGGGTGGCGAATCGACCACCATGCTCAGGCTCATGGAGGGCACCGGTGTGGCGGAGCGCCTGCGTGGGCTGGTGGCGGCCGGCACGCCCGTGCTCGCCACCTGTGCGGGCGTAATCCTGCTCGCACGCGAGGTACGCAACCCGACGCAGCCGTCGCTCGGGCTACTCGACGTCGCCGTGGTGCGCAACGGCTATGGCCGCCAGCTGGAATCCGCGGTTGTGCCGCTTACGGTGGCGGCGCCGGACGAGCTCGGCTCCAACGCGCTCGAGGGCGTGTTCATCCGGGCGCCGCGCGTGACTACGGTTGGGCCCGGCGTGCGCGTGCTCGCCCGGCGCGGCGCCGATCCAGTGCTCCTGCGGCAGGGCGCGCTGCTCGCCGCCACCTTCCACCCGGAGCTGTCGCCGGACTCGCCCGTGATCGATCTGTTTCTACGGCTGCTGACCTGCGAGGCCAAAAGCGGGCGCTAGAAGCGGTAGGTTCTTCCCTGTTGCAGCTCTTCGACCGGATGCGGGAGCTGCGTCGCAGTGATCTCCGCGCGCAGCTCGTCCACGTACGCCGGCTTGAAGTGGTAGAGATACACCGGGACTTCGCGCCGCAGCTTGGCGAGTTCTCCGGCGAGCGTGCTGGGCGTCAGGTGGAGCGCCATGTCCGCCACAGACTGCAGGCGCGACGGCAACGACACCTCCACAATGATCGCGCGCAGCTTCGCGGTCCGGTTTGCAACCTCCCACACCTCTTCGGTGGGGCCCGTGTCGGAGGTGAAGAGCACGGCGCCGGCGCCGTCCTCGACGAGATAGCCGTGCGTTGGCACGGTGTGCTGCACCGGCACCGGCGTCAGTTGCAGCCCATGGGTTGCAAACGGCTTGCGCGCTTCGATCTCGATGAGCTTGAGCGCCGGCAGGTCGGTGGGGATACGCGTGAAGTCGGGCCAGGTGTCGTTGTTGAAGAGGTGCGCGGTGAGCGTGGCGCGCACCTCGGGAGTGGTCACGATCTCGAGCGCACCGTTGTTGCTGCCGAAGGTGTTCTCGGTCAAAAACGGGATCGATGCGATGTGGTCGAGGTGCGAGTGCGTGACCACGACGCGGCGAATGCGCCGCTGTGCCTCGAGCGGCAACGCCTGGGTAATTGAGCCGGCGTCGAGCGCAAGCTCGCCGTTGATCAGGAACGAGGTCATGCGGCACGTCGGGCTGGAGCCGCCGAAGCTGCCGAGGATCTGCCACTCCATGATGTGAGTATAGGATGCAACCTTGACTGCCAAGGTGAGGCACCGCACGTGACCGTACAATCGGCGTTGTGAGCGCGAGCACGGCACCCTCAGCCCATGCGGTGTCCCTGGCCGGCCTGGACCTGGTTGCAGCCGAGCCGCCGGTGGTGCGGACGGAGATTGCGCGCGAGCTCGTCGTGGTGGTGAGCCGGGGGCGCGACGCTGCGCGCGAGATCTTCCTCGACCGCTGCCGGAAGGACGCCGTGCCTGTGCTCGTCCGCCCGACCGGCGGCGGTGCGGTTGTGCTTGGTCCCGGCGTGGTTGTGGGCTCGGCCTTGCAGGTGGCCACGGGCGGCTGCCAGTTCGCGGAGCCATACTTCGGGGTCTTCTGCGGCGCAGTGGTCGAGGTGCTTGCAGAATGTGGCGTTGCGGGCGCAGCGCGGCGCGGCACCTCGGACGTGTGCGTAGGCGACCGCAAGGTCGCAGGGTGCTCGCTGCGGCTCTGGCGTGGGCGTGTCCTGTTCCAGGTATCGCTGCTGGTGGACCTTGACCTCGGGCTGCTCGGTCGCTACCTGCGGGCACCCACGCGAGAGCCCGCCTACCGCCGTCAGCGGCCGCACCGAGAGTTCGTGACGACGATGCGGAGTGCCGGCAGTCACGCCTCGTGTGAGGAGGTGGCGACGGCGCTGCAGGCGGCGCTGACGGCGATGCGCTTGCGCGCCGGCGCTGCGAGCGTGTAACCTCGTGTGGGGGCGCACGATGCGCTCCGTTCTTGCGCCATGCGACGAGTCCTTGCAATCGTGCTGCTGTCTCTCCTGCTCGGAGCCTCCGCCGTCCATGCCGTCGGCGTAGTCACGCCGCAGGGCAAGGCCGAGGTCTTCGCCAAGGGTGGTCTAATCGATGTCGTCGAGTTGTTGCGTCTGAGCGGCGCCCAGGTGGCGTTCGCCGCAGCCGCGGGCAGCTACACCGCCAGCCTAGCGGAGCACCAGCTCCAGTTCACGCCGGGCGGCTCGCTTGCAGTGGTGGACGGCCGCCTGAGCCCGCTGCCTGGTCCGATCCGCGCCGTGGAGGGGCACGCCGTGGGTGCATTTGCGACCGCGGCGGCGCTGCTGCATGCGCTGGGGTGGACGCTCTCCGGGAGCGCCGAGGCGCCCGTCCTTGGGCGCACCAGCGCCGGCGAGCAGATCGAGGTCGCGCTGGTGCGCACGCCGGCGGGCGCGACCGTGGTCGTGCGCGGCAGCTCCCAGAAGCCACGAGTGAGCCCCGCCGTAGGGGTGGTGAAGCTGCAGTACGTCATCCCGGTGCAGTTGGCACGGCCGATCCCGGTCGAGGAGGAACTGCTCGGCGGCGAGCTCGCCGACAACGTGCTCACCCTGCGCCTTGCCCCAGGGGTTGAGGTCGCGTCGAGCTACAACCTCGACGAGCCGCCGCGTCTCATTTTGCGCCTTGGCAGTACCCAGGCCCCGGCAGCCGTAGCCGCACGCAGCGGCCCGCTCGTCGTGCTCGACCCCGGTCACGGCGGCGAAGATCAGGGTGCCAAGGGGCCGAACGGGTTGCTCGAAAAGGACCTCACGCTCGCAGTTGCGAAGGCCGCGGCCGCCCAGTTGCAGAGCGCAGGAATCACGACGCGCCTCACACGCGAGAGCGACGAGAGCGTCACCCTCGCGGACCGCACTGCGCTCGCCAACCGCCTGACCGCAATTGCGTTTGTCTCGATCCACGCCAATGCGTCCCCAGCCAAGGGCGTGCGCGGCGCGGAGACCTACTACATGAGCGCCGACGCAAGCGACCACGAGGCGGCAGCCGCAGCCGCGCGCGAGAACGCGAGCGCCCCGCCAGACACGGTGCAGCTCATCCTCTGGGACCTTGCCCACGTCGCCAACCTGAACGAATCCGCGCGCTTGGCGCGCGGCATTCAGGAGCGCCTCAACGCCGTGCAGGGGATCAAGGACCGCGGCGTGCGCCAGGCGCCGTTTGTCGTCCTTACTGGGGCAACCATGCCGGCGGCGCTTGTCGAGATCGGCTTTCTGTCCAACGCCGAGGACGCCACCCGGATCAGCGCACGCGACGAGCAGGACAAGATCGTAGCCGCCATCACCGACGCGGTCGTGGAGTTCGTGCGCACACCACGGCCGACGGCGCCGCCTTCACCAAGCCCCTCGCCGGCGCCATGAGAGCGTTCCGCCCGTTGCTGGCCACAAGCGCCATCCTGGTTGCCTTTGTGCTTGTGGTCTGGCTTGCGCGCCGGCCGCAGCCGACGCCGCCAGCGCCAACTGCTGGCCAGGCCACGCCTGCCAGCACGCAACCTGCTGCCGCCGAGTCCGTGCCGGCATCGGTGCCGGCGAAGCTCGTGCTCTACTTCCCCGGCGACGACGGGCTGCTGCACCGCGAGCTGCACGATGTCCCTGAGCTGCCGGTTGAGAGCCTGCCACGGATCAAGCTCGTCATGGAAGAGCTCATTGGCGGCTCACACAGCGGCCTGCCTTCGCCGATCACGTGGGCGGCCACGCTGCAGGCGGTGTTTCTCGACAAAAAAGGCAGCGCCTACGTGGACCTTTCCCCGCCACCGCCCGAGGCAGTGCAGGGCAGTGACGGCGAGCTCGTTCTCGTCTACGCGGTGGTCAACTCGATCGGCGCCAACTGTCCAGCGGTCGCACGCACGCAAATCCTCTTCGGCGGCAAGGAGCTGGCGACGCTCGGCCATCTTGATCTCTCGCGCCCACTCACGCCGATGCCCGATCTGGTGGCGCCGTGAGCGACGCGCGTCCGATCGGCATCTTCGACTCCGGCGTCGGCGGCCTGACGGTGCTCGCCGCGCTGCGCCGAGCGCTTCCGGACGAGCGCTTTGTCTACCTGGGTGACACCGCCCGGCTGCCGTACGGCACAAAGTCCGCCGAGACGGTCATGCGCTACGCGTTGCGCGCGGGGAGCTTCCTCGTCGGCGAAGGGATCAAGTTGCTTGTAGTGGCGTGCAACACAGCGTCGGCCGCGGCCCTGCCCGCTCTGGAAGAGGCGCTCGACGTGCCGATCCTCGGCGTGGTGGCGCCGGGCGTGCGGGCTGCGCTTGCAGTCACGCATGGGCGGATCGGCATCATCGGCACCGAGTCTACGATCGCCTCAGAGGCCTACCCGCGCGCGGTGCACGCCGTGCGGCCGCAGGCCCACGTGACGGCGCGCGCCTGTCCGCTGTTTGTGCCGCTCGCCGAGGAGGGCTGGTTTGACCATCCCGTTACGCACGCGGTGGCGCGCGAGTACCTGGAGCCGTTCGCGAGCGGCCGCGTCGACACGCTCATTCTCGGCTGCACGCACTATCCTCTCCTCAAGGAGGCAATCGCCGCCGCGGTGGGGGAGGCTGTAGTGCTCGTGGACTCCGCTGAGGCGGTGGCGTCGGAGGTGCGCGCCATGCTCGCGGGCGAGGCTGGAGCGGACACGTCTGGCGGCGGCATGCGCGTGCTCGTCACCGATGCCGCCGCTCGGGTCACCCGCATCGCGCACCTCATCCTGGCGGACGTCCCTACCAGCCTCGAGCTCGTTGACCTGCACGATTAGAAAGGTGGCGCGCTTGTCGGGAGCATGGTGCTCCGCTACCGTACGCACGCTGGAGGAAGCGCCGTGAAGAAGACGCCGCAACTCGTACGTCAGGACGGCCGCAGCGACGACCATCTCCGCCCCCTGCAGCTCACCCTTGACTTCGTCAAGTATCCGGAGGGCAGCGTGCTGGCGCGGGCGGGGGACACCGTTGTGCTCTGTAACGTCACCGTGGAAGGGCGAGTGCCCCCGTTCCTGCGTGACACCGGTGAAGGGTGGCTCACGAGCGAGTACGCCATGCTGCCGCGCGCCACCGAAGAGCGCACGCCGCGCGACGTCGGCCGCGGCTCGATCTCCGGGCGCTCGGCCGAGATCCAGCGCCTGATTGGGCGCTCGCTGCGCGCCTCACTCGACATGGGCCTTCTCGGCGAGCGCACGCTGGTCGTGGACTGCGACGTGCTCCAGGCCGATGGCGGCACGCGCACGACCGCCATCACGGGCGCGTTTGTGGCGGTCGTGATCGCGCTGCTGCGGTTGAAAGAGCGCAACGCGCTGCGCGACTGGCCGGTGCGCGACCAGGTCGCGGCGGTATCGGTCGGTATCATCGACGGGAGGCCGCTGCTTGACCTCACCTACGAGGAGGACTCGCGCGCCGCCACCGACCTCAACCTTGTCGGTACCGCCCGGCTTGGTCTTATCGAGGTGCAGGGCACCGCGGAGCGGGCGCCATTCTCGCGCGCCGAGCTTGAGCGCCTGCTCGACCTGGCTGAGAGCGGCCTGCAGCAGGCGTTCGCGGCGCAGCGTGCCGTGCTCGACGACCGCGTCGCCGCTGCCGGCCTGAAAGGTCTCGCCGTCAAGGTCTAGCTTGACGCGGCCGAGAGGCGTTGCTACCGTGGTCAGCCCCGTACGGGGAAAGCTCTTTGGGAGCGCAAGGTTGTAGAGCCGCACGGGACGGGGCGTGGCGCAGCCTGGTAGCGCACCTGCCTTGGGCGCAGGGGGTCGGAGGTTCAAATCCTCTCGCCCCGACCATCACCCGTACCCGGCCGAGGCTGCCTGTAGCTCAGATGGATAGAGCAGCGGACTTCTAATCCGCGGGTCGGAGGTTCGAATCCTCTCAGGCAGGCCAGCCTTTATGGTGAGCGTAGCTCAGTTGGTAAGAGCACCGGACTGTGGCTCCGGTGGTCGGGGGTTCAAATCCCCTCGCTCACCCCATTTTTTGTGCGCCCGTAGCTCAGCTTGGATAGAGCGTCAGACTCCGGATCTGAAGGCCGCGCGTTCGAATCGCGCCGGGCGCACCATTTGTTTTCAATAAGTTAGCCTCCTGTGAAGGCCGCGCAAGTGCGGAAAAAGTCCTGTGCTTCGCCAAAACCCATCCGTGGCCACCAGTCTGCCAGTCGCGGCGCAAGATCTCGGCAGGAGGAGGCTCGGGCAAGGGTCGCGGTGGCGCGTTCGCGGGTCGTGGCAAGGGCGGGATGAGTTGGCGAGGCCCGTTTTCGCATCATGTGGGCAGACCCCGGACCGCTCTTCAGTGCGAAGCGCCAAGCACTCACCCGTTCTGTCGACTCACTCAGCGATTGGCGGGGAACATCCGTTAAAGTTTGGGAAGCACTCGAAACATACGGATGGCGGTTGGTAGGTTACATAAGCCCTTCGTCCTGTCATCCCCACGTCACTGTCGCAGGTGACCAATCAGCAAACCCGAGAGGAAGACCTCCCCACGATCGTTGAAGGTGAAAACGACTCCCCAGAGGCTGATCTGGAAGGTGTCAACGTTAGCGTTCGAATAGGTCCATGTGCCGACCGCACCAGTGCCAAGATTGAAACCCGTGCAGGTGAACGCACCGTTCTGATAGGTAACGCTGTAGGTCATGCCAGCCGCCAGAGTCCCAATCTTGTTTGGAGTAGCGTCAAGAACCACATTAAACGTCTTGCCGCTTTTGATGTAGCTCATCCAAGACTTCGCAACACAAGTCCCTCTCTCTAGAAGCGTCTCGGGGTGGTCCCACGCGTAGGCTGTGGGGTTCCGGGTGCACTCCGCATCTGTGTTGCATTGAAGCTCCCTACGCGGGCTGACACAGCAGGGCTGCCCAATCTCTCCGCACGCGATGCAGAAACTGCCGGTCGCAGCCACCTGCAGGAAACCCGTTTGGCATTGCACGAGGTCCTTTACACAGGCGGGTTTCCCTTGAAAACCGCAGTTGCCTTTCTTGTTGTCCTCGGGATCGGTTCTCATACAGTACGGTACGTTTCCAATCAGGACCGGGTGGTAACGATCGGATTCATCCGAACAGTGGTTCCCCATGGAAGGACAGAGGGGTTGGCCTATCCCGCCGCAATATAGGCAGAACCCGTTGATGTTTTCGCCTACCAAACAACGACCGTCCGGTAGAGCGTGTTCGCCCAAATGTCCCTGACCAAGCGCGGGCAGGGCAAGAAGCACGGCAACGATGGCACCCAAAGCTGAATGAAGCGTCTTTCTCATAGAGCCTCCTCGGTTGAATCTCCTCTGAGGAAACCAGGGATTTGAAGTTCCTTCTTTGCTGGCTTCGACTATAGGCCAGCTGACAGTGTTGTCAAGGCAGCGAGAAGACACAGAGAGGGAGCCACCCGCCCGGAAGATATCCCTTGCGAGCACAGCGGCGGTCCGAAAGGGGCTTTCATAGTGGTGTGTGGCCCAACCCGCGCTTGTAGCGCTCCTCGCCTCACTGGCCTGCCTTGGACTGTGGAGGTTGGGGCCAGCATCGTTCTAGTCCCGCGGGGTACCAAACTGCCCCCATCGGCTCCTGGAGATGTACACTCGATCTAGTTCCCTGGCTGATCCGTCGAACGCCGGCCGGCACCAAGGCCGGCTTAGGAGGTCGAGATGAGACGAGGCACTGTTGTCGCTCTGGTTCTCGGAACTACCCTGGCCACGATCTCTGACATAAGGGCAAGCGATGACGCTAGAACGCGCGACACCCTTACAGGCGTGCCATCCGTCTATGTGCTGGTTGGAGATTTGTCTCAAAGTCTCATGCAGGCGGGGCTCTCGACAGGGACGCTTACGACTGATGTAGAAGTCCAACTGCGCGCCGCGGGCATCAGCGTGGCTGCTACCAAAGAGGAGTGGTCGAGAATTCCCGGGTTGCCCTACCTCTACATAAACGTAAACGGCCACCGAAACGAGACACGATCAGGCAGTGTGTGCGGCTATTCTGCCGCCGTCGAACTTGAGTTCATCCAGGAAGTACGCCTGGGCCGGCAGCCCTCAGTATCGGTCTCGGCCCCGACCTGGTCTCTCGGGACAATGGTCGGTGGTCCGACGGTAGACGTTATCCGCCAGGCGGTCCGGGACTACACAGACAAATTCGCGAACGCCTACCTTGCGGCAAACCCGAAGAGGTGATGCAGTCGGAACGCTAGCCAGCCAAGGGCACAGGAGCCTGTATCGATAGGGAGGTGAGCATGACCTGACCCCCTGAAACGAGTCCAGGCTGAGAGGTAGAGTTGGGGCCTTTGACCTGCCCCGAAAAATTGGACCAGCGGTAGGTTGAGAAACGGGATCTCTGACCCGCTGACCCCGGTTCCCGGCTCCTCGCTTCCCACTCTGGGCTCGCCGCCGCAGGCGGGGTGGGGTTGGCGTAGGAAGGGTACTATCAGTAGACACTCGCACTGCTGCACAGCGGGCGGGCAACCACGGAGGGGGCGATGATGCTGTCCAATCCCAAGCATCTCACGCGGAGATACCCTGATGAGAGGTCCGCGCAGATCATGCGCAAGACCGTGGCCTTCTTCGAGGACAAGGGCCTAAAGAAGATCAAGGAGGACGATCAGAATAGGGTCTGGTACCAGGACTTCCTGGGCTTCCTGCAGGCCGAGAAGGTGTTCGGGACGCTGCTGGCCCCGCCCGAGTATGGCGGCGAGGCGGCCCACTGGGACACCTGGCGGAACTGCGAGTTCAACGAGATCCTCGGCTTCTACGGCCTGGGCTACTGGTACACGTGGCAGGTGAGCATCCTGGGCCTTGGCCCCATCTGGATGAGTGGGAACGAGGCCCTCAAGAAGAAGGCGGGGCGGATGCTCCAGGAGGGCGGCGTCTTTGCCTTCGGCCTTTCCGAGAAGGAGCACGGGGCGGACATCTACTCGTCCGACATGATGCTCAAGCCGCAGAGTGATGGCACATACCTGGCGGCCGGGGACAAGTACTACATCGGGAACGGCAACGAGGCGGCCATGGTCTCGACCTTCGGGAAGATCGCCGGAACGGGTGAGTATGTCTTCTTCGCCGTGAGCCCCAAGCACCCGAAGTTCGAGCTCGTGAAGAACATCACGCCGAGTCAGTCCTATGTGGCCGAGTTCATCTTGCACGACTATCCCATCACGGAGGCGGACATCCTCTCGCGGGGCCAGCAGGCCTGGGACGCGTCGCTCAACACGGTAAACGTCGGGAAGTACAACCTGGGCTGGGCCTCCATCGGCATCTGCACGCACGCCTTCTACGAGGCCATCCGGCACGCCTCGGGGCGGCGACTCTACAACATGTCGGTGACCGACTTCCCTCACGTAAAGCAGATGTTCACCGACGCGTACGCCCGCCTCTGTGCCATGAAGCTCTTCGCGCTGCGCGCCTCGGACTACCAGCGCTGTGCCTCCCTCGCGGACCGGCGCTACCTACTTTTCAACCCCATGGTGAAGATGAAGGTGACCACGCAGGGCGAGGAAGTCATCAACCTCCTCTGGGATGTCATTGCGGCCAAGGGGTTCGAGAAGGACACGTACTTCGAGATGGCGGCCCGGGACATCCGCGCGCTGCCCAAGCTCGAGGGGACGGTCCACGTCAACATCGCGCTCATCGTGAAGTTCCTCGCGAACTATTTCTTCAACCACGCGGACTGTCCGCGGGTCCCGGAGTGTACGGGTGCCGCCCACGACGCGTTCCTCTTCGCCCAGGGGCCCACGCGCGGGCTGGCCAAGATCCGCTTCGACAACTACAAGATCTCCTATGACCTCTTCGACACGCCCAACCTAGCCGTGTTCAAGGAACAGATTTCGGTCTTCAAGGGCATGCTGGCAAAGGCGACGCCGTCCGAGGCGCAAGCCAAGGACACGGACTTCCAGCTCGCCGTGGGCGAGTTGTTCGCCCTGGTGGTTTACGGCCAGCTCGTCCTGGAGATGGCTAGCCTGCACGCGGTGGGTGAGGATCTGGTGGACCAGGTCTTCGACTTCATGGTGCGGGACTTCTCGAAGTTCGCACTCCAGCTCCACTCGAAACCGAGCGCGACGCACGCCCAGATGGAGTACTGCTTGAAGATGCTGCGCAAACCGGTGCATGAGGAGGCACGCTACGACCGGATTTGGAAGGAGCAGGTCTTTGCCCTCAAGGACGCGTACGAGATGAACCCGTGAGCGCCGCGGCCGGGCGGCCGCGGGAGCAGGGCCCTCCCGGGGGAAGCGCGCTGGGCCCGCAAACGTGCGTGATCAACTCATCAACCGGAGAGGAGCCGTGAGCGCAAAGAAAAACGCCGCCTACGGCTTCGTGGTGGAGGGCCGAAAGAGGAAGAGAACGCTTCAGACGACGGCTCCGGTCCGCAGCGGCAAGGCGCCGGAGGTCGTCGGCGAGGGCGAGACGGGATCGTGGACGGGCACGAGCAAGGCACACCGTTCGACGTCCGCGCAGAGGTCTTTCGAAAATCTAGCTGAGCACGCTCGCAACCGTCTCGGTGGGTTTCGTCCTGACATTGTGCGGTCTTGCGGTGGCTGACCTGGCCGGCTCGGTGGCCCCCGGCGGGCGCCTTAGCGGAAGGATCATCATCGCAGGGCACAGGGGAGTTGCCGGCCCTCAGAACCACGCCCTCCTCGAAGGAGAAAACGCAACTATGATGCGAGGCCTCATGCCTCCATCTCTATCCCGCTTCATCAGCGGGCTGCGGCCTGCGAGAGCGGCCCGGAGACGAGCCTTGCGCCTTTCCTCAGTGCTCCAGGACGAGGATCTCGAACGTTCCCGGGAGGACGCCCGGCTTCGGGTGCGCTTCCGCGGCGGTGGGCGATGGTGGCGGTCCGTACTGTGCCGCGGAAAGATAAATGCGATGGGTGGCACCGTCCAACGCGAGGGTCTTCGCCCCACGCCTGGTCGTAATGTTGCCTACCAGGGTGAACTTCTCGGGCGAGTCCTCGTGGACAACCGTCACCGTCCCCTCGCCGTTGGAGGCGAATACGAGCGCGGTTGCCGGATCGTAGGCGACAGCGTCCACACCACCGCCGATCGGCAGGGTCGTAATGACACGCCCACTGTCGCCGTCCACCACCGCCATGACCTTGCTCCTGCAGCCGACAAAAAGGCGCCGGTGCTCGCGGTCAATGCCCAGCCCGGTCGGCGTCTGGCACGGGGCGAGCGGCCAACGTCCCTTGACCTCAAGGGTGCGAGCGTCGAACGCTACGAGCGAGGCCGTGTCCTCGAGGTTTACATACATCTGCCCTTTGCCGTCGGCGACCGCGAACTCCGGGCCTCCACCGAGGGCGATAGTGCCCAGGACCTTGCCGGTCGCCGCTTCGATCGCGGTGGCGTTGGCGCTGTCACCGTTGAACGTGAAGATTCGCCGCGAGGTCGGCTCGTAGGCGATCGCGTCGGGTTTGTCGCCGGTCACCTTGACCGTGGTGATGACCGCCAAGCTCTTGAGGTCGAACACGGTCACCGTTCCGGCGCGGCCGTTGCTGGTGAAGCCGCGACCCAGCTCTGGTGCGAGGGCGATGCCGTGGACCCCGGGTGTGTCGGGGATTGCACCCACGACCGTGTTGTTCTGGGTGTCGATCACCTCCACGCGGGTCGCGTGGCTGACGTAGAGCCGGTGCGCCGGCGCGTCCGCGGTGAGGTAGTCCCAACTCCCTTCGCCCCCGACAGGGATCGTACGCGTCAGGCGATACCCCCCCGGCGCAGGCTGTGCTGCTGCCGCAAGCGCCGTCGAGAGCAAAATCAGTGCAAGCCCGAAAGCACGATTGCGTGTCATTGCATCCTCCACTTTCTTGGATCTTACGTTCTCTGCTGACCGACTCATCTCCTCTGTGACTCGTTCCTTGCCCGCGCCGGACATGGTCACCAACTGACCTGAACCGTCGACACCAAGCATCTTGGCGAGTGGTATGAGCGCGATTCCTCCAATTGAAGACCGGCACGGTCTCTCGAGCTCAAAGACGGTGCGGCCATCTTCCTAGGGCCTCACAAATGTGGGATCGATGGCGCTCTTAAGCGTGCGCCGAAATTCCTTCCAGCCGCAGGCCAGCCCTTCGCCTGGGGTACTGCAACCTGGCACGAAGACAGCGGCTTTGGCGGGCGGCGAGGTCAGTGTCAGCGGGAGCGCTTTTCGCATCTGTTCGAGGGTTTGCGCCGTGTAGTACGTGCGGACCGTATACGCCCCTGTGACGGGGTGACGCCGCAGCTCGAAGACCAACGCGCCTCCGGGTGGCGTGTCGTCGGGTTGATAACCCTCGATCAGCCAGGAAAGGCCCAACATCCCGGAAAGATTGGAGAGATTGCCGTCATGCCCGACGATGACGACCACCTTGTCGCCTGGTTTGCCAAGTGCTCCCGCCAGCGGTTTGCCCGCGACCGCTTGCTCCATTGACCTGAGCATGTGGCTCAAAAGGTTGGAGCCATTTGTGCGTGCGAGGCAGGACGTTCGCCGCAGCAGGTCGGAGAACGCCGTATGGAGACTCATCATCTGCCGCAGGTTGGACTCGTTGACTCGGCCCCAGCCGAGGGTTTTGTCAGCCATGCCATTCGTGTATTCGAGAAGAAAGTCCTCCGCAAACGAGGACGCGCTGTTGAGGGGTCCGGCGAAATCGACAAGCTTGTCGCCTTTGCCCTGCGTGACCGATATGGTCTCTTCCAAAAAAGACTGCTTGACGGAGGTGCCGTCCGGCGGACACTTGGCACCCGGAGTGCAGCCGAGGAGCACCTGCTGCATCGTCTCAAGGGCGGGTCGATACGCCTCCAGCAGTGCGCCAGGCTTGGTGCCGATCCGGCCGAGTACTGATGCGACCGCCAAGGCACGGTCCGGATGTCCGATACCGACTGCCAGGGGGCTGAAGAGCGGATCGGCGGTTCCTTCTGGCAACGATCGAGCCTGGACTGAGCAATCCGGAAACATGCCTGCTGCCAGAGCGCGGCCAGTCTCAATTGTCCGCTGATCGGTGTCCGCCCAGAGGAAGAGGCGCCCGGCATCTTCGCAGCCCTTTACGCTCAGCAGCCCTTCGTGCGACAGGTATGCCCGGTCGTAGGCGCCGAGAAGCTCCATGAGGGCCTTGCCATGCGGCGTGAGATACCCTGGCGGGACGCCCCAATCCGGCCATGCCTCGGTCGAATACTGGTTGAGCCGGTCCGTCTTCCATGTCGGGGAACGAACGCCATGACGGCTCAAGATCACGACGAACTTGAGTTCCGTCCCACGCGCTGGAGTCTCCTGAGCCGACACCGCCGCGGCAACAGAACAGAGCGCCAAGGCAGCCAGTATCAACGCCTCAAGTCTTTTCAAGTTCATTCGGAATCTCCTTTCTCAGCTTGGGCGATGATGCCACCCGCCAAGGTCCATGATAACGGCCGTCATTGGCCTACTTGGAGTTGGGCCGGGAGCCTCCCACCAGCACCTGTATGCCCAAGTAGGCCGTCGTGGCCTGCTCGCCACGAACGGTTCGGCCGGCGGAGAACAGAACGTTCATCGCCTCGGCCACCTTCCAGGTACCGCCCAGGTTGAAGCCCAGCGACGAACGCTCGTCCCAGTCTGTGGGCGAGTTGCCGTATTCCTCGACACCGAGCTCCAGGCTGGGGCTGACCTCGCGGATCACTGTCACTCCGTGAAACCAGAAATCTCGGCTGCCGGGCCTGCTCTGGAGGCCAGCACCGACATTCCCGTATACGGTCCACGGACCCCAACTCTTCTGGGCCACCAGGGGGAGCCTGTAGGACGGCTTTCCTTCCCCCAGCCCCCGCTGGTCATCCCCTGTCGGCAACGTCACCTGGGGGTAGATCGCCATCTGGGGCAATCGCCGGCCCTCCTCCAGAAAGCGCCACTTCACACCCATGCAGATGTCGCTCAAACCGCTCTCGGTCCGGCCCCCGTCGAGACGCACGTTCAGGAGCGCGAACTCCACCTTGAGCTGGACGTTGCCCCGGTAGCCGTAGTTGATGTCGAAGAGCGGAGTCTCGAAGGCCTTCTCCCCCGACTCGTGCTCGAGGGTGAACGGGATGTTGATCTCCCAGCCGTGCAGTGGGGGCGTTTCGGGATCCTCGGTCACGAACGGCGGGCCTGCCTGGGCCGCAGTGGCGACGATGACGCTCGCGAGAAGGACGATCGCCCACCTCATCCGGCTTGACGTGTGCGGTGGGATTGAGAATCGGCCGCTCAAGGGATCGCGCTCCGTTGAGGGCCAGCTTCGGGTACGCCGTTGCAGGGTGACAACAGGCTGAGGCTGTGCGGCGGCAGCCTGCCCCCACTGGTTGGTGCCCCAGCAGGAGTGTCCACGACGCGACCGGGTGCTGGCGCCGCTTCGGTACATTGGCAGGCGGTCACCGGAGTTTTGTTGAGCTCATACAAAAGAGAAAAGCCCAGCCTGGCAGGCTTGCCAAGCTGGGCTCCATATCGTTTGTTGCGTCATGCTACACGCCGTCTTCCAACGCTCCAACAGGGTCGCCGGCGCTACTGGAAGTCCACGCACGTGATCTTGACTTCGTTGCGGTTCGTGCGCAGCAAGACTATGTTCTCAGGGACCTCGTCGAGCTTGATCTTCTTCGTGATCATCGGAGTCATGTCCATCCCTGCTGCCATCGCCTCGATCACATGTGGGAACGTCCCGTGGCCGGAGTGCCCCTGCGATCCGACGATCTGCGCGCGCCGAACCTGGAGGACCTCACCCGTCACCGGCATCTTTGCATCGGCACGGGCCACGACCACGACCGTAGAGTTGAGCGTTCTTCCCTCCCAGATCGCCTGCTCGATGCCGGGGTAGACGATCGTCGGCAAGCCCGTGGCCTCGAGGTAGAGCTTAGCCCCCATACCATCGGTCAGTTGCAGCACGCGCTCGGTGAAGTTCTCCTTGCTGGGATCGATCACGTGGTCTGCGCCCATCTTCTTGCCGAGCTTCTGGCGGGCCGGTTCGGTCTCCGAGAGAATCACCGTGGATGCCCCCTGGGTCTTCATGATCCTGAGCGCCGCCAAGCCGATCGGCCCACCACCGCAAATGACCACGTTGTCGCCGGGGCGAACACCACCACCCCACTGGATCATCGCGGTATAGGCTACCGAGGTCGGCTCAACCAGCGAGCCGGCGAGGAAGATATCGTCCCCCTTGTAGGAGCGGCGCAGCGGCTCCAGGCTCCAGATCAGGCGGGACGGGAGCACGATGTACTTGGCAAAACCGCCGTTGACGTTGAAACCGATCTCGTCGAGCTTCTCGCAGTGGTTGGGCAGCCCGTCCGCGCACGGCCGGCACTTGGCGCACCAGACCATCTCTTCGGCGCACACCGGCTCGCCGCCCTTGAACGGTTTCATCGTGCGCTTGTCGAGGGCGTTCTTCCCGCCCTTGACGACGACACCAGCCACCTCGTGGCCCAGGATCGTCGGGAAGCCGGTGAGGCCCGGGTAGAAGATGTACCCATCCTCGGTGGCTTGGTTCATGTGGATGTCGGAGCCGCAGATCCCGACCGCCTTCATCTCAATCAGCACCTCGTCGTCCTTCGGCTCCGGGATTGGGTGCTCGTCGATCGACAACCTCGGGTTCTTCCAGACCTTGCTGCCGAGGTAGGTTTGCTTTCGATCGATGTCCTTGGCGCCAAGCTTGAACCCCGGTTTGGGCTGCCAGTCCGCGTGAAGAGTCACACCCCGCATTGTCGTCTTCATGGTCTCTCTCTCCTTTTCGTCGGTTCCTGGGGCTTGTTTTGGAACGTTCCAACACTCTCCCAAATTAGATAACCTCTACCCCATCTTCCTTAGCGCAACGGGTGCTTATGTTTCGTCCTCTAGGACGTTCCGGCTTGCACCTTCGCAATTCGCGCGGTACGATTCGGAGCGTTCCAAGAGGAATGTAGTGGCTGGATGGAGCGATGTCAAGCTTCACACTGCGACGGCGGTCGCGGGTGGCATGCTGAAAACTGAACCATCCTCGCGACTCGCTACCGTGTCTTTGCAGGTGGTACTCGGGCAGCCAGGCCCGTTCGCACGAGAGCTCTGAAAAGGGGGAACGCGCATGATCCGGCCTTTCTCCGGCCGTTTGCAGACGCTCTTCGTGCTGATCGGGGTGGCGCTACTTTTCGGCATCGCTTCGCCTCACTTCCTCGCGACCGACAACCTGCTCAACGTGATGCAGCAGTCTGCGATCAACGCGATCCTCGGCATCGGCCTGACGTTCGTGATCATCTCGGGGGGCATTGACCTCTCGGTGGGCTCAATCCTGGCGTTGTGCGGGCTGGTGGTGGCCGACCTGCTTGTGGCCGGGCAATCCGCCGTGGTCGCTGTCGGTGGCGGGCTTCTGGTGGGGGTCGTGTGCGGCCTGCTCAACGGGCTGATCACCACCCTTGGAAGAATCCCGCCGTTCATCACCACGTTGGGCATGATGCTGATCGCACGCAGTGCGGCCAAGATCTACTCCGGGTCCAAACCGATCAGCGGCCTGCCCGCGTCATTTCGGACTCTATCCGGCAACGTCGCAGGCATTCCCGTCCTGGTTTTGGTGGTGGCGGTCCTGTACGTGCTTGCCCACCTCGTGCTGACGCGGACCAAGCTCGGTCGCTACAGCTACGCCATCGGTGGCAACGAGCAGGCAGCATGGCTCTCTGGAGTTCGGGTGGGCCGCTACAAGGTAGCCATCTACACGCTCTCCGGGCTCATGGCGGGTGTTGCGGCGGTGCTCATGACCTCGCGGCTGAACGCCGCCTCGCCGCTTTCCGGTGAGATGTACGAACTGTACGCGATCGCGGCGGCGGTCATCGGCGGGGTGAGCCTGATGGGTGGCGAGGGAGGTGTCTTGGGCACTCTGGTCGGCGCGCTGATCATGGGCACGCTGCGCAACGGCCTGAACGCACTCAACGTCCCATCCGCCCTGGAAGGCATGGTGGTTGGTGGGGTGCTCGTGGCGGCGGTGGTGTTCGACCGCGCCCGGCACCGCGCTGCGGAGGCCCAGCGACCCAAAGGCTGGACGCGCTACCGGAAGCTCGCCCTCGCGGTTGCGAGCGCGGTGGTCCTGGTAGCAGCCGCCATCGGATTTCGGTCAACGTTCAAGGCGCCGACGCAGGCGAGGACGCTCACCATCGCCTTTGTGCCCAAGGCCCTGAACTCACCGTTCTGGGCGGAGATGCAGCAGGCGACCGAACGGGAAGCCGCCGCCCAGGGGATCCGTCTCGTCTCGCTCGCAGCGGACCGCGAGACCGACGTGGAACGCCAGTACCAGATCATCGAGAACCTGATCCAGCAGAAAGTGGACGCGATCCTGCTGGCGCCTGCGGGCTCCAAGGAGCTTGTGCCGGCGATCCGCAAAGCCAACGACGCAGGCATCCCGATCCTGATTCTGGACACGCGGATCGACGAGGCCGCCGCCCACTCCATGGGTGCAAAAGTGCTCACGTTCATCGGCTCGGACAACTTCGAAGGCGGCGCCGTGGCCGGCCGGTACCTTGCGCGCACGCTCGGCGGAAAGGGGAACGTGGCGATCATCGAGGGGATCTCGGGGCATGAGACCGCTGACCGGCGACGCCTCGGGTTCCTGAAGGGCATCGAGGATCACCCGGGCATCCGGGTCGTGGCGAGCCAAACCGCCGACTGGGAGCGCGCCCGCTCCTACACCGTGGCGGAGAACCTGCTGCAGGCCCATCCAGAGCTGGATGCGATCTTCGCCGCGAACGACGAGATGGCGTTGGGGGCGCTCGAGGCCGTGGCTGCTGCGCGGCGGCTGGGGCGCGTAGGCGTAATCGGCTTCGATGCCATCCCGGACGCGCTTGCCAACATTCTCTCGGGGCGCCTGCTCGGCTCGGTTGCGCAGTTTCCCGGGGAGATGGGACGCCTGGGTGTGCGCCACGCCGTCGCGCTCTTGCGAGACGGCAAAGTGCCTCCCGGGGAGATCCTCACGCGAGTGGAGATGATCGACCGGAGCAACATCGGGGCCTTCACGAAGAAGGCCGCGGACACGGCCGCCGTGATGGAGAAGCGGTGACGGCTCGCGAGCCGCTCCTGCGCATGCGGGAGATCTGCAAACACTTCCCCGGCGTGCAGGCTCTCCAGGACGCCGAGCTCGAGGTGCTCCCGGGTGAGGTCCACGTGCTGCTCGGCGAGAACGGCGCTGGCAAGTCCACCCTCATGAAGATCCTGTGCGGCCAGTACGCCGCCGACTCGGGCGTCGTGATTCTTGCGGGCCAGACCATCCGGCCCGCGAGCCCCCTGGAGGCTGAGCTCCGGGGTCTCGTCATGATCCACCAGGAGCTCAACCTGGTGCCCGGGCTGACCGTGGCCGAGAACGTCTTCCTGGGCCATGAGCCTACCCGCGGCGGCCTTATACGGACTGAGGCGATGCGCGGGGGCTCACAGCACCTGCTCGCAAAACTCCACTGTGACGTGGACCCAGACACACCGGTGGCCGATCTGTCGGTGGCCGAGCAGCAGCTTGTCGAGATCGCCTGTGCGCTCCGGCAGAGGGCGCGACTGCTGGTGATGGACGAGCCCACGGCGGCGCTCTCCGATACCGAGACCGGGGCCCTGTTCGAAGTGATTCGCTCCCTCACCCGCGATGGCGTACCCGTCATCTACATTTCGCACCGCATGAGGGATATCTTCGCCATCGGCGATCGGGTCACGGTGATGCGCGACGGCCGGACCGTGGGAACACGGGAGGTGAAGCGAACCGAGGTGGCCGAACTTATCCACCTGATGGTGGGGCGCACCATCGCCGAGCAGATTCCCAAGCGCGAGGTGCGGATCGGAGAGGTTGTCTTGGAGGTGGAGGGGCTTGCTCGCGAGGGCGTTCTCTCGCCGGTCAGCCTCTCGGTACGTTCGGGAGAAATCCTGGGCGTTGCCGGTCTGATGGGCTCGGGCCGAACGGAGATGGCCCGAGCGATTTTCGGGGCCGATCCCACCGACAGTGGCACGGTCCGCGTGAGCGGCCGGCCGATGTCGGGACGGAACCCAGGCGCGTCCATCGCTGCGGGCCTGGGGTTCATCACTGAGGACCGGAAGCGGCAGGGCCTGATGCTGCAGCGCCCGGTCGGGGAGAACATCACGCTGACCAGCCTGGACAAGATCGGACGGTTTGGTGTGCTCGATCTTCGCGCCGAACGCGAATGGGCCCAGGAGCTGGTCGAGAGGCTACGGATCCACCTCACCTCACTCCATCAGGAGACCGTGAGTCTGTCGGGCGGGAACCAACAGAAGGTGGTGCTCGCCCGCTGGCTCGCGGCCCGGTGCCGGGTGCTGCTGTTCGACGAACCGACCCGCGGGATCGACATCGCAGCCAAGGCGGAGATCTACGAACTCATCGGGGAGCTGGTCGTCCAGGGGGCTGCGATCGTGCTGATCACGAGCGAGATGCCGGAGCTGCTCGGTCTCGCCGATCGCGTGGCGGTCATGCACGAAGGTGTGTTGCAGGGGATTCTGGATCGTGCCGACGCGACCCAGGAACGGATCATGCAGCTTGCCTTGGGTCAGTCTCCGTCGTGATCCGACACGTTCGCGGTTTCGACTCACGGCCTGAGCAGTCTCGGAGGGACGTTCAGGCGGGCGCTTTCAGCTCCCGGGGCGGGGGTGCGGTGGACGAACGGACAACCAGGGTCGGCGCCACCACCTGGTGCCGGGGTGCGGACCGCGTGCCTTCGATGCGCTCGAAGACGCTGTCGACCCCGAGCCGGCCCATGTCTGCACCGAACTGGTGGATGCTCGTGAGCGAGATCTGGGGGAGCGCCGCGAGCGAGGTGTTGTCGTAGCCGACGACCGAGATGTCGGCGGGGGTGCGCAGGCCGGCCTCCTCGAGCGCCTTCAGGGCGCCGATCGCGCTGATGTCGTTGGCGGCAAAGATCGCGGTGGGCAGGACGGACTGCTTCAGAAGCTCGCGGGCGGCGCGATAGCCGCCGTTCTCGGTGAAGGCACCGTCCACGGTGAGGATGTTGTCTGCCAGGCCGAGCCGCCGCATGGTGCGCAGGTATCCTTCACGGCGCACGTCGGCGCCGGCGCCGGTCCCGCCGTCGATGTGGGCGATGCGGATGTGCCCCAAGCTTGCACAGTGCTCGACGGCGAGGCTGGCACCGGCAATGTTGTCGTTGGTGACGCTGTCGCTGCAGGTCGCGGAGGTGTCGCGGTTGAGGACCGTGACCGGTACCGCCAGGCAGGCGCGCTCGATGATCGCATCGTCTACCCGGGGGGCCGCCAGGATCAGACCGTCGACTCGAAGCTCGAGGAGGCTCTCGATCGCGGTCTCCTCCAGCTTGGGCACCCGGTCCCCGGTGTTGAACAGCACGCGATAGCCCAGCTCCTCCGCTCGAATTTGGATCCCCGACACCACGTCGCCGAAGAACGGGTTGCGGAGGTCCGAGATCATCACCCCGAGCATCCGGGTGCGGCGTTCCACGAGACTGCGGGCGATCACGTTGGGTCGGTAGTTGAGCTCCGCGATGGCTTTCAGTACCGCTTCCCGGTTCTTTGGGCTGACGCCATCCTCGCCTCGGATCACCATCGAAACCAGAGACTTTGAAACGCGGGCCTTATGCGCCACGTCCAGGATCGTCGGCTCGCCTTGAGAGGGTTGAGGCTTGACAGCGCTCCTTCTTGGCATTAGACTCCTCCCGGAACGCTTCGAATCATAGCAAGTGTGTGTGTTGGGCGCAAGATGGAACGTTCCACCTAGGACGCCACGAAACCGCTAGGTGCGGTGTGTGAGTGAGACTGGAGGTGGCTGTTTTAAGGGCGGGAGTTGGAACGTTCCATGCCCGCTCCAGGAGATGGTAGATACGGAGCGGATCCACTGGTGCGATGGGCACAAGCAACCTACAAGGAGGAGGCGATGGCGTCCAAGCACAAGAAGCGAACCATGAACAACGTGGGTTGGTGTGCGGCGGTTGCCGCGGCACTCATCTGGTGCACTTTGATCCTGGCGGGAGGGACCGCGGTCGCCGGGGAACATGACGGCATGATCCGGGGTCACGTCACCGACACCAAGAACGCCGGGCTCACGGGCGCGGCGGTGGTCGTGAGGCCCGGCGGGCTCGCCTTTGTCACGGATCACGAGGGCGTCTTCGTGGTGACCGGCCTCGAGCCGGGCACCTACACGGTGGAGATCATCGCCATCGGCTTCACGACGCTCACCCAGGAGGTGCAAGTCAAGGCAAACACGCGGACGACGCTCGACGTAAAGCTCCAACCAGCTTCCCAGATCGCCGAGACGGTCACCGTCACGGCGACGCGCATCCACGGCGAGTTGGAGGCGCTCAACGAGCGGGCCACCGCGGCGGACCTCGTCAATGTTCTCCCTCGCGAGCTGATCACGAGCCTCCCCAACGCGAACGTGGCGGATGCTGCAGGCCGTTTGCCGAGCGTATCGCTTGAGCGCGACCAGGGCGAGGGCAAGTACGTCCAGTTGCGCGGGCTCGAGCCCCGCTTCACGAGCCTTGAGGTGAACGGCAACACCATGCCTTCCTCGGATTTCATTAGTCGCCAGGCCAAGCTCGACGCGGTCCCAGCAGATCTCGTCGACGAAATCGAGCTGCACAAGACCGGCTCGGCGGACAGGGACGGCGACATGATTGGCGGCTCCGTGAACCTGCTGACCAAGACCGCCGGCGAAGCCCCTTACTTCACGGTCAACGCGATGGGAGGCTACAACTCCATCGCGGGGGGTCGAAACAAGCCCTATGATGCGAACTTCATGTACTCGCAGCGGTTTGGGCAGGACAAGGCGCTTGGTCTCGTCGTCAGCGGCTCGTATGACCATAACAAGCGCGTGATCTGGGACCAGGAGCCCACTGCCGAAACGGTTTCTTTGCCGAATGGGAGCACCATCAACGCCTTCACCACGCTTTACCCCCGCGACTATCTGTTCGATCGCACTCGCTGGGGCCTGTCCGGAGCCCTTGACTACCGCCTCGGCGCCACCGGGTCCCTGTACCTGCGGGGGTTCTACTCCGATTTTAACAACCGCTCGATTAAATGGGAAACGAAGATCACGGCCGGGGACTTCCTGACGCCCACCCTGACCAGCGCCAGCGGAAAGTACAAGACCAAATCGGTTGACGACGGCGAGGACGAGCCAAACTGGAACTTCTCCGCTGGGGGGACAAACCTCTTCGGGGAGACAGCAGTTCTCGACTACAACGTTTCGTACGCCCATTCACAGAATCACAAACTCAACTGGAAATACGACTCGACTGGACCAAAGAAAGTCGCCTTCAACGTGGACTCCAGCAATGGGTTCTACCCGACGTTTACGCCTATCACTATCGCTGACCCGCTCCTCGATCCGACGAAATGGACGATCGCGGACCACGAGTACGACGACGAAATCACGACTGCCCGCGATGAGGTCGCAAGGTTCAACCTGGCCTTTCCGTACAACTCGGGCACCTTCAAGGTCGGGGGCAAGTACCGGGACGAGAGGAAGACGAGCCAGTTCAACAACACTTTCTGGAATGTCACGGGTACACCAACTTTGCTCGTGAGCCAGGCCCTCGATCCTTTTACCGATCCGCACTACTACTACGGGCACTACGTAGAGGGCCCCAACCTGAGCATTAGCGCGGCAAACAGTTTCTTCAATAGCCACCTGGGCGCCTTCACAGCAGATCCGAACTGGGCGCATACGGAAAACGACAGCAATCAGTTTGTCGCGGATGAGAAGATCGCAGCGCTCTACGCCATGAACACGAACACGGTCGGGCAGTTCGAGATCGCCGAAGGCGTGCGTGTCGAGCGCACCAACGCGAGCTATAGCGGCTTCTCGATTAACCTGGACGCCAAGGGCAACTGGGCTTCGACCGTGCCGGCGAACGCCAGCAACACGTACACCAACCTGCTTCCCAGTCTCTCGCTCAAGTACGGGATCGATCCGCATACGAACCTGCGCTTCGTCTGTGCCTGGGGCATCGCTCGTCCCGACTTCCAGCTCCTTGTCCCTACGTTCGACATCAACCTCAACGGCAACCGACCCGAGATCGACCGAGGCAATCCGAACCTGAAGCCGACCAAGGCGATCAGCTATGACCTGCTGTTCGAGCACTTTCTCGGCACCGTCGGGCTCGTCTCGGCCGGAGCTTTCTACAAGGACCTGACTGATCCGATCTATCCCGGCTCCGGGACCATCATCCAGGGCGGCGCCTACAACGGTTACCTGCAAGTGCAACCCATCAATGGACCGAAGGCGCATCTCTACGGTTTCGAGGTCGGCTACCAACAGCACCTCAGCTTCCTGCCGGGGCTCCTGAGCGGCCTGGGCATCGACGCCAACTACTCCTACACCAAGTCGAAGGCCACGTTCGACCCCAGCACCAGCCGGAGCGGAACCGCGGAACTCCAACGGACGACGCCGAACATCGCCAACTTCGGTCTGACCTACGACAGGGGTGGTTGGTCATTCCGGGCCGCCGTTCAGTACAACTCGGCCTCGATCTTCCTCTACGGGTATGTTGATGGGGCCGACGGCGGACTTCATGGGCCCTTGGGTGACACGTACCTCTACCCGCATACCCAGCTCGACGCTCAGGTCAGCTACACGTTCAAGAACGGCATCGCAATCATCGTGAACGGCCTCAACCTCAACAACGAGGTGTTCGGGTTCTACAACGGGGACCCGCATTGGAACATCCAACGCGAGTACTACGATGCCACGTACTCGGTGGGCGTGAAGTACACGTACTAGCAGCGACGTGAGACCATCGGGAGCGGAGGACATGACGGCTACCGGTGCTGAGGGACTATAGGCTTGAACTTCCACTTCTAGGAGCCAGAACCAGGGAGACTTGATCTGAGCTAGCTTCCAAACGATCCCAGCCTCGTCGGTTGCGATCGGGAGCCCGTTCTCTTGCCGAGTTGGGTAAAAGGGGCGTGTATGCCACGTGTAGGCCAGAGGCTTGGGTCAATCAGGTAGGTGAGCGGTGAACAAAGACCGGGAGGTGGGTGAGTTATGAAGCCGACGACGGTCGGGGTGATCGGAATCGGACGCATCGGAAGGATGCACACAGAGAACCTCGTGCACGCCGTTCCCGATGCCTACGTGAAGGCGGTTGTGAGCCGGACGCAGGTCGATCCGGCATGGGCCGACGCGTTGGGCATCCCGGTGCGATCTACCAACGTTGACAAGATCCTCAAAGACCCAGAGATCGAGGCTGTCGTCATCACGGCCCCATCAGGGCTCCACGTGGAGCTGATCCGGCGGGCCGCCGCGGCAGGCAAGCACATCTTCTGCGAGAAACCGGTTGCGTTCGAGCCGGCGCCTATCGAGCAGGCCCAAGCCGCGGCGACCGCCGCCGGTGTGAAGCTTCAGGTGGGTTTCAACCGCCGCTTCGATCCGAGCCTGCTCAAGATGTGGCAGGGCGTGCAGGCCGGAGAGGTGGGTGACATCCACCAACTGCGGGTCACCAACCGTGACCCGAAGGCGCCGCCGATCGAGTTCGTGAAACGCTCCGGGGGCCTGTTCTTCGACTTCGCGATCCACGATTTCGACACCATCCGCTTCCTATCGGGGAGCGAAATCGTGGAGCTGTTTGCGGTGGGGGCGGTGCTGGTGGACCCGGAGATCGGAAAGGCTGGCGACGTCGACACGGCGGTCATCACCGTGCGGCTCGCCAACGGCGCCCTGGGGGTCATCGACTGCAGCCGTCAGACGAACTACGGCTACGATCAGAGGTTCGAGGTGTTTGGCTCCAAGGGCAGCCTCGTCGTCGAGAACACCACCCCCACGACGGTGGTCGCCAGCTCAAAGGGAGGCGTCGTGGCCGACACGCCACACGAGAACTTTGTTGGGCGGTACCGCGAGGCGTTCATCGCGGAGCTCAGCGCTTTCGTTGCGGCCGTGCGCGAGGGGCTGGCGGTACGTGCCGGGGCCGACGACGCGCTCGCTGCGGTCAAGGTGGCTGCTGCCGCGAAGGCTTCGCACGAGACACACCTGCCGGTCCGACTCTCGGCGAACGTCCAGGCAACGAGCGGAGGGCAACGGCGATGAGAGTGATCACCGCAGGGATTCTGGGCGCCGGAAGGATCGGCAAGATTCACGCAAACAACCTCATGGCAATGCCGGGTGTGCGATTGAAGGCGATCGCGGATCCCTACGTCGACTTCAAGGAGTGGCCAGGGGCCGCGATCGCCACCAGCCGCGACCCTGAGGACGTTCTCAAAGACAGGGAAATCGAGGCCGTTCTCGTGTGCTCCCCGACGCCGTCCCACGCGGAGTTCACAGAGGCGGCGGCGCGGGCCGGCAAGCACGTCTTCTGCGAGAAACCGATCGCCCTGGATCCGGAGCGCGTCCGGGCCACACTTGGGGTTGTGGAACGGAGCGGCGTCAAGCTCCAGGTCGGCTTCAACCGCCGGTTCGATCCCACGTTCGCCAGGGTTCGGCGGGCGGTCGTGGACGGGGAGATCGGAGACGTGCATCTCGTCAGGATCACGGCGCGTGACCCCGCCCCGCCTCCGGCCGAGTATGTCCAGGCCTCGGGCGGGATGTTCGTGGACATGACGATCCACGACTTCGACATGGTGCGGTTCCTCTCCGGCAGCGAGGTGGAGGAGGTCCACGCGTACGGGGCAGTCCTGGTGGATCCCGCCATCGGTCGGGCCGGCGACATCGACACCGCCGTGACGACGCTGCGGCTTTCCAACGGCGCCCTGGCCGTGATCGAGAACTCCCGCAAGGCGGTCTTCGGCTACGACCAGCGGATCGAGGTGTTCGGCTCGAAAGGCGGGATCGAGGCGTACAACGAGACACCGGCACAGACCGTTCTCCGCACTAGCGCGGGCGTGCGCTCCGAGAACCCGCTCTACTTCTTCCTCGAGCGCTATCAACGCTCCTTTGTGATCGAGCTCGAGGCTTTCTTCTCCAGCATTCGCGAGGACACGCAACCGCCGGCCGGTGGGGAGGACGGCCTCATGGCCCTCCTGATCGGTCTCGCCGCGAAGCAGTCGTTGCTGGAGAACCGGCCGGTCCAGCTCGCGAAACTTGCGTCGCCAGGGTCCAAGAAGGCGGGATGAGCCTGCTGAGTTTCTTTGCGACGGGTCCGGACAGGCCCCCGCTCACGAGCCCGGGGGAGGTGGACCGTCTCTACAAACGCCACCGCCTGCGCATCCTGCTGGCAATCACGGTGGGCTACGGTCTCGTCTACACCTGCCGCCTGGCCCTGTCGGTGGTCAAGAAGCCGCTGATCGACGGGGGGATCTTCTCAGCCGAGCAACTCGGGATCATCGGCGCCGCTCTGTTCTACACCTACGCGGTCGGGAAGCTCACCAACGGCTTCCTGGCCGACCACGTGAATCTGCGGTTCTTCTTCACCGCCGGCGTGCTCGTGTCTGCGGTGATCAACCTCGGCATGGGGTTTTCGACGGCGCTCTGGCTGTCGGTGCTCCTGTGGGCGCTCAACGGCTGGTTTCAATCGTTCGGCGCACCGGCCGGGGCGGTTGCGATGGCCCAGTGGTTTTCCAACCGGGAGCGGGGACGGATCTACGGCGTCTGGAGCACCGCTCACGGCCTCGGCGAGGGGGCGACATTCATCGGGGTTGCTGCGGTGGTCACCGCCTGGGGCTGGAGGGCCGGCTACTGGGGGCCGGGGGTGCTCGGCATTCTGGTGGCTTTCGCCATCTACCTCCTGATGCAGGATCGGCCGCAGACGCTCGGCCTCCCCTCGGTCGCGGACTGGAAGAACGACCACTTGACCGGCAAGGCGAGCAGCGAGGATCAGAAAGGCAGCATCTGGGCGAGCCAGCGTGTGGTTTTGAAGCACCCCGCGATCTGGGTGCTGGCGTTCGCGAGCGCGTTGACGTACGTCACACGGTACGCCATGGATAGCTGGGGGATCCTCTACCTGCAGGAGGCCAAGGGCTACTCCCTGATGCTGGCCGGCTCCGTGCAGATGGCCAGAACGCTGACCGGGATGGCGGGCGCGGTCGTGTTCGGCTTCATGTCGGACAAGCTGTTTGCCGCGCGGCGGCCACCGGTCAACCTGATCTTCGGCATCCTCGAGCTCGCGGGACTCTTAATGATCTTCTTCGGTCCGCCAGGGAGGCCGGCGTTCATGACGGCGGGCTTCTTGTTGTACGGGTTCGGCGTGACCGGCCTCGTGACGTCGCTCGGCGGCCTGTTCGCGATTGATATCGCGCCCAAGAAGGCGGCGGGTGCCGCAATAGGTTTCATAGGTGTCTTCTCCTACGTGGGCGCGGCGCTCCAGGAATGGTTCAGCGGCCATCTGATCCAGCGCGGGATGGTCATGGTGAACGGCGTCCGGCACTACGACTTCACAGCGGCAATCTGGTTCTGGGTCGGCGCGTCAGTGCTCTCGCTGATTTTGGCGACGACGCTCTGGCGGGTGCGCCTGAGGGATTGATGGGGACGGAAAGGTGAAAGAGCGCTACGACGTTGCGACCGTTGGGAACTACACGAAGGACACAATCGTGACGTCCACCGGCACTCGGCACGTCGACGGCGGCGGCTTCAACTACGCGGCGTTTGCGGCGGCGGCGCTCGGGTTCAAGGTGGCGGCGATCACCCGGCTAGGCGCGGAGGACGCACACGTCGTGGACGCGCTCGAGCGGGCAGGCATCACGGTCTTCGCCGAGAAGACCGCTTCATCCACGCTGATGCGGCTCGAGTACCCGACGGCCAACGTGGACGAGCGCATCCTCACTGTGGCGGCGACGGCGGGGTCGTTCACAACCGACCAGGTGCGGGCGGTCGAGGCGTGCGCCTTCGTGATCAGCCCTTCCATCCGTGGCGAGGTGCCTCTCGAGGTTATCCAGGAGCTCAGGAAGAAGAAGACGAAAATCAGCGCGGACGCGCAGGGGTTCGTACGCGTGCGTGATGCCGACGGCAGGCTGCACCACCGGGAATGGCCAGAGCGAGCGGAGGTGCTGGCGCTCGTGGACATTCTCAAAGCCGACGCGGTGGAGGCCGAAGCTCTCACTGGGGAGAGCGACCTCCGGCGCGCGGCGAGCGCGCTCGCCGCCTTCGGGCCGGGTGAGGTCGTGCTCACCCACAGGAACGGGCTGCTGGTGCTCGCGCACGGCAAATTCAACGAAGCGCAGTTCCACTCAAGATCACTCGTCGGTCGGAGCGGCCGGGGCGATTCCTGTCTCGGCTCGTATGTGGCGGCCCGGCTGAGCGCTCAACCCGCCGAGGCGACGCTCTGGGCTGCGGCGTTGACCAGCCTCAAGATGGAAGCGGAAGGGCCGATTCGCAGGTCACGAGGGGAGATCGAGGAGTTCATGCGGAGGACGTACGCCGCGGCGTAAAGGCAATGCCATGAGCGATGTGAGAATCGCCATCATCGGGGTAGGCCGCATCGGGCTGACGCACGCGGAGACGCTTGCGCGCCGAACGCGGGGCGCGAAACTCGTCGCGGTCACGACGTCAAACTCGGAGCGCGCGGCCGAGGTTGTCAGCCGGTGCGGCGAGGTCGCTGTGTACCCAAGCGTCGACCGCTTGCTGGAGGCGGAACAGGTGGATTCGGTGGTGATTGCGAGCAGCACCTCGGCGCACGTGGGAAACGTGGAGCGTTGTGCGGCGGCGGGCCTCGACATGCTCTGCGAGAAGCCGCTGGCCCTGAGCTTGGACGACTGCGACCGGGCGATCGCCGCGGCCAAGGTTGCCGGTGTGAAGCTGATGATCGGCCACGTGCGCCGTTTCGACGCCGGGTACGTCGAAGCTAAACGGTTGATTGAAGTGGGCGCGATCGGCGTGCCGGTCATTATCCGGGCGATTAGCGGGGACATGGACCCGCCACCAGCCAGCTTCGCCGATCTGTCCGTCAGCGGTGGTCTGCTGCTCGACTCGATGTACCACGACTTCTACCTCTCCCGCTGGCTAATGGCGGACGAGATCGTCCGCGTCTATACCGAAGCGGGCGCGCTGGTCGATGAAGGCGTGCGCTCGGTGGGCGATGTGGACAACGCCGTGGTTTCTGCACGTTTTGCCGGGGGTGCCATCGGCACCATGACCGCCAGCCGGGTCACGCGGTACGGTCACGACCTCCGGACCGAGGTGATCGGCGACGAGGGAGCGGTTCAGGTCGGGTACTTCCGCCAGACGCCTGTGCGCCTACTCGATAGGCGGGGAGTGCATCACGACACGCCTCACAGCACCCCGGACCGCATGGGAGAGGCGTTCGTGACCGAGCTCCAGGCGTTCGTGGACTGCGTGCGGGATGACACCGATCCACCGGTGAGCAATGCGGACGGCCGGGCAACCGTTGCCGTGAGCCTCGCCGCTACCCGGTCGATTCGCGAAGGCAGACCGGTGGACGTCGAGGTTGGCCGGCGCGAAACGATGGCAAAGAAGAGCGGCCCCTCGTCTTCGGGCGGAGGCCGTGAGAAGAAAGACAGGCAGGTGTGAACAACTTTGGAGCTTCGGCTCTCACGGATGAAAGGAGATAACGAAATGGTAGAGAACCCAGAAACCCCGACGCTGCTCGCTACGAACCAGCCGGACCTCTTCTTTGAGGACAACACGGTCGGCCGCTGCAAGAAGGCGGTGTGGGACGCCAGCGACAAGGAGGTTGACGCCATCCTCGCCGAGTATGGAATCCCCTCGCCCCCAGAATGGGGCAAGTCCGGCTCGTACATCCAGACCACGGTCCGACATCAGGTTGAGGCCAACCGGAAGAAGAACGACATCGTGTTCATCCCGGTCGGCTGCACCGAGATGCACGGCAGGCACCTCCCGAGTGCGTCCGACACCCTCTACGTCAGTCAGATCCTGGAGGGGCTGCGGCGGTACACGGCGAAGCGGGGTGCGGCGTGCGCGCTGGCGCTGCCGCCGCTGAACTACGGCTCGCACCCCTACCACCACCTGGGCATGGCTGGCACCGTGATCGTCCGCGAGAACGTGGCGCGTGAGTTGATGATCGATGTCATGCTGGGGCTGTGGAACGACGGCTTCAGGAAGCAGATCATCATCAACAACCACGGCCACCTCTGGATGCTGGAGTCGGCGATCCAGCAGTTCCAGAAGCGGTATCAGCTCCCCGGGATCTTCCGCGTGATTGACTGGCACCGGGCCGTGCGGGAGTTCTTCCGGACTACCGAGAAGGGCGGCAAGCTGGACACCAACTTCGTGCACGCGGACGAGTCGGAGACGTCGCTCGGGCTGCTGCTCCATCCCGACATGGTGGACATGAAGTACGCCGTGGACACCAAGGGCAAGAGCTACCTGCCCGACGGTCACTTCGACAAGTCGGTGGACCCGTTCGGCCGGCCCAGTCGCTGGTCGGAGGGTGAGGGTCACTTCGCGATCGAGATCGTGGCCACGCCGGAGGGGGTCGTCGGCAAGTCCACGCACGGCTCGGCGGCCAAGGCGAAGCGGCCGGTGGCGGCGATCCTGCGCTACCTGACGCTGCTCAACGACCAGATCCTCGAGGTGTTCCCGCCCGGAAAGGTGCCGCCGGTCGAGGAGGTGACGCTGCGGACCGCCAAGGACATGGAGCCGTACCTTCGGGAGCCGATGAGCCCAGGGTGGAAGCCGGTATACAGCCTGCCGACGATCGGCCAGGGTTTCGACCAGTGATGAAGCTGAGCGTCGTGCTCTCAACCCACGCCGCCGGCTTCGACGCAGTGGCGCTTAAGGGTGATTTCGAGGCCAACGTGGCCAAGATCGCCGGGTGGGGCTACGACGGCGTCGAGCTTGCGATTCGCGATCCGCGCCTGGTCGAGGTCGGTGAGCTCGAGCGCGTCGTGGGCGGGCACGGCCTGGCCACGCCCGCCATCGGCACCGGCCAGGCGTGGGGCGAAGAGAAGCTGTCGTTCACGAGCGATATCGCCTCGGTGCGGGAGGCGGCCATCGAGCGGATCAGGAGCCACATCCCGCTGGCGGAGCGCCTCAATGCGGTCATCATCTTCGGTCTGATCCGGGGGATCACACCGCCCGGGCAAACTCACGAGCGCTCGATGGAGTACCTCGTCGAGGCAATCAGGGAGTGTGCGGCTGCGGCCGCTGGAACCGGGGTGAGGTTCGCCCTTGAGCCGATGAACCGGTACGAGACGGATCTCGTTCACACGGTCGCGGAGGCGCTGGAGCTCGCGGAGCGGATAGGTGCTGACAACGTCGGGCTTCTGCTGGACACCTTTCACATGAACATCGAGGAATCGGTGATCGAGGACAGCATCCGGGCGTGCCGCGACCGCATCTTCCACTTCCACGTGGCCGACTCCAACCGGTGGTATCCGGGTGCCGGCCACCTGGACTTCAAGGTGATTCTAGAGACGCTCGCGGCCACGGGCTACCAAGGCTTCGTCTCCGGGGAGTTCAGGCCGCTGCCGGATGCAGATACGGCGGGCGAACGGAGCATCACGTACTTGAGGAAGCTCTGAGAAAGGAAGACAAATGTCTAGACGATCGTGGCTGAATCTCACTGCTGTAATGCTGGTCATCGCGGTTGCTGCCACTGCGTTCGGCGGAGGCGGCGCATCCGCGGTGCCCGACAACATCAGGCTCACCTGGTCGGAGAGCCCGAAAACCACCCAGACCATCGGCTGGCGCACCGACACGACGGTCGCGGCCGGGAAGGTCGAGTACTTCGCCATCGGCGGTACATCCACCACCGTTGCGGCCCCACCGCCCGAGACGCTCACCACCAACGTGGGCGCCATCAACCTCTTCTCCGTGACGCTGCGCGACCTGCAGCCGGGGACCAGGTACGTGTACCGCGTGGGCGAAGGCTCCACCTGGAGCCCGTACTACACCTTCGAGACCGAGAAGGCCGAGCCGGAGAGGTTCCAGTTCATCGTCTTGGGTGACTCCCATGAGGAGAAGCCGATCTACACGGTCTGGAAGAAGACCGTGACCCAGGCCTACCAGCAGAACCCCGAGGCGAAGTTCATCATGAACGTCGGAGACCTGATCTACTCGGGGAAGGACTACACCCAGTGGCAGGCGTGGTTTGCGGGTGCCCAGGACGTCATCGCTCGGATCCCGGAGATGCCGGTGATCGGCGATCACGAGCCGCGGGGCGTCACCCCCAAGGACGACTTTCAGAGGCCGGAGTACTTCGTCAAGCTGTTCAGGGTTCCCCAGAACGGCCCGGTGGATTTCAAGGGTGAGGTCTACTCCTTCGACTATGGGGCCGCGCACATCGCAGTGCTGAACAGCGAGTTCACCGAAGAGTTTGCGGACGCTACGCACCGCAAGGCCATGATTGACGCCCAGGTTGCCTGGCTGGACGCGGACCTCACGGCGACGACCAAACCGTGGAAGGTCCTCATGTACCACGAAGCCACTTACAACCTGGCCCATGACCGATCTGGGATCCCCACCAAGGTCAACTTCGGGCCGGTCATCGACAAGCACCATGTCGACGTGGTGTTCAACGGCCACGACCATGCGATGGCCAGGAGTTACTTCATCAAGAACGAGGAGTTCGTGGCGCGAGCCGCGGAGGGAACGGTGTACTTCATCTCCGGGAGGACGGGCGACAACGCCAAGGACAGCCTAGCTAGCAAGGTTTGGCACTCGTTCTTCTACGACCCACAGGCCCAGACCTGCTACCTCGTGGTCGCTGTGGATCGCGACAGGCTGGCAGTCACGACCAAGCTCGAGGACGGGACCGTGGTGGACAGGTTCAGGATCGACAAGGCGAACCCTGAGAACAGCACGCCCGTCGTCCCAGTTGGCGCCTACGTTGAGGCTGAGGACCTACCCTTCCACAGCGCCCGTCTTGCAGCGTTCGGGTCGTTGCTCCAGTTCGGCAACCCGCCGCAGCAGAACGCTACCGGGGAGTGGTTCGTGGACATCAACGCCCTTGCCGCGTACCTGTCTGCCAAGTTCGACCCCAAGACGAACGTGTTCAGCTACCACGACGATGAGATCAAGCTTCAGTTGGCCGACAAGATGTTCCTGGACAAGACGAAGAAGATGGTCTCCCTCACTGGACTCACCTCGGTGGGCTTCTACTGCAAGTACCACAAGGCCATGAACCTGGTCTCGGTCGAGAGGTGGAGGGACTGAGCGGCGGCACTGAAGCCTGAACCACACGGTTCTCCGACGCCGGCGGCGCCACCCTGGACAGGACCGGGACACCCGCACAGCGGATGGGGCGCGTTCGATCCGGCCTGCGTGACGCTGCCCGCCGAGACCGAGGAGATGGTGTGTCATTGAATCTCGGCTCGGGTGGTTGCGGTCGAGCACGGCTCCGGGTACATGGGAACGATTCTCCGCGAGCCGGGGTCCAGCTACCGCGTCCGGTATGACAGGTTGCCGCTCCAGGCCGTCGCGAACTCCGGGAGGTCGTTCCCGGTGGCGTGGATCGCGCCTTCGCGCACCGATGTTACGGACGAGTTTGTCAACTATGCGCGGCCGCTAGTGGGGAGCGACTGACCGAGCGTGCCGCTCGTTGGGGGCCTGCAGAGGTTCGCGAGGCTCAAGCCGGCGTTTGCAGACAAGATGTTGCCGGCTTACGTGCCGCAGAGCTATCGGTTTTGAGCGACGTCAGAGAGAAAGGAGCACACATGCGTAGAAGACCCTGGCTGATTGTGGATGTCGTGCCCCAGACTATCGTCGCGAAGGAGCTTACGGCACAAAGAGGTCGGCGATGAGGCCAAGCCTGAGATCAGTGATGACCGGTGCGTTAGTCGCGTTCCTTGTCAGTGGTGCGTTCGGGGCGGATTCGATGGCGGCCTCAGCGCCGCCCCCATTGCGGCTCGTCGCCGACATCCCCATGCCCGGGGATGCTGTGCGCTTCGACTACCAGAGTCTCGACCCCGTGAGCGGCAGGCTCTACATCGCCCACATGAACGCCAACCAGCTCGTGGTTTTCGACACGCGATCGCGCAAGGTCGTCGCCAACCTCGACGGCTTCGCCCGCGTTCACGGCGTGTGGGCGGTGCCCGAGCTCGGCCGCGTCTATGCCTCGGTCACGGGTGATCATCAGATCGCGGTGATCGACATGACGACCCTTCAGACGCTCGCGAGGGTTGGCCCAGTCAGCTATCCAGATGGCCTGACCTACGCGCCCGTGCCCGGCCGGATCTTCGTCTCGGATGAGCACGGCAAGGCCGACGGCGTCATCGACGTCCGCAGCAACTCGCTGGTGACGAGCATTGCTCTTGGGGGCGAGGCGGGCAACACGGTCTACGATCCGGGTTCGCGCCAGATCCTGGTGGCGGTGCACGAGCCGGGCGACCTCGTGGCCATCGACCCAGCTTCGGCCCGGATCGTGGCTCGCTACCCCCTACCGGGGGCGAAGAAACCACACGGCGTCAGCCTCGACGTACGTCAACGCCTGGCTTTCGTCGTGGGCGAGGAGAACCGCACCCTCGTTGTCCTCGACCTCACGACCGGGAAGGTTGTCGCCACGCACCTGGTTGGCGAGAGCCCCGATGTGCTCACCTTCGACCCCGGCCTGGGCCGGCTCTACGTGTCATCCGAAACGGGCACCGTCTCGGTGTTCCGAGAGCGCGGCAAGGATCTCGTCCTGGAAGGCGAGATCGTGATACCCCACGCCCACACGGTGTGCGTCGACCCGGCGACCCACCTGGTCTACTTCCCGCTCGAGAACCTCGATGGGCGCCCGATCCTTCGGATCATGGAGCCCAACCCGGACGCCGCCGGGCCGGCCGGAAAATAACGACGAACGTGAGTGAGGGACTCGGAAGGTCCATGCGCCGCACCAGAGCGGCCGAAGGCTCCGACCAGGCCGGGCTCGTGCCAAAACGAATCAACTGGGTCCAGCGCGCCACGCCGAGCGAGCGATGTCCGCTACGGGTTATCCGTGGCGGAGGCTCGTACTGCGGCAAGGCTCTTCTTCAGCAAGTGAACGGCGATCCCAAGCGTGACGGATGCGGCTGCCAGACCCACGCCAAAGTCCAATCCCCGGCGGAATCCTGCCGCCTCAAATCCCGTCGCCAACCGGCAACGCGGCTGCCGGGCCAATGCGATTGCAACTGGTGCAGCATGAAAGGGGTTTAACCGTGAATCATCGAAAGTTCGGACGCATCGGCTGGAACATCTCAGAGATCAGCTTCGGCGCCTGGGCGATCGGCGGATCGTGGGGAGCGGTTGATGACGATCAGTCGCTGGCGAGCATGCGCCGGGCGTTGGAATTGGGCGTGAACTTCATCGACACCGCCGATGTTTACGGAGACGGCCGCAGCGAACGACTCATCGCCCAACTGCGCCAGGAGAGAGGCGCCGAATTCCACGTCGCCACCAAGGCCGGCCGGCGACTGAGCCCGCACGTAGCCCACGGGTACGACCGCCAGAACCTTACGGCCTTCATCGAGCGTAGCCTTCGGAACCTGCGCGTCGAATCTCTGGAACTGGTGCAGTTGCACTGCCCGCCCACGGATGTGTACTACCGCCCCGACGTGTTCGACCTCATGGACGACCTGGTCCAAGCCGGGAAGATCCAGCACTATGGCGTGAGCGTCGAGAAGATCGAGGAAGGGCTCAAGGCGATCGAGTACCCAAACGTCGAGTCGGTGCAAATCATCTTTAACATGTTCCGCCAGCGCCCCGCCGAGCGGTTCCTGGAAGAAGCCAAGAGGTGCGGCGTGGCGACGATCATCCGCGTGCCGCTGGCCAGCGGGCTGCTCACGGGGAAGTTCACGCGCAACTCGACATTCCCTGGCGACGACCACCGCCAATTCAATCGCCGCGGCGAAAAGTTCGATGTCGGCGAGACCTTTGCGGGCATCGATTTCGAGGCCGGGCTCACGGCGGTCGAGGAACTCAAGCGCCTCGTCCCCGACGGAGCGACCCTGGCGCAGACGGCCCTCCGGTGGATCCTGATGTTCGACGGCGTTTCAACCGTTATTCCCGGCGCCAGGACACCGCGGCAGGCCGAGGACAACTCTGCCGCCGGTGCGCTGCCCGCACTGACCGAAGAGGCCATGCGCGCGGTACGGGACATCTACGACCGCTACGCGCGCCCTCAGGTTCATCGCCGGTGGTAGCCCGCCGGTTTCGGCACCCATCGCTTCCCCCTGTGCGTTCTACCGTCTGCGTGCTCCGCAGGGGACTCCGTTATACCGCCTTGTTGAGGTACTCTGCGGTGAGGTGCCGGGGCAGTGGGAAGAGCGCTGCGAGAGGCGCCGCGGTTCTCGGTGGTGTGTCACCGACAAGGCGGTTGCCGCGTACCTCGACTGCGGGATCCTGAACAACGGCTCCACCCATGTGCGGTGCGGCGCCTGCCGGCTCGAATTCCCGGCGACCATCTCCTGCAGGGGCTGCGGGCTGTGTCTCTGGTCTGCCGCCAAGCCCCTTCGCGTCACGCTTTGCCGACACCCAGGCCGCGGCGCTTCTTGTCCTTGCCAAAGAAGGAACGAGCGGCGGTACCACCGGCCCATTCGTCCACCACCTGTGACCAGCGGCCCTTTGCCTCGAGCAGGAGCTGCACCAGTTCCCGGACAGCGCCATGACCGTCGGGGGGCGCCGGCAACGAAGTGACAGCGCCCTCGTACCTCCTTGACGGCGTCCGCTGGACCGGCGGCCAGGCCTACCGTCGTGAGCGCAGGGAGGTCGGCTAGGTCGTCACCCATGAAAGCGATCTCGGCAAGGGTCAGACCCATGCGGGAGGCCAGCTTTACCAGGTCCGCTCGCTTGTCTCGGCTGCCTTGCACGGTAAGCTCCCGAGGGATCCCGAGGTCGCTTAGGCGCGGTTTTACCGGCCCGGCCAGGCGTCCCGAGAGGATGGCGACTGTGATCCCCTCGGTCACCGCCAACTTGATGGCAAAGCCGTCCCCTGCGGAGAATGCCCCTTGAGCGCCTCGCCGCGAGCACTGTATAACAGGCTCGCGTCGGTGAGCACGCCGTCCACGTCGAGCACGAGCGCCTTGATAGCCTTGGCCCGAACAAGCAACCTCTGCCTCGATAGCGCCACGGTGCACCTCCGGCCGCCATGCCGCTCGGGCGTTGAGAGAGAAGGGCATGGGACAGGTTCACGCGGCCCAACACAATCCCGACAACGACGCTCTAAAGCCTTACTAGATCGTCGCGGGCAGCGGCCTACCCACGCTCGCTTGTGACCCGAGACCGGAGAACCGGCTGCTGCTGGCGCCCCGCCGGCTCCGCACGGTCGCCGAAGAGGATCAGCGGCGGCGCACGACCAGTTCGATGCCGTCCTCGGTGAACCGGCGCGCGACAACGGTCTCCTCTCGCAACGCGCGCTGCAGTTCCTCGCCGCCGTCCGCCGGAAACCGCAGCGTTTCCATCGCGGGCTGTTCGAGGAGCGCCGCGCGGATCTCGGTGCGGAGTGCTTCGATCCCCTCGCCCGTGAGCGCGGAGATTGCCACGACGTTCCTGTCCACCGGCGCTGGCGGCAGCGCGCCGTCCAGCCGGTCGGCCTTGTTGAGCACGACGATGCAGCTCTTCGGGTCGACGCCGAGCGAGGCGAGCACCTCCTCGCCGACCTTGAGCTGCTCGCGCCAGTCCGGGTGCGAGGCGTCCACCAGGTGCACGACGACCTGGGCGAGCGTTGCCTCGGCGAGCGTCGCGCGGAACGACGCGACGAGCTGATGCCGCAGCTTTCGGGTGAACCCAACGGTGTCCGCAACGGCGACGCCGTCACCGACCTCCGCGCGCCGAGTGCGCGGATCGAGCGTCGCGAAGAGACGGTCCTCGGGTAGTGCCTCGTCGAGGTGGCGCGCCGGCGTAGGACTAGTCCTTTACCAGTGAGCCGGCAAGCGTGACCTTGTAATTGAGGCCGTTCGCGTCGGCGCGGTAGTACTCATAGCGGCAGTCGCTGGAGCTCACGGTCACCTTGATGAATGTGCTGGGTGCACCCGTGTCACCCTTGCCCCGCGCTTCCCCCGAGTCGAGCTGCCAGACGCCGTCGATCTTCTTGGCCGAGGCGTCGTGGGTGTGTCCGCAGATATACGCGATGACGTGGCACTCCTTGAGCAGCTTCCAGAAGCGGTCGCGGTGTGCGGGGTTGGACTCCAGACCCCCACCCTCGTGCCGCACCCGGCCGGAGGCCATGTCGGGGAAGACGTACGCCGGCTCGTGCCCGACAACGAACGTGAACGGTTTGGTGGTGCTGGCAAGGTCGGTTGCGAGCCAGGCAAGCGTGGCGTCCGGGACGTCGTCGCCCCCTCCCGTGTCGGATTTCCCGTCGCAGTACTGGTTGAGCACCACGACGTGGGCGTCGCTCCAGTCGAAGGCATACATCGTCTCCTCACAACCCGGCGGACCCTTGCGGACGACGTTCGGGAGCCGGGTCCCGCCCGCATTGAGCGCGCGGATGTAGGCCATGGACGCGTTCGACTGCGTGTCGTGGTTGCCGACGACGGGGTAGAGAGGAAAAGCGGGGCCCAATGTGGTCGACACCTCCTCCGCCACGAACTGCGGCGGGTCGAAGTCACCCGGTACGACGATGAACGCACCGGGGCCGACGCTACGCATCGCTTGGAGCGCACTCAGGAAGTAGCCGGGATCGCGATAGTCCGGGCCAGCCCACTTGCGCATGTCGCCTGCGACGAAGAACGAAAAGGAGCTCTCCTGATCCGGGGGGGCGGCGACGGCCAGCGTTGCCACCAGAAGTGCGAACCCCACCAGGACCACTGAGGAGCAGCGTTTCACCATGTGGCGCCTCCGCGGCGAAGGGTAACAGGCCCTCGGCGCGCTGGCCAGCCTAAAGCGTACGCCATGCTGCCATTGGTGTGACGGTGGGGGAAAACGAGGAGGATCGCGCACCTCATCCCGCCCGGTCTGTGATGGGTTCGGTCAACGATGCTCACCGGGGCCCCCTTCGCGAGACGAGCTACCGCGCGGAGCCCTCGCTGGCGCTCGTCGAGGCGACGCTACGGGTGCGGCTGCGGTGGCTGCTGCTGTTGCTTGCGCAGGTACGCGATGAGCGCGGCAATCCCTCCGAACACGACGAGTGCGCCGAGTACGCGGATCAAGCTGATGATCCAGGCGATGCCGATGCCCAGCGCCGCCCACTGCACCCACCAGTGCCCGGGCGAAGTCATCACGTTGATGACCACCAGCACCACCAGGATGACCGGACCCATGAACAAGAACCTCACCGCGTGCAAAGTTCTGAACACTCTCCTGCTCCTCCCGAAGGCGTGTACGGAGATCCGAGGCGAAAGGTTGCAACAACGAGGTCTGTTCGGCATGGACAGCGCCTCAACGCGCATAGCACATACTCTCTGCTAGGCTGTGCGTACGCTCTCGGAGAATCGGATGGAGGCGCTCGACAAAGTGCTTTGCGTGCGCCCATCACGGGCAAGGAGGAACCATGCCAAGGATGGAGCAATTCCTCAACCTGGATGGGATTCCCGGCGAATCCCTCGATCCGCAGCACCATGACGAGATCCAGGTCGCGAGCTTTAGCTGGGCGGAGTCGAAACTTGTTGCCAGCAGCCCCGGCTCTGGAGGCGTGGCCTCGCAGCGCGCCCGCCCGCAGGATCTCAAGATCTTCAAGCACGTGGATAAAGCCACGCCGCTGCTCTTCCTCCAGTGCGCCAAGGGTCAGCGGTTGCACGGTGCGGTGCTGACCGTGCGTAGACTCATTCAGCAGGGCCAACCGCCACTCGATTTGATGAAGATCACGCTGAGCGACATCTTGCTCACCTCGTACCAGGTGGACTCCTCCGCGGACGGCGATGCGACCCCGACTGAAAGCGTGACGCTGAGCTCCACGAAGATCAAGGTCGAGTACGTGCCCGTGCGGCTGGACGGCAGTCCGGGCCAGGCCGTGCGGGCGGGCTGGGACTTTTCGACCAACCAGCCAATCTAGGGGCGCGCCGCCGCTCGCGCTCTGACCACGCCCGTTCTTCGGCTCGTCGTGGGCACACGCCCAGAGTTTTGTCAGCGCCAGGCGGGAGCCTGTACTATGGCGCGGTGCTGGTGTTCCTCGCACGCGTGCTGATGCGAACGATGCTGGCGACGTACCGCGTCGAGGTGCGCGGCAAGGACGTCCTCGCGCGCCTGCGCGAACAGAAGCGCCCGGTCATCTACGCCTTCTGGCACGGTGAGCAGTTCGTGCTCATCCCGTTCCATCGCTTGCAGGCGATTGGTCTGATGGTGTCACTCAGCCGCGATGGAGCAGCGCAAGCTCGGCTGCTGCGCGGCTTCGGCCATGTGCCGTTCCGCGGCTCGTCGAGTCATCGCGGCGCGGCTGCGCTCGTGGGCCTGATTGGTCACGTCAAGCGCGGCGGCGACGCTGCCATGGCAGTGGACGGCCCAAAGGGTCCATTGCACGAGGTGAAACCGGGCGTCCTAACACTCGCCTACAAGAGCGGTGGGGCGATCGTGCCGCTGCGGGTGCACGCCGGCAACTGCTGGCGTTTGCGCAAGACCTGGGACGCCTATTTCATTCCGCGGCCGTTCTCGCGCGTGACGATTACCTACGGAGCGCCGCTCGAGCTGACGCACGATTTTGCCACTGATCTGCGCGCGCTCACCGCGCGACTCGGGGAGCCGGTCAAAGCCTAGGTCATCTCCTGGAGGCAGAAACCGCCGTCAGCGCGGTGTCTTTGTCGTCTCCAGCGCCGCGGGATCGTGGAAGAGCTCGTCGGCATGCATTGGGCGGATCGCGAAGCCCGGACCTTCCATCCAGAGCTCGAGCGCGGCGTCGCCGCGCCGATGGAGGTAGCGCACGGAGATCGGGTGCAGCCCCGCCTTGAGTGCCACCTCGCGCCGGTCGTCCCCGCCGCCGTTCGAGGCGGCCGGGTCGATCAGCGTCTCGCCATCAAGGTCGAGGGCGACGATGTCGTCCGAGCGCAGCGAGAGCACGTAGAGACCGTCGGCCGGCGCCCGCAGGAAGCCCGTGAACGCCAACACGAAGTACTCCGGCCGCACGAAACGCGGCAGCGCAGCCTCGGGGAAGATCTCCTCGCGCGCGGGCTTGAGCGCTCCGAGGTCGGGCATCTCCTTCCACTGGCCCTCGTAGTACCGGCACGCGAGGCCCGGCTTCGCGTCCGGGGCGGCGACGGCACCGTGCGAGACCAGCCGCCTGAACGTCGCCGTGGCGACGAAGCCGTCGTCGAGGCCGAGCGCGAACGCGCGCGCCTTCACGGTCGTGGTTGCCATCAGCATGAGTGGGCCGCGCACGATCGGCGAGCCGGCGCCAGGCTCGCTGCCGTCCAGGGTGTAGTGGACGACCGCGTACGGGTTGGGCGACGAGACATCGACGCGGAGCGAGTCCGTGAAGAACGTCCGCGGCGCACGCATCCGGACCGCGGTCCGCCGTGGTTGATCAAAGAAGCGCTGCGCCGGCACCACCGCGTCGTTCTCACTGCGCGCCACGGTCGCGGCGAGGATGCGGAGCGCTGAGTCGTTCGGCAACGTCACCACGGTGGCGCCACGCGGTAGGTCGATGCGGTAGAGGAAAACGTGTGTGAAGGCATACGCCTCATTGCGCCCCTCCCGGTCGTGGCGGTGCGTCCCCAGCCAGGCCAGCCTGGCGGGCTTGACGTAGGCCGGGACGATCTCGGCGGGGTCGTCGTGCCGCACGCCGCCATTGAGCCGGTCGTCCCACTGGCCGATCGGCTCGGCCCAGTCCTGCACCCAGAGCGGGACCTTCATGCCCCCAACCTCGAAGACGGCTTCGCGGTCGCCGATGGCGGTCGCCAGCAGGTAGAGCCGATTCCAGTTGCCCTTGGGAAGCTCGAGCTGCTGGCCGCGGCAGCGCAGCACGTTCATGTCGCCCCGCAACGGCGAACCGAAGCTGAAGGCGACGCCGGCTACCTCGACTTCCCGCGGGACCAGCTCGCCGGCGATTGTGTGGCCCTGCCCGTCGAAATCGCCGTCGGTCTCGCCGTCCTTGGTGATGCCGTCCATGTCGAAGGGCAGCGGGACGCTCCGGGCAAGAGGCCGCGCCACGCGCGCCGGCGGCTCCCCGAGCCGGAGCGCGAAGGTGCGCGGCTGGTACGGCGCGAACGGCACCACCAGTGCCCCGTTGTCGAGTCTCGCCGGCGCCAGCGTGCGCGGGTCGGCTTTCGTCAGCGCCTCCTCCGCGGCGTTGATCTCACGAAAGCTCGCAATTGGGCGGACGGTCACGAGGCGGACCGCTTCGACCTCGTGGCCGGTCAACTCTTCCATGCGGACCACGACCTCCCCACCCGCCTCGGCTTTCTTGAGAGCGCGGATCGCCACCGGCGGCAGGCCCGCAGCGCCTGGTACCTGGACCTGCGCCAGGGAGAAGGCTCGTCCCAGGGGGCCTGCATGCCGGGCCGCCTGCCAGGCCAGCAGAGGCTGGTTGAGGCGGTCCGCCTGCCACGACACCGCACCCTCGCGCCAGTCCCCCGAGTGCGCGGCCAGCCCGAGGAGGATGCGGTGGTGGCCAAGGTCCATGGAGACCTGGTCCCCCACCCAGCGCCAGTTTGGCCTAATCGCCGGGGTATGCAGCAAAGACAGGCGCAGGGTGGCGGGATCGGGGTGGTCCCAGCCGTACTTGCTGTCGTTCAGGATCGCAACGCCGAAGCTGCCATCCCTCGCACTCAGGTCGGCCCACTGCTGCCCCGGCACCTCGTACAGTCTGGGCGTCGAGACGCCGCGCTCGATCGTGCCGAGGCCGAGGTCGTACGTCGCCGTCTCGTTCGCCGTCGCCAGCGGGAACGAGGCCTTGAGCAGTGTGCCCGGCGTGCGCCAGTCGATCTCGGTGAGGATCTCCAGCCGGTCCCCGGCGCTCCCCGCCGCCAGGCGGATCGTCTGCACGAACGTGGACCCGTCGGCCTCGCGGGAGACCTCGAGCGCCACGCGGGCGGGCCCGGCCTCTACGACCCGCATCTGCGCCGGCGCACCTACTACCGTCCGGGGCGATGCCGAGAGGTCGGCGAAGTCCACCTCCCAAGCCGGCCACTTGGACGGCATGTCGCGCAGGAGTTGGAGCTGCAGCGGCCCGCTCACAAGCTCCTTGTTCTCGCGCCTGTCGAGGATCGAGAGGATGTCCCCGGTGGGACCCACGTCCACCCGGTAGCGCGTGTTCTCCAAGATCGAGGCGCGTGCGGAGAGGCCCGTGGCGATGCTGGCCGGCGCGACGGCCGGCTGCACGTCGAAGACCGTGAAGGAAAGCGATGGCACGGCCGCCAGGAACACAACGTGTGCGCTGTTGCCGTCGGTCCGAACCACCTGTGCCGGAACTTCCTTGCGCTCCGCGCCGAAGACCCGCACGGCGCCCGACGCAGGGACGTCGAACGTCACGTCCGCTTCGACGATGTCCTCGCGTGGGATCGAGAGCGGGTTGTAGACAACAAGCGGCACGCCCTTGACGCCCGTGTCGAGCGTGCGGGCCACCACGCCGACCGAATCGGAGAGGATGCCGGCGAACTGGTTGCCCGCGATCGCCTCGTCGTTCCAGGAGAACTCGTACGCCTCCGGAATGCTCGTGCCGGTGACGTCGTCGTGGAATTGGTGCCAGAGGAAGCGCACCCAGGCATCGCGCAACGCCTCGACCGGGTAACGCGAGCCGCCGAGCCAGTCCGCAACTACCGCGGCGCGCTCGGCTGCATCGGCGAGGCGCTCGTTCTTGCGGTTGTAGCGCTTCATCGCCGCCTCGGAGGTGTAGCAGCCGGCGCCGTGGCTGGTCATGAGCAACTCGCCGCGGTAGCGCGGCAGGTTCCGCAGTGTTGCTGGGTCGTCACCGCGCGTGAAGTCGAGTGCGAGTTGGTCCGAGGCGGTGTTCCGTACCGTGACCGGCCCCTGGTCCTTGATGCTCTTCTCGAGCATCTCGACGGAGGCGTCCCGCGGCGCGCCGCCCTGGTCGCCGACCCCGAAGTACTTCATGTTCACGTACAGGCCCGAGGGAGCGCCTACCTTGTCGATCGCCGCGATCACCGTGGGGTCGGACGAGAGGTCGGTAGTGATCTTCGAGACGTAGTCGCCGGGGTTGAGCACCGCCACGAGTCGCGACCCGTCCACGCCCTCCCAGAGCCCGACGTCGAAAGGCACCCCGACGGAGGAGCCCCAGGTCAGCTTCTGCGTCGAGAAGCCGACCAGCCCACTGTGGGCGGCGATGCTGGGCAGCGCGAAGCCGAAGCCAAAGCAGTCGGGCAGGAACACATCCCTACTCTTTACGCCGAACTCCCTGAGGAAGAACCCATTGCCGTAGAGCGTCTGGCGGAAGAGCGACTCAGGGGAGGGAATATTGGTGTCCACGGCATCCACCCAGCTCCCCGCGACGCGCCAGCGCCCGTTTTTGACGTACTTTTCTTTCAGGTCCGCGTACTCGGTCGGGTAGTACTCCTTCGCCAGCATGTAGCGGAAAGCGCCCTCGAAGCTGAAGGTGTATTCAGGGTACTTCTCGAACAGGGCGAAGTTCCCGCGCAGCGTGTCGGGGATGAACTTCTCGATCGTGTCGCGGATCGTCCAGCGCCACTGCGTGTCCAGGTGGGCGGTGGCGGTCACGTAGAGCGTGCGCGCAGGCCCGACGTTCTCGTCCGCCGCGGACGCTAGCACACCTGCAACGATCAGACCCGCAAGGCCTAGGATAACTGCGCGCCTCGTCATTTCATGCCCCCTTTGCGCGACCGTGCCGCGGGCTACGCCTCATGTGCCGCCATCCCGGGATCACCCGCGGCTCTGCACGCGGCGCTGCTTGAGTTGGTCAAGCAGGACGGCGATCAGGATCACGAGCCCGAGCACGACCTTCTGGCTGTAGCTCTCGACGTGGGTGAGGTTCATGCCGTTCTGGATCACCGCAATGATGAAGGCGCCGACGAGCGTGCCAAGGACTCTGCCCTCGCCCCCCGAAAGGCTCGTGCCTCCCACAACCACGGCCGCGATGACGTAAAGCTCGTACATCAGACCGTAGGTCGGCGCACCACTGCGAAGCTGCGAGGCCGTGATGACACCGCCGAGGCCGGCGAGTGCGCCGCACGTCGCGTACACGAACAGCAGCACGCCCGCCACGCGCACGCCGGCGAGACGTGCCGCTTCGGCATTGCCGCCGACCGCATAGATGTAGCGCCCGAGCGTGGTGCGCGACATGAGCACGTGCGCCGCAGCGTAAAGCGCAACCATGAGCAGCACAGCATACGGAATGCCAAGCCCAGGAGCGGCCCCGCGACCGAGGACGACGAAACGCTGGGGGAGCTGGTAGATTGGCTTCCCCTCCGAAATGATGTAGGCGATTCCGCTCGCGACCTGCATGACCGCAAGCGTGGCGATGAACGGCGGCACCTTGAAACGGGTAACCATGAGGCCGGAAAAGGCGCCGACCAGGCTGCACACGAGCACGGTGGCGAGTCCCGCCAGGATCATGGCGCCGACGCCGGCACTCTCGCCTCCCAAGCGCGTGATTAGCCAGGCGACGGTCACGGCGGCGAAGGCGATCAGGCTGCCGACGGAGAGGTCGATGCCACCTGTGATGATGACCATGGTCATGCCGACAGCGAGGATGGCAATCACGGCGATCTGGTTGGCGACGTTGCGCAAATTTGAGGGCAGTAGGAACGTCGGCCAGCGGTACGGCGCGGGCGTGAAAACGGGCACCCCACTGAGCGCAGGCAGGGAGGTGAGCGTGGTGCGCACGACCCCTGCGGCGCCCGCGCTGGCGGCGACCAAACAGCGCGCGGGCGGGGTGAGCGCCAGGCGTGCGAGCGCTTCGCGCAGTTGCGTTGGGTCTCCGGTCACGATCGCCGCCTCGGCACCCCGCGCGCGCAGCGCACGCGCCAAGCCAGCCGCAAAGAGTGCCTCCTCCTCGCCGCTCCGGGCGGCGATAACGACGGTCGCGCCGCGCACCTGGGCTGTCGCAAGTTGGTGGGCGAGCGAACGCGCTGCCATCTCGCCCTCCGGTTGCTGCTGCTGAATGGTGGCGAGGGCGAAGAACGCTGCGAGTACGAGCAGGGTGGCGAGCATGCCGTAACGCGCGAAGACGTGCGCAAACACCGCTCGCGAGGCGTTCCAGCCGCCGGCCACAGTCACCCCACCGCCAGCCCGAGCACGTGCTCCTGGGTGGCTGCTGCAAGATCCGTGATCTCGCCTGTAATGCGCCCCTGCCGCATAACGAGGACGCGGTCGCTCATGCCGAGGATTTCGGGCAATTCGGAGGAGATCAGCACGATCGCCTTGCCCTGGGCAGCAAGCTCGTTGACGAGCAGGTAGATCTCGTGCTTGGCGGCGACGTCGATGCCGCGAGTGGGCTCGTCAAAGATGAGGACGCGCGAGCCGCGCTCGAGCCAACGCGCGAGCAGGAGCTTTTGCTGGTTGCCGCCGGAGAGGTCGCGCGCTCTCTGATCGGGGCCGGAGAGGTGGATCTGCAAACGTTCGACGTAGCGCATGAACGCGGCCGTTTCCCGCCCGCGGCGGATGAAACCATACGCGGACCACAAGTCGAGGTTCGAAAGGGCGAAATTCTCCCGCGCCGACAGGCCGAGGATGAGCCCTTCCCGCTTGCGGTCCTCGGTGAGCAAGCCGATGCCGTGTCGGATCGCGGCGCGGGGTGACCGGATTTCGACGCGCTCGCCATCGAGGATCACATCCCCCGCCGCCTTCATGTCGGCGCCGAAAAGCACGCGCGCGAGCTCGCTCCGCCCCGCCCCGACGAGCCCGGCGATGCCAAGCACCTCGCCTGCGCGGACCATGAACGAGACGTCGCGTACGCGCCCGCCACGCAGCCTCCGCACGGCCAGGACGGGGCGGCCACGCTCGGTGCTGCGCTTGGGGAATTCGTCCTGGAGCGTGCGGCCGACCATGGCCTCAACCAGGCGGTCGCGCGTGAGCCCGGCGACGGGCCAGGTGCCGAGCGTGGCGCCGTCACGGATCACGGTGACGCGGTCGGCAAGGGCGAGCACCTCGTCGAGCCGGTGGCTGACGAAGAGGATGCCGACACCGCGCTGGCGCAGATCGCGGATGGCCGCGAACAGGCGGGTGACCTCAGCAGATGCGAGGGCGGCCGTAGGTTCGTCCATGACGACCACGCGTGCGGAGGCAAGGAGAGCACGGGCGATCGCGGCAAGCTGCTGGTCGGCGAGGGCGAGGTCGCGGGTGCGCGCGTCGAGGTCGAACTCAACGCCTAGGATGTCGAAGACCGCCCGCGCGCGGACGCGCTCCTCGCGAGCGGCGATAAAGCCGAGGCGAGAGCGCTCGCTCCCGAGGAAGAGGTTGGCCCGCAGCGAGAGCGTGGGCACGAGGTCAAGCTCCTGGTAGATCGTGGAGATGCCGGCTGCAAGCGCCTCGAGCGGGGACGCCCAGCGCGTTCGGCAGCCGTCAAGTTCCACGGTGCCGGCGTCGGCGCTGTGGGCGCCGGTGACGATGCGGATGAGCGTGCTCTTTCCGGCGCCATTCTCGCCCACGAGGGCGTGCACCTCTCCGGCGCGTACGTCGAGCGTCGCGCCGCGCAGGGCGACCACGCCCGGAAACGCTTTTGCCAGGCCTTTGATGCGTAGCAGGGGCGGCGCCGCACCCGCCACGGCGACCTCACCTGCCGCCGAGGGCATCGCCTCTCGTGAAAAGCTGGCAGGCAATGAGATGGACCGGAGGCACGTGTTCGCCCGCCAGGTAAGCGGCGATCGCCTTGACCGTCTCGTCACCGATGACACGCGGTTGCTGCACCACGTCGGCGAAGATCTTTCCGTCGGCGATCGCCTGGCGTGCCTCCGGCACCGCGTCAAAGCCGACGATGGCGACGCGGCCGACTCGGCCCACCTTCTCGACCGCAGCCAGCGCGCCGAGGGCGGAATCGTCGTTGATGCCGAAGATACCGTCGAGCTCCGGGTGCGCCTGCAGGACGTCCTCGGCGGTGCGGAAAGCGGCTTCCTTGGTGCCGTGGCCCGAGAGCTTGGCGGCAACGCGGATTCCGGGTTGGGTCGCGATCTCCTGCTCAAACCCGCGCACCCGCTCGATCACCGACTCGACCTCGGGGTGGTCGATGATCGCAATCGTGCCCTTGCCAGCGAGCGCACGTGTGAGTGCCTTGGCGGCGAGGTGTCCGCCAGCGACATTGTCGGACGCGGTGTGCGACACGACTGACGCTCCCTCGGCGAGGACGGCGATGTCGGCCGTGAACACCGGAATCCCTGCGCGGTTGGCCGCCTGCACGGACGTGCCGATCGACTTGGAATCGCACGGACACACGACGATGGCCGTGACCTTGTCAACGATGAAATTCTCGATTTGGTCTTTCTGGCGTGCCACGTCAAACTCGCCGGCCTGCACATTGAGCTCATACCCGCGGGCGCGCGCTGCAGCAATGAGGCCGGCTTCGAGCTCTTGGTAGAAGGGGTGCGTGCGGGTGAGGAGGGAAACCCCAATGCGGACGCGCGCGCCACTCAATGCAGGCGCGCCTCGCTGGTGACCTTCACGGCCGCACGCAAGCGCTGCGAGCGCGCAAAGAACGCCGGCCGCGACGATGAGGTAGTGCGCGGTGTATGAAAAAGGCGCGGCCGCTTTCCGGGGATCGGAACAGCGCCGCGTGTCTTTGGGCACGCTCTGATCGCTCATATCGCCCGGCGTTGACGATACCACCGCTCACGCAGCGGTCAAGGTTGGCGCAGCGAGAGGACGCGACGGTCTGGCGTTTCTTGGGGGTGCTAGAGTCAAAACAACGCGCAGCGACGACTGTGAGGCTGGCCATGCCTGACGAGGTGGACGTGTTCTTGTGTCCTGAGTGTGGCTCACGACAGGTGGCCGGCGAGGAACTGCGCTCGCCAGGCTCGGAGTACCGCACGCCTCTTGGCGGAGCGTCACGGCGTGTGCTGTGCGCGGGCTGCCGGCGCTGGATCCCCGGTGAGCTCGCCTACCGCTCGGGCGGCATGACCGAGGGGCAGGCGCGCCTCAGATGGCGCGCAATGTTCTGGTACGACGACACGGACGAGGACGCAGACGAGGACATCGAGGAGAAGGATTGAAGCCGCGGGCCGCATCTACAAAGGTTGCTCAACGTCGTGACCCGACGGCAGGATAGCTCGGCACCAAGCGCAGCGGCGTTGCAGCAGCACGCTCCTCAGTCACGGCATCGAGCAGCACCCGCCCCGCCATGTCGCGCGCGACTGGGAGGCGAAGCAGGTAAAGGACGCTGGCCGCAACGTCGGCAAGACGTCCGCCGCGCAGGCGCGTGCCATGGTTGACACCGGGACCGTAGAAGAGCACAAAGCCGTCGGTCGCGTCGGCCGGCGAGACAGCGGCGCGCTCCTCGGCGGGGCCGAATGGGAGCAGCCGCCGCCACGCCGCCGCCGGCGCCATTCCGAATGGGGACGCGACGACGAGCAGTGTCTCCTCGGCTCCAAGCTCGAGCCAGAGCGAGCGCAACTGTTCATCAAGCATGTGAGCCGCCTGACGCAAGACGTCCTCTCCGGCATCGCCGGGCGTCTCGGAAGTCCAGAGCGGGCGTATCTCAGCAGCTAGGCGGGTGTTGAGGAGCAGCGCCTCGACCGGCTGTTGCTTTTGGTGGGCGAGCGACTCACTGAACAGGAGGGCGGCGCGCGCGAATGCGATGCGGGTCTCGTCGGCGCGAGCTGGAGCTTGGGCAAGGGCGGGCTGGAGCGCGGCCGCCAGGTCGGCGTCGAGGGTACCGGCGGCCTTGAGGTCGCTCGCCAGCGGCGTTGAGACGACCCAGGCGGCGCTGGCATAGCGTGGCCAGCCGGCGGCGCCGACGCGGTCGCCCACGCGCTCGAGAATGGACCACAGCGCCGCGCGCTTCGGCGCCGGTCCGCCGGTCCGCTCCCACGCCTTCCAGGGCAGTTGCTGGCCTTCGCGCCACGGCCCGTCAAGGACGAGCGAGAGCGTCTTGTCGGTCAGCCAGGGCACCCGGTACGCGCGCCGTCCGAGCACGGCGTGCACCGAGGGAGCACAGCCGGTGACGAGCGTGGCGAGCGCGGCATGCCGCGAGTAGGGGTGCACGGTGCGCACCTGACCCCAGGCGCCACCATCGCGGCACATGCGCAGGAAAGGCATGTCGCCGCGCTCGATGGCAGGGAGCAGCCACGGCAGATCAGTCCCTTCCCAGGACACGAACAGCAGCCTGCGCGCGACCTGGACGTGCGCGAGGTCTCCCGTCGGGCTCGCGGCCGAGGGCGCCGGTGTGACGACCCAGATGCCCCACAGCACGCCTACCAGGATGGCCGGGGCCAGCAGCGTGGCCAGCCACGGGTGGCGGCGCCTTGACCGCCTCGCCGCCAGGACGGTCATGACGATGGCGAAGAGCGCCGCGACGCTGGCGGCGACGCCGAGGTTGTGCCAGCTCTCCGGCGGCAGCAGTTCGCGCGTCAGGAAGCGGTTCCAGAGTGCCAGGGCGGTGACGACGATGCCGGCTGCGCTCATGAGCCACCGCCACAGCCCCAGGCTCAGGCCGCGGGCTGCACCCAGGTACGGCGTTGCGACGCCAATCAGCTCGACGACGGCGAAGAAAACGAGGCCGACCCAGAGACCGCCCCAGCTCGCCCAAGCCGCTATCGCCAGCATGCTTTTGGCGGCGGAGAGGTGGATCTCCGGCCAGAGCAGAAGCTGAAGCGCCGCCACGGCCGCGCCGACAATCGCGCCGGCCGCGAGGCAGTGGCCAAGGCGGCGCAGGTGACGCATAATGGCGCCGGCATGATAGCGCGCCGTGATTTGCGCGTCAGCGTGGCCGCACGCGACGAGCTCTCTCCCACCTGCTTCCGTCTCACCTTGACCAGCACCGACACGCTCGTCGCCGAACCCGGTCAGTTCGGCATGCTCACCTGTGGCGACGGCTTCGACCCCCTGCTGCGGCGCGCCTTTTCGTTTGCGAGCGTAGCCCGGCGCGGGAACCAGACGGCGGTTGAGCTGCTGCTCAAGGAGGTCGGACGCGGGACCGGCCGGCTGCGGCGCCTTGGGTCAGGTGAAACGCTGCGCCTGCTCGCGCCGCTCGGCCATGGCTTTGCCCTCGATGTCGCAGAGGGAGAGCGCCTCGCACTCATCGCGGGTGGCATCGGCCTGCCGCCAGTGCTGTTCGCGGCTGAGGTGCTTGCCACGCGCAAGACCCCGTTCGATCTCTACCTCGGGGCGGCGAGGGCGGCAGAGCTGCTCGAGCTGGAGCGCTGCGCGGCGGCGACGGCGGCAGTCGGCGGTGAGTTCGTGCTCGCGACGGACGATGGCTCGCGCGGCGAGCGTGGCGTGATCACGGCCGCACTTGCCCGGCGCCTGGCATCGGGTCGACGCTGGGCGCGCGCGCTGGCGTGCGGTCCGAATCCCATGCTCAAGGCGTTTGCGCGCCTGGCGCATGAGAGCGGCATCGAGGCCGAAATGTCGCTTGAAGAGCCGATGGCGTGTGGTCTGGGCGTCTGTCTGGGATGCGTGGTCGAGCTCGCGGACGGACGCGTGGTGCCCTCGTGCCAGGAGGGACCCGTGTTCCCGGCCTCGCGGCTGGCGGCACGTTGGTGGGCATGAGCGTGACGTGCGCTGTCCGCGTCGGGGCGCTCAGCCTCGTCAATCCGGTGCTGGCCGCTTCGGGCACGTTCGGCTACGGCCTCGAGCTCGCCGAGTTCTGCCCGCCGGAGCAGCTCGGCGCGCTCGTCACCAAGGGCCTGTCGCCGAAACCGCGGCTGGGCAACCCGACCCCGCGTATCGTTGAGACCGCGGCTGGCATGATCAACGCCATCGGCCTGCAGAACATCGGCGTCGAGGCGTTCTGCCGCGACGTGCTGCCCGCGCTGGCTGGTCGGGGCGCCACAATAGTGGTGAACGTCTTCGGCGAAACCATGCTCCAGTACCTCGAGGTGCTCGAGCGCTGCGAGCAGGAGCATGACATCGCGGCGTACGAGCTCAACGTTTCGTGCCCGAACGTGACTGCAGGAGGCATGGAGTTCGGCCACGACCCAGTGCAGCTCGAGCGACTCACAACCGCGTGCCGTTCCCGCACCCGCCGCCCGCTCTGGGTCAAGCTCTCACCCAATGCGCCGGACCTGGTCGGGGCCGCGCGCGCGGCGGTCGCGGGGGGCGCCGATGCGCTCACGCTCATCAACACACTGCGCGCCATGGCGGTGGACGCGGATGCGCGCCGCCCGGTGCTGGCGACCGGCTGCGGCGGGCTCTCCGGTCCGGCGATCAAGCCGGTCGCGCTACGCATGGTGTGGGAGGTCCACCGGGCGCTGCCCGAGACGCCGCTCGTCGGTATCGGTGGGGTGGAGAGCGGGCGCGACGTGGCGGAATTCCTACTCGTGGGGGCGAGTGCGGTGCAGGTCGGCACCGCGATCTTCCGCGACCCGACGGCGCCTCTGCGCATCCTGCGGGAGTTCCAAGAGTTCTGCGCCGAGCACGGTATCCACGACGCCACCGAGCTGATCGGAGGGCTGCAATGGCGCTGACGCGAGCGCAGGCGGTGAGTCGCCTGATCGTGGCGCTGGACGCGTCCGAGCGTACTGCAATCGTTGCCCTCGCCCGGCTGCTGGGCGACCGGACCGCGATGGTCAAGGTCGGGTTGGAAGCGTTCACGGCCCACGGCCCGGACCTGGTACGGGAACTGCGGGATATTCCGGTGGCGGTGTTCCTCGATCTTAAGCTGCATGACATCCCGAACACGGTGGAGCGCGCCGCGCGCAACTGCACTCGCATGGGCGCTGCGGCGTTTACCGTGCATGCTAGCGGCGGCGATGCGATGCTCAGGGCGGCGGTCGCGGGCGCAGCCGGCGGGCATGCCGGCACCACGCCTTGCGTCGTCGCAGTCACCGTGCTCACGAGCCTCGACGCCGAGGTGCTCAGCGCGCTCGACATTCCCGGCGACACCTCAAAGCGCGTGTCGCGCTGGGCTGCGGTCGCGCGGCGCAGCGGCTGCGGCGGTGTCGTGTGCTCGCCGCAGGAGGCGGCCGCGCTACGGGCCGAGAGCGGGCCGGACTTCCTGCTTTTCACGCCCGGCATCAGGCCCGCCGGTGGTCCGCTCGGCGATCAGAAACGCGTTGCGACCCCAGCCGCCGCGGTCGCGGCAGGCGCCGACTTCATTATCGTCGGCCGGCCGATCACAGCCTCGGCAGATCCGGCCGCGGCGGCGGATGCGATCCTCGCTGAGTTGTGCGCGGGCTCATGACGGCTGTGACGCGCGTGCTCTGCGACTCGCACACGCACACGGCGCGCTGCGGCCACGCCGTCGGGCGTGACGAGGAGTTGGTCGAGGCGGCGTGCGCGTGCGGTCTCGCCGCGATTGCCATCACCGAGCACGTGCCGTTCTACTGGTTGCCGCGCGCACAGCACGACGCAACCCTCGCGATGGCGCCGGAGGAACTGCCCCGCTACGTGGATGCGGTGCTCGAGCTCAAGCGCCGCGCTCGCGGCCGCGTCGAAGTGCTGCTCGGAATCGAGGCGGACTTCATCCCCGGCCACGAGCAGGAACTTGAGCAGCTACTCGCGGCGTACCCGTTCGACATCGTGCTTGGCTCTGTGCACTGGCTGGACGGCTGGTGCTTGGACGCACCTTCATCGGTGGCGCCTTACCGGCGCGGCCAGGACGAGGTGGACGCGATCTGGGCGCGCTATTCCGAGGCGTTGATTGCGGCGGCAGGCAGCGGCCTCTTTGATGTGTTGTCGCACCTCGACCTGCCGAAGAAATTCGGTTTCCGCCCGACCCAGCCGTTTGGCGGCCATCTTGAGGATGTGGTGATGGCGGTGGCCGCGTCGGGCTGTGCGGTTGAACTCTCCTCGGCGGGGCGGCGCAAGCCGGTGGGCGAGGACTACCCCGCGCCGGACGTGCTCGGCACGCTCGTGTCGGCCGGCGTGCCGCTCGTGTTCTCCTCCGACGCGCATGCGCCCAGCGAGGTCGGGCATGCGTTTGCGGAGCTTGCCCAGGCCGCGTCGGCCGCAGGCGTGCGGCACACCGCTCTCTACCGCGCGCGTCGGCCGCACCAGATGTCGCTCTAGCGGGAGCGTAGAATCCCGCGAGCACGGGGGCGCGCGCTACGGCCCGCACCTGTGTCGAGGAGGTTGCAGCGTCATGGATCGCAGTCACTACCGCGTCGTCATCGTCGGCTCCGGGCCGGCAGGCCTCACGGCTGCGCTCTATGCCGCGCGCGCCGACCTTGCCCCGCTTGTGCTCGACGGCATGCAGCCGGGCGGACAGCTCACGATCACGACTGAGGTGGAGAACTTCCCCGGTTTCCCGGAAGGGATCCTCGGCCCGGAGCTGATGAGCCGCATGCGGGCGCAAATCGGGCGCTTCGGCGCGACCATGATCTTTGACGCCGCGACAGCGGTTGATCTCTCCGAGCGACCGTTCCTCGTCACGACGGCAGAACACGGCGTGATGACCACCGACGCCCTCATCATCGCGACCGGCGCCTCGGCCATGCTGCTCGGCCTACCCGCTGAACGAAACCTCATGGGCTACGGTGTATCAGCGTGCGCTACCTGCGATGGCTTTTTCTTCAAGGACAAGGAGCTCGTCGTCGTCGGCGGCGGGGACACGGCGATGGAGGAGGCGACCTTCCTGACGCGTTTCGCGTCCAAGGTGACGGTTGTCCACCGCCGCGGCGAGCTGCGCGCGTCGCACATCATGCAGGAACGTGCCAGGGCGAACCCCAAGATCGCCTTCATCTGGCATGCGACTGTGGCGGACATCGTCGGCAGCCGGGAGCAGGGCGTATCGGCGGTCGTGTTGGAGGACACGCGCAGCAGGGAGCGACGGACGTACCCGACCCAGGGCGTGTTCATGGCGATCGGGCACAAGCCCAACACTGAGCTGTTCGCGGGCCAGTTCGAGCTCGACGCGAACGGCTATATCGTCACCACCCCCGGTTCCGCCCGCACCTCGAGGGCGGGAGTGTTCGCCTGCGGCGACGTGCAGGACCACGTCTACCGGCAGGCGGTCACCGCCGCCGGCAGCGGCTGCATGGCCGCGATCGAGGCGGAGCGCTTCCTAGCCGAGCACGGAAGCTGAATGGAATAGGGTGGTTAGCAAAGTTTGTTGAGGGATTTTGGGTTGTCTTTGCCCGCGGAGGCGTTGATGCTGACGATGACGGAAAAGGCGGTCGAGAAGGTTCGCTTCTTTGCCGAGACGATGCCAGAGGCGCAAGGTAAGGAGCTGCGCATCTTCATCCAGGGGGGCGGCTGCTCTGGCCTACAGTACGGCTTGACGTTCGACGAGCTGCAGGAGGGCGACGCGGTGGTGGAGTCGGGCGGGATCCGGGTGCTGGTAGACCCGATGTCGGCGCAGTACCTGAGCGGCGCGACGGTGGACTTCGTGGAGGAGCTGCGCGGAGCGGGGTTCGTGGTCGAGAACCCGAATGCGGTGCGCTCGTGCGGCTGCGGTCACTCCTTCACAGCGGAGTGAATACGCCGGCATGAAGCTGCATTCCCTCGACGGCCGCCGGCGCGAGATTATCCGCCTCGGCCATCCCGTCCTGCGCCAGCGCGCTGAGACGGTTGCGCCGGAGCGTTTCGGCACGCGTTTCCTGCGCGATCTCGCGCGTGATCTCGTGCGTACCATGTTCGAGGACGATGGCGTTGGCCTTGCCGCGCCCCAAATTGCGGCGAGTGCGCGCGTCTTCGCGTACTACCTGCCCGGCGAAAAAGGGCAGGAGGAGATGCAGCCGCTGGTGCTCGTCAACCCGGTACTCACCCTGATGGGCGAGCGCAGCGAGCCGGGTTGGGAGGGTTGCCTGTCGGTGCCGGGGCTGCGTGGCCTCGTATTGCGCCACCCGGCGGTGCGCGTGCAGGCGGTGGACGTTGATGGCGAGCCGATCAGCTTCGATGCGCAGGGGTTCCACGCCCGCGTCATCCAGCACGAGTTTGATCATCTTGACGGCATTGTCTTCGTCGACCGCATGGCGGACATGAGCTCCCTCATGTTCGAGCCGGAGTGGGAGCGTTACACCAAGGAAACGGACCTGCCGGTTACGGTTTAGCGAGCGATCGTCTCTTGCCTTCCCGGGCCGAGCATGCCGAGTAATCCCGAGCACGCCCACTCAATCACTCGCATTTGAGCGCATGCTGGCGTGGGCTTGTGCCGCTCGCTGCGGCGCCGCGCCCTGGGGGTCACGCGCAGAGGTGTCGTTCCCAGAGGTCGATGCCAGTGGGCGTGAGCGTGATTGTGTCGCCAGCCGTGCGCGCGACGATGCCGTGGGCGGCCAGGAACGCGATCTCCGCGCGCACGTGGGCCGCCGGGAACGCGGCGAGTCGTGCCACCACGTCGGCAAGAGCCGGGGACTGTTCGGCGTTCTTGCGCCAGGACTGATAGAGCAGGCCGACAAGAGCGGCGCGCGTGCTGAGATTGAGCGGCGGCCGCACCTGTGACCGGAACACCGGCCCGCCGAGCGGAAAGACGCGCCGGCCGGTTACCGGGTTGAGCAGCAACGCGAAGGCGATCCAGAGCGAGAGCGCGCCAAGCAGGACGGTCAGGAGCGCGACCGGTAGATCAAACGCGCGCGAGTGCAGGAGATGCCCGGCGACCTTGCAGGCGTAGAGCACGTCAATGTCGAGGAGGAATACGAACAGGAGCGAGCTGAAGTGGCCAAAACCCCAGGAGATGAGCACGAAGATGATGAGGAAGGCAACCTCGATCGCGAACGTGACCGCGCTGTCCGGCACGACGCCGTGGCTGAGCTCATGCAGCACCCACCAGTTGAATACCCAGTTGAAGGCGAAGGTGAGAAAGAGCGTGCCGCCGTAGAGGTTCCGGTTCACGAGATTGAGGAGCCCGGAAAGAAACTGACAGCCGGCCCCAAACAGCAGGCACAGCACGGCTGCGGTCTCGAGCGCCGCCGGCGTCACGCTTGTACCGAAAGCGATCGGCGTGAGCGCGGCGCAACCGATGGCGAGACCTAGCAAACCCATCGGGGTTGGGTCGGCGAACACCTCGCGGCTATGCAGAGAGGGTGGGGCGAGCTGGACCATTGCCACCTCCGTGCGGAGATCGTGCAATGTTTGCCCACGGCAGGTCAAGCGGACCTTGACAGAAAAATACGCCCGCGGCGTGCCCGCGGGCGTATGGCAAGGTGGAGGCGAGTTGCCTCCGGAGGCTGCTGACTACAGTGTGGAGGGTGCCGGTTTAGGCGGTGGAGGAGGCGCCATCTCAGGGGGCGCAGGCATCGGGTCTGGCGGAGCCACCGCGTCTGGCGGCATGGGCGCATGCGGCGGCCTGGGTGTGCCAGGCGACATGCGGTGGTGATAGGACTCTTCGGCTTTGTGCGCCGGCATCTGGGCCGGGATCGTCAGCTTCGTCTTCTTGCGCAAGACCTCGATCGTAGCGGTCTCGCCGGGCTCGTACGAGTGCAGGATGCGCAAAGCTTGCGAGGGTGAGGTCGGAGTGCGATCGCCGATCTTGAGGATGACGTCGCCGCCCTTAAGCTTGAGCGGACTGTCCTCGGGCGCCCTCACGACGAGGACCCCATCTTTGGCGCCGAAGTAATCGCCAAGATCGGGGTTGAGCTCGACGAGCTCGAGATCACGCCACTGGCGCGGGCCAAGAAACTCAAGCGAGGGCAGCGGAATATCCGGAATGTCGATCTCCAAGTCCTCCGGCGTGTGGAACTCGAATTTGCGCACCCTGGGGCCATACGGGGCCCGGGCGCTGACGGTGAAGGTCTTGCTTTCGCCGCCGCGCTTGGCCTCGAGCTTCACCTTGTCGCCGTCCTTCACATTGTCATGCACATAGGCACGCAGGCGCGCGGCCGGGGCAGATTCATCCTCATCGGCATCGACGGGTCCTTCGGTCAGGCGTTTGCCGTTGATGGAAACGATGATGTCGCCGGCCTTGAGCCCTGCCTCCTCGGCCGGGCCTCCGGGCGTCAGGCCTTCGACGGCAGCGCCGAGCTTGTCGGTGTCGGGGTTCCTATCTGTGTCGAGAATGACGCCGATCGCCGGTCGGTCGCCAAGCACGACGACCCGTTCAATCTGCCTGGCGATACGCTTGCCGAGGTCCCCGCTGTGGAGCTTGGCCATCTGCCGCGCTGCCTCCTTGAGCTTCATCTCCGCCTCGCGCATTTGGCGCTCGGCGTCGCGCATCTGCGCCTCGGCCTTCTTGAGCTCGCGCTCGCGATCCGGCGTTTTGGTGTCAGGCGTGGGTGCGTTCTGCGCCCAGCCGGTCGCGGCGAGCGCGCCGCCGAGCAGCAGTGCCGCAAGAATCCGTGCTTTGGTCATGGTTCCTCCTTGACTTACAGTCCGACGTAAGCGACACGAGTGGTCTGGACGCTAGCCAGGGCATCCAGGAGTCCGACCCGTTCCTGCCAAAGGTCAATGGCCGCCTGCGAGGGGCGGTCCCGGTTGAGTTGTCCGATGCGTGCGTCGATCAACGCAATGCGGTCCTCGAGGTCGGCGATGAGGGTCGCGGTGCGCCCGTTCACGACCCGGCCGCCGCGTCCGTACTCCCCGATCGTCTGTTCGAGTCTCTGTGACTCAGCGACAAGCGCGCGTGTCTCGCGCGCGAGCGTTGCCTCCCGCCACGCCTCGACGCCGCCGCGGACACCGACGGCGAGCGTGAGGGCCGCGGCCAATCCGGCCGCCACCCAGCCGCTGAAGCGCAGTCTTCGGGCCCGGTGCTCGGAACGTGCGCCCTCACTGACCGCCGGCCAGAGGTCGCATGGCGGCGTCTCGACCGGCAGAGCGGCAAGACGGGTCTTGAGCTCGGCGATAGCGGTGAGCTCGGCAGTGCAGGACGCGCACGCAGCCACGTGCTCCACGGTGGCGGGCGCTGCCTCGCCGTCCCGCACGGCCAGCAGTTCCTCGAGGCTCAGGTGCATGGTTCCTCCCGTGCTGGCGCGCCCAGGAAGACGCGCAGTCGGGCGTAGGCGCGTGCCAGTTGGGACTTGGAGAAGCTCGCGGTTTTTCCGGTCAAGGCGGCAATCTCGTCGTGGCTGTAGCCCTCGACTTCGTGCAGCCAGATCACCGCGCGCGCCGCGTCCGAGAGGCGGGCGAGCGCGGCCTCGAGATCCGCCCGGGCGGGCGCAGCGGCGAGCGCCTCGTGGCCTTGCACAACGTGCTCAGGCGCCCCGTCAAGTTCGTCGGCTTGGATGTCCGCAAGCGGCCGAGCACTCTCCCAGCGCAGCTTCTGTAGCGCCTTGCTCGCGGCGATGCGCCGCACCCAGCCGGCGAACGAGCCCTCGCCGCGAAAACGCGGGATGCTGCGCACAACCTCGAGGAACGTCTCCTGTACGACATCCTCGGCATCGTGAGGCGTGCGGCACATGCGCCGAGCAAGCGTGTACACGGGCGCCTCGAAGGCACGGTAGATGGCCTCCAGGGCAGCGTGCTCGCCACGCTTGGCGCGGGCAACGAGGAGCTCGTCCACCTGAAGCTCGAACTGGGAGGGCGGGGTTGCCGTCATGGCCGTGCTCTCGTCTACGTGGCGCTGCCACATCGGGTTCTCGACCCGCACTGTTGGTTGAATCGCGACGGCAGCCTGTGTCTGGGGCATCTCACCTGGCGTCCCGCTCTGTTAGATGCGCCAAGTGGTGAAACCGTCGCAGCCCAGCGGCCTGGTTCTTGCCACCAGCACACGTTGCCGGGCACCAGCATTCCGGTGGTGGGTCGAGGGCGCTATCTGGCCCGTAACGCTAAGGCCCGTGGCCTGAAGCTCTGATGGTCTCGAGGCCGTGGGCGTGAGGGCCGGTTTCCTGCCGACGCAGGAGAAAAGCGAAAAAGAGGGCAACGAAGCCAAGCGCCGAAAACATCCACATGCCGGGGCGGTACCCGGCTGGGTTGGTGGCGCTCGCCGCCCAATGGTCGTTGGCCCAGCCGATGAGGAGGTTGAATCCCGCCAGGCCTATGTTCTGGATCATCGTCATCAGGCCGTAGGCAGTGCCGAGCTTGGACTGGTCAACGATGTACGCGACCGAGGGCCACATCACGGCCGGGATCAGCGAGAAGGCGACGCCCATGATCGCCATTGGCGCGAGCAGGGGGATGCGCGTGTAGGCCATGATGAGGTAAACGGGGACCAGCAGGAGCGAGCCGAACATCATGAACAGCGCCCGCTTGCCGACTTTGTCAACGAGCAAACCGAAAAGGGGCGTGCAGATCATTGCGAACAAGGTGAGCAAGCTGGAGAGGAAGCCGCCAAACTCGCGTGACGCGCCGTGAGCCTCAATGAAGAACTTCACGGCGAAGGTCTGGAACGGGAAGATCGCCGAGTAGAAGGTGATGCACAGCGCCACTACATACCAGTAGGAGGTGCCGAACTTGAATAGGTCGGCAAAGACGACCTTGTCGGGCGAACCGCCTCCCCCGAGCGAGTAGCGCCTATCGGCCTTGGCCTCGAGGACCCAGTAAAGGATCGGCCCGATGATGCAGAAGGTGGCCAGGCCGACGCTGATCAGCAGCGGCCACTTCCAGTTGGCGTAGGCCGCTGCAGCCCAGGTCGGGGCGTTGAGGGCCGCGAAGGAACCGAGGCGCGCGATCGTGAGGTTTATCCCGAAGGCAAAGGACAGCTCCTTGCCGCGGAACCACTTCGCGATGGCGGTTGTGACCGCGACGATGAGGGACTCGGCACCGAGCCCGAAGATGAGGCGCCCGGTCGCCATGACTGCGAGCGTCCCGCTCACAACGGTGATCGCCGCACCCGCAAAGCACAGGATGCCGAACAGCAGCGTCGCCTTGCGGGTGCCGATACGGTCGATGAGGAAGCCCCCGATCAGCACCATGAAGACGTTGGGGATGCTGTAGATGGCGTTGAGGAGCCCGATGTTGGCATCGGAGAAGCCGAGTTGCGCCTTGAGGACGTCGGCGAGCGGGCTGATGGAGTCATAGACGTAGTAGTTGCCGAACATCGCGAGTGAGATGAGAACCAGCACGGCCCAGCGATAGGCCTTGGGCGCGGCTGGCTTGTCGAGTGCGAGTGCGATCGTCGCGTCGGCCATGGCGGGTTCACCTCGTGCGCCCGGCCGCCTGAGCGACCCTGCGGCTGCGGCGTCGGCGGATGGTAGCAGAGCGACAGCGCGCGACGTCAGCCGCAGGCGGGGCATCCGGAATGGCTCGCCACTGCAACCTTTTGCGTCTGGCTGGCATCTAAAGAGACAGGGCACCAGTTGCAGCGGGTCGGCTTTAGAGATCGCGAACCCCGGGGACCGGAGAACCGAAACTCCTGTCGGCTCGTAGGCAAAGGTGTCAGACCCGGCGCCATCACCCCCCGGCGCGGGCACGGGAGAGGCCATGAAGAGGTGGCTCAAGGTCGTCATTCCGGTCGTGGTGCTCGGTGGCATCGGTTTCGGCGCCGTGCAGGCCAGCAAAGGCACCAGCGCCTCCAAGAACGGTTTCACCCTTGTGAAGGTGGAGCGCGGGACGATTACCGATAAGGCCCTGGCCACGGGCCAGATCGTGCCGGAGCAGGAGATCCAGGTGAAGTCGCAGATCTCGGGGATCGTCAAGCAGTGCTTCGCTGAGGTTGGGGACCGCATGGAGGTCGGCCAGCCGCTCTTTGCCATCACGCCTGATCCCACCCCCCTGGAGCTCAACGAGGTGGAACGCGGCGTCCAGCTCGCCGAGGTCGCCTTTGCAAAGGCGAGCGCCGACTTCGAGCGCAACGGCACGCTTTGGAAGGAGGGGATCCTGTCCAACGAAGCCTTCGACGCGAGCAAGCAGGCGTACGACCAGGCGAGAATCCAGCTCGAGCTGGCGCGGGAACGGTTTGCGCTCACCAAGGAAGGCAAGATCAGCCGGCCGAAGGGAGGGGTGGACTCCGTGATCCGCGCCCCCGCGTCCGGAACGGTGCTCAGGCGGCACGTCAACCCCGGTGATCCCGTGGTGCCGCTGACCTCCTACCAGGCGGGCACACCGCTCATGACCATGGCCGATATGGGCACGCTCATGTTCAAGGGCACCGTGGACGAGATCGACGTCGGCAAGCTGAAGGAGGGGATGCCGGTACGCATCAAGATCGGAGCGCTGCCGGACGCCAAGGTCACAGGACGGCTCACACGGATCGCCCCCAAGGCGACGGAGAAGGAGGGGACCACCCTGTTCGACGTCGAGGCGTTCATCGAGAAGAGCGAGGGGATCACACTGCGCGCCGGCTACTCCGCCAACGCCGACGTGATCATCCAGGAGAAGGCCAACGTGCTGCTGCTCCCGGAGCGCTTGGTCACCTTCGCCAAGGAGAAGGCTCTCGTGGAAGTCCCTGGCCCCGCCCCGGGCGGCCAGCCGTCGAAGAAGGAGATCAAGACAGGCTTGTCAGATGGCCTAAAGCTGGAAGTCGTCGCCGGTCTTGCGGAAGGCGACCAGGTTGTGCAACGCCCGCCCAAGGAGATCAAGTGACCAGTCCGCGCGCGGGCGCGCGGACTGGTCATCCCGAGCGCAGCGAGGGATCCCGTGGCGTTTGGAGAAGTACGGTGCGTGCCCGTGCGCGGACTGGTCATCCCGAGCGCAGCGAGGGATCCCGTGGCGTTTGGAGAAGTACGGTGCGCGCCCGTGCGCGGACTGGTCGTCCTAAGTCCCGCTTTGTGCGGGACGAGGAATCCGGTCGCGCTGACAGGGTTCAGGCCAGCGCTGGTGGCTCGCAGGAGGCGATGGGCTGACCGATGGGCTGGCGCAACTACCTGCGACAGTTTCTTCGTGACCTCCGCAGCCAGAAGCTGCGGGCCGCCCTCACGCTGTTCGGCCTCGTCTGGGGAACCACCGCGGTCACGCTGCTGCTTGCGTTCGGGGAGGGGCTGCAAGCCCGGCTTATCAAGAACATCCGCGGACTCGGCGAGAACATCGTCATTTGCTGGCCGGCGCAGACCTCCAAACCCTGGCAGGGGCTGCCGCGCAACCGCAAGATCGTCGTCAAGGAGGACGACATTGCCGCGCTCAAACGTGAGGTGCCCGGTGTGACCGCGATCTCCGGGGAGTACAGCACCGGCAACAAGAAGTTCAAGGTGGGTCACAAAATCATCGTCCCCGGCGTGACCGGCGCGAGCCCGATTTTCGCCGCGATGCGAAACCTGATCCCGCAGGCCGGGGGGCGGTACATCGACGACCTGGATATGGACGAGCGGCGTCGGGTGGTGTTTCTGGGCGACGGGCTCAAGCACGACCTTTTCGGCGACGCCGACGCGCTGGGCCAGTACGTCACCGTCAACGGGATGCCGTTCCTCGTGGTCGGGGTGATGCAGAAGAAGGAGCAGGACTCCAGCTACCAGGGGCGCGATACGGATCGCGCCTCGATGCCGGCAAGCACCTTCCGAGCAGTGTACGGCCAGGAAGAGTACGGCAACTTCGTCCTTCAGGTGGGTGACGCCGAGGCTGTGGAGAACGCCAAAGACAAGGTGATCGCCACGCTGGCCAAGCTTCACCGTTTCGATCCAACCGACCACGAGGCCGTGCGGATGTGGGACGTCACCGAGAACGAGAAGTTCATGCATTCGTTCATGCTGGGCTTCCGCCTCTTCCTCGGCGTGATGGGCGTACTCACTCTCGTCGTGGCCGGGATCGGGGTCTCCAACATCATGAATGTGGTGGTGGAGGAGCGCACCAAGGAAATCGGGGTCAAGATGGCCCTCGGCGCCAGGCAGCGCGGCATCATCACCCAGTTCTTGTTTGAGACGGGGCTCCTGACCCTCATGGGCGGGGTCATCGGATTCGCCATCTCGCTTGGTGTGTGTGCGGCGTTCCCATCCAGCCTGGACGAGTACGTCGGCACCCCGGTGATCTCCCTACAGGTCGGGGTCCTCACGACCGCGGTCCTGGGGCTCATCGCCTTCCTGGCCGGCTATTTCCCGGCGCGCACGGCGGCGCGGCTGAACCCTGTAGAGGCGTTGAGGCTGTAGCGATGCGCACTCTCTCGCTCATAGTCCGGCTCTTTCGCAGTGCCGCCAAGATCCAGCGCAAGCGCATGGTCCTGACGATGACCGCGATCGCATGGGGCACGATTGCGATCCTGCTGTTGCTGTCGTTCGGCGAAGGGCTCAAGCGCAGCCTGCAGCAGGGGCAGCACGGGCTCGGGGAGAGCCTCGTCATCATCTGGATGGGGGAGACCGAGAAGGCCTACGTGGGGCTTCCGGCGGGGCGCCCGATCCGGCTGATCCCGGACGACGTCGAGCTCGTCCTGAAGAACGTGCCGGAGATTGCAGGGGCCTCGGGCGAAATGCACAACTGGAACGTGCAGCTTGTCAACGGGCGCACCGCTCTCAACAAGCGGGTCGTCGGGGTGCACCCCGCGTATGGCGAGCTGCGGGCAACGTACCCTCAAGCGGGCGGGCGCTACATTGACGAGCTCGACCAGCAGCTCAAACGTCGGGTGGTGTTCCTGGGCAACGAACTCGCCAAGGACCTATTCGGGGCCGGGGACCCGGTGGGCAAGACATTGCTCGTGGCCGATATGCCGTTCACCGTCATCGGGGTGCTGCAGAAGAAACGGCAGATGGGGATGTACGGCGGCCCCGACAGCGATCGCGCAACGATCCCGCTCTCAACGTTCGAGGCGATGTTCGGCCGCCGGTACCTGTCCAACTTGATCTACAAGCCGGCCACCGACGATCTCTCGCCGGCGGCCAAACGCCGCTTCATGGAGGTCCTGGGAGGCAAGTACCGCTTCGACCCCGCAGACACCCGGGCGCTTTACTTCTGGGACACGATCGAACAAGCCAAGGTCTTCGAAAAGATGATGATAGGGATCGAGATCTTCCTGGGGGTCATCGGGGGTCTCACCTTGATCATCGGCGGCGTGGGGGTGGCCAACATCATGTTCGCGGCGGTCACCCACAGAACGCGCGAGATTGGCGTGCAGATGGCGCTCGGCGCTCGCCGCCTTTACATCACGGGCGCCATCGTGCTCGAGTCGCTGGCACTCACGTTTCTTGGCGGTTTGTTCGGCATCGGGATCGGGGCTGCGATCGTGCAGACTCTGGCGGCGGTTCAGGCACACGCCAAGAGCGAGGCAATGGAGTTCTTGGGCCAGCCGACGATCTCCGTGCCGATCGCAGTCACCACCGTCACCCTGCTCGGGCTGATCGGCCTCCTGGCGGGGTACTTCCCGGCGCGGCGCGCGGTCTCGGTGCAGCCCGCCGAGGCGCTGCGGTTCGAGTGAGGGGGTGATGATGTTCGGCAACGGCAGGAACGGCAAGAACGGCAGCCACGACAAGGATGCAAACGGAACCATTATCGCGCTCTGCGGGATCCGCAAGGTCTACGACACCGGGGCGATCAAGGTCGAGGCGCTCTGTGGCGTGGATCTCGCTGTGAGAGAGAACGAGTTCCTCGCGATCATGGGCCCGTCCGGGTCTGGCAAGTCGACGCTCATGAACATCATCGGCTGCCTGGACACGGCCACCGAGGGGTCCTACCGGCTGCGCGGGGAGCAGGTGACGGGTCTCACGATCGACAGGCTCGCCGAGATCCGCAACCGGCGCGTCGGCTTCGTGTTCCAGAACTTCAACCTGCTCCCGCAACTAACCGCTTACGAGAACGTCGAGATGCCCTTGCTGTTCAAGGGCACACCCGCACGAGAGCGGCGCGCGCGCGTGCAGCACCTCTTCGAGCAGGTCGGCCTCACCGACCGCATGCTCCACCGTCCGGTTGAGCTGTCCGGCGGTCAGATGCAGCGCGTGGCGATCGCCCGGGCGCTGGCGTGCGAGCCGGACATCATCCTCGCCGACGAGCCAACCGGGAACCTCGACACCACCTCTGGCCGGGACATCGTCGGGATCTTCGAGGAGCTCTGGAAGAAGGGTCACACGCTGGTGTTGATCACCCACGACGCGGCGATCGCCGCGCGCACGCGCCGGGTGGTCCGCGTCCAGGACGGCGTGGTGGTGAGCGACGAGCTGGCGGCGTGAGCGCCGCGGCTACTGCGGCTGCACCCCGACGTACGATCCGGCGGCGTTGACGGTGTACCAAATCTCGTCGGGCTTGCTCTTGAACGCCTTGGTGAACATGTCTTCGGCGGTCTGGCGGTCGCCGTGGAGGTTGTACCAGCCGCCGACCTCCGTGAGGTTCCCCTCGTCCTTAGGGTCGAGCGCGATCGCCTTGTCGAAAGCGACCTTGGCCTTGTCCCACTCCTTAGCCTCGACGTAGATGCGGCCCATCCGCATCCAATCGTCCTTCTTGACCTTCGTTGCGATCACATGGTCGAAGATCGCCTGCCCCTGGGCCTTGTCACCCATCAGGTAGTAGACGCGACCCACCGCGATGTTCTCCCAGGACCCCTTCCCCGCCTGCTTCAGCGCGACCGGAAGCAACTCGAGCGCTGCCTCCTTGCTGCTCTTTCCGACGTACATCGTCGGGTCCACCTTGTTGCCGGCTGTGGCTGCGATCCCAGCTACTACCCCAAGGCCGAACGCCGCCAGCACCAGCGCGATGTGCGATCTCTTCATCGTCGCCTCCTGATGCGGGGAATATAGATTTTGGTCCACATTGCTGGCAAGCGCCACGCCGGAGAAGGGAAGGGCGGTGGTGCACCCGTGCCCTTCGGACCGACTCCGAAATGCGTGAGGGGCAAAAGACCCTCGTCGGCAAGCCAGGCATGTAAGGGTCCGGAAACACGCTGGCCCTGGTGGTCACGGGCCAGGTTTTCGATGGATGCGGAGCGGAGGTCGCGCCCTCCTGAGGGCCGCGGGTTGCGGTTGGCCTCAGACTCAGGTAGGGATGGACCCACGAAAGGACCGCAGGAGGTGTCCCGTGAAGTCGTTAACCCGCTACCTGACGATGAACGTTCCGGCCCGGATGGAGTTCGTCAACATCACGGAGGAGGTACGCGAGGCCGTGCGCGAAAGCGGCGTCCGGGAAGGGTTGTGCCTGGTCAATGCCATGCACATTACCGCGAGCGTTTTCATTAACGATGACGAGACGGGTCTCCACGAGGACTACAAACGCTGGCTGGAAAAGCTCGCGCCCTACGACCCGTCACCGCAGACCTACCGCCACAACCGGACCGGCGAGGACAACGGCGACGCGCACCATAAGCGCCAGCTCATGGGACGCGAGGTCGTGGTCGCGGTCACCGGCGGCACACCCGACTTCGGTCCCTGGGAGCAGATCTTCTACGGTGAGTTCGATGGCCGCCGCCCCAAGCGCATCCTGGTCAAGATCATCGGCGACTAGAAACACGGGCCCGCAAGACTGCACCGTCGCCGCGGGCCCTGTTGCCTCACGTAAGAATCTACTCGAAATGGTAGTCGTTGCCTCATTGAGAATCCAGGTGAAATGAAGGAGAGGTTTGTGTGGTCGTCGTCGGGG
>Ga0209048_10000122_pt1 | contig 78572 bp, 75 predicted proteins | sample FrelakmetCRP12CR_FD_187146 | JGI IMG/M metagenome (GOLD analysis project Ga0209048, IMG submission 187146) | Freshwater lake sediment microbial communities from the University of Notre Dame, USA, for methane emissions studies - CRP12 CR (SPAdes)... | ecosystem: Environmental > Aquatic >...
GCCAACGAATGCGTGGACCATGGTCCAATTCAATATTGGTACGCGCCCGTGAGATTTTTGATGCGGGATCAAAACGCGTGGTCGCAACCCCTTGCATACAAACCACCTACTTAGGAGATTCGATGTCGCCCGCCCGCAGCTTCACTCTTGCCGCCGCATCGGCCGTTTTACTGGCCGCCTGCGCCGGTCAACCCCAGACCTATCAAATGAACCCCGGCCAGTCGGTGACCGTGCCCAAGGGGACGATGACCGGCGCGGCCTCCGTTGGCGATGCCAACGCGCTGGCGCAGATGATCGTCAACGACAACAACAATGCGATGGCTCAATTCGACCATTTGAACGGTGACATGACCAAGATGCAGGCCATGCAGGTGCAACAACTCCAGAACTCACAGCAGGCGCTCACTCAGCTCGAGAAGCTCTCGGATCAGCAGGGTTCTGGCCAGATCACACTGTTCTTCGCCGAGGGTTCGGCCCACCTCAATCAGGAACAGCAGCAGCGTCTGATCAACTTCCTCGACTATTTATCGCGGGAAAACCGCGGCCGCACCGTGATTTTGGTCTCGGTCGGAAGCGCATCGGCGGTGGGCGCGGCGGCATTTAACCACAAGCTGAGCATCGAGCGCTCCCAGGCGCCGATAAACATCATCGAACAATACCTGGTGAACACGCCGCATCAATTTTACAAGGTCTCGGCGGTCGGCGACATGTATGCGCCGAAAAATGTATCGTACACGGTGGATCAGCGCTACCAGAGCGTGCGCATCATAGCGGCTTACGACCAGGCGCAGTTGGGCGGATCGTGAACACCGGCCATCGAAGCCTGCCCGTTGGCGCCGGGGTGACGACCGCCCGATAGCAACTCGCATCTTTCGAATCGGAGGCATCCATGCAGCAAGCGGTCCGCAAGTATCTCCAGGCATTGGAAGCGGGCGAGGTCGACAAGGCAGCCGCGTTGTTCACCCCCGATGGCTGGGTGCAGTCGCCGTTCCTGGGCCGGCTACCGGTTCGCGAATTCGTCGCGAAGGTGGCCGGCGCATCGCGCGGCTCCAAGCTCAGCGTGCACGATGTGCTGGTGAGCGCGGAGGGACACATGCGCGCCGTCGCCTATTATCTGTACGACTGGCGGCTCAGGGACGGAACCCACGTCGCGTTCGACTGTGCCGACGTGTTCAATTTCGATGGCAACAGCGGTCGAATCGCCTCCATCCTGCTGGTCTATGACACGCACCTGGTGCGAGGCGCGGTGGAAAAGCAATATCCGTGAAGTTCATCCGGGACCAGCCTCAGATGAGCTCGATCTCCACGAAGCGAAATTCGTGCGCATTGGGGTTGACGACGTTGTGCGCGACGCCGGCCGGGCGTGCGTACGAGGCACCAGCCTCCAAACTCACCTCTCTGGAGCCGTTCGGCTCCTCCAGCCGCAACCTGCCGCTGGTCAGCGGTACGACCACGTAGTCGTGGGCATGCACGTGATATCCGGTATCCGCGCCGGGAGCGAACCGCCATTCGGTGACGATGGCGCGTTCGTTCCTAATTTGCACAATGGACGTCGCTTTCACGATTATCGAGCCTCCGGGCAATCATCGTAGCCCCGCGGCCACGATCTGTGTAGTGGTATCCTTGCCGTCGATGCACTCTCCCTCATCGGAGCCGCGCGCTTCGGTCTTCTACAACTACAAGATCTATCCCTATCGCCATAGTCCTGATAGGGACAGCGGCCGCGCCGGCGCGCCCGTGGTGATCGTGGGCGCAGGCCCCATCGGCCTTGCCACGGCAATCGACCTGGCGCGCTTCGGGGTCGCTTCGATCGTATTGGACGAGGACCTGCAGGTGTCTCACGGCAGCCGCGCCATCGTTCTCACCCGCCGTTCCATGGAAATCCTCCAGCAGCTAGGCGTCGCCGCGCCATTTCGCGAGAAAGGATTGCCATGGGCGTTCGGCCGCTCGTTCTTTCGGGGCAAGGAGGTCTACCGCATGGTCATGCCTCACGACGAGGATGACCGTTTCTTGCCCGGACTTAACATCCAACAGCAGTACATCGAGGAATATTTGATCGATTTCTGCGCGAAAAGCCCGCTGATCGATGTGCGCTGGGGACAAAAGCTCGTGGGAATCGCGCAGACCGCGGACGCGGCGACCCTGCGCATAGACACCCCCGAGGGCGAATACGGCATGAGCGCCAACTGGGTGATCGCGGCCGACGGCGGCCGCTCGACGATCCGCAGGCTCATGGGTCTGCGCATGGAAGGCCGCTCCTATCCCGGCAACTTCGTCATCGCCGACATCAAGGCCAAGATCGATCTGCCCACCGAACGCCTCTGCTATTTCGATCCGGCGTGGAACCCCGGCAACAACGTCCTGGTGCATCGTCAGCCGGATGACTTATGGCGCATCGATTTCCGCCTGCCCGACGATGAAACGCCCGAACAGGCGCTCGAACCCGCGACCTTGAGCCGTCGAATCGATGCGGTGCTCGAGATGATCCGCCGCAAAGTTTCCTGGCAGCTCGATTGGGCCACCGTCTACACCGCCAACACCCTAACCCTGCCGCAATTCGTGCACGGCCGCGTCATATTCACCGGCGACGCCGCGCATTTGCTTCCCATCTTCGGCGTACGCGGCTGCAATACCGGATTGCAGGACTGCAACGATCTCGCGTGGAAGCTGGCGTTCGTGGTCAAAGGCTGGTCGCGCCCCGCTCTGCTCGACACTTATTCGAGCGAGCGCGTACAAGCCGCGCGGGAAATTTGCGAAGAAGGAGGCAAAAGCACCCGTTTCATGACGCCGCCGACCGCCGGAGCGCGGCTGATGCGCGATGCCGTGCTGTCATTCTGCCTGTCGGAGGAGTTCCCAAAGGACCTGCTGCATTGGCGCACCTCCCGCCCCCACGACTATCGCCTCTCCCCGCTCAACAGCTTTGCCGAAGCCGACGCCGCATTTGCCGGCGGGATTGCAATCGGTCAGCCGGTGCGCAACGTCAAGCTCGGCGATGACGATTATTTTCTGGACCGGATAGATGCGGGCGCCGGTTTTCACCTGATTGCGTTCACCGGTGACGACGCGCCCGGCGGCGAGCTCGACCGCATCCTCACCGCGGCCGCGCATCAGCCGTTTCCGGTGATTCGAGTCCTGGTGGGCCGGCGAGTCGACCAGAGCTGCGCCAATCGCGCCGAACTGGTGGTTGCCGATCCGCAAGGGCGGATCGCCGCCAAGTATGCCGCCCGGCCCGGCACCGTGTATTTGCTGCGACCCGACCTTCATGTATGCGCCCGCTGGCGCGAAGGCACTGCCTCGGACGTGCATGGCGCTCTGCGCATCGCGGCGTGCGCGCCCCTCCCGTCAAGCTTCAAAGATCGCGCAATGCCGCCTCCACGGCATCCGTGACCTTGGCGGTGTCGCCGGCAAGGGTTGCCAAGGCGAGGCTTAGTTTGGCAAGGAACAAGGCTGCCTTGGCCTCGCCCGCGCGATCGATCCCCTCGGCAATCGCGTCATAGACCGCCTCCAGCGCCGCTGTGGTACCCAGTTTCTCGATCATCGAGGGCCCCCCCGGGTCGTTCCGCCCTAGTCTTCCTCCACGGAGTCCGTGAGCAGCGCCTTGCGCGCGGCAATGAACGCGAGCATCGCCTCGTCGGCCGCGGGATCGATCCCCGGATCCTGATACTCCGCCAGCATTTTTTTCCACACCGCGTTGGCGCGCTGCTCGGCGGTTAGCCGCCCCTCCATCGACCACTGCTCGTACGAGGAGTAATCGGCGATGGTCGATTGATAAAATGCGGTTTCGAAGTTCGCCTGAGTATGCGCGCAGCCGAGAAAATGGCTGCCGGGACCCACTTCGCGCAGCGCATCGAGCGCCTGTCCGCGCTCCGACAGATCCATCCCCTGCGACAGCGCCTGCATCATCGCCAACTGGTCCGCATCCATGACGAACTTCTCGTAGCCGGCGACCAATCCGCCTTCGAGCCATCCCGCCGAGTGGGTGACGAGATTCACGCCGGCCAGCAGCGTCGGCAGGAGGGTATGTGCGCTCTCATAGGCTGCCTGTGCATCGGCGATCTTCGAGGAGCAGAGCGAGCCGCCGCTGCGGCACGGAACGCCGGCGCGGCGCGCGAGCTGCGCCGTGGCGAAAATCATCTGAGTCGCCTCGGGCGTGCCGAACGTGGGCGCTCCGGTGCGCATCGAGATCGCGCCGACGAAGGATCCGAGAATGACCGGCGCGCCCGGCCGTACGATCTGCGTGAGCGCCATTCCTGCCAATGTTTCGGCGAGAATCTCCGCGAGGCACCCCGCCGCGGTCACCGGACCCATCGCGCCGGCGAGAACTGCCGGCACGATGATCGTCCCCTGATTTGCCCCAGAGAATTCGCGCAGCGAACCGAGCATTCGTCCGTCGAAAACCAGCGGCGAATTCGAGTTGATATTGCCGAGCACCACCGGATGCGTCTCGAGATAATCCGCGCCGAACAGCACCCGGGCGAGTTCGATGGCGTCGCGAGCGTGTCCCGGGGTTTCCGGGGTCCCCTCGCAGCCCTGATCGCTGTAGCGGAAGAACGAGTACTGCACGTCGAGGTGGCGCTTGTTCGGCGGGATTTCCATCGGCTCGCACATGCAGCCGCCGGAAAAATGGATGGCGGGCGCCATGTGCGCGAGCTTGATGAAATTCCGCAGATCCTCGAGCGTCCCGTAGCGGCGTCCGCGATCGAGGTCATACACGAACGGCGGCCCGCCCACCGGCGAGAAAACGGTCGCATCGCCGCCGAACCGCACGTTGCGCGCCGGATTGCGCGCATGCAGCGTGAATTCCCGCGGCGCCGTCTTCAGCAAATGCCGTGCAAGACCGCGCGGGATGTGCACCCGCTCACCTTTGACGTCGGCGCCGGCGCCCTTCCACAGGCGCAGGGATTCCGGGTCGCGCCGGAATTCGATGCCGATCTCCTCCAGGATGGTCTCGGCGTTGTCCTCGATGATCTCGACCGCTTCGGTACTGAGAAGCTCGACCACCGGAAGTTTGCGGCGAATGTACGGATACTTGGCGGCCTGCGTGCGGGCACGCGCCAGGCGCGATTCGCGGCTGCGGCGCGGCGCTGCTGAATTGTCGCTCACTGTGTCCTCGCTGTTGGCTCGCGGCCATGCGGGCTCGCATCGCCCGCGCCGGGCGCCCACTATGCCTTGGCGCAGGGCTCCGTACAATGCCTATTGAACGAACGCACGATTACTCGCCGCGTTCATTCGTCGTCCCGCCAGGGGATCGTCCACTCTTCGCCCCTGGCGGTCGTCACGTACTCCGGCCAGCGATACTGGTGCGGCACCTTGAAGTCGGCCGCAAGCAACGGAGCCTGCCAGCGCGCGCCGCCGACGCCGCCGCCGGTCCGCTCCTTGAATTCACGCGTTGCGGCCGCAAGCAGCGCCGGATCCGTGAACAGATCGAACAGCGTCGCGCCGATGGTTTTGGCCGCCACGTGGATCATCGGTTCGATGGTGGCGCGAATGCCGCCGAGCGCGTTTGCAACCCACGCCGGATAGACAAATCCAGCGGGACCGGCGAGCACCGGGCGGGCGACGAACAGCCGGACCGTCGGGCAGTGCCAGCAATATTCCGTGTAGTCATCGGAAGTCAGGTACTGCTGCCAAGCGGGCATCAAGCCGCGCAGCTGGCGTTCGCATTCCTCGGGCTCGATAAGCCGCTCGGTCTCGGGCGAAAACGGCCGCTCCAGCGGCGCGATGCCGAGGTTCGACTGTATTTCGTGCGCGATCCGAATCGCTTCCGCGCCCCAACTCGGCGCTCCCACCAGGGCGAGATTACGGTAGGTGGCCCGTGCCAGCGTATGGTTGGCAAGGCCGCCTCGGGACTTCGCTACCCAGGTCTTGTGCCAGCGACAGAAGGATGCCTTGGCCGCGGCCTCCGCGTTGTTGTCCATCACCGAAGCGATGATGTCCGCCTGCTCGACCGAATCCGTGCGCACCATGTAGTCGATCTGCGCCACATGGGGAGCGAGATTGTCCGCCGTCGCCTGACCGGCGGTCAGAATCGCCTCGTTGAAACTCCACAGACCGGTCGCAGGCAGCATCGAGCGGCGCAGGCTTTCGTTCAGATGATGGAACAGCATCAACGCATCGGTCGCTCCCGGCGCCCGCGCGCTCAGATGATTCTGCGGGATCGGGTTCACCCGATCCGCGGCGATCCAGTTCTCCGGGTCATCGCAGGTGAAGGTGTAGATGTAGTTGTAGCCGACCCCGCAGTGGGTATCCCAAGCCACCGTATTGCAGAGCGGCGACAGGTAGTGCGGGTGAAAACTCACCGCGGCGTCGAGCGAATTGTAATATCCCTTCGCCGCGTGGATCGGCTTCGAGGCTCTGAGTTTCTCGGCCGGCTCACCGAATAGCTTGAGCGTTCCGCCAATGCCGCGCTGCTGCATGACGGCCTTCACCGCCAGGGCGCCGCCGAGCGCGCTAATGCCGAGGGCCGAATGCGGATCGGTGTGTCCCGGGGCATACTTCGACAGGCCGCGCCGCGGCTGGCGCGCGGTGGCGGCGGCCTGGCAATTGCCGGGCACGGCGTCGTATTCGGCGTACGCGGCGACGGTCGGGCCGGGGCCATTCGCAAACGACGCGGCGAAAGCCGTCGGCATTCCGCCGGAGCCGACTTCCACGGTGAATCCCGCGGCACGCAGACAATCGACATACCACTCGCTCGACCTGTACTCGCGAAAAGCCGGCTCCGCGAAGTGCCAGATGACCTCGTGCCAATCGGACAATTGGCTCAGATGATCGTCGACCCACCCGAGAACTTCCTGCTTCGCTTCCCCCATACGATCTCCATCCGGTATTGCGCTGTTCGGATCGAGTGTACAAGAAACGATAAATCGGGAGCACACGCCCTCGCGGCGCGTTTCGGGCCGCGGCTGCGTCCGTCAAGGATCAGAACCAGCGGCTCTTTTGAGCGACCATGGGCGGTGCGCCCGGTGGATCCGCGGATTTTTGCGCAGATGCGGTGGTCGCGGCGCGGGTTTCGCGAACAACCCGGTCGCTGGTGATTTCGATCGCCGCATGTTGGCCCGTGGCGCCAACGTCCTTGCGCGCCTCGAAGCATTGATCGGCAAATCGCTGGCGTTCGGCGGCGCTCACTCGTTTCACCGCCGAGCCTTGGTAAAACGTCGTCAGATAGCTCGCCACCGCACCCGCGGCATTCTCATCGCTGAAGAATCCCAGGCGCAGGGCATGCATGACTCGTCCTTGATCGAGTCCGGCCACGGAGTACAAGCGGTACACGCTGAAAATGTCGAGATTGGGCAACCTGTCCGGATCGAAGGCCTGCTCGGCGATCGACAACTGAATCACGAACCATCGGGACCCTGCTTCATCTTGCAACTCCAGCGGCGTCAAGGGTCGTATCGTTTGCGTGCTCTCAAAACTCGCCAAACTGGCCGCGATCTGTTCGACCGGCTTCGCGGCGGCGGGCACCGGCGATGGCTTGATCGGCAAGGGCCGGACGACGGACGGCCGCGTCATGGACTGCTTGGCCTCTGGCGGCTTGTCCAACGGCGGCGGTTCGATCACCCACGGAATGGCATCCGGCGCCGCAGCCGGCGCAACTTCGACCGCCGCGGGAGGAATTTGCAATGGCAGTTCCCGATGCAACAGCGACTTGACCGCAGACGGTTGCGCCGGCGGCTCCACCACCCACGGAATGGCATCCGGCGCTGCAGCCGGCGCGACTTCGCTTGCCGCGGGCGGAATTTGCAATGGCAGTTCCTGGGGCAACGGCGGCTTGACCCCTTGCGGCTTGACCTCAGACGGCTTGGCGAGGACCGAAGGTTGCGCGATCGACGGCTGCATCAGCGGCGGCTCCACGACCCACGGCTTTGCCTCCGGCGCCGCGGCCGGCGCCGCCACCGGATTGTTCAAGGTGCGCGCGACTTGCGGCGGCAGTTTGCCGGGCAACGGCGGGCGTACCGATGCGGGCCGTACCGGAGACACCGCCTCGGAGAGCACAGGTATGGTCGCCAGCGGTGGCTGCGCCCTATCGATCGCCACTGACACATCGGCTTTGGGCTGCACATCGACCTTGGGCCGTGAAGTCGGTCTGGTTTGCGCAGCGATCTTCGCCTGGATGGCTTGCAGCGCGCGCAGATCCTCCCCCTCCGCGGTTGCGGTCAGCGCGCCGGGATAGATATCGCGAACCTCCTCAAGCGCGGCGACTGCTTCCTCTTCCGTGGCAAACGGACCGAGACGCAGGCGGTAGCGCAATCGCCGATCCTCGGTGCGTTGAATCTGATAAACGTGGGCATTCCGACAGCCGACCACGCCTTTGACGGGCTGACCGATCGGGGCGGTGGACGCACTGAGATTGATCACGAATGGGCCCGCACCGCCAAGCCGAGGCGCTTCCGGCAATGGCGCCAGGAGGTCGTCGATGCTCAGGTGCCAGATATCCCCGCTCAATGGCCTCGCCATAGTTGCTTTCCCACGAAGGGTTCCGGTATTGAACGAGATATTGGCCAAGCGCGCCGAATGAAACCGTGACCGGCGTCGCTTGGCTGCAAAAAGGACCGCGAAGGCGGTTTATGTCACATTCCGCTGCATGCGCCGCTTCTCGAATCGCGGGCCTGCGCGGCTCGCAGGCCAAGAGCCGACCAGAATCAAGGCAAAGGCGGCCGTTGCGCCGAAGCCGAAATGTTCGCGCAGCAGCCACACTCCAAGCAGCATCGGGACGCCAATAAAGACCGGCGCGACGCCCGCCAGCCGTGACGCCGAGCGCCGCCAACTGTGCGAAGATCGAGAGCAATGACGCACATCCCCCTGCGATTCAAATCATGACCGCCGATAAACACCCATCCGGCAAGGCGCCTCACGGACACGCAAACCCCGTCCGGGCGCGATCGAGCGGGCTGCGGCGAATCAAGGTCGGTCAGCGCGACGTCATTACGCAGGGTATCGCCCGCCCGGTGCTGCAGGACCTATACCACTATTTCATGACCGCCAGCTGGCCTCGGGTATTCGGCACCATCGGTGTGTTGTTCCTGGTCTTCGATCTTCTATTCGGCTGCCTGTATGCTCTGGTGCCCGGATGCATCGCCAATCTGAATCCGCCCGGCTTCGTCGGTGCCTTCTTCTTCAGCGTCGAAACGCTCGCCACGGTCGGCTACGGCGACATGCACCCGCAAACCCTGTACGGCCATGTGGTTGCCATGATCGAGATCTTCATCGGGCTGATGATGCTCGCGCTGATCACCGGCCTCATGTTTGCGCGCTTCTCCCGGCCGCGAGCGCGCTTCCTGTTCGCCAGGCATGCGGTGGTGCGTCCGATCGACGGCAAGCCCACACTGATGTTCCGAGCCGCCAATGCGCGCCAGAACGTGGTGCAGGAAGCCTCGGCACAACTGCGCATGCTGCGCAACGACGTGACCCAAGAGGGTTTTCGCATTCGCCGCATCATCGATCTGCCGCTGGTCCGTTCGCAGCATCCGGTGTTTTCCCTCGGCTGGAACATCATGCACATTATCGACGAGGCGAGTCCACTCAGGAGGGAGACGCCCGAAACGCTGCACCAATCGCAGGCGACGTTCATACTGAGCGTCAGCGGCACCGATGAAACGACCGGACAGATGCTGATGGCGCGCGCCGAGTATCCGTGCAGCGCCATCCGCTGGAGCGAAGCGTTCCGCGACATCCTGGAGGTGGGCGAGGACGGCACACTCTTTGTCGATTACGGCAAGTTCCACGACGTGGAGCCCCTGGCGAAGGGCTGACCCGCCCCAGACCCTACGCATCGCTTGGGGTCGGCGCCGCACCGCGATACACTAGCGAAAGCCGAAACGCGAATCAGAATCAACAAAGGGGGCTTTCCTATGCATCCGCTCAATTCCGTCAAGGGCGCCATCACCGCCGGCGCCGTACTCGCCGTGGTCATCGGCCTCGGCCTCACCGCTTGGGCAGGATTAGGCACCAATTTCTATCCGGTGCGCATCGACCGATGGTTGCACATCCTCTCGGGTGTCATGTGGATCGGCCTGCTGTATTACTTCAATGTCGTGCAGACGCCGGGCCTCGCGGCCGCCGCCGCCGACAAGGGCGGACCGGGCGGCGCCGGCATATCGAAGTACATCGCACCGCGGGCCCTTTTGTGGTTCCGTTGGGCCGCGGTGGCCACCTGGGTGACCGGGGCAATCTACCTGCTGGTTGGCTATGGCACCGACAATAGCAGCGGCATCGTCAATGCCTTCACCTTGCAGCCCGGATTTCGCACGATCGGCGTCGGCGCATGGCTCGGAACGATCATGCTGTTCAATGTGTGGGTATTCATCTGGCCGAATCAAAAGAAAATTCTCGGACTGGTGCCTGCAACGGACGATGAGAAGGCTGCCGCGCGCAAGACCGCGGGCCGTGCATCGCGCATCAATTTCATCCTGTCGTTGCCGATGTTGATGTGCATGGGCGGCCAAGCGCACGGATTGCCGTTCTAGCCGATCACAAGGGTGGCCCCTGGCTCTGCATGAATTGATCCAGCCGCTCGATCGCATCGAGCGGCTGGATCAGATCCATGACGCCCGGCCGCTCGATTTTCATCCACCACGGCAATTCTTCGGGTTCTCTGCGCATGAATGTTCTGGCCGCCTCGGGAAAGCGGTTCACGCACCATCGCTGGCTCAGATAAGGGCCGCTGCGGGCCGGATTGGTCGCCGCGTACAGGCCAATCACTGGCGTGCCGACCGCGGTCGCCATGTGAGCGGGCCCCGAATCAGGCGTCAGAAGCACGGTTGCCTCCTTCAGCAAGGCCAGCATTTGCGGCAGTGTGTCGCGGCCGATCTGGTCAATGGGCGCACAGGCCGCCGCCGCAATGACACGATCGCCCATGTCGCGTTCGATGCGAGTCGGACCGCCGCAAAGCACCACGCGCATATTCCAGCGCTGCGCCGCGTAATCCGCGACTCGCGCGTAGAATTCAGGTCGCCAATTGCGCAATGCATGGCTCGAGCAAGGGCTGATCAGCAGCGTCGCCCTCGAATCGGGAATGATCCGCCGCGCATACGCCACCGCCTCCGCCGGCAACGGGATGTTCCATTCGAGCCGTCGCGCGCCAATACCGAGCGCCTCGGCAAACCCCCAGAAGCTGTCGAGCACATGTTCGCGGCGGCGCGCTCGGATCCGGCGATTGGTGAACAGCCACTGCAGATCGCGCGCCCTGGCCCGATCGAACCCCCACTTGATCGGTGCGCGCACCAGCATGCACAGCAGGTTGGCACGAAAGCTCGCATGCAGGTGCAGAACCAGATCGAATCGCCGTCCGGCGAGTTGTCGCCGCAGGGGCGCCCACTCGGAGAAGAAACGCCGCTTATCGACCGTGAGGAATTCGATCTCCGGCAAAAGGGACATCAGTTTCGCCTCGGTGCGGCCGATGATCCACGTGATCCGGCATTCGGGCCACCTGAGTTGCAGCGATCGGATGAGCGGCACCGCATGACAGGTGTCGCCGATTGCCGATAGCCGGATGAGGCAAATGCTCGCGGGCGATCCGGCGGACGGCGGCGCCTCGCGCTCAGGACCGCGGACAGGCATCGTCTTGCCGCATGGTGAATCCCGAGCGGATGAGCGCGCCGCGTGCCGCGAAGAAATCATCGACGGCCTGAATCAGGCCATCGCAATCGGCCTCGTTCGTCGGCAGCGAGAGCGCGATGTAGCCGCGTCGCCCGAAGTAATATCCGCGCTCCAGCATCTCGAGATGGAAAAGCCGCTCGATCGCCGATTTCACGCGCTCCTCATCGCCGTGCGCCGCATCGGCATTGAAATGCAATCCAATGAGCGAGCCCAAGCCCGTGGCCTGAAACGGCATTCCGTGCGCGCCGGCGACTTCATTGAACCGCTCGCGGAGCCTGTCGCCGAGCGCATTGATCCGCCGCGCCTCCGGCGGCGTGAACACCTCGCTCAAGCCGGCGAATCCGGCCGCCATGGACAGCACGTTGTTGTTGAAGGTGCCGGCATGCTCGAACGCGTCCGGGGCGTCGGGATCGAAACGCTCCATGAGGTCGCGCCGGCCGCCGAAGGCGCCGAAACTCGCCCCGCCCCCCAGATACTTGCCGAGGGTCGTCATGTCCGGCCTGATGCCGAGCAGGCCTTGCAGTCCCGACGGCGATAGCCGCGAGGTCATCACTTCGTCGAATATCAGGATGCAGCCCTGAGCCGTGCATTCCTCGCGCAGCATGCCGAGGAACTCCCGGGTTCCCGGTATGCACCCGCCGCCCAACATGGGCTCGACCAAGACGGCCGCGACCTCCTCGGCGCGAGATCGCAGCAGGGCGCGAGTTCCCTGAAGATCGTTGTAGTCGCCGATCAACCAGTCGAACGGCGCGTTGAGCCGCGAACCGCCATGACGGAAATAGAACACGCCGCCATGATAGCCGCCGTCGAACACCAGCACGCGCGAGCGGGAGGGACACAACGCGCGCACGGCCGACAACGCCATCAAATTCGCTTCGGTGCCCGAATTGGTGAAGCGAACGAGTTCGATAGAGGCGAAGCGCGAGCGTATCGCCTCGGCCAGGCGCGCCTCGTACAGATTCGGGCCGCCAAGCGTCAAGCCGTTTTCGATCGCCTGTCTCAGCGCGGCCTGAACGACCGGGTGGGTGTGCCCGTACAGACCCGCCGAGTATTCGCCGAGCAGATCGAGATATTCGAATCCATCGACGTCGGTGAGCCGATTGCCCCTGCCGCCGGCAAAAGTCAGGGGAAACGGGCGGTAGTGCAGAACCGTGCGGGTATTGCCGCCGGGCATGTGCCGAGTGGCATATTCGTGGCGGCGCGCGCTGTTCGGATGGCGTGCCAGATAGCTCGCCTCGACTTCGGCGAGCGTGCGTGCAAGATCCCTCCACGAGCTTGCGGCTCGATGCGGTCTGTGCATCATGGGGCGGGCGTCGCGAAGCGTTACCGGCTCATTTGCGCCAATGCATCGCGCAAAGGAGCGCTGGAGACTTGCATCCATCCCCCATAGGGCTGATTCATTTCAAGGATCAGAAATATCGCCCCTGCCACCGACAGCGAACCGACCGCGAGGGTCGCGATCACGGTCGCGTTGATGCGGGTGAACAGACCGAAGCCGAAAAACAAAATCGCCAACCACGAGATCAGCACCACCAGAAAAGGCTGCGTCAACGAGCCTCGCGCCTGCTCCGCGAGCAGGCGCCGGGTCTCCGCCACGCTCGCCAGCAGAGCGAGCGCTCGATTCTGCCCGAACAGCTGGAGGTTCGTATTCGTCGGCAATCCCGCAATCCCGTCGAAGAGCCGCTGGCCCTCCCGCTGTGCCGACAGCGGCGCGTAGGCCGCCGCGCCCCGGTCCTTGGCCCATAGTCGCTCGATATCGGCGGCGACGATGTCGTGAAGCAGCGCGCGGTCTTCGGCGGCTTGCGCACCGAATCGATCGAGAATGCGATCGATCTGGTAGACATCGACGCTGAGCTTCTGCACCTCGCCCTGCTGCGAATCGAAATTGGAGTGCGCCGAGGAAATGAGCAGACCGAGCACCAACGCAGTGATGGTCGCGATCAATCCGAGCACGAGTTTCAGGAACTCCTGTGATTCACCCTTCAAATGGTGAGCCGGCAACAGCTCCCGGATGAATATCGCCGCGAGGGCCGCAATCATGGTGCACCCGAAAGCCACCAGGCTGACCCAGGTGGCATTCATCGCGGGCGTCTCCCGGACAGCGCGCTCAATTCAATCGGCTCAACGCGGTTTGTAGCTGAACTTTTGTCCGGCAACAGTGGCCGTATACATCAGGCCGCCTTTGGCGATCGTGAACACCGCCATGCCCTTTTCATACCCCGCGCTGGCCGTAACGGCATCTTTCTTGCCGCCGCTTGCTGCCGACGTGGCGCCCGTGGTGCCGACGCTGGCGGAGGCGCCGGCCGTGATCGCTACCGCGCTCACTCCGGCCGAAAACTCGAACGAACCGGTGGAGAATTCATCGAGCGCGCGCTTGTCCTCGAAGAAAATTATTTGGCTGTAGCCTTTGCCGCCGAGCTGGAAGCCCGCGCTCACCTGCGTCATGCTGGTGTCGGCCACGAGTTTTCCGCCCACGTACACCCGACCCTTGCCGTATGCGCCGCCGACGATGAATCCGGCCTCGCCCACGGTCGGAAATACCGCATAGCCATAGCTCTTGCCGAAAAAGGCGGCGCTGGCGCCGGCATTCTTAAATAGTTGGATCGTATCGGAGTACGAGTCGGCATGCGCCATGCTCGTCGCCAGCACGAGTAACGGGGCGAATGCGGCAAGGCGAGTCATGGCTTTCACGGCGATTGGTTCCTAATGACTGAAACGAGGCGGTTATTCTGACCCCGGGGCAAGAACAGCGCAATGGCCGGCGCGGCGCGCTCATCGAGTGCGGCGCGCCACGGTGTCGATGCCGCGCACCAGCCCGCGGACCCAGCGTATCGATTCGCGCCCCGGCTGAGGAACCTGTATGGTTGCGGAAGAATTTTAGGGACGGGGTTGCGCTTTGAATTCCACCGCAATCGATCTTTCCCGGTACCAGGCGCCCACACACCTCGAGCGCTGGTACGTGCTCTTCACCATGTGCGCGATTTATGCCCTCAATATCGCGGATCGATATGTCGTGTCGACTGTCCTCGAGCCCATTCGCCTCGAACTGCGACTGACCGACGCCGGCGTGGCGTTCCTCACCGGGGTCCCGCTGGCGCTGTTCTACGTGGCGTTTGGCCTGCCGATTTCGTGGCTCGCGGATCGCTTCAATCGCAGAAACATACTCGCGGCGGCGTTGATTCTCTGGTCCACGTTCACGGTAGTTTGCGGGCTGTCGCGCAGCTATCTACAGCTATTGCTGGCGCGCATCGGCGTGGGCGCGGGCGAAGCCGGCGGGCTGCCGCCCTCCTCGTCGATAGTCTCGGACTGCTTCCCCGCGGACCGCCGGCCTATGGCCTTCACCGTGTTGGCGCTGGGCGCGCCGATCGGCGCCTGGCTGGGAGCCGACATGGCGGGCGCGGTGGCGCATGCCTACGGTTGGCGTGCGGCGTTCCTCGCGCTCGGAGCGCCCGGGGTGGCGCTCGGAGTACTGGCGTACCTGACCATTCGCGAGCCGGCTCGCGGCCGATTGGACGCCGAGCGCACCGATGCCAGATCCTCGCTGCTTGGCGCCGCGCGGTTCCTGTGGAGCCAACGAGCCGCCTTCCACGTGCTCATGGGCAGCGGGGTGTGTTCCTTGTGGGGCTGGGGCCTCATTTGGTGGACGCCCGCGTTTCTGATGCGCACCTACCGCCTCGACGTCGGTGAAGCCGGCGCCATCACCGGGCCGATACATCTGCTCGGCGGCATGGCCGCGACGGCCGGCACCGCCTGGCTCCTGTCGCGGCCCACCATGGCCGCTCCACGTCGCGTGCTGTGGTTGCTGGGTTCGGGGGTGACGTTCGCGACCCTGCCCTCCTTCATCGCCTACTGGACCCACACACTGTGGCTCGCGAAGCTGATGCTCTGGCTCTATATTCCCGCCATCTATTTCTTCATCGGGCCGTGCATGGGTTTGCTGCAAAATCTGGCGCCGGCGCATTTGCGTTCCATGTTCATCGCCTTGTCCCTGCTGGTCGGCAATGTCTTGAATTTGATCGTGGCCCCCCAGGCCGTGGGACTCGCAAGCGATTTTTTTGCGCACGGCGGGCCCACCGATGCCGACTCGTTGCGCCTGGCGCTGCTGCTTCTTGCGCCCACCGGACTCTGGGCGGTTGGCCATTTTTATCTGGCGAACAAGACCGTTATTGCCGACCTCGATCGCGTCGTCCGCCGTTAGCCGACTGTGCCAGCCCCGGTAGCAGGTCAGCGGGCGCCGGATCGGCTCGCGCCAAACGGCGGCCGCGCCAGCCATATGAAGGGAATCAACAGGAAGAACGCACATCCCAATGCAAAAAAGACATCGTTGACGGCGAGCGTCGAGGACTGGCTGCCGATCAGCTGTTCCACGTACTCGAATGCGCCGGTGCCGCCGATCCCGTGCGCACCGAGTTGCGCCTGGTATTGGTTCCAGCCGCTAGCGGAGTTGGTGATGTGTTCGGCGAGCACCGCGTGATGGTAGTCGGTGCGGCGATTCCAAATCCAAACCGTCACCGCCGTGGAGATACTGCCCGACATGGTGCGGATGAAATTGCTCACCCCCGAGGCAGAGGCCAGATCGCGGGATGGAATGCCCGACAGGATGATCTGATTCAGCGGCAGAAAGAAAAAAGACAGACCCATGCCTTGAAAGAAACGCGGAGTCGCGAATTGACCGAAGCTTGCCTGCTCGTTCAGCGTGGATGTCCAAAACACGGCGATTCCGAACACACAGAATGAGAAGCTCGCCGCCAGCCGCAGATTCATGCGATTCATGTTGCGCCCGACGATGGGCGCCGCCACCAGCGCCAGCAGGCCGACGGGCGCCACCGCCAGGCCGGCCCAGGTGGCGGTGTAATGCAGGGTCGATTGCAGCCACAGCGGAAATACCACATTGATCCCCTGGAAGCCGAAATAGGCGATGGCCATCACTGCGACGCCCACCCGAAAGTTGCGCCGCGCGAACAGATGCATGTCGATCACCGGATGCTCATCGGTCAATTCCCAAACGATCAAGAACGTCAGTGTGACCAGCGAGACGACGGCCATCGTCGCGATCAGCGGCGAATTGAACCAATCGCGTTCGTTGCCGTTGTCCAACATGAACTGCAGGCTGCCGACGCCGACCAGAAGCAGAATGAGCCCCACCGCATCGATGGGCTGGCTCATTTTGTCGGACTCCCGATGCCGCAGCAGCATCCAGCTGGACGCGGCGCAAAAAGCGCCCACCGGCAGATTGATGTAGAACAGCCACGGCCAGGAAAAATTGTCGGTGATCCAGCCGCCGAGTATCGGTCCGACGATCGGCGCAATGATGATCACCATGGAAAACAGCGCGATCGCCATGCCGCGCCGCTCGCTCGGATAATTGCGCAGCAAAATGGCCTGCGCCACCGACATCATGGGGCCCGATACGAAGCCTTGTATGAGCCGTGCAACCACCAGCATCGGCAGACTGGTCGCGAGACCGCAAATCGCGGAGAACAGCATGAACAGGCAGACGGAGGTGACGAACGTCCTGACCTCGCCGAAGCGCCGCGCTATCCAGCCGGTCAGCGGCTGCACGACCGCGGCGGCGAGCATGTAGGAGCTGACCACCCAGGTTCCCTCGGAATTGCTGACGCCGAGGCTGCCCGATATGTTCGGCACGGAAACGTTGACGATGGTCATGTCAAGTATTTCCATGAATGCCGCGGTCGCGATGGCCGCGGTGAGAAACAACAGCTTTCCGCCGTGCAGCGGCGGATATTCGTGCGCTGCCTCGGCTGTGGGGGCGATGGCCATCTCGGCGGGGCGCGCTTAGTTTGCCGCGCCGAGATTGCGGCTGACGATCTCGTCGGCCTCAGCGTTGGCCCGCGTCAGATCCTGCGAGTAGACGTCGGTTTCGCCCACCGGCTTAGCGGACGCCTTGGCGGCCAGAACCGCGCCATCCGTCTTAGTCGTGTCGACGGTCACGGTCGCCGACAGGCCCACGCGCAGCGGCGACTTCGCGAGTTCCCCATCGTCGATCTCGATCCTTACCGGCACCCGCTGCACCACCTTGATCCAATTGCCCGACGCGTTCTGCGGCGGCAGCAGCGCGAATGCGGCGCCGGTCCCCGCCGACATGCCCGTGACGTGCCCGTGGTAGATGAACTCACCGCCGTACAGATCGGTGCGCACTTCGGCCGCCTGGCCGATGCGCAGATTGCGCAATTGCACCTCCTTGAAATTCGCATCGACCCACAACGCATGCAGCGGGATCAAGGTCATGAGCGACTGCCCGGCCTGAATGTGCTGACCGAGTTGCACGCTTCTCTCGGCCACGTAGCCCGTGACCGGCGCGACGACGGCATTGCGCTGCGCCGCAATCCAAGCGTCGCGAAACGCACTCTTGGCCTCGAGCACGGCCGGATTGTTCTGCACCTGGGTGCCGTCGATCAGGGCATGCGCCGCGCTCGCCTGGCGCACCGCCTGCGTCACGGCGGCTTTGGCGAGATCCGCGGACTCGCGCGCATGCCGCACCTCTTCGGGCGCAATGGCATTGGCCGCCAATAGGGGCTCGCGCTTGGCGAGATCGGCCTGAGCGCGGGCGAGCTCGATCCTGCGTGTCGCGATCAGCGAATCGTATTGCTCGGCGGTCGAAGTCGTCTGCCGCACCTGCCGCACGGCCTGCGCCAGCGCGCTTGCGCTTCGCGCCAGGCTGATCTGCGCATCGACCGGATCGAGCCGCACCAATACCTGCCCCAACTTCACCAGCTGCGTGTCATCGGCGAGGACCGACACCACCGTGCCCGGCACCTGGGCCGAAATGACGACTTTATTGCCGTTGACGTAGGCATCATCGGTGCGTTCGCGTTTGGTCAGCACCAATTGCCAATAAAGCGCCCACAACACGCCGATGACGATGAACACCGCGGCAATGCGCAGTAGAATCCTGCGCCGCTTGCCGTTGTCCGAGGTTGCCGGCGCGGGTTCGATATTTGCATTCATGGTGTCGTTCTCGTCCTTTCATAGCCGCCGCCGAGCGCGCGCTTCAAACCGATGTCCGCCGAAACTGCGGCCGCATCGAGCTGCAACAGGGCATCCTGCTGCACGATCCACGCATCGGCGGCGTTCAATTCGGATCTGGAATCGGTGAGACCCTGGCGCACGCGCGCCGCGGCGCTATCCTTGAGCTTGAGGGCCGCATCCAGTTCGATTGCGCGCTGAGTTCTTTGCGCCGAGATTTGCGCGAGGCTCGACGCCTGCGCCGCCACGTCCCGGGCGGCGCTCACCACCGCATCCTGGTAGACCGCCAGTGACGCATCGACCGCCAACTGGGCCGCCCCGTAACGCGCTTTGAGACGGCCGGAGTCGAACAGCGGCAAATGGACCGCCGCCCCGGCATTCGGTACGCGGCTGCCGTATTCGAGTAGCGACGACATACGGATGCTTTGGATGCCGACCAACGCATTGACGCTCAGGTCCGGAAAGAATTCGGCGCGCGCCGACTCGCGGCTCTTTTCCGCCGCTTCCACCCGCCAGCGGCTGGCCGCGACATCCGCCCGGCGCGCGATCAAATCGATCCGCACATCATCGGGCAGCGCGCCATCCACCGTTGGCAGGGGTTTCGGCGTCAGCGGCGGCAGTTCGGCCGGCGCCCGACCCACGAGTGCCGCGAGCGCCACCACGCGCAGCGCCGCGGAACCCTCCAGCACCGCGATCTGTTCGCGTACCGCGGCAAGCGCGGCGGCGGCGCGCTGAGACTCGTCCGCGGAATCGAGCTCCGCGCCGATCCGCGCCGCGGTCACCGCCGCCTCGCGTTGCACGGTTAGCTCGCGCTTGCGGGCGAGTGCGAGGCGGCTCTGATCCGCCTGCCACCCAAAATAGGTGTCGGCAACCGAACTCGCCAGCATCAGCGCCGCGGCGCTGCGATCCGCTTGGCTCGCGTGCGCTTCATCCATGGCCGCCTCGACCGCATTGCGTTGTTTGCCCCACCAATCGAAGGTGTAGCTCGCCTGCAGGCCGAGATCCATTTGGTTGTACCAGGTGAAACCCAGCAGTTGCGGCGGGAACAGCCCGTTGTCGCTGAGGCGCTGCCGAGACGCATCGCCATTCGCCTGCAGATGCGCGCCGGCCGCGGTGCTCGCGATGCGCACCGATTGGCGCGCCGATTGGAAGCGCGCGTGAGCCGTGGCGAGCGTCGGCGAATAGCGCAGCGCCATCCCGGTCAACGCATCGAGCGTCGGATCCTGGTATTGCTTCCACCACTCTGGGTCGGGCCAGCCGCCTCCGCCGCCCATCTCCGACAAGGGCGCCTCGGTCGGCAGCACCAGCGGAGCGGGTTTCGGCGGCAGACCGGCGCATCCCGCGATCGATGCCGACAGCAGCAATGCCGCCCCGTAAAATCCGCGCGCAGGCTTCACGGCAATGCTTCCCGCTCCATCACCTGATCGAGCTTCAGCCCCAGCCGTTTGAGCTGCGCGACCAGCAGCTGAAGCTCCGCTTCCGAGAAATCGCCGAAAATCTCTTTGATCGGCGCATGCAGCAGCGGCAGGAGCCGCCGCACCAACGCTTCGCCCTGTTCGGTAATGCGCAGCACCATGCGCCGCCGGTCTTGGACGCTCGATACGCGGGTAATGAGATCGCGGCTCACCAGCGCATCGCTGATGCGCGACATGTTGGCCGGACTCTGCGAGGCTCTCGCACACAAGTCGCTAGGGTGGGCGACTGCCTCAGGCTGGCAAAACAGCGCGGTCAGCACCCGAAACTCCGCCTCCGCCAGGCCGAAGGGGCGAATCTGCTGTTCCAGCATCCCGCCCATACCGCGGCCGATTTGCAGCAGCAGCCGCGTCAGCATGATCTGCGCCATCGGCGCTTCGGGCATCCGTGCCCGCAGGCACCCCAGACTCGCCTCCAGCATATCGAATTGCGAGGGAGGTAGATTAGTCATTAGACCTCTAATACTTGCCAACTGAATATTTTATATTAATAATATACATTCTGAAAATAAATCTTGCAAAGGAAAGCCGCCCGTGTCACTTTTCGCCCCTCGCCTGACCCAGGTGGTAGAGATTCTCATTCACGTCGCGGCAACCCGCGTCGATCCTTACAATCTGATGCTGGCCGGCAACTCATGATCGAACGAGCCAACCGCCGTCTAGCGGGGATGTTGGCCTGCACTCTCGCGGGATGCGCGGTGGGCCCCGATTTCAAACCGCCGCCGCCGCCCGAGGGGCCCGGATACATTCCCGCGGGTCAGCTTCCCGAACACACTGCCTCGACTCCGATGCCCGGCGGGGATGCGCAGCAATTCGTCGATGGCATGGACATCCCCGGCCAATGGTGGACGCTGTTCCAATCGGCGGAGCTCAACCGGCTGATCGAACTCGCCCTTAAGAACAACCCGACTCTGCAGGCCGCACAAGCCTCTTTGCGCCAGGCGAATGAGAATCTGGCCGCCGAGCGCGGAACGCGCTATCCGAGCGTTTCCGCGAGCTACCAGGCGCAGCGCGCCAGGAGTTCGGCGGCGCAGTTTGGTCTGCCGCAACAAGGCTCGGGATATCTGTACTCGTTGAACAGCGCCTCGGTGAACGTGTCCTACACGCTCGATGCCTTCGGCGGCGTCCGCCGCCAGATCGAAGCCGTGCAGGCGCAAGCCGACTACGCGCGATTCGCGCTCGAGGCAAGCTACCTCACCCTCACCGCCAATGTGGTCACCGCCGCGATCGGCGAGGCTTCGCTGCGGGCGCAGATCGCCGCCACCGAGGAGATTGCGCGCGCGCAGCAAACGCAGCTCGACATCGCGCAGCGGCGGCTCGCCGCCGGCGGCGCTTCGCGCGCCGACGTTCTGCTGCAGCAGGCAACCCTGCAAACGACTCTCGCGAGCCTGCCGACGCTGCGCACCGCGCTCGCCCAGCAGCGTAATCTGCTCTCGACCTATGTGGGCTCGCTGCCCGCCGACTACGCGGGCGCGGAGTTTCATTTGGATTCGTTGAGCCTGCCCACTCGGTTACCGGTGAGCCTGCCGTCCAAATTCGTCGAGCAGCGCCCCGATGTGCGCGAGTATTCGGCGTTGCTACACCAGGCGACGGCGCAGATCGGCGTCGCAACCGCCAACCTGCTGCCGCAGCTGACCCTCACCGGCAGCTACGGCGGCGGCGCCGTCAAATTCGCGGACATGTTCTCGCCCAGCTCGATCGTATGGAATCTCGCCGCAGCGGCGACGCAGCCGCTATTCAAGGGCGGACAGCTGGTTCATCAGCGGCGCGCCGCCGTGGCCGCCGCGCAGGAAGCGGCCGCCAACTATAAAGCCACGGTGCTGGTTGCCTTTCAGAACGTTTCCGACACCCTCTACGCCTTGCAGGGCGATGCCGAGGCGCTCGCGGCCGAAACCGCCGCCGAACGCTCGGCGGCGGGCAGCCTCGAGCTGGCGCAGGCGCAGTACAAAGCCGGCGGCGCCAGCTATCTGCAGGTGCTGGCCGCCGACCAAGCCTATCAATCGGCCGCCGTGTCATTGGTCAAGGCGCGCGCGCAGCGCTATGCGGACACCGCCGCACTGTTTCAGGCACTGGGCGGGGGTTGGTGGAACCGCACCGACATCGGCGCCAATTCAACCGCTTCTCCTTAAGGATCTCCGCCCACAATGCAATCCGCCACGCCTCAGGACGGCACGCCCGTCAAGCCAAAAGGGATGATCAAACCCCTCGTCATCATGATTCTGGCCGTGGCGGTCGTGCTCGGCGGAATCTTCGGCTGGCAGGCGTTCATCGGTTCGATGATCAAGAAGGGCATGCGCGCGGGAGCCAGCGCGCCCGTGACCGTCTCCACGGTCACCGCCACGACGACCCAATGGCAGTCGCAGATGCAGGCGGTCGGTACGGTGCGCGCGGTACGCGGCGCCGATTTATCCGCCCAGGCTTCCGGCGTGGTCGATGCCATCGATTTCGATTCGGGCAACGAAGTACCGGCCGGAAAGGTGCTGCTGCGGCTCAAGCCGAACGATGATTTCGCCAAATTGCAGCAACTGGAAGCGGCGGCCGAACTCGCCGCGCAAACCTACAAGCGCGACCAAGAGCAATTCGCCGCGCAGGCAATCAGTCAGGCGGCCCTCGATACGGATGTGTCGACCCTGAAGTCCGTTCGCGCGCAAGTGGCGGCGCAGCAGGCGCTGATCGAGGAAAAGACCGTCAAGGCGCCGTTCGCCGGCCGTCTCGGCATTCGCCAGGTCGATCTCGGCCAGTATTTGTCCGCCGGCGCGCCGGTCGTCACCTTGCAAGCGCTCGAGCCCATTTTGATCGATTTCTACCTCCCTCAACAGGCACTCCAGCGAATCAAAGTCGGCGATGCAACCGCCGCCACCATCGACACCTATCCCGGGATCCGCTTCAGCGGAGTCATCGAGGCGATCAACTCCAAGGTCGACAACGCGAGCCGCAACATTCAAGTGCGCGCCGCCTTCCACAATGCCGATAGGCGGCTGGTGCCCGGCATGTACGCCACCGTCGCGGTCGATGCGGGCAATGCGCTGCGCCGAATCACCCTGCCGCAAACCACCATTACCTATAACCCTTACGGCAATACGGTCTATGTCGTGAAACACGGCGGCGGCCACGACACGGTCGAGCAGCGATTCGTTACCCTCGGCGATACGCGCGGCGATCAGGTGGCGGTCGAGAGCGGCGTCAAGGACGGTGACGTGGTGGTATCCGCCGGCCAAATGAAGTTGCGCAACGGCTCTTCGGTGGTCATCAACAACACGGTGCAGCCCACGGATGAGGCCAACCCGATGCCGCCGAACGAATAGCGCCGGCGTCGCAGCATGAAATTCACCGATATCTTCATTCGCCGACCGGTGCTCGCCTCAGTGGTGAGCCTGTTCATTCTGGTGCTCGGACTGCGCTCATTCAGCGCGCTGCAGGTTCTCCAATATCCGAAGACGGAAAATGGCGTGGTGACGATCACGACCAGCTTTCCGGGCGCTGATCCGGAGGCGATTGCGGGCTTCATCACCACGCCGATCGAGACAGCCGTCGCCCAGGCGAACGGAATCGACTACATGACCTCGACCAGCCAGAACAGCACCAGCACGATCACGGTGAATTTGCGCCAGAACTACGACACTTCGAAGGCCGCCGCCGAGATCAACATCAAGGTCAATTCGGTCCTCAACCAGCTGCCGACCGGCTCGTTGCTGCCCACCATCACCATCCAAATCGGACAAAGCATCGATGCGATGTACATGGGCTTCACCAGCAGCACGCTCGCCGCCAATCAGATCACCGATTATCTGACGCGCATCGTGCAGCCGAAGCTGCAGGCGGTCGAAGGTGTGCAAACGGCGGAAATCCTCGGCGGCCAGACCTTTTCATTGCGCGCCTGGCTCGACCCGAAGAAATTGGCCGCGCTCGGTTTGACGGCGAGCGAGGTGGCGGCGGCGCTGGCCGCCAACGACTATATTTCGGCGGTCGGCAACACCAAGGGTCAGATGATTCAGGTGACCCTGACCTCCACCACCAGCCTGCACTCCCTTGGCGAATTTCGCGATCTCGTCATCAAATCCGTCAACGGCGCCACCATCCGCTTGAGCGACGTGGCTCAAGTCACCATGGGGGCCGACAGCTACGAGTCGCGGGTCCTGTTCAACGGCAACACCGGGGTATTCATCGGCATTCAGATAGCGCCCTCGGCGAACTTGCTGACGGTGATCAAGGGCGTCCGGGCCGTATTTCCGGAAATTCAATCCCAGCTGCCGCAGGGCCTGGAAGGCCGCATCGTCTACGACTCGACCGATTTCGTGAACGCATCCATCCATGAGGTTGTCATCACCCTGGTCGAGGCGCTCATCATCGTCATGCTGGTCATATTCGCATTCCTGGGATCGCCGCGTTCGGTGTTGATCCCCGTCATCGCGATTCCGCTGTCCCTGATCGGCGCCCTGGCGATCATGCTGGCCCTGAAATTTTCGATCAATCTGCTGACGCTATTGGCGCTGGTGCTGGCGATCGGTCTGGTGGTCGACGATGCCATCATCGTGGTCGAAAACGTCAACCGCCACTTGGAGGACGGCATGTCGCCGCTGGCCGCAGCCATGCAGGCGGCGCGCGAATTGGGCACGGCGATCATCGCCATGACGGTGGTGCTGCTGGCGGTCTATGTCCCGATCGGACTTCAAGGCGGTCTCACGGGCGCTCTTTTCACTGAATTCGTGTTCTCGCTTGCCGGCGCGGTCACGGTGTCGGCGATCATCGCGCTCACGCTCTCACCCATGATGTGCTCGAAGCTGCTGAGGCCGCATCACGCCGATCAAAAGGGTTGGGAGAACCGTATCGTCGCCTTCATCGACGCGCGGTTCGAGCGTCTGCGAAACGTCTACGAACGCCGCCTCGAGCGCAGTCTCGACTTCACGCCGGTGACGGCCGTTTTCGTGGTCATCGTGCTGATCAGCATTGCGCTCCTCTATCGCAGCGCCAAGAGCGAGCTTGCACCGCAAGAGGACACCAGTTTCGTGTTGGCGCAATCGACCTACGCGCCGGATGCGACACTGCAGCGCAAACTCCAGTACGGCGCCGAGGCATTCAAGATATTGAAGACTCAAAAAGGCGTCCGGCAGGTCTTCCAGTTCGAAACGCCGAACCGCTCGTTCACCGGCCTGCTGCTCACCCCGATCGACCAGCGCTCGGGCGCGACCGCGATCCAAGGCGCCGCGCAACAGAGCCTGAACGCGATTGCCGGGGCGAAGATCGCGGTCTTTCAGCTGCCCCCGCTGCCGGGCGCATTCGGATTTCCCGTGCAATTCGCCATCAAGACCACCGAGCCGCCGCTGCGTTTGAACGAGGTGTCTCGGGCGTTTCTCGATGCGGCGAACAAGAGCGGCACCTTCATGTTCCTCGACACCGATCTCAAATACGATCTGCCGCAGTCGGTGATCGAAATCGACCGCGACAAGGCGGCGCAGATCGGTTTGAACATGAGCCAGATCGGCTCGTCGCTCGGCAGCCTCCTCGGCGGCGGCTACGTCAACTACTTCAGCATGCAGACCCGCTCGTACAAGGTCATTCCGCAAGTCGAACGCACATCGCGCCTGAATGCGAGCCAGCTGCTCGACTATCCGATCGCCAATGTGGGCGGCGTGCCCATTCCTTTATCGACGGTTGCCCGGATCCGCAGCCAGACCGTGCCCGAGACATTGAACCATTTTCAGCAGTTGAACTCGGCCACCTTGTCGGGCGTGGCCGCGATCGGCGTGTCGCAGGCCGAGGCGCTCAATTACTTGCGCAATCTGGCCGCACGCACGCTGCCCGCGGGTTATTCGATCGATTTCGGCGGTCAAACGCGCCAGTTCGTCCAAGAATCGGGCGGCGTCATGGCCACATTCGCATTCGCCATCATCATCGCGTTCCTGACGCTCGCCGCGCTCTACGAAAGCTTCCGCGATCCGCTCGTCATTCTGATCTCCGTACCCCTGTCCATCGCGGGCGCGCTGATCTTCATCGCCATCGGTCTCGGCGGCGCCACCTTGAACATCTACACGCAAGTCGGTTTGGTCACCTTGATCGGCCTGATCAGCAAGCACGGAATTTTGATCGTCGAGGTCGCGAACGAAGAGCAGCAAAGCGGCAAGTCCAAACGCGCCGCCATTGTGAGGGCGGCCTGCGTGCGGTTGCGCCCCATCTTGATGACCACGGCGGCCATGGTGCTCGGCGTGATCCCCTTGGTATTGGCACGGGGCGCCGGCGCCGAGTCGCGCTATGCGATCGGGCTCGTGATCTCCAGCGGACTCGCAATCGGCACGCTGTTCACGCTGTTCGTGGTCCCGGCAGTTTACATGCTGATCGGCGCCACGCATTCCCCAGAGAGTGGCGATCTAGCGTCCGAGTGATCGGATAATTATTTTTAATATTCAATCAATTACGGGACTTACCTAATCTTAAGTTAAATAAATTGCATGCCCGATCCACGCATCGGACCCGTGCAAAGTCGACAAATCCACGCTTCGCATCTTGCAAAACCTTGACAAGGTGCGCGTTGCGTTTTATCGAATGTCTTGTATATTCCAACCGCAGTGTATTGATTTACCAAGATTCTGAAAAATTCACGAACCTCGAAACTACTTTAAGTTCAGGCTTTCGTCCATGGGGTTAACATGATGAGTGCATGGGAGAATCTTCACTTTGCGACCTTGGAATTGGTTCGCTCGACCCCGATCAAGCAACGATTGATTTCAGCGTATCGACGCCATCTTGCCTCCGTGGCGGTCGATCAGCTTCCGACTGAAGCACGCGAATCGTTTTTGCAGGTCATGCGCACCTTAGCGGGCGTTCAGCCCTTGCGCGGGGAGGACGCGGTTGCCGCTTCGGTGCGCAAGATGTCGAATCAAGAGGCCGACGACTGTGCGGCGCTCATCGTCGAGATCTTCGGGCTGACGTGCAGGGCCGACGCGGGTGCGCCGCGTCAGAGCGCATCCGTGGTCCAGTTGCGCAGCGTCGAGTGCGCCACCAGCGCCGCCGACTTCGAAATCCCCGCGCTCACGGCCGCGAGCTGACCGACATAGCGCCGCCCTCGGCGCCACCCGGAGCGTCAATCGAGCTTGAATTCTATGGTGTCCCAGCGCGTGGTCTCTTGATGGCGCGCCTGGCGGCGCAACGCATCGATTAAGCTGCGTTCGGTCCACGCGCTGACCTCGTCCGCCAAATCCTTGATGGCCTTGGGCAGAGGCTCGGGCGATCCGAAATTCTCCATGGCGATGATGGGCCGATCGGCCGCCTTGGCAAAATTCATTTGGAACAGGACCAAATCGGGCTCGGCCCGATAGACCGTGGGCAACACAATGATCACTTCGCAGGGCGCTATTTGCCGGCGCAGATCCTCGCGCTGGCTTTCCTTGTCGATGGGCCGCTTCGCATGGGGCTGACTGGTATTGACGTAATAAAAAGTGCCCGGCGCCTCCAGATATTCGAACACGCGAGTGTAGTCGTCGTTCTCTTCCCAGTTGTGGGTGACGAACAGGCGAATCGGGTTTACGCGGCTCGACATGGCCCCTAGTGTAGCTCGACGATGGTCATGCGCGAAACATTGCGCGCCGATACAATGCCGGAAGTGCGATTGCTGCTCTATAACATCCGCTATGCGACCGGCACCGGCCCGGCGTTCCACCTTCCGGTGCCGGGGGCGGGATATTTGCGCTCGAACCCCCAGGTGCTGTCCGAGATCACCGAGTTCATCAAAAGTCAGGACCCGGATGTGGTGGGGCTCATCGAGGTCGATACCGGCTCCATCCGCACGGGAATGGTCAACCAGGCGGAGTTCATCGCCCGCTCGCTCGGCCATTACTCCACCTTCGAGTGCAAGTACGGGGTATCTTCGCTGAATCAGCTGGTGCCCATCGTGCGCAAGCAGGCTAACGCGTTTCTCGCCGCACCCCGGGTGCGCAACGAACGATTCCATTATTTCGACACCGGCATCAAGCGGCTCATTATTGAACTCGAGTTGGACGCGGTGGCGATCTTCCTGGTGCATCTATCGCTCAAATACCGGCACCGGCAGTACCAACTGCGTTCGCTGTACGATCTTGTGCGCCAGACTCGCAAACCCGTGATCGTCGCCGGGGATTTCAATACATACTGGGGGGATAACGAGCTTTACTTGTTCATGCAGGCGGCCGGCCTCACCAACGCCAATGCGCGAGGACTGCCCTCCTATCCGAGCAGAAGTCCCCGCAAGGAGCTCGATTTTATTCTGCACAGCGCGCAGATAGAGGTGACCCGATTCGACATGCCGGGCATTCAGCTATCCGATCATTTGCCGCTGATCTGTGATTTCACGATCCACGAACATGCTCTCAAGGCCGCGTAAACCATGACTCTGATCGGCAGCTGGCGCCTGGACATCGACGCCGAACGCATTGCCTGGCTGACCTGCGACGCGCCGGGGAGTTCGACCAACGTCTTGTCCGCGGCGGTGCTCAGCGATTTGGCCGCCGCCTTGGATCAGCTCTGCGAAATGCGCCCGGCCGGTGTGGTGGTGGGCTCCGCCAAAGCCAACGGCTTCGTTGCGGGCGCCGATATCAAGGAATTCCTGGGAGTCAGAACCCCGGAGGACGGTTACGCACTGGTGCGCGCCGGGCAGAGCGTGCTGGATCGGCTGGAGCATCTGCCCTGTCCCACTGTCGCCGCCGTGCATGGATTCGCATTGGGCGGCGGCTTGGAGCTCGCCCTCGCCTGCCGCTATCGAATCGGCGCCGACGACGCGAAACTGTCTCTGGGGCTTCCCGAAGTTCTGCTCGGCATACATCCCGGATTCGGCGGCACAGTGCGCGCCGTTCGGCTCATGGGCGTCCGTCCGGCTCTGGAGTTGATGCTCAAAGGCAGGCCGCTCAAGGGCGCGCAGGCGCGCGCGGCCGGTCTGCTCGATGAACTCGTGGCGCCGGCCGAACTGAAGACGCGTGCCAAACGCCTGCTGCTGCAGCCGCCCGCCGTGAAGAGCGCACCGTTCGTCGAGAAGCTATTGAACCTCGACGCGGTGCGACCCTTCGTGGCGCGGAAGACCGCCGCCTCTTTGCGCGCGAAAGTCCCGCGCGAGCACTACCCGGCTCCCTATGCCATTCTCGAACTGTGGCAGCACTACGGCGCCGTCGGCGCGGAAAGCTACGAAGCCGAGGCGCGATCGCTCGGAACCCTCATGTGCACCCCGACGTCGCGCAATCTGGTGCGGGTGTTCCTGCTGCAGGACAGGCTCAAGGGACTCGGCAGCAAGCCGCAAATCGATTTTCGGCACGTGCATGTCGTCGGAGCCGGTGTCATGGGCGGCGATATCGCGGCATGGGCGGCACTGCGCGGCTTGAACGTCACGCTGCAGGACCGCAGCGAACAATTGATCCAACCGGCGTTGGCGCGCGCCAAGGCGTACTTCGAGAAGCGCTTGAGCGCGCCGGGGGCGGCTGCCGCAGCACTTGCCCGCTTGCGCATGGACGTCGCCGGCGCCGGGGTCGCGGACGCGGATGTGGTCATCGAAGCCATCGTCGAGAACGCCGAGGCCAAACGCTATTTGTACGCGCAGATCGAGCCGCGTCTCAAACCGAACGCCGTATTCGCGACCAACACGTCCAGCATCAAAATAGAAACCCTGGCCGAAGGACTGAAGGATCCGGGCCGGCTGGTCGGGATTCATTTCTTCAATCCCGTGGCTCAGATGCAGCTGGTGGAGATCGTGCGGGGCCCCGGTACTCGGGCCGAGGTCGCGCGGGTTGCGGCCTCATTCGTGCGCAAACTCGACAAGCTGCCGCTGCCGTGTAAAAGCGCGCCGGGCTTCGTCGTGAATCGAGTACTCATGCCGTACATCAACGAAGCGCTGTTTGCGCTCGAGGACGGCACCCCCGCCGCCGTCATTGATCAGGCGGCGACGCATTTCGGCATGCCCGTGGGTCCGATCGAACTTGCCGACATGATCGGATTGGATGTCGCGTTGCACGTGGGCCGGGTATTGGCAGAAGCCTTTGGGCGGGCAGTGCCGGAAGTGCTGCTCAAACTGGTGGACCAAGGAAAGTTCGGTCGCAAGAGCGGGGAAGGCTTCTACGCCTGGCGGGACGGAAAGCCGGTGCGCGCGCGCGCGCAGAATGCCGAGATTCCGCCCGAACTCGAAGACCGGTTGATCCTGCCCATGCTCAACGAAGCCGCGGCATGCCTGCGGGAGGGTGTCATAGAAGACGCCGATTTGTTGGATGCGGGTGCGATTTTTGCGACGGGTTTCGCGCCTTTTCGCGGCGGTCCCCTGCACTACGCCCGGCAGCGCGGGATCGACAAGGTGACGCTGCGCCTTGCCGAACTGCAACAGCGCTACGGCGAGCGCTTTCGACCCGATGCCGGGTGGCGCAATCTAGCCGCCTCGACTTTGCCGTCCATGTAACTCAATCCAGTCGCACATGTGACTCAATACGTTCGTACATGGGTCCACGTATGATAGGATTCGCAGCCAAAATCATAGGGTTGTACCCGCAGGCGCCGGCACATTTCTGAATGACTGAACGACCGATCAATCTCGCGATCTTAAGGACATTCTCGCCCCTCGACGGATTGAAGGCGGAGAACTTGAATGCGCTCGCCCGCAAAACGCAGCTGCGCGAATTGGGCGCCGGCCGCACGCTGTTCAAGGAGGGCGACACCGAGAAGCGCACCTTCTACCTGGTAAGCGGCAGCGTGGAGTTGCGCGCAGACGACCGCCTCATTGGGACCGTGCGCGCCGGCAGTCCGGAGGCTCGCGCGGCGCTTGCGCCCGGGTTGCCGCGCAAATTCACGGCGCGTGCAGCCATCGACCTCGAATACATCATGATCGACAGCGATCTGCTCGATGTGCTGTTGACATGGGATCAGACTGGCCAATACGAAGTGTCGGAACTGAACAGCGGCGGTGTCGATGCGACCGGCGACTGGATGACCACTCTGTTGCAGACGAAGGCGTTTCATCGAATTCCCCCGGCCAATATTCAGGCCATCTTCATGCGCATGCAGCGCATCAACTACCGCGCCAGCGATGTGGTGATCAAGCAAGGCACCGAGGGCGATTATTTTTACGTGGTGGTCGCGGGCAAGTGCATAGTGACCCGCGAGACTCCCCTGAATAAGGAAGGGATCAAGCTCGCCGAACTCGGTCCGGGCGATAGTTTCGGCGAAGAAGCCTTGATCGCCGAGGCCAAGCGCAATGCCACCGTGACCATGGCAACCGACGGCACGCTGATGCGGCTCGGCAAGCAGGATTTTCAGACTTTGCTGAACGAACCGCTGCTGCAATGGGTCACCCAGGATCAGGCCAGGGAGATCGTCGCCAAGGGCGGCAAGTGGCTCGACGTACGCTTGCCGAGCGAATTCCAAAATTTTCGCATCGACGACGCCGTCAACATACCCCTGTATTTCATCCGACTGAAGCTCAACGCTCTCGACAAGAACACGCCCTACATCGTCTGTTGCGACACCGGTCGCCGCAGCTCGGCAGCAGCCTACATATTGAGCGAACGGGGCTTCGAAGCCTACGTCTTGAAAGGGGGATTGGCCGCGACCGAAGCCGCTCGCACCAATCGGGGATGAGCGATGCCGTTTAGATACCCGCCGGCGGAAGTCAACACATACAAGCCCCCGTCGATGCTCGCGCAACACAAGGGCTTGGCGGTCGTATTTGCAGTTGTATTTTTGGGCTTGGCGATTTATTGCTTCAAGGCGCCTCACGGCTCCCGCTATGCCCCGCCGCCGAAGCAGCCAATTTACGTCGATGCAGTTCCGCAATAGAGGCCGCCGTTTCGTTCGACGAATCCCCGGCAGGTTTGTCTTATTCGAGTCATTAAAGGTTAAGAACCCGCTCGACAGTCTTCTGAAATGCCGTTTCGTCCAACGCGCAAATATCCTCCCATGCGGCTTCGATCATCTCAGCCTGATCAATGGTGATATCGGACACCGTAAAGCACATGACAATACTGCCATCGCTTTCGACAAAGCGGGCCGTCCGAGTCTCATCTGCGTATGCCCGCGTGGAAACCGGCTTTCCAGCGACAAGAACTTTGGCAAGCTGCTCGCCGTCTGGAATCGGCGACAGGAACGTCGCCATTTCTCCGTCGTCATCGAGGTGCGCCATCGTCGCGAATATTGCCGTAACCATTTTCCCTCTGTTGCTAGAGCGTGAGCGACACCGATACCGGCGCCCAGATTTGCGCTACCGATCAAGTGAATTTCGCCCCATTTTCAGAAATTCCATCAGGATCGGCAAATTCGGCGCCGGCCGAGAACATGACCGAAGACCCGTTGCAGTCCTTAGCGAGCACAAGTTCTCGAGCAAGAAAATTGCGAAATGCCTCAAAAACGAACATTAGCATCTCGACATGCAGAACCGCCAATGGCCGAATGCGGCGGCTTCACCCTGACCGACATCCGCTGGCAGGATCTCAAGAGCGTCAAGATCGATGCCGGCATTGCCGGGGCGCACCTGACGCTCGACGCGTTCTTCAGTCCGGACCTGGCTTCAGCTTCGACAGGTACGACCGCCTACGTTTACGAGGGGCTGGGCAAAGATCAGGCTGAAGCGCTCTACCGTATAGCGCAGAGCCACGACCAGGCCTGGCGCGAAAAGCGCCGGGTCCACGACCTCGAGGAGATGCGGGCACGCGCGGGCGGCGCAGCGGAAGATTCCGACGCTACGGCGAGGTCACATCGTGTGGGTCGGCTTGTCTCCGCCCAGCGCGCCGGCCAAATAATTTTCGATCTTCTTCTGCGTATTGCCGCGGTCCTGGTCGCTGAACTGCACGCCGATCCCGGCGGTGCGCTTGCCCTGGGCGCCCTTGGGGGTCATCCAGATCACCCGTCCGGCCACGGGCAGTTTTTCTTCCTCGCCCATCAAATTGAGCAGCATGAACACCTCATCGCCGAGGCGATAGTTGCTATTGGTGGGGATGAACAGCCCGCCGTTCTTCACGAACGGCATATAAGCGAGGTAAAGCGCGCTTTTATCCTTGATCGTGAGGGTCAGCAACCCGGGTTTATTACTTGGACTTCGCAATTCCTGCCATTCCCACTAATTACTTACTTCGCCAGCGCTGCCCGGCCGCCGAGCAGCAGAGCCTCGAGTGCCAGTTGTTGGTTCAACCCGGTCGCCGCAAACCGCCGCAACTCGCGCGAGGCGTCCAGCAGCTCAAATAGAGCCCTTATCTTGGGCTTAAGTAAAGCGGCAGGCAAGCGGACGGGTTCCGCACTTTGCAGTGAACTGGTCGCGCCCCAGTAGGCATGTACGCGCCGTGTGATCCAGTTCTCAAGCCAAATCAGCCGCAGGTTCTGCTCGGACTTCACCCAGGAACCCGCCAACAGGGTTACGTCGACCGCACCGGCGGCCATTTGGCGCAGATGATCCAGCATCTCTTGCTCGAGTGCGGCGATGCCCGCCTTCTCGAACTCCACGGCGAGCAGCGGCGCCCCGCCTGCCAGTTCGAGCGCCGCACCCCAATTCTCGCGCTTCTCCCCCCTGCCCTCCAGCCAGCCGAGGGCCGCGGCTCTCTCCGGCGCACGCAACTGCACGCGCATGCAGCGACTGGCGATGGTCGCCGGCAGGCGGTGGCTCGGCTTGGCGACCATGATCAGGAGCGTATTGTCCGTCGGCTCCTCCAGCGTCTTCAAAAAGGCGTTGGCGCCGTTTGCATTGAGCGCTTCAGCGCCTTCGACCAATCCGACCTTGTAGCCGCCGCGATAGCTCGAGAGCGTCAACGACTCGATCAATTGGCGGATCTGGTCGACCTTGATCTGCTGCGCGTCCTCTTCAATGCGCACCACGTGACAATCCGGATGGCTGTCGGCGCGCAACAATTTACACGAGGCGCAGGCTCCGCACGGGCGTGGCGCGTCCGATTCGCACAAGACCAGGGCGGCGATCCAATTCGCCAATTGTTCCGCGCCAAGACCCGGCACGCTCAGGAGCAACAGAGCATGCGGCAGGCGCCGCGCCGACAGGGCCTCGCGCATCCGTCGTTGCGGCCCTTGCAGCCACGGCAGGGAGTCGATGCTCAGGAAATCCATGTTCTCGCACCCAACACTTCAATAATTTGCGACGTGACCTCGTCCGCCGAACGGCCGGCATCGATGACCGACACCCGACCCGGCTCCGCCGCCGCCCGAACGAGGTACGCGGCGCGCACGCGCTCGAAGAACTCCGCGCGCTGCCGCTCAAAGCGATCCTGGTCGGCGTGCTCGATGCCGGTATCTTGGTTGCGCCGTCGCGCGCGCTGCAATCCCACCGCCACCGGCACATCGAGCAACAGCGTGAGATCCGGCCTCCTGGCTCGCTGCACCAGCAGCTCCAACGGGCGGATTTGATCGTCGCCGAGTCCGCGCCCCGCTCCTTGATAGGCATAAGTGGCATCCGTGAATCGATCGCACAGCACCCAGCGACCGGCGATGAGGTTCGGTTCGATCAAATTCTGAAGATGCACCGCACGCGCCGCGAACATGAGCAATAATTCGGCCGTATCGGGTAAGGGTTCGCGCGCCACGAGGACCAGATCGCGGATCTTCTCGGCCAGGGGCGTGCCGCCGGGCTCGCGGGTCACCACGTGCGCGATACCGCGATCCGACAATATTTTCGAAAGACGAACGATCTGCGTGGTCTTGCCCACCCCTTCGATTCCCTCGATGGTCAAGAAACGTCCCTGCGGATTGATCATGGAGGATTCACCGCTCATTGCGCTGCCGCCGCCTTCTGGCGCTGGCGCGCGAGGTATTGCGCCACGGCGGCATTGTGCTTGTCGAGCGTGGCCGAAAATACGTGGCTGCCATCGTCCCGGCCGGAAGCCACGAAATACATCGCATCGGTTTGCTGCGGGCGGGCGGTGGCGCGAATGGCGGCGGCACCGGCCAGCGCAATAGCCGTCGGCGGCAGTCCGCTGCGCGTGTAGGTATTGTACGGCCCGTCGGTGCGAAGATCGACCGTTCGCAGTTCCCCCTCGTAGCGGTCGCCCAATCCGTAAATGACGGTCGGATCCGCCTGCAATCGCATGCCGATGCGGAAGCGGTTCAGATAAAGCCCGGCGATCTTCGGCAGTTCCTGCGGCAGTCCGCTTTCCTTTTCGACGATGGACGCCATGATCAGCAATTCCTCGGGGTTTTGCAGGGGTACGGATGGATCGCGATCCGCCCACGCGGCCTCCAATTCACGCCTGAGCGCCGCATGCGCCTGGCGCAGCAGTTCGAGGTCGCTGGTACCGCTCGCAAAGCGGTAGGTCTCCGGCAAGAACTGCCCTTCCGCATCAATCCCCGGGGTTCCCAGTTTTTCCATCAGCCCCTTGGTCGAGGCCGGCAGCGTTGATTCGATATCCGGATTCTTCTTGAGCGCGGCCAGCAGATCCTGTACGCGCCAACCATCGACGATGGTAAACGAATGCAACAGCACCTGGCCGCTCACCAATTTATCGAGCAGCTCGCGCGGCGTGATTCCGGGCTCGATTTCGTACTCCCCGGTCTTGATGCCGGAGGCGAGACCCTTCCAGCGGGCGTACAGCACCCAGGCATGCGGCTGCGCGATAACGCCCCGCGAGGCCAGATCCGCCGCGACGTGAGCGAATCGGGCGCCGGGGGACACCTTGAATCGCAGCGGCGCGGCAAGCCTCGACGGCTCATCGAGGCTCTTGATGCCCCGCCACAATACGCCACCGGCCGCAACCGGCAGCAGCAGCACGAACGCGACAACGACTCGCCATATCCTCACAAAGCCTCCAGGCGCGCGCGCAGCGCACCGGCGCTGTCCTCGCTCGCGAAGCGAATGCGCGCAGCGCCGTTTTGAACCATGCCAACCGAGACGACACCTGCGACGGCATTGGTCATGAACGCTTCCTCGGCATTGCCGATCTCCTCCCAGCGCAGCCGGCCTTCGAGCGGGCGCAGACCGAGATCCTTCGCCTGCCCCAATACCCAGCGGCGCACGACCCCCGCGATACCACACCGATCGAGCATCGGCGTCATCAAGTACGACCCGCTTCTGATGAACAGGTTCGACATGGTGCCGCAGACGATATTGCCGTCTACGTCGCGCAGCAATCCCTCCCAAATGCGTGGATCGCGCCATTCGCTGCGCGCCATCACCGATTCGAGGCGATTGAGCGTTTTGACGCCGGCCAGAACCGGATTGATGCCGAGCCGCGTGCTGCACACACGCACCCGCACCGCGGGATGCGCCGCCGCTGCGGCGCTGTGCGGCAGCGCATGCAGCGAAATAATCCGTGTACAGCGCTCCTGACCGCTCGGCCGGTAGCCGCGCGATCCGGCTCCGCGGGTCAGGATCAGCTTGAGCACCGCATCGGTGCCGAGCTTCGCGCGCGCCTCGATCTCGCGGCGCAACGATCCCGCCCCCGGTGGGTCGATCTTGAGCCGGCGGCAGCCCTCGAACAGCCGCTCCAAATGCAAATCCAGCAACCGTACGCGCCGGCGCCGCACGCGCATGGTTTCGAACACGCCGTCCCCATACTGCAGGCCGCGATCGCGATGATCGATCAGCGTGCGCGCGCGTCCGTTGATCCAGGTGTTCAAGCGCCCGCCTTCAAGGCGCGTATCAGACCTTCGGCCTTGGCGCGCGTCTCGGCGAGTTCCTGCGCGGGGTTCGAATCGGCGACGATTCCCGCGCCGGCTCGAAACTTCAGGACATTGCTCCGCGCGGTAATCGTCCGGATCAAAATATTGAGATCGCAGCTGCCGTCCCGATTCAAATAGCCGATTGCACCCGTGTAGGCGCCGCGGCCGGCGCCTTCGAGTTCGGCGATGATCTCCATGCAGCGCACTTTGGGGCAGCCGGTGATGGTGCCGCCGGGAAACATGGCGCGAATCGCATCGATGGGTGAAACCCCGGCGCGCAGCACGCCGCTCACGTTGGACACGATGTGATGCACGTGGGCATAGCTTTCCACGGCCATGTATTCGTCGACGCGTACCGATCCGCCGACGCTTATCCGCCCCAGGTCGTTGCGCTCCAGGTCGATCAGCATCACGTGCTCCGCCCGCTCCTTTTCGTTGTCGAGCAACGACTCGATCAGCGCCGCGTCGCGCTCCGCAGATGCGCCGCGCGGCCGGGTTCCGGCGATCGGACGCGTCGATACGGCGCCGCCGCGAATCGACAGCAGCCGCTCCGGAGAGGAACTGATCAAGGCGAAGTCGCCGTCGCGCACCATCGCCGCGAATGGACTGGGATTGGCGGCGCGCAGCCGCTCGTATACCGCCGTTGGATCGACCGGCATCCTCGAAACTCCCTGCCACTGGCGCGACAAATTGGCCTGGTACACATCGCCCGCCGCGATGTAGTCGAGCGCGCGCCCGACCGCATCCAGGAACTGCGTCGGATCCTCCTCCTGCAGATCGAAATGCATCGATGCGGCGACGGCCGGTGCGCCGGCGCGGCTCGCATCCTCGGCGAAGCGTTCGATTATCGATTCGCAGCCCGGCTCGGCGACAACCCAAGCCCTCCGGCTGCGACGATCGCGGATCCAGGCGCCGGGCGTTCGAATCGCGAACGCCACGGCCGGATCGGCGCTTGGCGGCAACCGCAATCGCGGCTCGATTTCCCCGGCCAGTTCGTAACCAAGGTACAGAAGCCACCCGCCGGTGAACGGCAGCAAAGACGGCTCGCTCGACACGCGCAGCGAACGCCACCAACTCTCCAACGCGTCCAAAAAGCCGGCCGCTCCGGCCGCATGGGGCCCCGAAAGCCGCCCCGCACCATCCAGGCGCAAACACTCACCGTTGCTGATGGGAAGAATATCGAAGCGGCCGCCGCCCGTTGCAGGGCCAATGGGAGCGCTGCTTTCGAGCAGTCCCGGATAGATTTCGGGAAACTGCGCGACTAGGCCCAGTGGCTCAAATTCGGCGGAAAACGAGCGAACCGTTGGTGCCACCGAAGCCGAATGAATTGGACAACGCGCACTCGATTGCCATCTTCCTCGCATGCTTGGGCACGTAATCGAGATCGCAGCCCTCGCCGGGTTGGTCCAAATTGATGGTCGGAGGGGCGACTTGGTCGCGCAGCGCAAGCACGCAAAAGATGGCTTCCACGACCCCAGCGGCGCCCAGCAGGTGGCCGGTCATCGACTTCGTCGAACTCACCGCCAATTTCGCGGCGGCCGGGCCGAATGCGCGATGTATCGCCGTGGTCTCGGCGCGATCGCCCAGCTCGGTCGAGGTCGCGTGGGCATTGACGTACTGTACTTGATCGGCATTGATCTTCGCATCGGTCAATGCGTTCACCATCGCCTTGCGCGCACCCTCGCCGTTCTCGGGCGGCGCGGTGACGTGGAAGGCATCGCCGCTCATGCCGAAGCCGAGTACCTCTGCGTAGATTGTCGCGCCGCGCGCCTTGGCCTGCTCGTATTCCTCGAGCATCATCGCGCCCGCGCCGTCGCCCATCACGAATCCGTCGCGATCCTTGTCCCAAGGGCGGCTCGCCCCTTGCGGGTCATCGTTGCGTTGAGACAATGCCTTGGCCTGCGCGAAACCGCTCGCACCGGTGACGCAGGTCGCCATTTCCGAACCTCCGGCGAGCATCGCATCCGCATCCCCGTACTGGATCAATCGCGCCGCGAGGCCGATCGCATGCGTCGAGGTGGTGCAGGCGGTGGCCACCGCAAGGTTCGGGCCCGTCAAGTTGAAGGCGATCGACAAATGCCCGCTCACCAAGTTGATGATGCTGGCGGGAATGAAGAATGGCGACACTTTTTTCGGGGAGTGAGTCTCCAAAAACTTGTTGTAGGTGTCCTCGATCGACTCCAGGCCGCCCATGCCCGACCCCATCAGGACCCCGACACGCGGCGAGTTGGCCTCGGTGACCGTAAAACCTGAACCGCGCATCGCCTGCACGCCCGCCACCACCCCATACTGCATGAAGGCATCCATGCGCCGTGCGTCCTTCGGGCTCATGTATTGAGCGAGATCGAGATCGCGGATCTCGCCGCCGAAATGCGTGGAAAACTTGCTGGTGTCGAATCGCGTCACCGGAGCGATGCCGCTGCGACCCGCGAGGATGGATGCCCATGCTGTCCCGACGTCGTTCCCGACCGGGGACACGATCCCGAGACCCGTAACCACTACGCGCCGTCTGCTCAACCGAGACTCCTCAATGGGATGCTTGAAATGCCGGCAAAGGGCGCGAATCCCGCGCCTGGAGCCCTTGCCGCGCTGCTAGCCCCAGTGGGTTCAGGCCTTGCCCTTGTGCGAATTGATGTAATCGATGGCTTGCTGAACGGTCGTGATCTTTTCCGCATCCTCGTCGGGAATCTCGGTCTCGAACTCCTCTTCGAGTGCCATGACCAGCTCAACGGTGTCCAGCGAGTCTGCTCCGAGATCATCGACGAACGAGGCATCATTGGTCACTTCTTCTTCTTTGACGCCCAATTGTTCAGCCACGATCTTCTTAACCTGCTGCTCAACAGTACTCATCGTTATGGTGTCCTTTCGGGAAAGCCCAGTCGGGAAAAATAATAAACACGCGCCGAACAGCATGAGGGCCCGTGGCCACCCTCTGGTATCGGCAGGGCGCGTATTTTATGTGAACGCGACCGCGACGGCTACCTTGGACGCGCAATTGCCTCATGGCAGGCGCCGCCTGTCTTGACAATTGCCCTTTCTTGAGGGCCCGCGCGCAAGGCCCGGCAGCCATGAGGCCCCACGGCCCAGGTCCCTAGGCCATGTACATGCCGCCGTTGACGTGCAGGGTCTCGCCCGTGATGTATGCCGCTTCGGCCGATGCCAGGAATGCGACTGCGGCCGCAATGTCCGCCGGCTGACCGAGCCGGCCGAGCGGAACCTGGGCGCTCAATCCGGTGCGTTGCGCCTCATTCAACGCCCGCGTCATATCCGTGTCGATGAACCCCGGCGCGACGACATTTGCCGTGATGCCGCGCGAGCCGACCTCCCGGGCCAGCGACTTGGTAAAGCCGATGATGCCCGCCTTGGCCGCCGCGTAGTTGGCCTGACCGGGATTTCCCGTAAGGCCCACGATCGAGGCAATACTGATGATGCGGCCCTGCCGGGCCTTCATCATGCCGCGCAGGACCGCCTTGGAAAGCCTGAACACCGAGGCGAGATTGGTCTGCAGCACCGCGTCCCAGTCCTCCGGCTTCATGCGCAGCAGCAGCGTGTCGCGGGTAATTCCGGCGTTGTTGCACAGAATGCCGATCGGCCCCTCATGCGATTCGATGTCGGCGATGAGCGCATCGATCGAATCCTGGCTGACCACATCCAGAACCGCGCCGCGGCCCCCGTGCACCGCCAGCAACTCACTGATCCTCGCCGCGCCCTCGGTCGTGGTCGCGGTGCCCACCACGCGCGCGCCATCCGCACTCAGCCGGCCGGCGATGGCCGCGCCAATCCCGCGCGAAGCGCCCGTCACCAATGCCACCTGTCCGTTCAACATCGGGGACCCTTCAGCATGTGAAATCCTCCTTAAGAGACACTCAGGGCGAGCGCTTCATCGAAGGATTGCGGGTCCTCGAGCGCCAGCATTTTCAGATCCCGATTCTTGTCGATGCGGCGGTTCAGGGACGTCAGCACCTTGCCAGGCCCGCATTCGAGGATGTGCGTTGCGCCCGCGGCGATCATCGCACGAACCGTCGCGGCCCAATAAACGGGCGTATGCAGCTGCTTGACCAGGCCGGCGCGGATGGCGGCGGGTTCTGCATGGGCTGTCAGGTCGATCCCGTACACCGTGATGTTCGCGGCGGCCGCCACCGGCGCCCCCTCGAGCCGCAGACGCAGTTGCTCGGCCGCGGGCGCCATGAGCGAACTGTGAGCCGGCACGCTGACGGCCAAGGCCATGGCGCGGCGCGCACCCTTGGCCGTGGCGGCCTCGATGGCGCGCGCGACCGCGGGCGCCGCTCCGGCGATGACGACCTGCCCCGGCGCGTTGAAATTCACGGCCTCGACCACCTCGCCATGCGCCGCCGCGCGACAGGCGGCCTGGACCTCGGCATCTTCCAAACCCAGAATCGCCGCCATGGCGCCTTGACCCTTGGGCACCGCGGCCTGCATGGCTTCGGCGCGAAACTTCACCAGCTCGACTGCGGTCTTGAAATCCAGGCTGCCTGCCGCCACCAGCGCGCTCCATTCCCCGAGACTGTGACCGGCCATGAAGCTCGGGCGAGCGCCGCCGCGCTCGCTCCACAGGCGATAGGTGGCAACGCCCGCGGTCAACATCGCCGGCTGAGTGCACTCGGTGGCATTCAAGGCTTCGACCGGACCCTGCTGGCAGCGCTGCCACAAGTCATAACCCAGTACGTCCGAGGCTTGCGCGAAGGTCGCTTCGACGACCGGGGATAATGCCGCCAGCGCGCTCATCATTCCGACCGATTGCGAGCCTTGGCCCGGGAAAACGAAGGCGAGTGACATGGCGTGCGGCCTCTAGCTGCGACAGCGGTGGCGAATTATAGCGATCCGCCACGAGAGTGCAGCCCCAACGGCAAATCCGGCCGCCGCGCCGTACAAATGGGCGTCCACGACGACATTGGGCGCCGCATGGCCCGCCGACTGCTCGTAGAGTAATTTGGCGCACAGACCGAACAGCAGAAGCCAGCGGTCCCAGGCGCGCTCCGCCAGGTGCTTGGCGCAGCCCGCGGCCATGACCGAGTGCAGCACCCCGGAGGCGCCGACATACCAGCCCACATGCGGACTCAGCCACCACAAACCGCAGCTGATGGCCAGGGCGCCGGAAAGGACGATGACGCACCACTCCACCGCGTCGTAGTCTCGCGCGAACAAGGACCACATCAGCACCAGGCCCAGCTCGTTCAACAGCAGGTGATGCAGGTCGAGATGCACCGCGTGGGCCGTGAGCAACCGCCACCACCCGCCCGCGGCGATCGCGCCGCGCTCGTAGCGCAGCGCCTCGCCGACACTGTCGCCAAGACCCAACAGCAGATCCAGGATCAGCAAAATAAAAAGCAACCAAAGCCAGCGGCCGTGATCCCACTGCAGAGCCTGCGCGAACTGCGTCAGTGAATTTGCCCTCGGGCGCGGATCGCGGCCGTCTATTTTGGTATCATTCATGGAATTCTCGAGGTCACTATGCACAAGCGCCAGCGCGGTTTTACCCTTATTGAGATCATGGTCGTGGTCGTCATTCTCGCAGTGCTGGGTGCGCTCGTCGTGCCGAAAATCCTGGAAAACGTCGACAAGGCCCGCGTTACCCGCGCGGCCAGCGACATTCGGGCCATTCAGACCGCCCTCGACCTGTACCGGCTGGATAATTTCAAATATCCGACCACCGAACAAGGCTTGCAGGCGCTGGTGACGCAGCCGAACGACCCCACCATCACGAATTATCGCTCCGGCGGGTACCTGTCATCCTTGCCCAAGGATCCCTGGAACAACCCGTACCAATATGCCAGTCCGGGCCCTGCCGGACGCGACTACGAGATCACGAGCTACGGACGCGACGGTAAACCAGGCGGTGAAGGCTACGACGCGGACATCAGCAGCACCACCCTCGAACAGCGCTAGAGCGCCCGCTTGCCCGGGCCGCGCCATGCGCAACAGGGGCTTCACGCTCGTCGAAATCCTGGTGGTCGTGGTGATCATGGCGGTGGTCATCTCGCTGGCGGTGCTGTCGATCGGTGTGACCGGGCGCGACTCGCAACTGGACGAGGAGAGCAGGCGCATCGAAGGTCTGGTTGACCTGCTGCACGAGCGCGCAGTGCTCGAAGGCCGCGATTTCGGAATCCTGATCGAGCCGGCCGGTTACGAGTTCCTCGCGTACGACACGGATCGCAGCCGTTGGCGTCCATTCAACGACGAGCACGAGTTTCGCCACCGCGAACTGCCCAAGGGCGTGACCCTTCAACTGGAATTGGACTCGCAAGTCGTGGTGCTCAAGCCCATCGAGCGAAAGGGCGCGAGCGATGAGGCGCCGCCCGCGCCCCAGGTGGCGATCGCGGCCAGCGGCGAGGGAACGCCGTTTCGCCTCACGCTTACGCGCGAGACGACACGCGCCAGAGCGTCGGTGGCCGGCAACGCGCTCGGCAAAACGACGATCGAGAATTCCAATCAACCGGACAAGCGCACGTGAACCGTTGGCGAAACCGCGGCTTTACCTTGGTGGAGGTGCTGGTCGCGCTCATGATCGTGGCGATCGGGTTGGCCGCCCTGATGACCGCGGTGAGCGCCACGGCCCGCACCAGCGGCCATTTGCGCGACAAGACGCTGGCCCAATGGATCGCCCTCAATCGTCTCACCGAAGTGCGGTTGACCGTGAATAAACTCGGCCAAAGTGCCGATACCGGTCAACTCGAGTTCGCCAATCGCACCTGGCATTACGATACGCGCTACTTCGATACCAGCATTGGCGGCATGAAGCGCGTGGTGGTGCGCGTTTGGCTGGGAGCGGCCGGTACCAAGAGCAATCCCTTGGCCGAATCCTACGGATTCATGGGCTCCTCGGTCGCCACGCCGGGGAGTTCCAACGTCGATTGGACGGCGGGCACCAGCGCCGCATCCGCCGCGCCCTGCCCGCCCGCAGTGCCCGGCACACCGGGTACGCCGCCGGGGACCGGCCCCGGCGGCGTGCCATGTACACCCGCGGCCGCACCGAACGGCACTCAGACCCCCCCCGGCACTCTGATCACCCCAGTACCGGGCACCGGTCAGACGACACCGCAATGAGTACGCCCGACCGAACGCCTGCGCGCGCGGCAGTACGCGGCTTCACGCTGGTCGAAGTGCTGGTGGCGCTGCTGATTCTCGGCATCATGTCCGCGCTTGGTTACGGTACCTATCGGCAAGCGCGAATTTCGGCCGAGCGTACCGAGGAGGCCCTGCAACGCTCGCGCGAAATCGAATTCGGCATGCGGGTGGTGGTCATGGATTTCGCGCAAATGGTGCCGCGGCCGGTGCGCGATCCGCTCGGCCAATCACGGCTGCCGGCGCTGCACGGGCTTTCCGGCAACGGCACCAGCGCCGGCGCCGCCGGCGAGGGCTTCGGCAGCACCTCATCGAGTTCATCGAGCATGCACTTCAACTCGGATCCCGGATTCCAATCCGGATTCGCCGATGCATCCTCCGCCTCCGCGATCCAATTGGCCGAACTCACGCGCGCGGGCTGGTCGAATACCGCCGGTCAGCAGCGGGGCACCACGCAGCGTGTGGCCTACGCACTGGTCGGCGATGTGCTCAAGCGCAGCTACACCACCGCCCTCGACACCGTGCAGGGCGCGAAACCCGTGATTCAGGACCTGTTCGGCCATGTGAAGACCGTCCAGTTGCGGTACCTGGACAACAACCAGACCTGGCAGAACCAGTGGCCGCCGGCGGCGCTGCCCCAGCCCGAAGCGCTGTGGACCCGGCCGGTCGCGGTGGAAATCACGGTCGAATTCAAGGACTGGGGCCGGGTTCGCCGACTGATCGAGGTGGCCGGGTGAGCCGGCGGAACGAGCGCGGGGTGGCGCTGATCATCGCGCTGGTGCTGGTGGCGCTTGCGGCCATTCTCGCCACCAAGCTGACCTTCGACGGCTGGCTGGAGCGGCGGCGCGCGAGCGGCGTCATGGCCGCGGAGCAGGCATTCGAATTCGGCCTGGGCGCCGAGGCGCTGGCGGCCGAGGTGCTCGGTCAGAATGGGCAAAAGCCGCAAGGCTCGCCGGCAGGACAATCCGGCCAAAGCAAGCCAAACCCGCAAACTGCGCAAAACTCCTCGCAGGTCACCCTGGCCCAGGCCTGGGCGCAACCGACACAACCGCTGCCGATCACGCCGCAGAACGATCCGGAAGGAGAGCCGATCGGCACTTTGCAGGGACAATTGGAGGACATGCAGGGCCGCTTCAATTTGAACAATCTGGGCCATGTCATCAGCGTCAACGGCAAAATCGAACAGGACCCGCAACCGCTCGAACAATTTCAACGCCTGCTGGTGGCCGCGGGCTTGGAGGCCAAATGGGCAGGCATCGCCCGCGATTGGATCGATGCGGACGATCAGCCGGGAAGTCCGGACGGCGCGGAAGACGCGGTGTACACGGCACAATCGCCGCCTTACCGGACCGGCAATTGGCCGATGACCAGTCCGAGCGAACTGATGAATCTGCCCGGCTTCGGCGCCGACCGCTATCGCAAGATCGCCCCTTATGTTACCGCGCTGCCCTACGCCACCGCGCCCATCAATATCTGCACCGCGCCCGGGATCGTGCTCGAGAGTCTCGCCGACAATTTGAGCGGCGAGTATTCCCGCGATCCGGATCTGCTCACCAGCGCACGCGCAAGCGGCTGTTTTCCCGATGTCCAGACATTCACCAACATCCTGGGTCCGAACGCGGCCAAGCTGACCAAACTGTATTCGGACACCAGCTCTTATTTCCGGCTCACCACCCGCGTAATGCTTGGCACTACGCAGTTCACCTTGTACAGTCTTTTGTGGCGGAGTGGTAATGGCGGCAAGGTGACGCCGCTGCTGCGCACATACGGAACACTCTAGCCGGAACTATTCATGAATTACAGGACAGCGCGAAGAAGGCCGGATCGGGTGGGCATTTTCCGGAGCGTGAAAAACAGGATGTTTTTCCCGCAGCCCCCAGGGATGGGTTCACGGCGGTCCGGAAAATGCCCACCCCATCCGGCCCTCGTCCACGACAATAACCTTTCATTCATGAATAGTTCCGGCTAGGTCACATGCCGCATACATTGCTGTTACGCCTCCCCGCCGCCGGCCAACAAGACACCGAGTGGGTGAGCATCGATGAAACCGGCCAAGCCACCACGGCGAAGCAGCGCGGGCCGTTGAATTTGGCCTCTGCGGTGGCGCGGTCGGCCAAAGTCGTGGCCCTGGCGCCGGCGACACAGATTCTATTGGCGGAACCGGAATTGCCGCCCGGCAACAGGGTCAAGCTGGCTCGTGCGGTTCCGTTCGCTCTCGAGGAGCAGCTCACCGAAGACATCGATGGCCTGTGCTTCGCACTCGGCCCGCGCCGTGCCGGCGGGCGCACCCCGGTTGCGGTGGTGGCGCGCAACGTGCTGCAAGGTTGGATTTCGGCACTGAGCGACGCCGGTATCGAGCCGTCCGCCCTGTATGCGGACATCGCCTTGATCCCGGAGAATCCCGGGCAAACCGTGCTGTGGCTGGAGGGGTCGCGGCTTGCGGTGCGGCGTCCGGGAATATCGCCCTTCGCGGTGGAACTCACGCCGGTCGCCGAAGCGTTGGCGGTCGCCGGGGTCATACCCGATCCGCTCGATGAATCAGAAGAGAGCTCGGAGCCGAAGCCCTTGGAGAGCGCCATCCTGTATGCGACTCGCGAGGACTGGACGCGAGTTCAAGACGAATTCGACCCGCTCGTCGACAAGTTCGCGTCACTAAAGATACAGCTTCTGCCCGAAGGCCCGCTGCCGTGGCTGGCGCGCAATCTCGGCGACACCGATGCCGTCAATCTGCTGCAAGGCGAGTTCGCCCGCGGGGCGGACTACGGCGAGAGTTGGCGCCGGTGGCGAAGCGTCGCGCTGCTCGCGGCGGCGTTGCTGGTGGCGCACGTGGCGGCCGCGGCGTTGCTGATTCACCGTGCCAACCGCGAAACGGCCGCCCTCGACGGCGAGATCGCCCAGGTGTTTTCGCAGACGCTGCCCGCCGAGACAATGAATGATCCGCGCCGCCAGATGCAGTCGCGTCTGGAGCGCATTCGCCGCTCCGGAGCGGGACCGGAATATTTCCTGCGCAGCTTGGAGGCCGTGAGCAGCGCCATTTCCGCGATGCCGAACACCATCATCGATACGCTGAGCTATCGCGAGCAAACACTCGAATTGAAGGTCACGGCGCCGAGCCTCGCCGCGCTCTCCCAGCTGTCTCAGCTGGTGGGAAAACAGGGTTTGACTGCCGAAATTCAATCCTCGACGCCGGCGGGCGCCGCCGTCGAGGCGCATTTACAGATCAGATCCGCCGCCGCAAAGGCACATCCATGAATGAATTCGTCGCCAAACTCAAGCGCCGCTATGCCGGTCTGCAGCCGCGCGAACAACGCATGGTCCGAATGGGCGCGATGGCCGCCGGCTTGCTGCTTCTGGTGGGCGGCGTATTGCTGCCGCTGCAAACAGCCGTATCGACCGCACTGAAACGTGCGGACACCAAGCGCGCGGACCTGCAATGGATGCAAGTGAATGCGCCCGAAATCCAGGCTGCCGGCGCATCGCTCATGATCGACAGCGCCGAGGCGCCGGTGGTCGTGGTCGACCGGGTGGGCCGCGAGAGCGGCCTCGGCGGCGCCCTGAAAGGCACCCAGCCGAGCGGCAGCGGCGTGCGAGTGCAGCTCGGGGACGCACCGTTCGACGCCTTGATCACATGGATCGCCACGCTGGATCAGCGCTACGGCCTTGCGATCGAATCGATCACCATCGACCGCGCCGACAAACCGGGAGTGGTCAATGCGAACATCTCCTTCGCCGCGCCGCGGCGCTAGCGCACAGACAGCCTCGCCGTCCCCGCAGGCACGCCCCTTCTGGTCCATCGTCCTGCCGATGTTCCTGCTCGCGGCGCTCGCCGTTGCCGTGAGCGCCCTGCCTGCATCCTTGATCGCGCGTTTTCTTCCCACCGAGGTGCATGCGGAGGATTTTTCGGGCAGCGTCTGGCACGGTTCAGCCGGCAGGATCACGCTGAATGCCCGGGACTTGGGCTCGGTCGAATGGCACCTGCGTCCCGAGGCGCTGCTGCGCCTGCGGGTGGCTGCCGACTTGCGCTGGGTGCGGGGCGGATTCGTCCTCGACGGCTCGGTGAGCCTCGACCGCAACGGCCTGATCGCATCCGATGTCCGCGGCGGCGGACCGATCGAGGATCTGCGCGGATTGGGCCTGCCCGCGGGATGGCGCGGCAGCGCTCAAATCCGAATCAAGGAACTGCGCGCCGCGGTTTCCGGCTCCGCGGCCTCGCTTCAGGCCGCCGTGGGCGAAATCGTCGTATCCGATCTGTCGGCGACGCAAGTCGCGGAAGGCGCGAATCTGGGCGGCTACTCGCTGCAATTTGCCGACCCGGCGCTGGGCCCCGATTCCGATGCGACCGGGCGCGTCGCCGACACCGGCGGTCCGCTGAGCGTCGATGCGGAGATTCGCCTTTCCCCCAAACAGCGCAGCGCCATGCTCTCCGGGACACTGCGGGAACGCGCCGATGCGCCGCAGGCGCTGCGCACGCAGGTGGATGAGCTTTCGCGTCTGCACGCGCGCGATGCACAGGGACGCTTGCCCGTCGATTTCGAATTCACCTTCTGACGGCCCCCTGCGGCCGCTGGCTCTGGCACGCAGAGTGCTTGACGATACAGTGTAAACCACTTAAATTCGCGACATCTAAAGCTGAATTCCGGCAGGCCACATGCGATCCGATGCTCCGGTATCGATTCAGACCCACGCGCTGGGAACGCTCGACTACATCCGCACGTCCATCGAATTGTCGAGTTCGTTGGTCGTGCCGGGAATGGCGGGCGTGTTCATGGGCTGCGTCGGCATCGCAGCGGCCATAGCGGCCCTGATGCCCCGATGGGCTGCGCACTGGCTGGCGATCTGGGTGTTCGCCGGGGCCGTCGCATTCCTCCTCGGCGGCGCCCTCATGGCCAGACAGGCCGCCCAAACCGGGCATGCACGCTATCTCGGGCCGGTGCGCAAGTTTTTGCTGTGCCTGTGCCCCGCTCTGTTCGCCGGCGCAGTGCTGACCTGGGTGCTGTGGCGGGCCGGCATGGAGCGCCTGGTGCCGGGCACCTGGCTGTTGCTCTACGGCTGCGCGGTACTGTCGGCGAGCACGGTAACCGTCGCCCGCACCATGCGGCTCATCTGCATCATGGGTGCGTCGTTCGCCACCCTCGGGTGCTTTGCGTTTGCGATGCCGGCGCAAAGCCATTCGCTGATTCTCGGCGCGGGGTTCGGGGTCCTGCATATCGCATTCGGCCTTCTCCTCGGACGCTTGAGCCATGCCGAATAAGCCGCTGGCCGCAAAGCGCGTTGAGTCGCCGGCCGCCGGCGGATCGCCCAAAGCCGCGCCGCGACCCGTGCCGTTGACGAATATCGCCGGCATGAACAAGGTTACCGGTTTCGACCGGCTGATCTACGAGAGGGTTCGCCTCGGCATCATGAGCGCGCTCGCCATGAACGATCAGCTGACCTTCAACGAGCTCAAATCGCTGTTCAATGCCAGCGACGGCAACCTCGGTGCGCATGCGCGCAAGCTCGAAGAGGCAGGCTACGTCGCCTGCACCAAGTCGTTCGAAGCGCGACGGCCAAAATCCCTGTATCGCATCACGGTTCTCGGGCGAAAAGCCTTGCTACGCTATCTCGAGCACATCGAGGCGGTGATCAAGGCGACACGGCGGGTTTAGTGACCGCACGGGGCACAACCGAATGATGGATTCGATGCGGGTTCGTTGCTCACTGGCTTTGTAGTGCAAAACGCCGGGTAATACATCATGCATGCCGCGATCATCATGGACGGCAACGGGCGCTGGGCCACGCAACGTGGCCTGCCGCGCACGGCGGGCCACGTCGAGGGGGCCAAGGCGGTGCGCAACGCGGTCGAAGTGGCGGCGCGCGCCGGAATCGACACCCTGACTCTGTATGCGTTCTCGGCCGCCAACTGGGCCCGTCCCGCCGCGGAAATCCAGGCGTTGATGCGCTTGTTCGGCCAATATCTGTTCACCGAAACGCGCCGCTGCGTCGAGCAATCGATCCGCATCAATGTCATCGGCCGGCGCGACCGACTCAGCGAGAGCCTGCTGCGCTCGATCGAGCAGAGCGAGCGGCTGAGCGCGGGAGGCGCGGGAATGCATCTGCGAATCGCGGTCGACTACTCGTCCCAGCACAGCATCGTCGCGGCGGCGCGCCGGGCCAAGGACCTCACCGATCTCGATCAGGAAGCGTTTCGGCGCCTGCTGCTCGAAGTCGACCATTCCCTGTATCCGGCAAGCGAAGTCGATCTGCTGATTCGCACCGGCAGCGAACGGCGCCTCAGCGATTTCCTGTTGTGGGAATGCGCGTACGCGGAGCTGTACTTCGCCGACTGCCTGTGGCCGGACTTCGACGAGGAGCGATTCCGCGGCGCACTCGACGACTACGCCGGCCGCCAGCGGCGATTCGGCGCATTGCGTCGCGATTCGCGGTAGTCCGGCAGCCTCAACTCTCCGCCGCCCATTCGCGCCAGGCCCGCATGAGCGGGAAATACAGGCCGACCCTCACCGGTTCCGGCCCCATTTTTTGGGCGAGCAATGCATAGCGCTGCAGCTGCGGGCGATAGCGCTCGGCCTCGCGATCCAAGAATTCCGCCAAAGATCCACCGCCGTGCTGGCTCGTCTTGTAGTCGATGACCCAGCGAATGCCGCGCTCATCGATGAAACTTCGATCGAACACCGCGTGCACCACCTCGCCGCCCAGGTGACCCGATACGGCGTATTCGCGAACGTCGTCGCGCCCGCCGCGCCGCTGCAATATCCAGCGGCCGCGGGGATCTTGTTGAACCGCGATCAATGCCTCCATGACGCGCGCGCTCGCGCCCGGCAGCAACTCTTCGGGTACGCCATGCAGCGCGAGCCAGCGCTTGAAGTGCTCATCCGCGGCACGAATCGCCGCCTCGCCGCTGCGCTCGATATCCATCATCTGAAGTTCCGCGTGCACCAGGCTGCCGACGCGCCGCGCGCTCTCCCCGGCCCAGTCGAAGACCGGGGTCTCCTCGCGCAAGGCGACGGGTAGCGGAGAATTTGCCTCGATTGGCGCGAACACATTGACCGGCGACCAGTCGGCGGGTACGCGGCGCAGCGGCCCGCCGCCCATCGCCGGAGCATCCTCCACCGAGGGGGATTCAGCCTCGGCCGCCGGACGCGCAGCGGCGGCGAACTCCTCACCCACGGTGGGCCACAGCACCGCGAGTAGGCTGCCCGCGCGCGGCTTTCCCCGCTTCTTGGCGTCCCCCTCCTCCGCCCGCTCGGCCGATTCGCCCGCCGACTCTTCGGCTTCTTCGTCGCGACCCTCGCCGCGCGCATCGAAGGTCGCGGTCAAATGCAGCTGCCGCTTTGCGCGGGTGCACGCCACGTACAGCAGCCGCTCGGCCTCGAGTTTCGCCGCATCCTGAGCTTGGCGGCGCAAAAATTCGAACAAGCGGTCCTTGTCGGCACCGACCGCGGAGCGTGCGGCCATCACCATGCCGTCGCGGCTGGTGCGCGCAAACTGGTGCGTGAGCAGCAGCTGGTCGCGATTGGGTCCCGGGTAGCGCTCGAGCGCAGGCAGCACAACCATGTCAAATTCAAGACCCTTCGCCTTGTGGATGGTCATGATCTCGACGATGTTCGAGACGCCGCTGTCGGCGTACAGATCGGCAAAGCTCTTCGCGAGGTCCGCCGCATCCGGCAGCCCGCGCTGCTCGAGTTCGCGCAACCGCGCGAACACCACGCGCACGTGATCCAGCTCCGAGGGGCCGGCCACGCACGACGGGCCGCCGAGCCCAAGCCAGGTGCGTTCCACCCAGCGCGCGATGGTCCCGTGGCTTTGCACACGGAACGCGGCCTCCAGCACGGTGCGCAGGCGTCTCAAGCGCGCGGCGCCCTGCGCGCTCAACCGCCCGAGCATCGCCTCGTTGCAGACGGCGTTCCACACCACGGGCCCGAAGCGAGCCACGATCAACAGATCCGCGAGGGTGAGCCCGATCCAAGGGGCACGCAGCACCGCCAACCACGCCGTGCGATCGCCGAGATGCAAAAGCGCACAGATCAGCATCACCAGATCCCGCACCGCCTCGCGATCCTCGAGCGGCTCGAGGTCCACGGCGCGAAATTGGATCCCGCGCATGCGTAGACACCTTGCGATGTCACGCGCGTAGGCTCTGGCGCGCACCAGTACCGCAATCCTCCACTCGGGATGCTGCCGGCGCCGCGCCTCGATCAACTCGGCGACCGCCAGCGCTTCGGCAGCGCGGTTTCGATAGCCTTGAATAGCGACCGCAGGTTCGGCGGCATCCGGCGATTGAACCGCCGAATCGCTCGGCCGAAAGGCGATGGCGCCCCGCTCGCGGTCGTCATCCAGCGGCATGATTCGCGCGAAGCAGGCGTTGATCCACTCAACCAGTATGCGGTTGGAGCGAAAATTGCTGCTCAATCGCTGCACCTCGAAGCGCAGGTCGCCGATCCCGTCCTCGGCCAGCTCCAAGAATGCCCTGACCTCGGCCTGCCGGAATCCGTAGATGGACTGCATCGGATCGCCGACGCAAAACACGCTGCGCCCGTCGCCGCGCTGCCAGCCGGCCGTCACCAGCCGCACCATTTCGAGCTGCGCGCTCGAGGTGTCCTGGAACTCGTCGAGCAGGATGTGCTGCAGCCGATAATCGAGCCGCAAGTTCAGGTCGGTCGGAGCCCCCGCGGATCCGAGCGCCCGCAGTGCCGCCATCGACACGGCGGGAAAATCGACGGCTCCCTGCTCGCGAAACACCCGCTCCAATTCGGCGGCCGAAAGCACCAGGACCTGCGCCACGTCGCGCACGCGTTTCCAATCCTCGTCGCCGTACTTCGGCTCCGGCAGCGAGCGAACCTCCACCAACGCCTGCCGCGCTCCCGGCAGATTCGCGAGTTCGGCCAGCAGCTCAAGCATCAATGTCTTCTCGGCGCATTGCGGCGGGAACCCCTCGGTCTTGGTGAGCCGTTCGCGCAGTGCACCGCCCTTGGTCAGGCACAGGCCGGCCAGGCTGCGCCAACGGCCGGCGTGTTTCGCGTCCGGACGCAGCGGCGTCTGATCGGACCGCCATTCGGCGATGTCCGCCTGGAGGCTGCCGAGGCGATGCGCCGCGGCTCGCAACAGCGGAGACAAGGCCGCGATGCGCTCGCCGCCCAGGGCCTCGTAGGCGCTGCGCAGCGCACGCGTGACCAACAGCTCGAGGTCCTCATCGAAGCGCTGCCGCACGCGACGCAGCTGCGCCTCATCGAGCGAGCTCGCCGCCTGCAGGCGTCCGGCGAGCAGCGGCAGCCATTGATCGCGGCCCGGCAGCATCGCGGCGATCAAATCGACCAGTCGGCGCCAGCGTTGATCGTCGAGCGCGAGCAGTCCCTCTACGGCCGCACCGAACGAATCAGCCCCGTCATGCGCCAATGCGCGCCGCGCCGCCTCCTCGTACATCGGCTTCGCATTCTCCACCGTATTGAGCCGCCCTCCGGCCCCCGCCGTGATGGGCAGCTGGCCCGCCAGCCACGCGTTGAACGCATCGAGGGTCTCGATGCGCAGCCTGGAGGGCTGACGCTCGATATCGATTTGACGCCCCTGCAGATGTCGCTTCGCCGCCGCGGCCAAAACCCAGGTTTGCCGGTTCATGTGCGGCGGGCAGGCCGGGAGCGAGCCAGCCCGCAATGCATCGATCACGCGCTCGCGCATCTCCTGCGCCGCACGGTTGGTGAAAGTCAGCGCCAGAATGCACTCCGGCGCATCGCTCGAGGCGAGCAAATTCAAATAGCGCTGCACCAGCAGGGTGGTCTTACCGCTGCCCGCCGGCGCCTGCACCAGGACCGACCCGCTCGCCGCGATGGCCTGACGTCGGGCCGCGCCGTCCTTGGCAAACTCGAGAGGATCAGTGGACACGACACAGGCCGTGCAAATGGCAGGACTCGCAGGCCCGCGGCAGCGGATCCACCGCGGCGCGCCCCGCGGCAAATTCCGCCGCAAGATTATCGATGCGCCGCGACCACAACACCATCAGAGCCGCGAGGCTTTCCATGCCCTCCATCTTGGATTTCTTGATTCTCGGTTTGAAGATTTCGTCGCGCTCGGCCTCCGCGACGAACGAACACTCGGAGGCGTTGATTCGCCCATAGGCCACTGCCACCAGCGCCTGCGGAAGCAACAGGGCATAGATGGGCAACTGCGGATTATCCGGTCGATCGCCGCGCCAATCGACGCCGGCGGCGCCGCTTTTGTAATCGATCAAGACGCGCGCGCCATCTTCGAGCCGATCGACCCTGTCGATGCGCACGGTGAACTCCACGCCGCCGAACATCCCGCGCTGCGCACCCCCTTCCAAGCGTTCGACCGCAAAGGGGGCGCGCAGGGCCTCGACTTCCAGCCATCTGCCCAAGATGGCATTCAGGCGAATCCGCTCGCGCTCGCGCCAGCGCCCACCCGGATCGCGGCGCCGGCAAAGCGCTTCGATGGCTGCCCGCACGCTGCGGTCCAGCAAATCCATGCGCTGCCCGGCGCCGAGTGCCGCCAATCGCTTCGAGTCGATCATTGCCGACCAGATGCGCTCCAAGGCGTTGTGCAATAGTTCGCCGCGCTCGCGCTCGTTGAAGCCCGGGATGGGCCGGTCGAGGGCCTCGGTCCTCAATCGGGTTTGCGCGAAGCCTCGAAATGGGCAGCGCGATTGAGCTTTGAGCGTAGAGACGCCCCGCGTGTGTTCGTCCACGGCGAATGCCGGCGCCCACTCGTCCAGGAGCGACTCGAGTTCCGGCGCTTCGTTCACCTGCGCCAGCCAATGCGGCTGCGGAGCGGGCGTGCTAGGCGGCGCCGGCGCCTCGAGCGACGGCGTCGGGCCCGCTTCGCCCGCCAACAGCAGCGGACTCGGCGCCGCGTGCCGACCGTCGGCGGAATCGGCACAGCTGAATACGCAACGGTGTGCACGAGCCTGCCAGCGGCGTTGCAGGTCCTCGGCGAATTGCAGCTGCAGATGAGCGGCGGCGGCGACCATGCCGTACTCCCTTTGCAACCGAACGGGCAGCAGGGGAATCGGATCGACCGGCGGCGGCCAGCGTGCCTCGTGGCAGCCCGTGACCCATAAGCCCGCGTAAGAGAGCCACGGATCGATCAGTTGGCCGCTGACCCAGATCGGCGGAACGCCGGTCTGGGATTGAAAGACCGTATCGCGGGCGGCCCGCCGCAGAATGCTCTCGGCGGCCCGGCGCGAGTGAATGCCGAACACCGGATCGCCGGCGGCTAGGGCTGCGAGCAGTTCGCGAAACCGTTCGGCCGACTGATATTCGCCGCTCGACCATCGACGGCGAAAGGTCCACGGAGCAGCCTCGAATGCGGCGATCCACCGAGAAACCCACCGGCTCATCGGATGATTGCCGGAAGGCTCCCCGAGGATTCGTGCGCTCATCTGCAGGCGCAGCAATGCGCCGACCGGGCCCGCAGATTCCTCGCGCGCCACGCACTGCGCCAGCTCCAGCCAGCCCGCAAGCGGAATCTCGCTCGGTGCGCGGACGCGCAGGGCCGCATCCAGAGTCGCCGCCGCGCCCGCCTCGGCGGCCGACTCCTGAAGCTCCGGCGAGCGCAGCATGGCGCTGAATCGGGTGAACGACACCGGCCCCGAACTCACCCCCAACAGATCGAGCGCAGAGCGCACCGGCGCATAGTCGGCGAGCGGCGTGCCTCCCGCCACCGCATAGGGCGCGCTCTGCGCGGACTCGTTGAGCGAGAAGCGCTGCGGCGCCAAGGCGGCGTCGAAGGCATCCACCAATTCGCCGCGGCATTGGGCCAGATCGGGTACGCATATCCAGGCGCGAAAACCCGGGCTCGCCAGCAGACCCTGCCGCCCCCAGTCGGCCATCGCCGCCAATTCCGCGGCGCGCGAACCGAACCTCCGCAGCCGCGAAGAATCGGGACGTCCCGGCGCTGAGGACGCCGACACCGGCGACGGCGGCAGCGCCGGTCCGGCCTCGGCCTGCAACCAGCGCCGCGCGACCGGGCGCCAGTGCGGACTTTCGATCCAGACGATGGACTCCGCTCCCTGCTCGCGCACGGGCGATGCGCCGGCCAGCGACATCGGCAGGCGGTCGGCATCGATACAGCGAACCGCGCGGCAGCGTTCCTCGAATAGCGCGTTCCACTGCAGAAACATCTGCGATTCGTCGCTGCCGTCGGCGGCGACCGCGCCGGCAGGTATCGCATACTCATGCATCGCGCGCCGAGCGCGCCGCGCCGCACGCGCCGCCCCCGACGGATCCAACAATCCCTCACCCGTATCGCGCTCCAGCACCACCCCGCGCCACAGTTCGCGTTCCTCGACCTGCGTCAGGCATCGCGGCGTGGATGAGTCGGCGAGCTGCCGCTTGATGTGCCGCTCCCGCAGCCAGCCGCCAAAATCGCGCACCCGCGGCGTCGGCCATATGTCGCGCCCCGAATCCCGGTAGGCTCGTTCGAGCGCATCGAACAACGCCGCCGCCAGTTCGGTGGTCGGCGCGAGGATCGTGTGTCCCGCGCCGGCGGCCTCAAACAGGGCGCTGTTCATGCATCACCCGCAATCGCACGCCAGCGATGGCAGGCGACCGCGTGCCGTTCGTTTACCGCTTCGAGCTGCGGAACCTCGTGTTCGCAAATCTCCTGCGCGTGGCGGCAACGATGGCGAAATGCGCACCCGGAAGGCACCACCCCACCCGGCGGCGGCTCGACGGCGGCGGCCAGCGTCTGGTCAGCGACACCGGCGCCGGGCGCCGGCGCGCGCGTCGGGTCGGGCACGGCCGCGAGCAGAGCCCGGGTGTATGGGTGAGCGGGCGCCTGAAACAAATCGTCGCGGGCCGCGCGCTCGACGACCCTGCCCAGATACATGACGAGAATGCGATGGCTGATATGCCGCACGACCGCCAGATTGTGGCTGATGAACAGCATCGCGGTGCCGAACTCGTGCTGCAGATCCATCAGCAAATTGACGATCTGGCCCTGTATCGAGACATCCAGCGAACTGACGGGCTCGTCGCATACCAGCAGCTTCGGACGCAGCATCATGGCCCGCGCGATGCCGATGCGCTGGCATTGCCCGCCGCTGAACTCGTGCGGGTAGCGATCCGCCGCCTCGGGGGCGAGACCGACCCGCTGCAACATCCGCGCGGTCCGCAACCGGCGGGCCTGCGCCGGGAGGCTCGGCTCGAAGATCTCGAGCGGTTCCGCCAGCGCACCGCCCACGGTCATGCGCGGGTCTAGGCTCGCCAGAGGATCCTGAAATATCATCTGCAGGTCTCGGCGCTGCCGCCGCAAGACCACCGCATCGCATGTCAATAGATCCATGCCGCACCACATCACGCTGCCGCGCGCGGCCGGTATCAGCCGCAAAAGCGCGCGCGCAAGCGTCGACTTGCCGGCGCCCGACTCGCCAACCAGTCCCACGGTCTCGCCTGCGCTTAAGCCGAAATTTACCTCCGCCAACGCGGCGAAGGCGCCGAAGTTCACGCTCAAATTGCGCACCTCGAGCAACGCGCCGCTCACGGGGACAGCGGGTGGTGGCATGCCACTTGAGCCGACCGCTGCACGCTGCGCAGGAGCGGACGTTCGGAGCGGCACTGCTCGGTCGCGCGCGGGCAGCGCGGCGCAAACGCGCAGCCGCGTTCCTGCATCGCGGCGCCCGGAGCCTGTCCCGGCAGGCACGGCATGCGCTCGAGCCGGGCGGCGCGCAAATTCGGCACGCACTTGATGAGCAAGTCGGTATAAGGATGATGGGCGTGCCGCAGCAGCTCGCCGGCGGCCGCCGCCTCCACCACCCGGCCGGCGTACATCACAATGATGCGATCGGCCAGTCCCGCCACCACTCCAAGGTCATGGCTGATCAATACCATGGCCATCGCCGCTTCGAGCCTCACGGCGCGCAGCAAATCCATGATCTGCGCCTGAACCGTCACATCGAGGGCGCTGGTCGGCTCGTCCGCGATCAGCAGCTTTGGTTCGCACAGCAGACTCATCCCGATCATGACGCGCTGGCGCATTCCGCCTGACAATTCATGCGGGTATTGTCGAAGACGGCGGTGCGCCTCCGGCACTCGCACGCGCTCCAATATGAACCGGGCGGCACGCATCGCGTCGCGCCAGGTGAAGCCGCGGTGAGTCACCAGGACTTCGGCAAGCTGCACGCCGATCCGGAGGTGCGGCGTCAACGCGCTCATCGGATCCTGGAAGATCATGGTGAGTTCGGAGCCCCGTATCCGGTTGAGCGCGTGCGGTGCGAGACCAAGAATTTCCCGTCCGTCGAAGCGCACACTGCCGCTCGCCCGGGCATTCCCCGAAAGAAGCCCCATCGCCGCCGTGAACACCTGGGTCTTGCCGCAACCCGATTCGCCGACGATGCCGAGGCACTCGCGCGAGGACACCGTCAACGACACGTCGCGCACAGCCGCCGAGAAGCCGCCCGCCAGCGCATAGGTCACCTGCAAGTTCTCCATGCTGAGAGTTGGCATCGAGGCGGCGAGCGGAGTCACCCGCCCTCCTTCACATCGAGTGCATCGCGCAGCCCATCGCCGAGAATATTCAGGCTTAGCAGCAGCAAGGCGAGAAAACCGCCAGGCACCAGCAATATCCAGGGCGCGGCCTCCATCTCACCGGCGCCCTGCGCGATCAGCGTGCCGAGACTGGCACGCGGCTCCTGGATTCCCAGTCCGAGAAAACTCAGGAAGCTTTCAAACAATATGATCTGCGGCACGGTGAGCGTGGCGTACACGATCACCGGACCCAGGACGTTCGGAACCACGTGCCTGATGATGATGCGTGCAGTGCTTGCGCCCGAGGCGATCGCCGCCTCGATGAACTCCTGCTGACGTATGCTCAAGGTGCGACCGCGCACGATTCGCGCCATGGTCAACCAGCCCACCGCGCCGATCGAAACGTACAGCAGCATCTCACTGCGGCCGAGGATGACGGTCAGGAATATGACGAAGAAGATCAGCGGCAATCCGCTCAGGATCTCGAGGATGCGCATCATCAGCTGATCGGTTCGCCCGCCGAGATATCCGGCCACCGCGCCATAACACACGCCGACGCTCAAGCTCGCCACGCTTGCGACGAGCCCGACGGCCAGCGACACCCGCGCCCCGTCGAGGGTGCGCACGAACAGGTCCCGCCCCAGGCGGTCGGTGCCGAACCAGTGCGCGTGCGCCATGCCGGGCCAGGCGGCAACATGCGACCAATCGAGCGCTTCCATGTTGTTCGGACTAAACCACGGCCCAACGAGCGCCATCGCCACGAGGATGACCAGGATGCAAAGCGCGACGACCGCGCCGGTATTGGCGCGCAGGCGCCGGCCGGGTTCACGCCACAGCCCGACGTTCACCGCACGAACCTGACGCGCGGATCGAGCCACGCGTACAACAGGTCGGCGACCAGCCCCATCGCGATCAGCACGGCCGAATAGACGATCACCATTCCCAGCACCAGCGTGTAATCGCGATTGAGTGCGCCTTGCACCAGATAGCGGCCGACGCCCGGCAGTCCCGCGACCGATTCGACCACCAGCGAGCCGGTCATGATCGAAGCGACCGCCGGGGCCAAGTACCCCACGACCGGCACCAGCGCCGGACGCAGCGCGTGCCGCACTATCACCGTATGCAGCGGCAAGCCCTTGGCGATGGCCGTCCGGATGAAGCGGCTGTGCAGCACCTCGATCATGCCCGCACGGGTGAGCCGGGCGATGTACGCAAGCGGCGGCAGCGCCAACGCGACCACCGGCAACACCAGATGCCGGATCGAACCGGGCTCCCAACCGGCAACCGGAAGCCAGCGCAAATGGATGCCGAAAAGCAGCGCAAGAAACGGCAGCACCACGAACGAGGGTATTGCAATGCCCACCACGGCAACCGACATCGTGGCGTAGTCGGCAGGCGAGTTGTGGCGCAGCGCGGCGAATATTCCGACCGGGATACCGAGAGCCAGCGCGAGACTCAGGGCGATCGTTCCGAGTTCCAGGGTCACGGGAAGGCCCTGACCGATCAGCTCGGTGACGGTGAAGTCCTTGTATTTGAACGACGGGCCGAAGTCGCCATGTCCCAGAGCGCGCATATAGCGGGCGTACTGAACCCAAATGGGCTGGTCCAAACCATAGGCGTTTTGCAAGTTGGCCATGATTTGCGGCGGCAGCGACTGCTCCCGGTCGAATGGACCGCCCGGCGCCGCCCGAACGAGAAAGAAAGCCAGCGTTACGATGACAAACAGCGTGGGAATCGCCCCACCTAAACGCATGAAGAAATAGCGGGTCATCGCGGCGAGTCTATCGGTTGACCGCAAGGTGGACAAGCACGGGCTCGATCCCTAAACTAGCGCGATCACCTGATCGAGGTTTCATGGAATCAACACGCCCAATCCGCGCGCTGATGCGCGGTCTTGATGCCCTGACGGTACTCAATTTGCGCGACGGTGCGACGGTCTCGGAGGTCGCGCACGAAATCCGACTACCGCGCACGACCGTCTACAGAATCTTGGAAACTTTGTGCAATGCGGGCTTCGTGTTTCGCGACGAGCGCGACGACCGCTATCGGCTCACCGTCAAGGTGCGCGCCTTGAGCGGCGGCTTCGACGACGAGGCCTGGGTCAGGCAGATCGCCAAACCGCTGATCCACGAGCTGTGCCGAGACATCGTATGGCCGGTCGCACTCTACACGCCCTCCGGGGGCGCCATGATCGCCCGCGAAACCACCGATCACACCAGTCCTCTCGCCGTCGAGCGCTTGTCCGCCGGCTTTCGCGCGCCGCTGCTGACCAGCGCCGCCGGTCTCGCCTATCTCGCCTTCTGTCCGGCCGCGCAGCGCGCGGCGCTCATCGACATCCTGGCGCGCTCGACCCGGGTGGAGGACACGCTCGCCCGCCCGTCGCCGACGCAGCTGCAGGCCAAGCTGTCCGAGATAGCGGCTCAGGGGTACGCGGTCACATCCAACGCACGCCGATCTGCCGAAGAACACAGCCTCGGCGTGCCGGTAACCTCGGACGGGCAGGCGCTCGCATGCCTGTGCGTGCGGTTCGCCGCCGACGCCGTGCCGCTCCAGGCCGCGATCCAAGGTATTTTGCCCGGGCTGCGCCGGTGCGCTGCCAGGATCGGTCTTTCATTCTCGGAACAACAACGCAAAGGCGCCGCAAGCGGCTGACGAAGGAGTCTTTAATGCAGAAGATCATGGTATGCATCAAACGCGTCGTCGACTACAACGTGCGCGTGCGCGTTAAGCCCGACGGCAGCGGAGTGATGCTCGATGGGGTCAAGATGAGCGTGAATCCGTTCGACGAGATCGCGCTCGAGGAGGCGCTGCGCATCAAAGAACGCGGCTCGAACCTCGAAGTGGTGGCGGTGAGCATCGGGGTGGCCGACACGCAGCAGCAATTGCGCACGGCCCTGGCAATGGGCGCCGATCGGGCCATCCTGGTGCAGACGGACCAGCCGGTGGAGCCGCTGACGGCCGCGCAGACCTTTCTCGCGCTGGCCAAGAAGGAAAATCCGGATTTGATCTTCCTGGGAAAGCAAGCCATCGACGACGATGCGAACCAGACCGGGCAGATGCTCGCGGCGCTCTGGGAGCGGCCGCAGGCCACCTACGCCTCCAAGGTCGCGATCGAGGGTTCCAAGGCGTCGGTCACCCGCGAGGTCGATGCCGGCCTGGAAACCATCGAAGTGGATTTGCCCGCGGTCATCACCGTGGATCTGCGATTGAACGAACCGCGATACGTCAAGCTGCCGGACATCATGAAGGCGAAGAAGAAGCCATTGGATGTCACTTCGCTCGACGCGCTCGGCGTGGCTGCGGGCCAATTGCTCAAGGTCGTCAAAACCGAACCGCCCCCTCAGCGCCAGAAAGGGGTCATGGTCAAGAATGTGGCTGAACTCGTCGACGTACTCAAGAAGAAGGGTTTGATCTAATGCACAAGGTACTCATCATCGGTGAACACGACGGCAAGACGCTGAATCCCGCAACGTCGAAATGTGTCACGTGCGCCAAAGCCATTCCGGAAGCCGACATCAGCATCGCGCTGTTCGGCGCCGATACCGCGGGCGTCGCGGCACAAGCCGCGGCTGTGTCGGGGGTGAAAACGGTGCTGAGGATCGATCGAGCCGAGAATGCGCATCCGCTCGCGGCCACCTTCGCGCCGCAAATCGCCGACCTTGCGGCCGGCTTCACCCACATCCTCGGACCATCGACCAGTTTCGGCAAGGACCTCATGCCCCGCGTCGCCGCGCTGCTCGGCGTGCCGCAGGTCAGCGACCTGATGGCCGTCGAGGGTGCCTATCGGTTTCGCCGGCCCATCTATGCGGGCAACGCCATCGTGACCGTGGAGGCGGATCCGGGCCGTCAATTGATTGCCACGGTGCGCGTGGCCTCTTACGAAGCCGCGGGTGTTGGCGGCAGTGCGGCGATCGAGTCCAGGGCCTTGAACGTCGCCCTGCCCTCGCATACGCGCTATGTCGGCGCCAAATCAGGTTCGACGGATCGGCCTGACTTGCAGACCGCATCGCGCGTGGTGTCCGGCGGCCGCGCACTCGGCAGTGCCGAGAATTTCAAACTGTTGTTCAGCCTTGCCGACAAAATCGGCGCCGCCGTCGGCGCATCGCGCGCCGCGGTCGATGCCGGGTACGCCCCCAATGAAATGCAGGTCGGTCAGACGGGCAAGATCATATCCCCCGAAATCTACATCGCCATCGGCATCTCCGGCGCCATTCAGCATCTGACCGGCATCAAGGACGCACGCACCATCGTTGCGATCAACAAGGATGGCGAGGCGCCGATCTTCGAAGTGGCCGATGTGGGATTGGTGGGCGACTTGTTTCAAGTCGTTCCGGAACTCGAGCGCCTGGTCGGACCTTGAAGGCGGCGCTCATCGGTATTATGTCCGATAAGGGCCATTTGCGGCCCGCCGGGCGGCCTCGGCATTGCATACGATGCAGGGGCGCGACATACTGGAGTTGGGTTCGGATACAAGCACTCGAGGAATGCCAGCCATGAAATGGGAAACGCCTTCGGCGATCGAATTGCGGTTTGGAATGGAAATCAATTCCTACGTCTCGGTTCGCTGACGCCTATGCGGTAGCGCCCCGAATCTGCGGGGCGCTGCCGATTCATTCCCCCGCCGCTTAGAGTCAGCTGCCGGATCGTGTTTATTCGTGTTCTCGGCGCGGCGGCCGGCGGGGGATTCCCGCAATGGAATTGCAATTGCCGCAATTGTCGCGGAGTACGCGACGGCTCCGTCGCCGCCACGCCCCGCACTCAATCCTCCATCGCGGTCTCGAGCGACGGCGATCGATGGGTGCTGTGCAACGCCTCTCCCGATCTGCATCGCCAGATTGCCGCCAACCCGCCGTTGCAGCCGCGCGCCGGGATCCGCGACACGCCCATCGCCGCCGTTCTGCTCGTCGACGGCCAGATCGACCATACGATCGGCTTGCTGCTGCTGAGAGAGCATCGCCAGCGGCTCGAGGTCTGGACCACCGAGGCGGTTCGCACCGACCTGTCCTCCGGACTTCCGTTGCTGTCGGTCCTGCAGCACTATTGCGGAATCGAGTGGCATTCGATCGGCCTCGACGGCGATGCGTTTCAAATCGCGTCGCTGCCCGGAATCGACATTACCGCCCTCCCGGTCGAGGGCAGGCCGGGGCCCTATTCGCCCCACCGCCAGAACCCGCGGGTCGGCGACAATATTGCGCTCGCATTTCGCGACCGTGACAGCGGCCGTCGGGCGCTCTATGCGCCGGGCCTCGCGGCGATCAGCGCACAGGTCGAGGAGGCGCTCAAGGCGAGTCAGTGCGTGCTGGTGGACGGCACCTTTTGGAGCGAGGAGGAGATGATCGCCGCCGGGGTTTCCTCGAAGCGCGCAGCGGAACTCGGCCACCTGCCGCAAAGCGGCGACGGCGGCATGGTCGGCGCTTTGGCCAAACTGCCGCGTTCGACACGGCGTATTCTGATTCACGTGAACAATACGAATCCGATCCTCGATGAGCAAGGCCCCGAACGAGCGGCGCTCAACGACGCCGGCATCGAGGTCGCATGCGACGGATTGGAGATCCGACTGTGAGTACAGCATCCGGCACCTCGCACGCCTGGAACGCGGCGGCCTTTGAGCAAGCCCTGCGCGCCAAAGGCCGTGCCTATCACAGTCATCATCCGTTCAACCTTTTATTGAACGAGGGGCGTGCGAGCGCCGCCCAGATCCGCGGCTGGGTGGCCAATCGGTTTTACTACCAGATCAACATCCCGCTGAAGGATGCCGCGGTGCTTGCCAACTGCCCCGATCGGGACGTCAGGCGCCAGTGGGTGCGCCGCATTCTCGATCACGATGGCACCGATCAGGACCCCGGAGGCATCGAAGCATGGGTCAAGCTTGGCGAAGCGGTTGGAATTTCTCGCGAGGAATTGTGGTCGCTGCGCGACCTCGTCCCCGGCGTGCGCTTCGCAGTCGACGCCTACGTCGACTTTGCGCGCCGGCGCCCCTGGCAGGAGTCGGTATGCGCCTCGTTGACCGAGCTGTTCGCGCCGCAGATCCACAAGGACCGGCTCGCGACTTGGCCGGTTCACTATCCCTGGATAGACCCCGCGGGGCTCGGGTATTTCCGAACCCGCATCCCGCTTGCGGCCCGCGACGTCGAACACGGCCTCGAGGTCACGCTGGCATATTTCAAGACCCGGGAGGCGCAGGATCGGGCCCTCGAGATTCTGCAATTCAAGCTCGACATCCTGTGGTCGATGCTCGACGCCATTCAGCTGCGCTTCGGACCCGCCCGTGACTGATTCGACGCCGGCCGCAAATTCCGCACATCCGCGCATCGCCCCGCTGTATCGACTGCAGTGGGAAGAGGTCCAGCAGGCACATGTGCTGTTGTTTCCGGAGGGCATGATCAAGCTCAACGCGAGTGCGGGGCAAATTTTGCTTCGCTGCGACGGCATGAAATCCGTGGGGACGATCGTTGCGGAACTCGAGCGCGCATTCTCGACCACCGGCCTCGGCGCGGATGTCGAGGCATTCCTGCGCTTCGCGACCGGCAAGGGCTGGGTCGAGTGGGTCGACCGATGAGCGCAAATCCCGGTGCGGCCGCCGCCATCACGCCGCCGTTATGGCTGGTTGCGGAGCTCACCTATACCTGTCCCCTGCATTGCCCGTTCTGCTCGAATCCCTTGGATTTCGCGGCGCGGAATAACGAGCTGTCGACGGCGGACTGGATTCGCGTGCTGAAGGAGGCCCGCGCCTTGGGTGCCGTACAGCTTGGCTTCTCCGGCGGCGAGCCCCTGACGCGCAAAGATTTGGAAGTGATGGTCGCCGAGGCGCACGAGCTCGGCTACTACACGAATCTGATCACTTCGGGCGCCGGTCTCAACGAAACGCGCATTCGTTCGCTGAAAGAGGCCGGGCTCGATCACATCCAGCTGTCGTTCCAGGACTCCACGCGCGAGGTGAACGATTTCCTCTCGAGCACACGCACCTTTGATCTCAAGCGGCGCGCCGCCGAGCTGATCAAGGCCCATGGCTTTCCCATGGTCATGAACTGCGTCATCCACCGGCTCAACATCGATCATGTAGAGCGCATCATTGACCTGGCGCTCGAGATCGGCGCGCAATACCTGGAACTCGCCAACACGCAGTACTACGGCTGGGCGCTGCTCAACCGAGATCATCTGATACCGAGCCGCGCTCAACTCGAGCTGGCCGAAGCCGTCGTGGCCGCGCGCCGCGCCGCTCTCGGGAATCGCCTGCGGCTGCTATTCGTCGTTCCGGATTATTTCGAAGGACGCCCGAAGCGCTGCATGAACGGCTGGGGGACAACCATCCTGTGCGTGAGTCCGGACGGCACCGCACTACCCTGCCAGGCGGCCCGCATGCTGCCCGGTCTTGAGTTTCCCTCGGTGCGCACCTCGAGCGTTCGTGAAATTTGGTTCGAATCCCCGGCCTTCAACCGGTTTCGCGGCGAGACATGGATGCCCGAACCCTGCCGCAGTTGTCCGGAACGGACCACGGACCTCGGCGGGTGCCGGTGCCAAGCGTATCTTCTGAGCGGCGACCTCGCGGCCACCGACCCCGCGTGCGATAAATCGCCGCACCACGGGATCGTATTGGCAGCCATTGCGGCGGGAGAAGGGGTCGCGGAACGACCGTTGACGTTTCGTTCGCCGGAAAACTCACGCCGCATCATGGAATCCTCGGAACGGCGGTAGGGGCGGACGGCTCGATCAGCGTCGCCGCGGCATCAATCGCGTCGACCAACATGTCGGCGTGCTCGGCGCGAAACGGCATCGGTGGCCGCAGCTTCAACACATCGGCCTCGGGCCCTTCGTAGCCGATGAGCACCCGCGCCTCGGAGGCCAGGATATTGATGATCCGCTTGGCGCGTTGCCGCCCGGTCTGCGCCGCGCCGCCAATCACCTCGAGCCCGAGCAGGAGGCCTGCGCCGCGAACCGATCCCAGGGACGGATGCCGCGCGGCCATAGCGCTCAATCGCCGGCGAAGATACTCTCCGGTACTGCGCGCGTTGGACATGAGTTGTTCCCGATCGAGCACCTCGAGAACCGCAAGCCCCGCGGCTGCCGCCACGGGATTGCCGCCGAAGGTGGAGAAGAATCCGAATTGCGCCTGGAATGCCTCGATCAGAGCCCGATTTGCGATGACTACACCCATCGGATAGCCGTTGCCCACCGGCTTTCCGAGCGTGACGATATCCGGTTCGAAACCGCGGCGCGCGAACCCCCAGAAGTGCGATCCGGAGCGGCCCAGACCGTACTGCACTTCGTCGGCGACGATGAGACCGCCGGCCCCACGCACCCGCTCGGCCACGGCGGCAGCCCAGTCGGACGGCGGATCGACGATGCCGGAACTGGTCAAGGCGGAGTCGATGAAGAATGCCGCGGGAGCGAAACCACGGATGGCCAGCGTATGAATAGCGCGATCCGCGTCCTGTGCCGCCGCCGCAAGCTCGACCGGCGTCAGCGCCCGCTGCGCGTCCGAACCCAACGGGGGAATTCCGAGCGTCACCACCCGCGCGTCGCGCGGCTCACCCGTGCTCGGTGTGAGCGCCGCCACGGCATCGGTAATGCCGTGGTAGGCGTGCTGCATCACGAGACCCCCCTTTTGGCCGGTCGCCGATTGCGCGATTCGCCACGCGACGTCGTTGGCTTCGCTGCCGGAATTGACGAAGATGCAGGCATTGAGATGCGGCGGCAGCGTCGCAGTCAGCCGCTCCGCATACTCGAGAATGCCGCCGTGCAGATAGCGCGTGTGAATCGACAGGATCGCCGTCTGCTTCTGTATCGCCTGGACCACCGTCGGATGGGCATGGCCCACGTGCGGCACATTGTTGTACACATCGAGATAGGAGCGGCCGATCCGGTCGTAGAGCCACACGCCGTGGCCCCGCACCATGTGCAACGGCTGCTCGTAGAAAAGCTCCGCACCGGCGCCCATCAGCCGCTGCCGGCGCGCCAAATCGAGCGCCGGCGCCCACACCGCGCCCGGCGCGCTCGAATCCGCCGCGTCATGCCAGATCCTGGTCAACGAATCGCGGCCCGCCTGCAAGAGGACATCCAGGGAACGCGCCGCGAGCGCGGCCGACCGATCGAGAACCGAGGTCCCGCGGTCTTGCTGCCGCACCCTGTAGGCGTGCACCAGCACCGTGACGGCGTGGCGCGCCGCGATCAGATCAAAAAGAACCTCGACGTCGGAGGTCTCGAGAGGCTGGCGCTGTGCGTAGCCGCGCAATAACAGCGGCAGCGCGTCCAGCGGCGCGAGGTCATCGGTGAGCAATTCGGACATCGCGACCGCGGGCTCCAACACCAGAGGCGCATGGATCATGTCGCCGAAATCCAGAATGCCGCTGACGGCGACCCCTTCGGCGTCGACTAGCAGGTTGTGGCCATGGCAGTCGCCGTGTATCGCCTGACTGCGCAGCGCCCGCAGCGCCGGCATGCGCCGATCGAACGCCGCCGACACCCCCTCGACCGACTTTCTGAGCGCAGCGGATTCCAGATAAGGGGCGTATTCGACGAGCTCGGGAAGGCGCCTCACATCCCAGGCCAGTCGCTGTGCGAGCGCGGGATGGAAAAAACCCTGCAGTGCTCGATCCAAACGCGCCAGCATATCGCCGAGATTGTGCAGCAGCGCCGGCTCCGGAGCTCGCTGCCCGAGCAGCTGCCCCGGCAGGTAACCCATGAGGCAGGTGGTGCAGCTGCCGTCTTCTCGTGGGACGATGCCCACCTCGGCGCCCTGGGCGGTGGCGAAGACGCGCGGCACCGGCAACGCGGGATCGGTCTCCGCCAAATGCCGCAACACGCGGATTTGGCAGTCGATGGCTTGGGGAGTGGCTTCGCGATCGACGATTTTCAGCACGTATTCGCGCTGATCCGGCCCGCGCAGCCGAAAATTGCAGTCGCGTTCGCCGGACAGCGGCTGCACCGCAACCGCGAGACCATAAATATCTCGCGCAATCCGCTCGGCTTCCGCCACAGAGAAAACCGGCGGCGAAGTCCGCAGAGCCAGCAAGGCGCGGCGCCTAGCCTGAACTATTCATGCGCAACCATACGGTTCGAAGAGGCTGGACCGGTCATGAACAGTTCCGGCTAGAGTTGCTTCAGGACGTATTCGGCCGCCGACACCTTGAACTCGCCCGGCGCTTCGACGTTCACATGAGTCGCGACCCCGTTCTTTACGATGACGGCGAAGCGTTGTCCGCGCATGCCCATGCCGTACCCGGTCGCGTTCAACTCGAGCCCCAGCGCCTTGACGTACTCGCCGTTGCCGTCGGCCAACATCAGAATCTTGTCGCCGACGCCTCCGGACCTGCCCCAGGCATTCATCACGAACACATCGTTGACGGCCGTGCAGGCGATGGTGTCAACTCCCTTCGCCTTGAGCTGATCGGCCATTTCGACGAATCCCGGCAGATGCTTGGCATCGCAGGTCGGCGTGAACGCGCCGGGAACCGAGAACAGCACCACGGTCTTTCCCTTGAACAGCTCGTCGGTGGTGAGCTTCTGCGGACCGTCCTTGCTCATGCGGCTGAATTTACCGTCGGGCATCTTGTCGCCGGCTTTGATCGTCATTGCATTACTCCCGTGACCTGGCCGCTCATCAGCCGAGTTTCTCGGCGTAAAGCGACCACAATTTGAGAACTCGCGGACTGACGTCCGGCACCAGTTTCAGATTGGCGAAGGTCCGCTTGGCTTCCGCGTAATTCTTGAGCTGGGCCTGGGAAAGACCGAGATATACGTACGCCTCGTCGAGATGCTTGATTTGACCCTTCTGGATGCCACGGCTGATGACGTCCACCGCCTTTTGATAGTCGCCGAAGCCGTAGTACACCTCGCCGAGCTTGACATCGAGTTCGCCCCCCGGACTCTTCGACGCCTCGGCTTCCTCCTGCGCCAGCCCCTTTTTGTCGGCCTCGGCACGGGTCTTCAACGCTGTCAACAGACGATTGGTACGCTCCTTATGCTCTTCCTTGATCACACCATTGGACATCGCCCTCTCGAGAACCGCCTGAGCTTCGCCCGGCAGGGCGGCATCGGCCAGCAGCTGCGCCATCTCGATATAATCGGTGTCCGCATTCATCGCGTTGGTGTTGTACATGACGCGGTAGATCATCAAGGTATTGCGGTCCACCCTCTCGTCCTGGCGCTCGATGCGCAGCAGCGTGTTCCAGTACGTCGTCTTGTTGTTCAGGCGAATCAGATCCATCAGCACCGCGTCCATGGTCGCCGTGTCGCCGGAGTCGGAGGCGCACTGCAGCTTGAACAAATAGACATTCTCCTTGGGCGTCTCGCCGGCCTTGCGCGTGGCGGCAATCGCCTTGTCAGCCCACGCACTCGCGTTTTTGCAGTCCTTCAGCTGGTAATAGCTCTGCGCAATGATCGCGACATTGTCGGGGGTCGCGGTACCCGCATCGACCATCTGCTTGCCGAAATCGATGGTCTTCTGATACTGGTTGGTGCTCGCGGAGATGCCGAACAGGGTGCGCGTGATGCTGCTCACTTCTTCCGGGGTCGCCGCTCCCGTCGCCAGAGTCCGCTCGAATTCAGTCTGAGCCGCCTTCAAGTTGCCCAATTTGACGTCGGCAAAGCCCTTGAAGTTGTAGATGGTCTTCTTGTCGAACGCCGTGAGCGGAGATTTCGTCTCCGCCTCGTCCAAATTCTTGAGCGCTTCGGCCCACTGCCCCGCCTGCAGCGCCTTCTGCGCCGCGGTCATCTCCTTGGCAATGACGCGGCTGATTTCCTGCCCCTTGGGCTTGTCGGCCGCCGAAGCCGCGGAAATCATGCCGACGCATGCCACGGCGAGCAGGACCCCCAGGCCCGCGTTGCGAGTGAAGCGCCTGAACGCGGCCGGAATCTTGTTATTAATCGACTGAGTCATGAGTACATCCTCGCTGCTTTGCGATCAATCAATGTTTGCGGGCGGCCGGTCAAACAAACGGCGCGTGAACCCAATCGTCTGGGGGTCGACGCGCCGCGATACCCGCTCGGGAACCTAGTTAGAAATAGTCGTTGTTGACGAATCCAATCTTCTTCAGTCCGCGGTGCTGCAGATCGGCCAGCGTCTGAGCCACGATTTCATACTTGGCGAATTTATCGACCGTGATGTGCACTTCCGGCTGCGGACTCTTGCCCGCCTCCTGGCCGATATAGTTCTGCAGGGTTGCACGATCCACCGGCGTCTTGTTCCATAGCAACGTGCCGTCGAAGTCGATCGCCAAGTCGATGACTTCCGGCGGCGGCGGCGGCACGAAGTTCGGCGGCGGCGGCAGGGGGTTGTCGATCTTGACCGCGTGCGTCTGGCTTGGAATCGTAATGATAAAGATGATGAGCAGCACCAGCATGACGTCGATCAACGGCGTCATGTTGATGTCCGAATAGGACTGCCCTTCGCTACCGCCTACTGCCATCGCCATCTTGGGTCTCTCCTAGGTGCCGGGGCCGAAATGATCTGGCGTGGTGATGAAGGCCACTTTGCGGATGCCGATCTGCTGAGTGGCCACGAGCACCTGCCCGACGTACTGATAGCGAACGTTCGAATCGCCGCGAATGTGCACTTCCGGCTGCGGCTCCTCGCGCGCAATGGCGCGCAATCGCGCCTTGAGATCATCCTGGCTGCCCACTTTCTGGGTATTCCAGAAAATGTCGCCCTCCTTGTCGATGGCAATGGTGATGTTCTCCGGTCTGGTCTGCGTCGGCAGATTAGTGGCCTTCGGCAATACCACCGGAACCTGCTGAATGATGACCCTGATCGTAATGATGAAGATGATCAGGAGCACCAACATCACGTCCACCAAGGGCGTGACGTTAATGTCCGACATCGCCTCGGCTTCATCTCCGCTGCCGACTTTGATCGCCATGGAACGAAGTTCCTAGCGGGCCGCGGCAGTGGCGGATTTGCCGACCGGGCCCGCCGGACCCTTGTCCATGCCCAACCCCATCTTGGCACCCGAGATCAGGTACGCATGCAGCTCATGAGTGAAATGGCTGACACGCTCCTGCGTGCCCTTATTGCGGCGCAATAGGATGTTGTAGCCCAACACCGCGGGCACCGCGACCGCCAAGCCGATGGCGGTCATGATGAGCGCCTCGCCGACGGGTCCCGCCACCTTGTCGATGGACGCCTGACCGGCGACGCCGATGGCGATCAACGCGTGGTAGATACCGATGACGGTACCGAGCAGTCCGACGAACGGCGCGGTCGCGCCGACCGATGCCAGCACCGGCAAACCGGCCTGCATGCGGCTGATCACGGCGTCCGCCGTACGCTGCAGCGACTCGGTGATCCATTCGCTGGTGCCGATGGCGCCCGACAGCCGGCTCTTGTTGATCTCATGATACTCGACCGCCTGCTTGCCGGTCTCGGCGAGCGCACGGAAGGGATTGGAATCTCCCTTCAGCTTGCCAATGGCGTCGGTCAGGCTCGTGGAATCCCAAAATTCCCGCTCCGCTTCGATGGCCTGCAGGCGATGACGGCGCTGATCGAAGAACTTGGTGATCATGATGAACCACGTCAGGAGCGACATGACCAACAAGATAACGAGGATCGACCGGGCGATTATGTCGCCATTCGCGATCAGCGCACCAAGGCCATATGGGTTATCAACAGCTGTCTCTTGCATTGACGGATTCCCTCTACATTTGGATTTGCGTAATCGTAATTTTACTCTAAATCAGCGCCGACTCATTTATTTCGTGAGCTTCCAGACGATCGGCAACGCCGCGGTCTTCTCGACCGGCTTGCCTTCCTCAGTCGCCGGTATCATGCGCTGCCCGTGCACCGCCTTCAGACATGCATCGTCCAGGCGCGGAAAGCCGCTGCTCTGCTGAATCGATTCCGACTTGATCGTACCGTCCGCAGCGACCGTCACCTGAACGATGCAGCGGCCTTCCTCGTTGGCGCGCTTGGACGCGTCGGGATACCACTCCTCGCCGATCTTCAGCGGGTGCTTCGGATCCATGCGCGGCGGCGTGCCGGGCCTCGGCGGCGGCGCCGCCGCGACGGGCGCGGGTGCCTGCTTCTGGGTTATATCGGAAATCGCGTTGGTTTGTTGCGGCGCCGCCTGGATATCGACGAACTCCGGCGGCGGCACATAAGGCTTGATTTCTTCGAGCTTCGGCGGCGGCGGCGGCGGCTTGTCGACGTCCTTCGGCTTGTCGATCTGCGCGATTTCCACCGGCGGAATGACCTTCTGGATCAGCTTGCCGGCCAACCCGGTGTAGAAGGCCCAAACGATGACCACATGCAAGGCGATGACGGCGATGAGGGCCGCGCCCCTCGTGCCCGAAAATAATCCCGGCTCTTCGAATTTATACATAAGTCTGTTTGCGACCTAAGCCCTTGTACTCAAAACTGGCATACGCGCCGTGCGCATGCTCCCCACGCGCTGCCGGAACAACAGCTCCCGTAAAAACAATTCCAGCGGCGTCCCTTCAAGTCCCCCAGCGGCAAGTAAAGAGACTGACACATATCCCGCCCGCACTGCAAGCGCGACTTCATGTCAAAACCCCTCACTCCAAGTCGGTCACGGCGCCCAACGAGGCGCTGCTAACTTGCCTCGCGTATTTCGCCAGCGCGCCGCGCCGCGCATAGGGTTTCGGCGGATTCCATTTTCTGCGACGGCGCTTCAATTCAGCCGCGCCGACGCGCAAAGTAATTTCACGCCGCTGTGCATCAATCGTGATCTCATCACCGGTCTCGACCAGGGCCAGCGGCCCGCCAACGGCCGCTTCCGGCGACAGGTGCCCGACGACGAAACCGTGGCTGCCGCCGGAAAACCGCCCATCGGTGATCAGCGCAACTTCGGCGCCGAGGCCCCTGCCGATGATTGCCGCGGTCGGGCTCAACATCTCGCGCATTCCGGGCCCTCCCTTGGGACCCTCGTAACGCACCACGACCACGTCCCCGGTCCGCACCTTGCCGCCGAGGATCCCCTTGAGAGACTCCTCCTCGGAATTGAACACGCGCGCTTTGCCGGTGAAGCGCAGCCCCTCTTTTCCGGTGATTTTTGCCACCGCCCCCGCGGGCGCGAGATTGCCGTACAAAACGACCAGATGACTGCTCGCTTTTATGGGATCGCTCATCGGGCGCACGATCTTCTGCCCGGGCGGATACGGCGGGACCCCGCGCAGGTTTTGCGCCAAAGTCCGTCCGGTCACCGTCAGACAATCTCCGTGCAGCAGTCCGGCGGACAACAGCGTCTTCATCAAGGGCTGAATACCGCCGATCGCCACCAGCTCGGACATCGAGTAACGGCCGCTCGGGCGCAGATCGGCCATGACCGGAACGCGCTTGCCGATCCGTGTGAAATCATCGAGTTGCAGCTTGACGTTCGCCGCGGAGGCGATTGCCAGCAAATGCAGCACGGCATTGGTCGAGCCGCCGAGCGCGATACATACGGTAATCGCATTTTCAAAGGCCTTGCGCGTCATGATGTGGCGCGGCCTGGTGCCATGCTTGATCAACTCGACCACGGCGGCGCCGGCGCGCGCGCAATCCTCGCGCTTCTGGCTCGAGATGGCGTCCTGGGCCGAACTGTTCGGCAGGCTCATCCCCAAAGCCTCGATGGCCGACGCCATGGTGTTCGCCGTGTACATGCCGGCGCAGGAGCCGGGGCCGGGAATCGCCGTACGTTCGATGAATTTGAGCTGCTGCTCCGAGACCGTACCCCGCGCGTAGCCGCCGACCGCCTCGAACACCGACACGATGTCACGCTTGTCGGTTCCCGGTCGAATGGTGCCGCCGTACACGAATACCGCCGGGCGGTCGAGCCGCGCCAATGCGATCAGACAGCCGGGCATGTTCTTGTCGCAGCCGCCGAAGGCGACCACGCCGTCGAAGCCCTGGGCGCCGACCACCGTTTCGATCGAATCCGCAATGACTTCGCGCGACACCAGCGAGTAGCGCATGCCCGGCGTGCCCATCGAAATGCCGTCCGATACGGTGATGGTGCTGAAGGTGACGGCCTTGGCGCCCTGCGCCTCGACGCCGGCGGCCGCGAGGCGCGCGAGTTCGTCGATGTGCATGTTGCAGGGCGTCAGGTTGCTCCAGGTTGACGCAATGCCGACCTGCGGCTTGGCAAAGTCGGCGTCGCTGAAACCCACCGCATGCAGCATCGCGCGGGCGGGCGCCTGTTTGAGCCCATCCACCACGGTTCGCGAATAGCGGCGCGCATCGTTGGACGGTACCCGCTTCGAGGCGCCGGCGGTTGATTTGGATTTAGATTTTGATTTATTTGGCATGGTTCACACCGTACCGTAGCGCTCGAGCAAGTAGCAATACACGCCGCGTGCCACAGCGACAATTCGCCCTGACGCTTGCCCAGGCCGCCGACCGCCGACAGAACGCCCCCGACCGCGTCCGCCGCCAGCAATACCCGATGCTTCTCGGCGCGGAAACGCTGTTCGCCGAGCCATTTTGCGACATGCGCCCCCTGGCGCGCGCGCCAGCCTTCCACTTCGTCCTCGTACAAGAGCCACAGCGGAACCGGGGCGGCAACATCGGCTGTCATGAGCTGTAAGGGTCGCAAATGAGCGCGGCAGGGTCCGCTGAAGGTCTTGCATGATAAGAGATTCTGTGTTGCTATTTGCGGCTACTTTCATGGAGCACCCCATGCGTTTGTATTCGCAAAAAGACGTCGACAAAAAGGCCTTGCGCGGAGCGCGCATTGCCATTCTCGGTTACGGCAGCCAGGGCCGCGCGCACGCGCTCAATTTGCGCGACAGCGGTTTCGATGTGGTGGTCGGAGTGCGCAAGGGCGACAGCTGGAACAAGGCCAAGAAAGACGGCTTGAAGGTGCAGGAGCCCGCCGGCGCCGTCAAGGGCGCCCAGCTGGTGGCGATGCTGGTGCCGGACCTGACGCAAAAGGCGCTGTATCAGGAGCTGAAACCGGTCATCGAAAAGGGCGCCACCCTGCTGTTCGCGCACGGCTTCAACATTCACTTCAAGCAAATCCGGCCGCGCAAGGATTTGGATGTGGTGCTGATCGCACCCAAGGGACCCGGCGATCTGGTGCGCCGCCAATATCAACAAGGCCGCGGCGTGCCGTGCTTGATCGCGGTCGCGCAAAACCCGAGCAGGCGCGCCAAAGCCAACGCACTCGCCTATGCCCACGGCATCGGCGGCACGCGCGGCGGCGTCCTGGAGACCACCTTTGCGGAGGAAACCGAGACCGATCTTTTCGGCGAACAGGCGGTGCTGTGCGGCGGCGCCACCGAACTCGTCGTCAAGGGTTTCGAGACCCTGGTCGAAGCCGGCTACCAGCCCGAAGTCGCCTATTACGAGTGCTTGCACGAACTCAAGCTGATCGTCGATCTGCTGCACGAGGGCGGCATCACCAAGATGCACCGCTTCATCAGCGATACGGCGAAATACGGCGATCTGACGCGTGGCCCGCGCGTGGTCAACAAGGCGACGAAGAAGGAAATGAAGAAGATCCTGGCCGAGATTCAGTCCGGCAAGTTCGCGCGCCAGTGGATCTCCGAAACCAAAAGCGGCCGCCGCAAATATTCCAAGCTGCTGAAGGCCGACATCAGCCACAAGATCGAAAAGGTGGGTGCGTCGCTGCGCGCGCGCATGCCGTGGCTGGAAGCCGGCACGGCCTGACGGAAATGGCGGTGACCGCGCGCACGCTGTTCGACAAGGTCTGGACGGCGCATGAAGTGGTGCCCGAGACCGCCGATACGCCGGCGGTCCTCTACATCGATCTGCACCTCATCCACGAGGTCACATCGCCGCAGGCGTTCAGCGTGCTGAAATCCCTCGGGCTGCCGGTGCGGCGACCCGACCGCACGCTCGCCACCATGGACCACTCGACGCCCACGCGCACCGAACAGGTGTTCGGCAACGTGCCGATCGCGGTGGACGCCGCCGCCAAGCAGGTGGCCCAGCTCGAGCGAAATGCCGCCGAGTTCGGCGTCGAGCTGTTCGGCATGCGCGACGCGCGGCGCGGCATCGTGCACATCATCAGCCCGGAACTCGGAGCCACTCAGCCCGGCATGACCATCGTGTGCGGCGACAGCCATACGAGCACGCACGGTGCGTTCGGCGCCCTCGCCTTCGGAATCGGCAGCACCGAGGTCGGCCACGTGTTCGCCACCCAGTGCCTGCTGCAGCGCAAGCCAAAAACCTTCGCGGTCAATGTCGAGGGCAAGATGCCGGCGGGCGTCACAGCCAAGGATCTGATCCTCTCGATCATCGGCAAGATCGGAGTGTCCGGTGGCACCGGCTATGTCTTCGAGTACCGAGGTTCGACCGTTCGGGCGTTGTCGATGGAGCAACGCATGACCATGTGCAACATGTCCATCGAGGCCGGCGCGCGCGCCGGGATGATTGCACCGGACGAAATCACTTTCGAGTACCTCGGGGGCAGGCCGCGGGCGCCGGCGGGCGCAGCTTGGGAAGCCGCTCACTCCCGCTGGCAGGGGCTCGCGACCGATGCCGGCGCGGTGTTCGACGCATCCGTCGATATCGATGCGGCAGCGCTCGAACCGATGATCACCTACGGCACCAATCCCGGCATGGTGCTCCCGATCAGCGCCGCGATCCCCGACGCAGCCGCCGACGCCGCTTATGACAAGGCGCTGCGCTACATGGGGTTTCATCGCGGCGAAGCCATGGCGGGCAAGCCAGTGAATGTGGTTTTCATCGGCAGCTGCACCAACGGACGGCTCGAGGATTTGCAGGCCGCGGCGCAAATTCTCAAGGGCCGCCGGGTGGCGCCGGGCGTGCGCCTGCTGATCGTACCGGGCTCGCAGCAGATCAAACACGACGCCGAGGCGTCCGGGCTCGCCGATATTTTCCGCGCCGCCGGCGCCGACTGGCGCGAGTCGGGGTGCTCCATGTGCTTGGGGATGAACGGCGACACAGTGCCCGCCGGGCAGTACGCGGTGAGCACCAGCAACCGCAATTTCGAGGGACGGCAGGGGGCCGGCGCGCGCACCCTGCTGGCAAGTCCGCTGACCGCCGCCGCGAGCGCGGTCCGCGGCAGGATTACCGATCCCAGGGAATTCATGTGATGGAACCCTTGAAGCGTGTGCGCTCCCGCACCATCGTCATACCGTCCAGCAACGTGGACACCGATCAGATCATCCCGGCTCGTTTCTTGACGACGACCACCAAGGAGGGGCTGGGCAAGCAATTGTTCGCCGATTGGCGCTATCGGGCGGACGGTGCGCCGAATCCGGACTTCGTGCTGAACACCGCGGCGGCGCGCGACTGCAGCGTGTTGGTGGCGGGCCGCAACTTCGGCTGCGGCTCCTCGCGCGAGCATGCGCCCTGGGCGCTCTTGGACTACGGAATTCGCGCCGTCATCAGCACCGAGATTGCCGACATCTTTCGCAGCAATTCGTTGAAGAACGGGTTGCTGCCGATTACCGTGGATGAGGCCACCGCGGTCTGGCTGATGCAGCATCCCGGCGCCGAGGTCGACATCGACCTCGAGACTGCCCGGCTGGCGCTGCCCACCGGTACCGCCGTCGCCTTCCCGATCGAGGCATTTGCGCGCCATTGCCTGTTGAACGGGATCGACGAGCTCGGCTATCTGCGCAGCAAGCAGGCAGACATCGAACGCTATGAGTCGGCCCGGAAACTCCCCGGAGAGGACCATTGCGCGCATTGATTGCCGTGATCGCCGGCGACGGCATCGGCGCCGAGGTCACCGCCGAGGCGGTACGCGCGCTCGAGCGCGTGGCTGATCGCTGCGGCCACTCATTCGAATTCGAACCGGCGCTGTTGGGCGGCGCGGCCATCGACGCGACCGGCGTGGCGCTGCCCCCGGCCACCTTGGATCTGTGTCAACGCGCCGACGCGGTGCTTCTCGGCGCCGTGGGCGGACCCAAGTGGTCTGATCCGGATGCCAAAGTGCGCCCGGAACAGGGGTTGCTGCAGCTGCGCCAGGCGCTCGGGTTGTTCGCCAATTTGCGCCCCGTGGTGCCGCACCCGGCGGTGCTCGATGCCTCGCCCATCAAGGCCGAGCTGCTGCAGGGCGTCGACATCATGGTGGTGCGCGAGCTGACCGGGGGGATCTATTTCGGCGAAAAGAAGCGCACCGCCACCGAGGCGATCGACGTGTGCCGCTATACGGTGGACGAAATCGAACGCGTGGTGCGTCTCGCGGCGCAGTTGGCGCGCACGCGCCGCGGCAAACTCACCTCGGTCGATAAGGCCAACGTGCTGGAGACCTCGCGGCTGTGGCGCACCGTGGTGGAGCGCATCTTGCCCGCCGAATTCCCCGAGGTGCGTTTCGAACACGTGCTGGTGGACGCGGCCGCCATGCACCTGTTGAAGCGGCCGCGCGACTTCGACGTGATCGTCACCGAGAACATGTTCGGCGATATTCTCACCGACGAGGCATCGATGCTGGCGGGCTCGCTCGGCCTG